>OLGE01003140.1_pt1 | contig 13509 bp, 9 predicted proteins | sample 1605151 | NCBI WGS metagenome assembly OLGE01 (sample SAMEA3888912, study PRJEB22519) | human gut metagenome | biome: human gut; feature: human-associated habitat; material: faeces | place: Denmark | collected 2010
AAGTCGCCACTGGCGACTTTTCTTTTTGGCGGAGCGTTAGTAACGTAAATCGAATTTTAGGCAGAACAAAGTTCTTTGTATAAAAAACTTTATCTATATTTGCTATCGGTTCTTACTAACGACATCAGTTTCTACTCACCGTATTACTTTGGGATTTGCTCATTCATAATAGCCGTCTTGGCTGACTTTGCAAAAACAGCCATAACATTGACATGCTTATTCTCTGTGCAGTTCGTAAATCTTAATTATTTTCAACAGGCGGTGGATTGGCTGCATCATCACATAATAGTGTGATTTTTCCTTGAAAATATGAATACTTTGTTTGAGTATCATCGAGGCTTCTTAATAAAATCCAATTTGAACTCCTTTTTGATTCATCTTCTTTTTTGATGTATTTTAGGAAAACTAATGTTTTTATAGTTTTACCAATACTGTTTGGCGTTTTACCCAATTTTCTAGCTATATCCGCATTAGAAATCAAAGGATTGGCTTTTATTATTTCTAGAACTTTTATTTCGTCATTCCATAGAATCCTCACACTTTCTATCGGTTTAGGTTCTGATTCTTCTAATGTTATTTGATAAATTCTTACATTGACAGCATCAGTTATAAAGTCACCCCTACTATTTTGGTGTCTATCAATGTCTATAGATAGTGCAAAGGTTTTTCTACCTCTACTCTCATAATATAGTTGTCTAGCAAGATTATTGCTTATTAATCCATCCTCTTGAGAAACGCTAAAAGTCTTAATCTCTAAAACATTATCTTCATTTGATAAATCGCACAATGCAAGTACCTTTCCGTCGTTTGAAACAGATAATTCTTGACTCATAATCTTGCCAGTAGTAAAGATTTCTTTTTTTATGAAATCAACAACTGGGTTCAAACAATCCGTTACTAGTTTTGTTACTTCATTTACTTCTTTTACGTACTCATCATATTGATGGTCTAAGGACTTCATTGTTCCATCTTTTTGTGCTTCAACAGGTATTTCAGTCATCCTACTATCTAAAGAACCAACATATTCAAGATAACTTTTATTCTTAGCTAAAAACTCAAAATTATCTTGTTCTTCAGCATTTAAAACAGAATTAATGCCATTCTCTAATGAAATGCCAGTAATATTTGTGGGGAATTTCTTCACCTCTCTTAACACTTTTTTAGGCAAAGCAAATTCATATAAACATTTAGCTTTACCAATAATGTAAGGCACTTTAATATTTGCATAAGAAATCAATTCAGGATGGCTATTTAAGTACGATACAGGAACAACATATCCTTCATGGTATTTAAACATATGTTGATTGATAAAGAATAATTGTTCTGTTTTAATTCTCTCAAATAATTTCCACTCTAAAATGCAGTCATTCATACTAGAGTGAACTTCTTGAACCCCATCTATCTTTAACAATCGGCAAAGATTATCTTTCGACATTTGACCTTCAAAACCAAAGCCAGCATCAGGGAACATGGATTTAATATTTTCGTATTTTAGTTTTTCAAATCCAACCAAATTATGACGCTTACAATAATTAATAATAAAGGTTGAGTCAAATGTTCCTTGACCTCCACTAAAAGACAATAATGTCTTATTTTTCAAATCAAAATACTCAATTAATTTATCTAATTCTGCTTGCGTAATATGTATAGCAGTTTCTAATTCTTTATCGGTAATACCATGAATCCATCCTGTTAAAATCAATGGCTGTAGTTCCAAAGGGAGAAATCTGTTGTAGCATTTGCCACTAGTTGGATCATAAATGGATATTGATAATAGGTCATCATTTGACTTCCTTGTTCCATTTGTCTCAACATCAAATACAACATATTGGTTCTTAAGCTGTTCTAACGATGTTTTATACTCTACATCAATGAGATAATCTTCAAATTGCTTTTCTTCCGGACTTGTTATTTCTGAATATTTAACCTTTTTTATTAACTTAATACCCGCTTCAAGATTCTCTATAGATTCATCTATACGTTTACTCTTTTTATGCTTCTTTTTTTCTTCAAGAAGTTCATACATACGTTTGTCAAATAATTCGTATTCTGTTTTACCATCTCGAAATGCGACTTGAATATAATCGAGCTTTTCAGAAAAGTCCATACCAAAATTAATCTTTGTCAAAGTGTAATCAATCAATATAAGTAATCTTGGAGTAATCTTATAATAAAAACCACAATTTGGTCTTTCCCCTTCTTTCCAAAGATGTTTTTTCGCATCAGAAAGGTAATCTGAACATTCTAAAAAATCCTCTAATGAGACTAGTTTTACTTTTGGATCTTTAGAAAATTTTTTCTGTACCATTTAGTCTCTCCTTTGTCTTGGATTTAAAATTAATCGTTTGCCTTTGGCAAGATAGCCTGACACATTCCTTCTCACGTCAAGAACCTTTCGCGGTATAAAACCATCTGCAACTGCTACGGATAAAGAGATACGAACATACCCATACGAACTCCGAAAGATGTAAAATGACGGCACGCCAAAAACCGAAAAACGCTAATAAATACTGCATTTTTGCAAACAAAAAACCTAAACCAAACCGCCGTGGGTTCGATTTAGGTTTTGCTTTGGCGGAGAGGAAGGGATTCGAACCCTTGTGCGCTTTCGCGCAAACTGATTTCGAGTCAGCCCCGTTATGACCACTTCGATACCTCTCCGTATATAAGAATGAGGCAAAACCGATTTATGCGCCTCACTTTGCTAAAGCATTATAGCACATAAAATCGGTTTTGTCAACGGGAAAAGTCCATACTTGAAAAAATTATTTTCTTTTATCTTTCTCCGTGCGGTTTTGCGGCTTTTTTGTATTCTTTTTGTCCGAATAACCTTTTGCGGGAGATTTCACGCTTTTTTCATTTTTGCCGGAAGTTTTGCCGTTGCTTGCGGGTTTTCCGCGTTTCACACTTCCCTGCTTTGTATCCCTCTGCTTATAGCCGTGCGTACCGGCAGTGTCCGGGCGCACAAGGCATTTTTCGCCATAGCCTATGAGGTCGCTTCTGCCTGCTTCACGAAGTGCGCGAAGCACAATGGCGCGGTTTTCGGGGCGGAAATATTGCAGAAGTGCTCTCTGCTCCGCCTTTTCGGCAGGCGTTTTCGGGACATATATCGGCTTCATCGTATATGGGTCAAGTCCCGTATAAAACATGCAGGTAGACACCGTCCCGGGAGTCGGATAGAAATCCTGAACCTGCTCGGGATGTATTCCTTCCTCCTTGAGAAACTGCGCAAGTATTATCGCATCTTTTATAGTGCTTCCCGGATGACTCGACATGAGATACGGAACGAGATACTGCTTTTTATCCATGCTTTTTGTAAGCTCATAGAAACGCGCACGAAATTTTTTATAGACAGAAATATCAGGCTTTCCCATGGCGGTCAGCACACTCGCCGAGCAATGCTCGGGCGCAACCTTGAGTTGTCCGCTGACATGATAACGCACGAGGTCCTTGAAGAAATCATCATTTTTATCGAGAAGCATATAGTCAAATCTGATTCCAGAGCGTATAAAGATTTTCTTTATTCCTTTTATTTCGCGCAGACGGCGGAGAAGATGCAGATATTCGCTTTCGTCCGCCACAAGGTTTTTACAGGGCGTGGGCGCAAGACACTTTTTACCTTTGCACATACCGTGCTTTTCCTGTCCGTTGCATGAGGGGCGGCGGAAATTTGCCGTAGGACCGCCGACATCATGGATATATCCCTTGAAATCAGGCATCGCAGCAAGCATTTTTGCCTCACGGATCACCGATTCCTCACTTCGGCAGGTAATGTATCTTCCCTGGTGATAAGCTATGGAGCAGAAATTGCAGGCACCAAAGCATCCGCGCACATGGGTTATGGAAAATTTCACCTCTTCTATCGCGGGAACGCCTCCCTGTGCTTCATATGAGGGATGATAATTTCTCATATAGGGCAGTTCATATACTGCATCAAGCTCCTCCTGTGAAAGAGGGAGCGCAGGAGGATTCTGAACAACAATCCTGTCTCCGTGCCGCTGAATCACGGTTTTGCCGCGGAAAGCATCGGATTCATCCTGCTGAATACGGCATGATTTCGCATATGCCGCCTTTCCTGCAGGCGTATTTTCCTTCACCTGCTCAAAGGACGGACATTCCTCGCAGGGGCGATATGTATATTCGCTTGTTTTAACTGAATATGACGTGCCGCGTATATCGGTGAGCATGGAGATATGCTCGCCATCATCGAGTCGCCTTGCTATTTCAACACAGGAATGCTCACCCATGCCGAACATGAGCAGATCGGCATCACATTCTATCAGTATCGAAGGGCGCACGCGGTCATCCCAGTAATCATAATGGGCAAATCGGCGAAGCGAAGCCTCCAGCCCGCCTATGCAGAGCGGAATATCTCCGTAGAGACGGCGTATATTTTTGCAGTAAACCTCCGTTGCACGGTCGGGACGTTTCCCTGCCTTGCCGCCAGCCGTATAATAATCGTTACTGCGCTTTCTCTTTGCGGCAGTATAATGTGCCACCATGGAATCTATATTTCCGCCCGAGACGAAAAAGGCAAGACGCGGGCGACCGAACTGCATATAGTCGGCATCACACTGCGGCTGCGAGCATATGCATATTTTAAAGCCCGCAGCTTCAAGCACACGGGAGATTATTGCTATGCCGAAGCTCGGATGGTCTACATATGCGTCGCCCGTGACGCAGACTATATCGGGCGTGTCCCAGCCGCGCTCAAGCATTTCTTTTTTATTCAGCGGAAGAAAAGACATAATTTTGATTCTCCTTATTTGATAGAATAATTATACATTAAATTTACGCTCATGTCAACCGAGAAGATATACAGAAAAATATTTTTATTTATTATTGTAAAAGAGAGCGGATTGTGATATAATCAACCTGAAATATTAGTTTTTTTCTAAGGAGAAAACATGGAAAATCTGAAAATCTATGACCTCACCGTAAATTATCTGAAAAATCCCTGCGGGATAGACACTGTGCCGCGCTTTTCTTTCAAGGCGCAGAGCGGCATACGCGGCGATAAGCTCGCGGAATTTACCATCACGGTCAGTGCAAATCCCGATTTTTCCTCTCCCGTATGGCAGAGGCATTTCGGCTCTGAGGATGGCAGCGTCCTCATCAGATACGAAGGAGAGGCTTTATCTCCGGTCACACGGTACTATTTTTCCGTTGAGGCAAAGAGTGCGGCGGGTGCCGAGGGCAAAAACGAAAGCGGTACATTCGTCACGGGCAAACTCTCTGAGCGCTGGAGTGGAAAATGGATAACGGCAAATTTCATCCGAAAAGAAGACTCGGCTTTCGCCGCGCCCTATCTGCGCAAGACCTTTGATATTTCCGCGCCGGTAAAGGAAGCATATCTCACTATATGTGGACTCGGATATTTCGAAAGCTATATAAACGGCGAAAAGACAGGCGATGATATGCTCTCCCCTGCCTTTACGCGATATGACGCAACGGATATGTATATGGTATACGATGTGAAGCGCCTGCTCACCGTCGGCAAAAACGCGCTCTCCGCCGTTCTCGGAAACGGCTGGTACAACTGCTTTGCCGAGGACCCGTGGAATACACGCGCCGCTTCATGGCGCCATTGGCCGAAGCTCATCTGCGAGCTGAAAATAATATATGAAAACGGTGAAACCGAGGTTATCCCCTCCGATACTTCATGGAGAAGCTCGCACGGTCCCATCATCTTCAACGGAATCCGAAACGGCGAGCATTACGATGCGCGTCTTGAGCTTGACGGGTGGACAGAAGCCGACTATGACGACAGCGCATGGGAAGGCACAAAGATAATGAAAAGCCCCGGCGGACTGCTCCGCGCCATGGAGATGGAGCCTATCCGCGTGCGCACCGTCATCGATGCAAAGAAAATGTGGAAAACTCCGAGCGGCGCCTATGTTTTCGATATCGGGCAGAATCAGGCGGGCATAGGCAAATTCGTTTTCCGCGGCAAAGCGGGAACGGAAATAACAATAAGATATTCAGATGTGCTGAAGGATGACGGCGAGATAGATACAAGCGCAATAGGCGGATTTGTCCGCAGTCACGGCTTCCAGACGGACAAGTATATCAAAAAGAGCGATGAACCGGAATGCTGGCATCCGATATTCGTTTACCACGGCTTTCAGTATATCGAGATTACAGGCATAGACTACGAGCCGGAGCTTTCCGAGGTCAAGGCGATGACACTCTGCACCGCCGTTGACGATACAGGCAGATTTTCCTGCTCGGATGAGCTTCTCAATAAGGTTCAGCATATGTGCCGCTGGTCTACCATCTCGAATATGCATTCCATACCTACCGACTGCCCGCACAGAGAGAAAAACGGCTGGACAGGCGATGTGAGCCTCTCCTGCGAGCAGATGCTGACAAACTTCGGCACACGCGCTTTCCTCTCAAAGTGGAATGACGATATGTTAACCTCCCAGCGCCCTGCAGGTCAGATTCCCTGTGTTGTTCCCTCCACGGGATGGGGCTACTACGGGCTGATGGGACCCGACTGGTCGAGCGCACTGATAAATGTTCCGTATAATATCTATATCTACAACGGCGATAAGGATATCCTCGCAAAAAGCTACGAGGCTATAAAGAAAAACTGCGATTTCATGGAGAGCATGACAACGGATTATATCCTTGATTACGGCACGGGAGACTGGTGCCCGCCCTTTGAGGGTCCCGCCATCTCCAAGAATATGGGCTCATACAAGTGCCCGACAAGAGTTTCCGATACGGCGTTCTTCTATAACGCCGCAAGGACAGTTGTCAAGATGGCGGATATTCTCGGTTACGGCGACGATGCGGAATACTACAGAAATCTCGCCGAGAAGATACGCGCGGTTTTCCGCGAGAAGTTCTACGATGCCGAGCACCATACGGTCATGGGCGATTGTCAGACGGCAACGGCGGCAATGCTTTATTTCGACCTCTGCACAGAGGAGGAGCGCCGTCCGCTCGTGGATACGCTCATCTCGCAGATAGAGCGCAATGACTGGCATCTCGATTTCGGCGTTCTCGGCTGTAAATTTGTGATGCACTCGCTCGGAAGAGCCGGCGAAGGCAATGTAGGTCACCGTATGCTCGCGCAGAGGACTTTCCCCGGTTGCCGCAGATGGATAGACCTCGGCGCCACCACTCTCTGGGAATGCTGGAACGGCGGCGGCTCGCATAACCATCATATGTTCTCCGACCTTTCTTCATTTATGTATAAATATGTCGGCGGTATCTCACCCGATGAAAACGACCCCGGCTTCCGCCATACGATATTCCGCCCCGCGGTGGACTGCGGCATGGAAAGCGCCGCCGCATCGCATGAGAGCATGTACGGCGAAGTCAGGTGCTACTGGGCAAACCGCGACGGCAGGCTCACGGTAAATCTGACGGTTCCTTTCGGTTGCAGCGGAACACTCTATCTGCCGTCGAAATATTTTGATGCGCTCACGGAGAGCGGCGTAAAGGCAAGGGATATGCTTCCCTGCACAGTCGTCGGAAACGAGGCGGGCTTTGAGCTCTGCGGCGGTGAATACAGCTTCACGGCATGATATCTGTACCGTAAAATCAATGTGAAAGGAGCACTTAAATGGCAAAAATACTTCACATAGCGGATGTTCATCTCGATTCCCCCTTCTCTCTTCTCGACCCGCAGAAATCGCAGGCGCGAAGAAACGAGCTCCGCGGGACCTTCACCTCCGCCATGATGTATGCGAAGATGGAAAAATATGATATAGTCATAATCGCGGGCGACCTTTTTGATTGTGAATTTGTCACGCGGGAAACGATGGACCTCATAACCTCGCAGTTCGCGGCAAACCCCGACTGTAAATTCGTGATAGCCCCGGGAAATCATGATTTCTATTCTTCCGCATCTCCTTATTCCAAAACAAAGTTCCCCGAAAACGTATATATCTTCACCTCGGAAACGCTGACCTGCTTCCGCTTTGACGATATCGGAGTCGATGTCTACGGATATGCCTTCACGGGTGAAAAAATGGAAAAAAATCCGCTCGCCGCAGCGATCTATGTCGACCGCAACAGGATAAATATTCTCGTGGCGCACGCCGATATATATTCCAAGGCATACTGCCCTGTCGGAGTTGAGGATATCGTCCGCGGAGCGTACGATTATGCGGCGCTCGGTCATATACACAACGGCGGCGATATACAGAAATCGGGAAATACATATTATGCCTACAGCGGTTCTCTTGAGGGAGGTTCCTTCGGCGAATGCGGTCTGAAAGGAGCAATAATCTGCGATGCCGCATGGATCGGCGGAAAGAAGCAACTGAAATTCAAGGCGAGAAGATTCTGCACGCGCAGGTATGAAAAGCTCGATGTTGACATTTCCGGTGCCGTCTCCAGCAAGGAGGTCATCGCAAAAGTCCGCCGCGCCGCAACGGAAAACGGCTACGGAAACGATACCCTGCTCCGCGTGCGCCTGCTCGGAAACATTCCCGTTTCCGCAGACATAAGAGCAGATAAAATAACGGCGGAGGATATCGGGGTCTATTACCTCGAGGTGCGCGATTGCAGTGCGCCGCTCCTTGATTACGAGGAACTGAAAAACGATATTTCCATACGCGGCGCGTTCTTCCGCGAGCTTCTGCCCCAGCTTGAAAGCGAGGACGATGCCGTACGCGCCAGAGCCTCAAAGGCTCTGCATTACGGACTTGCCGCTCTCTCGGGCGACGATATAGTTGATTTCTGATAACAATTTTACGGAGGTTTATTATGAATAATATTGAAAGAGTAAGAGAGCGTCTTTTTAATATAGCCGACGCTTTGATTGTGGCAGATGAGAAAACAGGAATGTATCTCTGTGGTTTTCCCGCTTCCGACAGCACCGTTTTCGTAACAAGAAACAGCGCTACTCTTTTCACCGACCCGAGATATATCGAGGCGGCTGAAAAAGAGGTTCGCGGATGCACGGCAAAGCTCCCTGAGGTTTCCGTTGTCGCCGATATCAAAAAGATTATCGCCGATGAGGGCATAAAGACGGTTGCCTTTGAGGACAGAAAGCTCACTGTCGCAGCACTTGCGAGATATGAGAGCCTTTTTGAGGGAGTGAAATTCGTTCCCGCCGGCGACCTCATCGAAAGCCTGTGCGAATATAAGACGGAAGAGGAGCTTGCCGCCATCCGCGCGGCACAGGACCTGACAGACAGAGCCTTTGCCGAGGTTCTTCCTCTCCTGAATTACAATATGACCGAGCAGGAGGTTGCAGCGGAGATAGAATACCGCATGAAACGCCTCGGTGCGCAGGCACCCAGCTTTGAAACCATTGCCGTTTCGGGCACACAGTCCAGCCGTCCTCACGGTGTTCCGAGAAACGTAAAGCTTGAACGCGGATTTCTCACGATGGACTTCGGTTGCATTCTGAACGGCTACTGCTCCGATATGACGCGCACCGTTTCCGTCGGCAAAGCTGACGAAGAAATGAAAAAGGTTTACAATACCGTCCTGCGCGCACAGACCGCAGCTATAGATTTCATCCGCGAGGGTGTTCTCTGCTGCGATGCGGACAAGGTTGCCCGCGACATCATAGACGCCGATTACAAGGGATACTTCGGTCACTCTCTCGGTCACGGCGTAGGAATGTATATCCATGAGGAGCCGCGTCTCTCCGCCAGATGCACAAAGGTGCTGAAGGTCGGTCATGTCGTCACGGTCGAGCCCGGCATTTATATCCCCGGAAAATACGGCGTCAGAATAGAGGATATGATGCAGATTACACCTTCCGGAGCAATTGACATCACAAAAAGTCCGAAAAATCTTATAGAAATATAAAAAATAAGCGTTATTTCAAATAAATTATTAAAAAAGACTTGATATTTTCATATTTTTAAGGTACAATAGAGCGTAAAGAAAATTTTTAAGTATTCAGATATCATTCGGAGGTAAACAAAAATGGTTATCGCAGGCGATTTTAAAAACGGCATTACATTTGAAATGGACGGGAATGTAATGCAGGTTATCGAATTCCAGCATGTAAAACCCGGCAAGGGCGCGGCTTTCGTCCGCACAAAGCTGAGAAATGTCATTTCCGGTGCTGTCGTCGAAAAGACCTTCAGCCCCACAGACAAGTTCCCGCCCGCTATCGTTGACAGAAGAGATATGCAGTATTCCTACAATGACGGCGATCTCTACTACTTCATGGATATGGAATCATACGATATGATTCCCGTTTCCAAGAGCCTTCTTCCCGACAACTTCAAGTTCGTAAAGGAAGAAATGATGTGCAAGATCGTTTCCTACAAGGGAAATGTATTCAGCGTTGAGCCTCCTATGTTCGTAGAGCTTCAGGTTACCGAGGTTGAGCCCGGTTTTAAGGGTGATACGGCTCAGGGCGCAAAGAAACCCGCTACTCTTGAAACAGGAGCTACTATCCAGGTTCCGCTTTTCATCGAAAACGGTGAAATCCTCCGCATCGACACAAGAACAGGCGAATATCTCGAAAGAGTAAAAACGAAATAATTGCAAACAATAATTTTATAAAGGAGTATTTATTATGACACTTACCGAAAAAGTTGCTTATATAAAGGGTCTTGTAGCCGCTCTCGAAACAGACAAGAACGATAAGGTTTTCTCTGCTGTGCTTGATCTTCTCTCCGACCTTGCCGCTACGGTCTCCGATCTTGACGACAAGTCAGAGTATCTTGAAAAGTACATCGAAGAGGTTGACGAGGATCTCGGCGCTCTCGAAGATGAATTCTACGGCGATGAGTGCGACGATTGCGAATGCAAGGATTGCGCAGAAGAAGATTGCGACTGCCGTTGCGACGATTGTCTCGATGACGATTGCGACTGCTGCGACGACGACTGCGACTGCATAGAGGTAGAATGCCCTTACTGCGGCGAGACGGTATGCCTCGATGATACCGTTGATTTTGACAATGTAAAGTGCCCTGCCTGCGGCGAAACCTTCAGCTGTGTCTGCGACGACGATTGCGACTGCTGTGATGATGACGACTGCGGTTGCGGTTGCGAGCACTGATTCATGGTATAAAAGAACATCATCGGAGCCGCTTCACCAAAAGAGCGGCTTCTTTGGTAATTATTCCGAAAATACCGAAAGGAAACTGAAATGAATAATTTTAAAAAGATGGCGGCGCTTTTCCTTGCGCTGACTATGGTCTGCCTTGCTTTTGCATCGTGCGGAAAGAAGCCGCAGGAAAAAAAGGGCACTCCCGTCGCTATAGTCGACGGAGAAATAATCTACGGAAACGATCAGGAAATTCTTGATTATCTCGCATACTATGTATGGATGAATAAAATCGAGTTGCCGACAGACGATAAGATTTCTTATGCTTATACCACCGCCGTAACATACTGTACGGATTCTGTTGTCTGGTACAAAATCTATGAAAAAGAGCTTGCTGCAAAGGGCATTACTTTCAGCGAGAAAAAGCTCAAGGACGAAATTGATAAAGCAAAATCGTTTTTCGATGATCAGGACGGCGGCTATGAGGGTTTCCGTAAAAGCTTGAGACTCTCCAAGAATTTTGTCTACAATATAGTAAAATACGAGGCAATTTCAAAAGAGATTATCTCAATAATATCAGAAAAATGCAATGTTTCCGACGAAGAAGCACTTGCTTATTTCAATGAGCATATAAGCGAATATACGCACGCCCCCGGCATTGTATATGACGCGATCCTGCTCGAAATTCTCGATATGCAGGATGCTTCCGAGGTCGCGGCAAAAAAAGCCGAAGCCGAGGAATATATCAAAAAAATAACAGGCGGAATGGACTTTGATGCCGCACGCGAAGAAGTCAAGAAGAAATACAGCGGTGATAAGTATTTCTACACGGGCTTTGCTTCCGGCGAGGCTACCCTTGCCGAGGGCGAATATATAAAAGTGGATGACCTCGATGCGGAGAAAAAGACTATCGAAGAAATGATGGCTGAAAAGAATATAAAAATCGACGCCAACGCCAACAAGGATTCTGATGAATATAAGAATTACGAATCATACATCAATTCGCTCTACCGTGCAGAATTGATGTACGCGCTCACCACGGCGACAAAGAGCGGCGAGATATACAGTAAGCCGATTCTTTCTACCATAGGCTATGTCGTAGTGAAAAATATAAAACATAATGAAACCATTTCATTCACAAACTTCGGCGATGTAAAGGATGAAATCAAAGAGACAATCTCCGGCGAAAAATTTGATAAAGAGGTTGACAACTATCGCGAAGAAATGATAAAAAAATACGGTGTTGTTTTCAATAAAACAGATGTAAACTGGCAGACAAGCGAAAGCGAGTCCACCACAGCTACAACGGCGGCAAACTGATTTTTTCTTAAAGCATTTTGTAATACTGTTTGCAAAGTAAAAGCGGCAGAGGTATCATCGTGCCTTTGCCGCTCCTGATTTTTTGTTTCGGAGTTTTCAAATGATAAATTTCAGAAAAAAGTATCCCATTATCGCGGGAACTCTCTGCGCCATTCTGATGCTTGCCGTGCAGGCTGTCGTGCAGGCAGGATTTGCCCTTCTCACTGAGAATATGACATATCCGAAGTACCTGCCCATGCTCCTTGCGGACGCCGTCTGCATTGCCGTAGGTATCGCGCTTGCCTTCGCTCTCGGGTTGAAAGATATTTTTCGCTCATCGCGTGAGGGCTTTCTTCATGGGCTCGGTACGGGCGGATATTTCATATTTATATCGGTATCCACCCTCATCGTCAGCATCAGCTCATCAAAGCACGGCGCTCCGCTCTCTTCGGTTGAAATAGCGGTTTTTGTGCTCGCAATGGCAGCGGTCGGCTTTGCCGAAGAAATATTCTTCCGCGGGATACTCTCGCGTATGATTTTTGAAAAATACGGCGAAGATGCATGCGGCGTTTGGTTTTCCGCCATAGTATCAGGGCTGATATTCGGTTCTGTTCATTTTATCAATGCGCTTCATGCCGATATCGTCGGAGTTGCTGTTCAGGCGGTATGCGCTGCCGCTATCGGTATATGCCTCACCGCACTTTATTACAGGACGGGAAACATATATGTAGTTGCCTCTCTCCATGCTTTCATGGATTTCTGTGCGCTTTTTTCTTCCGGAGTATTCGGTGAAGGAATCCTGTCGGGCACCATCAGCAATTACAGCCCGTTGCAGCTCATTTCGGCACTGCCGTATATCGTGGTTTCACTCGTGCTCCTGCGCAGACTGAAAATGGCGGCGCTCCTGCATAAGCCTTCCGACAGCATAATAGCAGTCATCGGCAAGCTTTCCTCATCGCAGAAATCGAAAAACCGCCTCATGTGGCTTATCTTCTGTATAGTGCTTGCGGGACTCGCTGTCTATGCCGCAAAGGTAATACGGCTGGCAATAAAATTATAAATATCAAAGCAGACCTTTTCGGGTAGAAAGCCAAAAAGGTCCGCTTTTTCATATTTACATCGTGAATTTCTGCTTCACTGTCTGAATTTTGTTCTGCTCGGCAGCAGTCGTCTGATACCAGCCCTTTGCCGCCATCTTGTCATAAACCGTACCCTGTATGCCGAGTGATTCTCCG
>OLGE01003151.1_pt1 | contig 13477 bp, 10 predicted proteins | sample 1605151 | NCBI WGS metagenome assembly OLGE01 (sample SAMEA3888912, study PRJEB22519) | human gut metagenome | biome: human gut; feature: human-associated habitat; material: faeces | place: Denmark | collected 2010
AGGTTCTGGGGTTTGCCAGATTCATGGTCCATCCGAAGCCCCAGGCTTTCCGGACGATCCAGTTCCCGTCCTCCGGGTTGCAGTAAACATACAGACCGTGCCGGTCATACCACTGCCGCACCTCTTCCTGCGTCCATTTTCGCTTCATGGCAGCACATCAGAACTTTCCGCTCTTGCCGGAGTAGCCACCGGAGGAATGGGAATAGCTGGAGCCGCCGCCGGAGGAACTGTCCTTATCGTTGTTGATCTTCACCCGGGTCTCCGTGGTATGGGTGTAGTGGTCATAGCTGTCCGTCAGCTTCAATCCACCGCCCGCCGTGGTATACACGTTGGCGTCAACGCCCTTGCGCACGGACTTCATCTGTCCCTTCAGGATCATGCACACCAGAAACGCGATCAGGCAGGAGACTGCCACCGCAATGCCGATGGCCGGCAGGGGGCTGGACCGCACAGGTTTTCCGGCCTCAGCCAGCTCCAAAAACTCATCGCAGGCGGTGAGATAATTGGATATGCCGCCATACCAATCACCGTCGCTGAAGTTGGACAAGAACCGGCCTTCCAACTGCTTCTCGCCGTATCGGTCAAAAGCATACTCCGCCCATTCGCCGTAGACGAACATGGCGTAGTCCCGCTCTGTCATGCTCAGCATGATGATGACGCCGTTTCGGTCCTCGCCCACACCAAGGCCCTCGGCGTGGTAGATCTGATACAGGGCGGTATAGGGATCGTCACCGTAGCCGTAAGCTGTAAAGTCCTCCACAAAAAGGGTATAGATGCCGCAGCTGCGGCGGAGGGCGATATCCTCGGCCCGATCCTCCAGCTGTTCCCGCTCCCCGTCGGAGAGCATTCCCCGCAGATCGAACACATAGTTCATGCCGGTATCGCCCAGCTTTGACGCTTCGCCGGACTGGACGGTCTCGGGCTGCTGCGCCTCCGTTGGGAAGTCTGCGGAGAGATAGTCCGCCGCCGTCGCCGCCATGGCGTTCACCGCCTGACAGAGCGCTTCGGCACTCGCAGCCATGTCCTCACCGGTCCAGGACTGCGCGTTGTTCAGATAGGGCTCCACCGCGTCATACACCAAGCCGGAGAGTTCCTGCCCGTCGCCCCGCGTCTCGCTCAGCATCGCGTAGACGCACCAGTCGGTCTCCGCCAGGGTGTAAGAACCGTCCGCCAGAGGCTCCATCACCAGCGTCAGCGAGATGCCGTCCTTTTCCTCGCCCCAGCCGTAGCCGGAATCTTTGTAAACATATGTGGCGATATCTCCGGCGGTGGTACCCTCGCTCACATCCTCATTGGTAAATATGTCCACCCGCAGGTCAAGGTGAAGCGCCTCCGTCAGCTGGGGCAGGGTGTACTGACCCAGATCGGACAATTCGTCCGAGCCCAGCGCGTCGGTCTCATCGTAGATCGCGCCGTATTCCGTCCACGCCAGAGTGGGGACGCACAGAGTCAGCGTCAGCAGGAGCGCCGTCAGCAAAGCTGTGACTTTTCTTTTCATGTCCGTCCCTCCTTATCGCATCAGCAGGACGATGACCGAACTCAATACGGACAGCGGCACGGCAATGGCGGCAAACATCCCCCAGAATCGCCCCTTATCCACAGGCAGGTCGCCCACGAATTTTCCGGTCTGGCCGTTCATGGCGAAGAGGAAATCCTTTCCCTGCCACTTGGTATTGAGCAGCCACACCGGCAGCAGCGCATAGTGGACCTTGCCCCGCTGGATGTCTGCGTGTTCGCCCCTCGGGAAACAGGTCGCGTATCCCGTTACGGTGCCTTGCAGCGCCTTTTTCAAGCTGCCCAGACAGCGGACATCGGCCCGTTCCCGGCTCTTGTCCGCCGACACGTCGAACTTATCCGCCAGGAAGCCCGGCAGATACGCCGTGGAGAAGGGTTTCAGGTCATCGTAATTGTAAGGCTCGATGGAATCCATGTGATCATCCGGCATTTTAGTCGAGGCGTCCACCGGTACCTTTTCAAAGGGCATCGTTCCGGCACGGTACACGTCAAAGTGCTCCGTCTTTATCACCTCATACTCACCCTCGGTGCGCTTGTGGGACCGGGTACACTCATAGTGGGCATTGCCCTCCGCCTCACCGCTGAACAGCCAGAAGGGTACATAGACCCCCTGGATCTCCTGTAAGTGATTTTCCTTGGAAAAGCTCTTGGGAAGGAACACCTTGCCCCTGTAATGCTTCTTGAGCTTGCGGATGGCGTCCTCGCGGCTGAGTTTGAAGGGGATCACGAAATCCGGCTTCAGCGTTCCCGCAAACTGCCCCGGCACCACCGTTGGGTTGCCGCAGTAAGGGCAGGAGGTAGCCGCCGTGCTTGCGTCACAGATCAGCTCCGCACCACAGCTTGGGCAGCTGTAAGCCTTCATGCCGTCTCCCTCGGCACCCCAGTCGGCGCTGAGGTCCGGCATCTCCCAGCCGCCTTCCTCGGCTGCCTTCTTTTCCGCCGCCGTTTTTTCTTCTGCCGACTGCTGCGCCGCCGCGGCCTGTTCCTCCTTTTCCGCGTAAAGCGCCTCGATCTCTGCTACATCATAGGTACTACCGCAGTAATCGCACTCCAGCTTGCCGGATGCGCCCACAAAATGCAACGGACCGGTGCAGCTTGGGCATTGATAGTTGGTCACCTGTGCTGCCATGCTTGCTCTCACCCTTCTTTCTTCATTTTCCGTTCAGCGCCCGCCCGTAGACGGGCGGACGCTGTTGAGCCGTTTTCTCCGATCTGTTTCCCTTATCCTCTGGGCGCGCCGCAGTACTCGCAGAATTTTCCGTCATTCTGTCCGCCGCAGGCAGGACAGGTCCACGGGCCGGCCGCTGCCGGAGTGGGAGCGAAGGTCTCCTGCTGCTGCATGGGGGCCTCCTGCTGCATGGGGGCTGTCTGAACTGCGCCGCCGCCACGGGCGGTCTCCATCACCTGAAGCAGCGCCGCTCGGATCTCGTCGCCCATTTCGCGGTACTTGCGATATTCCCGATTGCTCTCCGGATCGAAGCCGGCAGCCATGGTATTCATCCGGCCCACAGAATTCATCTGTCCCATCATGGGGCGCTGTGTCATGCCGCTCTGGGGCCGACCTGCCATAGGACGCTGGTTCATGCCCGACTGATTCATCATAGGCCGCTGACCCGCCATGCCGCTCTGAGGACGGCCCGCCATAGGACGCTGGCCCATCATACCCTGCTGCCCCATCATGGGCCGCTGCATGGTGTTCTGCGGCTCGATGTACACAGAACTGTTGTTCAGGCGGAACTTCATTTCGTCAAAGTAGGGGTTATTGACGGAAATGATCACTTCAAAGTCATAGGAATACTCGTAGCGGGGCGGGTTGTAGGTGACTTCCTTGCCGTCCGGTCCCTCCCGCTTCTGCTCCGTGCGGCTCTCGTCAATGTCCACGCGGCAGCCGGTCAGCGCGGTGTAGTCCAGAATATCCGGGTTGGCGTCCGCCAGATCCCGGGCACGGGTAACGGTGAACCAACGATGCTCCTCGTCCAGCAGGACCTTACAATCCTCGCCGTAGGAGCGGGTGGTGCGGAACTGGGACGCCCTGCCCCGGTTTTCCTCCCGGTAGGCCAGCTGCCGCTTGATGTCCTCCACCGTAGAGCGGCGGCGGTCACTGAACCAGGGAGAGAGCTGCTTCGCGCAGTCCTTACAGAGGTTGCCGTCTTCCAGTTTCCGATTGCCCAACAGTCCGATCTTCTCGCCGCAGATGTCGCAGTATTTTTTATCAAGCAATCCCATAGTAGCTTCCTCCTGTTATTTTTCAGCCGCCGTAACGGCTCACATTGCATTGTCCACCCGGAACCGGGATCTTGTCCCCGGCCGTGGCTCCCGCGGCCGGGGACGGTATTCGCCAAAAAATCCGCTATTCGCTCTTATTCTTCAACTTTTTGAAGCTCCACCACTTTGTCCGCCGCTTCCGACCAGTCCACCGTCAGTTCCAGCCTGCCGCTGTCCTCGCCGGCCCCGGCGCAGTGGTAAACGTCCAGGATCTTCCCCAATTCCGTGCCGTCCGCCTTCTGGAGAACACGGTTGTCTAACATCAGCCCCGTGTCCTGTATCTTTTTACGCGGGATGTAGGTGAAGTCCAGCGGGGTTTCCAGAACGGTCTCGCCGTCCAACCGGAGGGTCAGGCCGTCCTCTTCGCTGATGACCGCCTGCCAGCCGTCCTCCGGACTTTCCCATGTTCCCTCCAGCACTGGCCAGAGGAGGGAATTGTCCACATAAGTACCGTCCCCGTCCAGCAGGAACAGGTTTTGATCCGGATTCTCCATGCCGTTGCCCCCATCCATGATCTGGTCCGTGACAAAATGCTTATACAGGCCCGAAAGGACGATCCCTACCAGCGCGCCCGCCAGGAAAATCCAAATCATCCGCCGTTTCATTACACGATGTCCCCGTCGTCAAAGGGGTCGCCGCACTCAGGGCAGAACTTGGGAGGATGCTGCGGGTCAGCCGGCTCCCAGCCGCACTTGTCGCATTTGTACTGAGGAACACCGGCAGGCTTGGGCTTGCCGCACTCGGCACAGAACTTGCCCTTATTCACCGCGCCGCAGGTGCAGGTCCAGCCGTCCGCTGCGGCGGCGGGCTTGGGCTTGCCGCATTCCGGGCAGAACTTTCCGGTGGCGGTGGCGCCGCAGGCGCACTGCCAGCTGTCCCCGGCAGGCTTCGGCTCCGGCTTCTTGCTGCCGCAGTTGGGACAGAAGTTGCCGGTGATGCCGCTCTGGCCGCAGGTGCAGGTCCAGCCCTGCGCTGCGGGAGCGGGGGCGGGCTGCGCCGCCTGCTGCTGGGCCTGTTGCTGCTGGCCCATCTGGAACAGGTTCTGGGCGTTCATGCCGCCCATCTGGCCGGCCATGCCCATGCCCATGAAGGCCATGGCGGGACCGGTGCCGGTGTTGGCGGCCGCCGCCTTCATGGCCTCGCCCTGAGAGCCGACGAGATGTGCCGCCGCCCGGGTGGGGTCCATAAAGGCCGCGTTGCGCTGCAGCTCCTTGATCATCTGCTCGTCTTCCTCATTGGCCTTCACGCTGGAAACGCCGAAGGAGACGATCTCCATGCCCCGCAGATCCCGCCACTTGCTGGAAAGCTGCTCGTTGAGGGCGTCAGCCAGCTCCAGAGTATGGCCGGGAAGGGCGGAATAGCGGATGCCCATTTCGCTGATCTTGGCGAAAGCGGGCTGCAAAGCCGTCAGCAGCTCCGTTTTCATCTGACCCGCGATATTTTCCGTCTTGTAGTCCTCGCTGACGTTGCCGCAGACGTTGGTATAGAACAGCAGGGGGTTCTTCAGCCGGATGCTGTACTCGCCGAAGCAGCGGATGCCGATGTCAATGTCGATGCCAGCCCGCTGGTCCACCACCCGGAAGGGAACAGGGCTGGGAGTGCCGTACTTATTGCCCGTCAGCTCCTTGGTGTTGAAGTAGTAGACCCGCTGATCCTTGGGAGCCTCGCCGCCGAAGGTGAAACGCTTGCCGATGTTCTGGAACACGCTTTTCACGCTCTCGCCCAGATCGCCGGAGAAGATGCTGGGCTCCGTGGACATATCGTAGGTGTACTCACCGGGCTCGGCGCAGACGTCCACCACCTTGCCCTGCTCCACGATGAGCATGCACTGTCCGTCCGCAATGGCGATCAGGCTGCCGTTGGTGATGATGTTGTCATCGCCCTTGGTGTTGCTGGAACGGCCCGTGACCTTCTTTTTGCCCTTGACCGCCAGCACGTCAGAGGGGATCGCTTCGCAATAAAAGTATTCCTTCCACTGGTCGGCCAACACGCCGCCAGCCGCGCCCATTGCCGCTTTGATCAGTCCCATAATTTTACTCTCCTTTTCCTGTTGTTGTATTTGATTTCAGCATTCGCTTTTGATCGCATCTTATAAAATCGCCTGTTTTTTAGGGAAAACAAGGCCTCAGCTCCCTCCCGTCAGGAAGGTGTCTCCACTGACATAAAACGGAGCCTGATCCGTAATGGGCCAGGTGAACCAGCTCACATCCCAGGGCCGCTTCATAAACAGGCACACCCGCGCCGTATCCTCCGGAATGGTGAGGGAGAAGAACAGCGGCCCATTGATCTTGATTTTCCCCTCATACACCATCTTCTCCGAGATCCAACTTTGTTGGGTGCCGTCATCGTTCAGCACCGGCGTTCCAACGCTGAATTGGATGTCCGTTTCGTACCACCGGCCCACCAGCAGCAGCTTATTCTGTCCGTTGGGTTCCAATGCGTTCATGGGGATCACCGACAGCGGCTCCGTCACCTCGGCGGGCGGGTCCCGCCAGAAGAAGATCAGCGATTTCTCCGGCTCCCCTGTCATGGCGTTCTCCAAGGCCGGCGGCAGAAAACCGCTGGAGCGCATATAGGTGACGGTACGGACGCCCTCGCCCCCGTTCTTTTCATAAGGCACCCGCACAAGCAGGCTATTCCGGTTCGTCAGGGCGGCGAAAAACGCCGCGCCAGTCTCCTCGTCGGTCAGCCGCACACTCCAAGTCTCATTGGGCAGCCCCGGCATCAGCGGTTCCTCTATCTGCTCCGCCAGCAGATGCTTTTCTGACCGGTATTGCGGGGTGTCCGTATCCAGCCCGGCGGCGTGGTACCAGTCCGCCCGCATCACATAGCCCTCCAACAGATCGGACCACAGGCGATCAAAGCACAGCATAGAGGCGATATGTTCCTCGTCGGCTCTGTATTCCCGACCGTCCTCCTCATAGTGGGTCATGCGCCACGTTCCGTAGAGGTCCGCGATCCCCATCTCTCCGCCGGGGCCCGGCCGCTCTGCCGGGGCAAAGTAGAAGGTATCTCCGTAAGGGGTCTCGATCGCCAGAGAATCGGTGCTTTCGATCCGACCGTCCAAGGTCAGCGGCTCGCCGGTATTCATCGTTCCCGTCAACCGCAGGGTGCTGTCCGCGCCCAGCCACCAGTTTCCGTCGAGCAGGCTGGTATTGTAGTACGAGCCTAACACATCCCGAAACTGGGCCGTTCCGTCTTCGTTGAGATAGAGGTCCGCCCACCACGCCTCCGTGGGCATAGCACTGGTTTTCATGCAGTCGTTCATGGCATCATAACTCTCGTGCCGCACAGCGGTCCAGTAGTCCGCGCTGAACGGTGCGGAGGTCTGCTGCCGGATATCCTCGGCAGCAGAGGGTGGCGCATCCGTATTTGTGTCCGGCCCCGGTGTTTTGCCGCAGGCAGTCAGGCCGAGCCCCAGAAGAAACGCCAAGAAAAACGCGGTCCATCTTTTTTTCACAGCTGTGCCTCCTTTACGCTCAACAGTCCTGCGTCACCGAAATACGGATGCCGCCAAGAGGATTGGATTATTCCCGGAGGGGCCGTTCGCCGGCAAAGGGCTTGAAGCTCTGCCAACGGGACGGTCTTTAAGCGGGTCCTGTCGGCTCCCTATCGTTTTTAATTCGCAGATCATATGGCCTAACTTCTGTATACCATGGAATCCCCGTTTTGTTAACCCTAATTTCCCCAAATTAGGGTCCCAAACATGAAATTTCCCGGAAAAAGCCGAAAAAGCACTGCTCGTTCACGAACACCCGTTCCATTTTATGGTTCTTCTTACAAAAAGCGTATGTCAGCCCGGCGGCGGTTATCCGCCCTCACTTTCGCTCCCTCGGCTGTTATTTCGCACCCCCATAGGAAAAAAGGAGCCGGAACGATTGCTCGTTCCGGCTGGAAACTATGTGGCAGGCGCAGCGCGGTTTGCCCCGCTCAGAGCGTCTCCTTCCGTAAAGCCTGCGCCAGTGAGAGTACCACTGCGCCCAGATCCTCCATAGCGTGGGCGAAATCGAAAAACTCCTCCGTCTGGCCCTCCCGGAACAGATGATCCGACACAGATTTGACCGCCACGAAGGGCACATTGTTCCGCAGGCACACCTGGGCGATCGCGCCGCCCTCCATCTCTGTCAGCAGAGGGTGGAACGTGTCCCGGATGAAGATTGCCCGGTCGCTGCGGACAGCAAACCAATCTCCGGTGGCCACCCGCCCCAGCGCCGCCTTGCGGCCCAGTGCTGCCAGCAGTTCCACGCACCGCTCCGGCTTCCAGGTGGGGAATGACACCCGGTTCACCGTAGATACCAATCCTACGGGATCACCGATGGCAGAGGTGTCCACATCGTGCTGCACAAAGTCCTCTGCGACCACCAGGCTGCCGGTGGGAAGCTCCGTCAGGCATCCGGCCACTCCGGCGTTGACGATCATATCCACACCGTACTTCAGGCACAGGATCTCTGCCGCCATGGCGGCATTCACCTTGCTGACACCGCCGGCGCAGGCAATGATCCCCGGTGCAGCCTCGTAGAACGGCACACCGGACACGGTCTCAAATGCCTCCAGCTCCTTGGCCCCCGGCAGGGCATGAAACTCCGCAGGCATGGCAAATTGCAATCCAATTTTCATTATATTACGCTCCTTTTTACCGTCTCATCAGGCTTTCTCCAAATACAGGCCCTTGTTCCCGAAGGGTATTTTTGAGAAAACCGCAAATTCAAAAAAAGAAACCAAAACTTTTAAAAGCAAAAAGAAAAGGAATTCAAGCAAAAGCCTGAATTCCTAAACTTTCTGGAGGTGACACCCGGATTTGAACCGGGGAATCAGGGTTTTGCAGACCCTTGCCTTACCACTTGGCTATGTCACCGAAGCCGTATGATTGAGTGCCTATATAGGATACCCTAAAACGCCCCGTTTGTCAAGACAATTTTTATTTTTTCCTGACATCCGAAAAAATATTTTACAAAGGTGTTCAACCGCCTTTCCCGACCTCCGCCCCCCTGTGTCAAACGGCACAAAAAAGTCCCGGCTTTTCACTTTCGATTGAGCGGTGATGCCGCTTTACAGCGGCCAGACCGGGCAGTAAAATAAAAATACGGCAGACTGCCGTTCATGTTGTAAAATCAACCGATGGGAAGGACAGGAGGAGTGTTTATGGTTTCTCAACGGATGCTGCAGCTGGGCACGGCCCGTTCCGTGATCCGGGAGCTGTTTGAATATGGCCGTCAGCGGGCCGCAGAGGTAGGTGCGGAAAACGTATTTGACTTTTCACTGGGAAACCCCAGCGTCCCCGCTCCCGTAGAGGTGAATGAGACCGCCATCCGGCTGCTGCGGGAACAGGCAGACACGATTCACTGCTACACCAGCGCCCCCGGCGATCCCGCCGCCAGACAGCGGATTGCGGACTCCTTGAACCGCCGGTTTGGGGAGCAGTATACGGCGGACGAGCTGTACCTCACCGTAGGCGCGGCGGCGTCTCTCTGCTGTGTATTGGGCGGACTGACCTGCCCCGGCGACGAGTACATCCTCTTTGCCCCCTACTTTCCGGAGTACCGGGTGTTTATCGAGGGTGTCAAGGGGAAGATCAAGGTGATCCCCCCGGAGCCGGAGCACTTTCAAATCGACTTTTCCGCCTTTGAACAGGCAGTCACCTGCCGCACCAAGGGCGTGATCATCAACTCCCCCAACAACCCCTCCGGCGTGGTCTACTCCCGCCAGACGCTGGAAACTCTGGCAGCGATCCTCCGGGCTAAGGAAGCGCTCTACGGCCACCCCATCTATCTGATCTCCGACGAGCCTTACCGGGAGATTGCCTTTCACGGCGTGGAGGTCCCCTGGGTACCGCAGATCTACAAGGACACCATCGTCTGCTACTCCTTTTCCAAGTCCCTTTCCCTCCCTGGCGAGCGGTTGGGCTATGTGTTGGTCCCCAAGCAGGTGACGGACGCTGATGCCGTTTACGCGGCGACGGCAGGTGCAGGCCGCTCTCAGGGATATGTCAATGCCCCCAGCCTGTTTCAGAGGGTGGCGGCGGAATGCTGTGACCTGACGGCGGACATCAGCGTCTATGAACGCAACTGCGCCCTGCTGACCGACGCACTTCGAGAGATGGGCTACCAGGTGGTCCAGCCCGGCGGGGCCTTCTACCTGTTCCCCCGGTCACTGGAACCGGATGACATGGCTTTCAGCGAGCGAGCCAAGCAATTCGACCTGCTGTTGGTCCCCGGCAGCGGCTTCGGTGCTCCCGGCCACTTCCGGATCGCCTATTGCGTCCAGACGGAAATGATCGAACGGGCGCTGCCTCGGTTCAAGGCACTGGCGGACTCCTATCAATGACATAGCAACGGCAAAACACCCCGGCTCTTTTGAAAAGAGCCGGGGGTTTTTATCAGGCAGCGATCCCCGTCCCTTCCGAAGAAAGGACGGGGATCGTTTATTTTGCAAAAAGTCAGCTTAGTAAGCCACACCCCAGTAGATATCAGTGGTGCACTTCTCGCCGCAGACGGGGCAAACGCCCTCGGTGCCGGACTGCTTGAGCGGCATGCAGCGGCTGGAAACACCTGCCAGCTCCTTCATCTTCAGCTCGCACTCCAGCTTGCCACACCACTTGGTCCGGGCAAAGCCGCCCTTGGTCTCCACCATCTCCTTGACCTCCTGCCAGGAGTTCAGGTCGAAGGTGTTGTCCTCCAGGTTCTTTTCCGCCTGAGCATACAGGTTGTCATGAACGGCGGTCAGCAGGCTCTGCACCTGGCTTTCCAGTTCATCCAAAGTGACAAAGCTCTTTTCGCCGGTATCACGGCGGGCCAGGCAGCACTGTCCCTTTTCCAGATCGCGGGGACCGATCTCCACACGGACAGGCACGCCCTTCATTTCATACTCGGCGAACTTCCAACCGGGAGAGTTGTCGGAATCGTCCAGCTTCACCCGCAGGCCGGCAGCCTCCAGACGGGTCTTGATCTCAGCGGCTGCTTCCAGCACGCCGGGCTTGTGGGCCGCCACGGGGATCACTACCACCTGAATGGGGGCGATGGCGGGAGGCAGCACCAGACCGTTGTTATCGCCGTGGGTCATGATGACCGCGCCGATGAGCCGGGTGGTGGTGCCCCAAGAGGTCTGGAAGGGATATTGCAGCTTGTTGTCCCGGCCGGTGAAGGTCACATCGTAGGCCCGGGAGAACTTGTCTCCGAAATAATGGCTGGTGCCGGACTGGAGGGCCTTACGGTCCTTCATCATGCTCTCGATGGTATAGGTGGCCTCAGCGCCGGCAAACTTCTCCTTGTCGGTCTTGCGGCCCTTGACTACCGGCATGGCCAGCGCGTCGCGGCAGAAGTCAGCATAGCAGTTGAGCTGCTGCTCCGTTTCTGCCATAGCCTCCTCAGCGGTCTCGTGGATGGTGTGGCCCTCCTGCCACCAGAATTCCCGGCTGCGCAGGAAGGGGCGGGTGGTCTTTTCCCAGCGGATCACGGAGCACCACTGGTTATAGAGCATGGGGAGCTGGCGGTAGGTCTGAAGGACGCTGTGCCAGTGGTCGCAGAACATGGTCTCAGAGGTGGGGCGGAAAGCCAGCCGCTCCTCCAGCTTGTCGCTGCCGCCCATGGTGACCCAAGCCACCTCAGGGGCAAAGCCGTTGACCAGTTCGCCTTCCTTTTTCAGCAGGCTCTCCGGGATCAGCGCGGGCATTGCCACGTTCTCGTGTCCGGTCTTTTTAAACTCCCCGTCCATGATCCGCTGAATGTTTTCCCAGATAGCGTAGCCGTATGGACGCAGGATCATAAATCCCTTCACGCTGGAATAGTCGATCAACTCCGCCTTCTTGCAGATGTCCGTATACCACTGGGCGAAATCGTCCTCCATACTGGTGATCTGTTCCACTTTTTTGTCCTGTGCCATGATTCTTCCCTCAACTTTATTCCAGAATTGGAGGCAAACAGCCTCCTTTGAACTCATAACGTCTTATTTTATCGTCTTTTTCCCCTGTTGTCAACCATTTCACCCCAGGGCCAGTGCAACGATAAAGCCCAGCACCGCACCACAGCACACCTGCATGGGCGTGTGGCCCAGAAACTCCTTCAGCTTCACCTCCGGTGCCTCCTCGCTGTCAAGCATTTCCAGCAGCTCATTGATGGCCTTGGCGTGACGTCCCGCTTCCCGGCGAACGCCCATAGCATCGTGCATGACGATGACGGCCAGGATCACGCACACGGCAAAAACGGGGGAATCATAGCCGTATTCCAGGCCGGAGGTCACCGCCAGTGCGGTCACGGTGGCGGAATGGCCGCTGGGCATTCCGCCGTCCCCTGTAAGCCGCTTCCAGTCGATGGTGCGGTTCACCGCCAGATAGATAAAGAACTTCAGGAGCTGCGCCGTGGCCCAGGCCAACAGCGCGTTCATCAACAGGTGGTTGCTGATAATATCAGAAAGCATAGATACACTCCGATCATGTAGTAGGCGCGGAAACCCGCGCTGTCTCTACTATACACCAGACGTTAAGAAGCTGTCAATTTTTGCCGATTAAAACCTTTGAAATTTGCAAAAATCCCCGCAGCGGCGCAGAAAAAAAGCAGAACGGCCGTGATCCGGCCGCCCTGCGCATATTGGGGGTTCTTTCGGCGTTAGCCCTCCCACTTCCAGTTCCGGACCTCCGGCAGGTCGATGCCGTTGTCCCGGATATACTGGCGGTGCTCCACCAGCTTGTCGTTCATCTTCTGCACCAGATAGGCGCCCCGGTTGCCCAGCTGGGGCAGACGGCGCACGGTGTCGATGACCAGATCGAAGCGGTCAATGTCATTGAGGACCCGCATATCGAAGGGCGTGGTGATGGTGCCCTCCTCCTTGTAGCCCCGGACATGGAGGTTCTTGTTGTGACGGCGGTAGGTCAGCTCATGGATCAGGGTGGGATAGCCGTGATAGGCGAAGATAATAGGCTTATCCTTCGTAAAGAGTGTGTCGTACTCGGAATCAGTCAGGCCGTGAGGATGCTCGGTATGGGGCTGGAGCTTCATCAGGTCCACCACATTCACCACGCGGATCTTCAGCTCCGGCAGCTCCTTCCGCAGAATGCTGACAGCGGCCAGCGTTTCCAAAGTGGGGGTATCGCCGCAGCAGGCCATCACCACATCCGGCTCCTCGCCGGCATCATTGGAGGCCCACTCCCAGATGCCGATGCCTTGGGTGCAGTGCTTGACCGCCTGCTCCATGGTGAGCCACTGGGGGCGGGGATGCTTGCTGGCCACGATGACGTTCACATAGTTCCGACTCTTGATGCAGTGGTCGAAGCAGGAAAGCAGGCAGTTGGCATCGGGGGGCAGATACATCCGCACCACGTCCGCCTTCTTGTTGGCCACATGGTCCAGGAAGCCGGGGTCCTGATGGGTAAAGCCGTTGTGATCCTGCTGCCAGACGTTGGAGGCCAGAATATAGTTCAAAGAGGCAATATCGTGCCGCCAGGGCAGCTCGTTGCACATTTTCAGCCACTTGGCGTGCTGGGAGAACATGGAGTCCACGATGCGGATGAACGCCTCATAGCTGTCGAAGAAGCCGTGGCGGCCCGTCAGCAGGTAGCCCTCCAGGAAGCCCTCGCAGAAGTGCTCGGAGAGCATGGAGTCCATGACCCGGCCATCGGGGTCCAGGTGCTCGTCCACGCCGGGGACCTGCTCGTCCAGGAAGCGGCGGCCGGTGACATCGAAGACCGCCTGCAGGCGGTTGGAGG
>OLGE01003164.1_pt1 | contig 13434 bp, 10 predicted proteins | sample 1605151 | NCBI WGS metagenome assembly OLGE01 (sample SAMEA3888912, study PRJEB22519) | human gut metagenome | biome: human gut; feature: human-associated habitat; material: faeces | place: Denmark | collected 2010
TCCTTAACTTCTTAACTCCTAATTCTTAACTCCTTAACTTCTTAACTCCTAATTCTTAACTCCTTAACTTCTTAACTCCTAATTCCTAACTCCAACTCCCTCTCCCCTTCCCGTTAAAATAAGTAAAATCCCTGTTTCTTCTAAAAGTTTGGCTTAACTTTGCAAGTTATCATGGCCTGAAGCGGCCAATAACAAAAAAGAAAACGAAAATGAGTCTTACAAGCATAATAGGCGCGGCGTTCATACCGCGCCAGCACGCAATAGAAAGGCAGACGACGGAAGCCGAGGCAATGCAGGCGGAAGTGCTGAAACACCTGCTCCACGCAGCCGCCAACACTGAATACGGAAGGCGTCACCTCTTCGGCACCACAACGGGTTACGACGACTTCACACGCAATGTCCCCGTGAACACCTACGAGGAACTCAAGGCCGACATCGACCGCATGCGCCACGGCGAACAGAACATCCTGTGGCCGGGACGGGTGAAATGGTACGCCAAGTCGTCGGGGACGACCAACGACAAGAGCAAGTTCATACCCGTGTCCGACAACGGTCTGAAGCACATACACTACCAGGGCGGCACCGATGTCGTCGCGCTCTACCTGCGCAACAACCCCAAGAGCCGCATGTTCGACGGCAAGGGACTCATCCTCGGAGGGTCGCACGCACCCAACTACGACCTGCCGGACAGCCTTGTGGGCGACCTCAGCGCGATACTCATAGAGAACATCAACCCCCTTGTCAACCTCGTGCGCGTGCCGAAGAAGCAGACCGCGCTGCTCAGCGACTTCGAAGTGAAGCGCGACCGCATAGCACGCGAGACGCTGAACAAGAATGTTACCAACATCTCCGGCGTACCTTCGTGGATGATGAGCGTGCTCGTGCGCGTGCTCGAACTGTCGGGAAAGGAGCACATCAACGACGTGTGGCCCAACCTCGAAGTGTTCTTCCACGGCGGAATAGCGTTCACACCCTACCGCCCGCAGTACGAACGCATCATCACCTCGCCCGACATGCACTACATGGAGACATACAACGCCTCGGAAGGCTTCTTCGGAATACAGGACGACCCCGCCGACAAGTCGATGCTGCTCATGGCAGACTACGGCGTGTTCTACGAGTTCCTGCCCATGGACGAGTTCGAGAGCGACCACCCGAACATCGTCCCCCTTGAGGGAGTGCAGCTCAACCGCAACTATGCCATGCTCATAAGCACATCGTGCGGACTGTGGCGTTACATGATAGGCGACACCGTGAAGTTCACCTCACGACGCCCCTACAAGTTCGTAATCACCGGACGCACCAAGTACTTCATCAACGCCTTCGGCGAGGAACTCATACAGGACAACGCCGAGAAAGGACTCGCCTACGCCTGCAAGCACACCGGCGCCGAGGTGAAGGAATACACCGCAGCACCCGTCTTCATGGACAGCCAGGCGCAATGCCGCCACCAATGGCTCATAGAATTCGCCAAAGAGCCGGCGTCGCTCAGCGAGTTCAGCGAGATACTCGACCGCCAGCTGCAGGAAATCAACTCCGACTACGAGGCGAAACGCTTCCACGACATCACCCTGCAACCCCTCGAAGTGATAAAGGCACGCACGGGACTCTTCGACGACTGGCTCCGCTCCAAGGGCAAACTCGGCGGACAGCACAAGGTGCCGAGACTCAGCAACAGCCGCACAAACATCGAGGAACTGATAAAGATGAACAGCCAAGCATAAGAGAACACCACCGACATGAACCACAGCCATACCCGCCACCGCACCCCGCCACAATGCGCACCGACCCCGTCCAGCTGCCGCAAGGCACAAGGATGGTGCCTGCTCCTGCTCGCACTCCTGCTCAGCTCGTGCGCCCGCATGGGCCGCCCCGACGGCGGCTGGTACGACGAGACGCCGCCATACGTCGTAGGCGCAGTGCCGAAGGACGGCGGGACACAGGTGAGCGCACGCAAGATACGCATACTCTTCAACGAGTTCATAAAGCTTGAGAACGCGTCGGAGAAGGTCGTCGTGTCGCCGCCACAGATGGAACAACCCGACATAAAAGCACTCGGCAAGCGCATAGATGTGGAAATAAAGGACTCGCTCAAACCCAACACCACATATACAGTCGATTTCAGCGACGCCATTTCCGACAACAACGAAGGCAACCCTCTTGGCAACTACACCTACAGTTTCTCCACAGGCGAGCGCATCGACACACTGCAAGTATCGGGATATGTGCTTCAGGCCGACAACCTTGAGCCCGTGAAGGGAATACTCGTGGGACTCTATGCCGACCTCGCCGACTCCGCCTTCACCACCCGTCCCATGCTGCGCGTGGCACGAGCCGACTCGCGCGGACACTTCGTCATACGCGGCGTAGCACCCGGCACCTACCGTGTCTATGCCCTCGCCGACATGGACGGCAACTACATGCTGTCGCAACGGGCAGAGCAGCTGGCGTTCTCGCACGACACCTTCACGCCGGGCACTGCCGAAGCGTTCAGGCAGGACACCACATGGATCGACTCGCTGCACATCAAAGGCATAGAACGCGTGGCTTACACGCGCTTCACCCCCGACGACATCACGCTGCGGGCATTCACACAACCGCTCACCGACCGCTTCTTCCTCAAGGCCGAACGTCTGAAAGCCACGCACTTCACACTAACGTTCAGCTACGGCAGCGACTCGCTGCCCACACTTCGCGGACTCGACTTCGATGCCGCAAAAAACCTTCTCATAGAACCCTCGGCACGCCGCGACACCATAACCTATTGGATTACCGACACGGCACTCGTCAATCGTGACACGCTCAACGTGGAGCTTTCCTACTTCGCCACCGACACCCTCGGACACCTGCAACCGCAGACCGACACCCTCCAGATACTCTCGAAGGACACCTACGCACGCCGCATCAAGAAGCGGCAGAAGGACGCCGACGAATGGACAAAGAAGCAGGAGAAGAAAAAGAAGCGCGGTGAGCCATACGACAGCATCATGCCCCGACAGCTCACAAGACTCGACCTGCGCACGGAATCGAGTCTCGACCCCGACCGCAACATCAGCTTCGAGTTCGAGTCGCCCGTGGCACGCATCGACACATCGCTCATACACCTCTACGCCAAGCACGACACGCTGTGGTACAAAGCACCCTTCCGCCTCGAGGCACGCCCCATCATCGCGCCGGGCGACACCGTAAGCGGCGACACACCGCTCTCGCGCCGCAGGTACATACTGCGCGGCGAGTGGCGACCCGACATAGAATACAGTCTTGAAATCGACTCCCTGGCATTCACCGACATATACGGTCTGGTGACGCCGAAGATAAAACGCGGCTTCAAGGTGCGCTCACTCGACGAGTACGGCAGCCTGATGTTCACCATACCGCACTTCACCGACACACCCGTCGTGGTGCAACTGCTCGACGCGCAGGACGCCGTGGTGAAGACGGCAAAGCTCATCGACGGCACGGCACAGTTCTACTACATCAGCCCCGGCACCTACTACGCACGCCTTTTCACCGACGACAACGGCAACGGCGTGTGGGATACCGGCGAATACGCAGCCGACCGACAGCCCGAAACGGTGTTCTACTACCCCGAAGAGATAGAATGCAAGGCGAAATGGGACATCAACCTCAACTGGCAACCCGCCTCGCGCCCGCTCCACCGGCAGAAGCCAGAAGCCATAACCAAGCAGAAAGCCGACCAGCAGCGACGCATCACGCAGCGCAACATCGAACGCGCCAGAAAGCTGGGAATAGAATATATAAAGAAGCCGTAAGCCCTTCCGCTGCCCCCGGCAAAGGGGCATGGGAGGCACGGCAAGCCCCGTGACAGACGCAGACGCAGAGAGGCACGGCCGCAGCAAACACCGGAAACAACCATAAAAAAAATACACCTGACATGAAGCTATCACCAAAGAACCTTCTCATTGCAGCATTGCTGCTCCTCGCCACAGCCGCCTCAGCACAGTGCAAGTACCGCAACACGGCGTTCAAGTCGGGCGAATACCTCTCCTACAACCTCTACTTCAACTGGAAATTCGTGTGGGTGAAGGTGGGCAACGCCACCATGAGCACCGTCCACAGCCACTACAACGGCAGGCAGGCATGGCGTGCGTCGCTCATAACACGGAGCAGCGAGCGTGCCGACGACTTCTTCATCATGCGCGACACGTTGCTCTGCTACAACACCACCGACCTCGAACCGCTCTACTTCCGCAAGGGAGCACGCGAAGGAAAACGCTACACCGTGGACGAAGTGTTCTACTCCTACCCCAGCGGAAAGGTGCAGACACGGCAGCACCGGCTGCGGCACAACGGCGAACACCAATGGAAGACGAACACCGCCGACGAATGCATCTTCGACATGCTCAGCATATTCATGCGCGCACGCTCCTTCAACCCCGAAGGATGGAAGAAGGGAAAATGCGTCAGATTCCCCATCACCGACGGCATAGGAGTAATCCCCGCCGTGCTCGAATACAAGGGAAAGACAGTGGTAAAGGCCGACAACGGCGTGAAATACAACTGCCTACAGCTCTCGTACAAGGAACTTGACAACGGCAAATACAAGGAACTCGTGCGCTTCTTCGTCACCGACGACGACAGCCATGTACCCATACGCCTCGACATGTCGCTCAAGTTCGGCTCCGCAAAGGCATTCCTCACGGGCATGAAAGGCGTGAAAGGGAAGTAACACCCGGCCTCTCCATACGACACTAAATACACATATATGACTTGTCACAAGTTCATTTTCATCCTCATCGCCGCCCTTCTCGCCACAAGCTGCGGCAGGACGGCACCTGAAAAGGAGCGCAAGGCGGAACGCTTCACACACGAGGTGTGCCTGCGCTACACCCCGGTGAAAAACCAGGGACACAGCCAACTCTGCTGGGCCTACGCCATGCTCGCCACCATCGAGACCGAACACATAATGATGGGCGACTCCGTAAACCTCTCGCCCGACTTCGCCGCACGCTGCCTGCTCGCCGAAGAGGCACGCCGCTGCTTCCTCGCCGGCAACAACGCCACGACGGTGTCGCTGCGCGGAACGGCACCGATGATGCTGCGTCTGCTCAACGACTACGGCGCGATACCCTACGACACCTACAATGCACCGGCTATGAACGGCAACACACTCGCACGCCGCATGGCACACATGGCGGCACAGAGCCGTTCGCTCGGCGAGGTGGACAGCAAGGCGCAACGCCTGCTCGACACCTACATAGGCAGCCTGCCAAAGCGCGTCTATATGCTCGGCGCGGAATACACGTTCAAGGAATTTGCCCACAGCGTGTGCATGAAGGACGAATACATAGCACTGACGAGCTTCACACACCACCCCTTCGACGAAGCCGTCGCACTCGAGATACCCGACAACCGCAGCGGCGAACTCTTCCAAAACATACCCATCGACGACCTCATGCAGCGCATATACCGTTCGATACGCGCCGGACACCCCGTCTGCTGGGAGGGCGACATCAGCGACAAGGGCTTCTCGTTCAGCCGCGGCACCGCCACACTCCACTCCGAAAAGCCGTGCACGCAGGAGGAACGCCAACACGAGTTCGACACCCGACGCACCACCGACGACCACTGCATGACGCTCATCGGCATCGCACACGACAGCAAAGGACGCCCCTACTTCATCGCCAAGAACTCATGGGGCACCGGCAACCCATACGGCGGACTGATGTATCTCTCCGCCGACTATGTGCGGCTGAAGACGGTTGCGGTGGTGATGAAGAACGAGAAGATGTAGCTGTTTATTAGAAGTTAAAGAAGTTAGAGAAGTTAAAGAAGTTAAAGCCGTATGCTTTGCTAATCATAGGAGGTCGAGCGTCTCGCTCGACAACACCATCCAAGCAATTCCTAACTTCTAACTTCCAACTCCTAATTGGCATACTTGCTCTGTGTTGTCGAGCGGGACGCTCGACCTCCTACGTTACCAATTCATAATTAAGAATTCATAATTCATAATGAAATAGGTTGCGCAGTGTTGTCGAGTGAGAATTAGCAATGGTAATGGCTTTAACTTCTATAACTTCTTTAACTTCTCTAACTTCTAAAAAAAAATCAAAAAAAACTCCTCCTTTACAATATGAAGAAAATAATAATCCTCGACTTCGACGGCACCATTGCCGACACGAAACCCGTAATCCTCAACACCTTCCACCGCACGTTCGACGCCATGCGGCTGCCACAACACAGCGACGAGGAGATAGCCTCGACAATAGGTCTGCCACTCGTCGAAGCCTTCCCGCTGCTTCACAGCATGGACGCCGAGTGCGCCGCATGCTGCACCGACACCTACCGCCGCATCTTCGACGATGTGAACCGCGAGATAGGCGTGCCCATGTTCCCCGGCGTCGCCGACACGCTGCGACGCCTCCACGACCAGGGCTGCACCCTCACCATCGCCACAAGCCGCGGCTACAAGTCGGTGGCTGAGTTCATGCACACGTTCGCCCTCGACGACATCATCACGTTCATCATCGCCGCCGAGGATGTGCGCCACGCCAAACCCGACGCCGAACCCGTGACAAAGACCCTCAAGCACTTCCGCCTCACACCCGCCGATGCAGTCGTGATAGGCGACACGCACTTCGACATACTCATGGGACGCAACGCCGGATGCGCCACCATCGGCGTCACCTACGGCAACGGTTCACGCCAAAGCCTCATCGATGCCGGAGCCGACCATATCGTGGACACCTTCGCCGATGTCTATCCGCTGCTGCACGGGAAGATGTAGGTTTTTTATTAGGAGTTAAGGAGTCAGAAGTTAAGAAGTTAAGCCATTACCTTTACTGGTTCAGAATTAACGATAGGAGGTCGAGCGTCTCGCTCGACAACACCATCCAAGCAACATAATTAAGAATTCATAATTGGCAGACTTGCTCTGTGTTGTCGAGCAGGACGCTCGACCTCCTACGTTACCAATTCATAATTAAGAATTAAGATTTCATAATGAAATAGGTTGCGCAGTGTTGTCGAGCTATGATTAGCAAAGCATTTGGCTTAACTTCTGAATTCTTAACTCCTGAATTCTTAACTCCTGTATTCTTAACTCCTGTATTCTCAAAGCATTTGGCTTAACTCCTTAACTTCTGACTCCTTAACTCCTAATAAAAAAACTCTTTTCCCCAAATTCCCCTCACTGTCAATAAAATTCATTAAATTTGCATTTGAATAGAAATTTGAACAAAAAAACATCATAACAATGGAACAGGCACTTTGGATTTACAATACGCTCACACGCCGCAAGGAAGTGTTCAAGCCGCTCCATGCCCCCAACGTGGGCATGTACGTCTGCGGACCCACCGTCTATGGCGACCCGCATCTGGGACACGCACGCCCGGCAATAACATTCGACATACTCTTCCGCTACCTCAAGCACCTCGGCTACAAGGTGCGCTATGTGCGCAACATCACCGATGTGGGACACCTGGAGCACGACGCCGATGAGGGCGACGACAAGATAGAGAAGAAGGCAAGACTCGAACAGCTCGAACCGATGGAGATAGCACAGTACTACACCAACCGCTACCACGCCGCCATGGAAGCCCTCAACGTGCTGCCGCCAAGCATAGAGCCGCACGCCACAGGACACATCATAGAGCAGGAACAGCTCGTGCAGCAGATTCTCGACAACGGATTCGCCTACGAAAGCAACGGCTCAATCTACTTCGACGTGAAGAAGTACAACGAGAAATACCACTACGGCATACTCTCCGGACGCAACCTCGACGACGTTAAGGACGCATCGCGAGCACTCGACGGCGTGGGAGAAAAACGCAACCAAGCCGACTTTGCCCTCTGGAAGAAGGCTTCGCCCGAGCACATCATGCGCTGGCCAAGTCCTTGGAGCGACGGATTCCCGGGCTGGCACTGCGAATGCACGGCAATGGGACGCAAGTATCTTGGTGCCCACTTCGACATACACGGCGGAGGAATGGACCTCGTTTTCCCGCACCACGAGTGCGAAATAGCACAGGCAGTGGCAGCGCAGGGCGACCAGATGGTGCACTACTGGATGCACAACAATATGATTACCATCAACGGACAGAAGATGGGCAAGTCGCTGGGCAACTTTATCACCCTTGAGGAGTTCTTCACTGGCAACAACAAAAACCTTGAACAGGCTTACTCGCCGATGACAATACGATTCTTCATACTCTCCGCACACTACCGCGGAACAGTAGATTTCTCAAACGAAGCACTGCAGGCTTCGCAGAAAGGACTGGAGAAACTAATGAACGGAATAGCCGACCTCGACCGCATCACAACATCGCCGGAGAGCGACGCTGAGACAAAAAAGGTCGTCGGCGAACTGCGGCAGAAGTGCTACGACGCCATGAACGACGACTTCGCGACACCGCTCGTCATAGCACACCTCTTCGAAGCATGCTCCACCGTGAACAAACTCACCGACCATAAGGCAACAATCTCAGAAGCCGACCTCAACGAACTGGCAGAGACAATGCGACTCTTCGCCTTCGACCTGCTCGGTCTGCGCCCCGACAACGCCGGCACATCCTCACACCGCGAAGAAGCATTCGGCAAGGTAGTGGATATGGTGCTCGACCTGCGCTCAAAGGCAAAAGCCGCCAAAGACTGGGCCACCAGCGACCGCATACGCGACGAACTCGCCGCACTCGGCTTCGAAGTGAAGGACACCAAGGACGGTGCCACATGGAAGCTGAAGTAGAATCAGGAATCATCCATCAAGATTTCCCTAAGGCGTAAAAAGGCGTAAAAAGGCTTAGAAAGGCTTAGAAAGGCTTAGAAAGGCCCAGAAAGGCTTAGTAATAAAACTCAAAAAAGCATGAAACACATCGTATTTCTCACCGGTGCCGGCATGTCTGTAGAATCAGGTTTCAAGACATTCCGCGGCAACGACGGACTGTGGGAGAACTATCCCGTAGAGCAAGTGGCATCCCACGAAGGCTGGCTCAAGGATCCGACACTCGTCACCAACTTCTACAACATGCTGCGCAGAAAACTCTACGCAGCACAGCCCAACGAGGGACACCGCCTCATACACGAGCTGGAGAAAGACTACAAGGTGACGGTCATCACGCAGAACGTGGACAACCTGCACGAGAAGGCAGGCTCCACCAATGTCATACACCTGCACGGCGAACTCGCAAAGGTATGCTCGTCGCGCGATGTGGACGACCCGCGCTACATCCGTGAACTGCCCGAAGACCACTGCGAAGTGGTTCCCGGCACACTCGCCGGCGACGGTTCGCTGGAACGCCCGTACATCGTCTTCTTCGGCGAAGCAGTGCCGATGATTACCATTGCAGCCGAACAGGCGCAGAAAGCCGACATCTTCGTCATCATAGGGACATCGCTCAATGTCTATCCCGCAGCCGGACTCGTAAGATATGTCCGACCCGGCGTACCCGTATATCTCATCGACCCCGAACCGTCGGCAGGCATAGAAAGCAGCAACTTCAAGCAACTGCAATGCGGAGCAAGCGAGGGCATGAGAAAGCTTGTGGAGGAGTTGAGGAGTTAGGGGTTAAGAAGTTAAAGAAGTTAAAGAAGTTATCACTCGCTGCGCTCGTTAGAAGTTAAAGAAGTTAAAGCCAAATGTCTTGCTAATCATAGGAGGTCGAGCGTCTCGCTCGACAACACCATCCAAACAATTCCTAATTGGCAGACTTGCTTTGTGTTGTCGAGCGAGACGCTCGACCTCCTATGATTAGCAAAGCATACGGCTTTAACTTCTTTAACTTCTAACGAGCGAAGCGAGTGATAACTTCTATAACTTCTTTAACTTCTCTAACTTCTTCCCCCTCTTCCTTTACCTTCCAAACTTGCGAAAATTCAATTAATTATGAAGATTTTAAGGCAAAAACTTGCACAGAAGTCAAAATAAAGTTACTTTTGCCTTTGGAACATTAACAAAACGAATATAGCTATGAAGAAACTCTTACTCATCTGCATCATGGCAGTAGCTGCTACGATGGCAAAGGCACAGAGCACGATGGTCGTACAGAACAGCAACGACGACAGCAAGAAGACTGGCATCAAGCTCGACGAAGTACAGAAACTCACCTTCGCTAACGACAAGGTTGTCGTGTCAAAGAATAACGGTGCTGCCGACAAGACGTTCGATCTGAATGCTTTCAACAAGATTACATTCGACAACTCGGAAGTAGGCATTGCCGGAGTGAAGGTTGAGAAGTCTGGCCTCCAGTTCGATTACGATGGCGAGAGCATCAGTGTCAAAGGCCTGACAAAAGCAGTTCCCGTTGTGGTTTACAACGCAACAGGTGCCGTTGTGGAAAGCAAGAAGGAATGGAACGGCAGCAAGCTCAGCGTGGCAGGTCTGCCCGAAGGTATGTATCTGCTCAGCGTGGAAGGCGTGCCTTACAAGTTCCTGAAGAAGTAAGAACGACATACAACAGGCGGCACGCCCGGAAGGACGGCAGCCTGAAAGACTATAAAAACGAAAAGGAGCGGAGACAGCGTAAACTGTCTTCGCTCTTTTTTTTCGTTTACGAGCGCCGTCGGAAGCTGACGGGAGTTTCATCCGCCTGCCTCCTCCGAAGCCCACAGCGGGCCTCCTACGCCCTTTCAGGCAAGACAATAGTCGAGCTCGCGCTCTATCTCTTCGCGGTTCATGTGCTGCCCTATGAAGACAAGCTTCTGCATACGGTCGCCGTATTCGTCGTCCCAGTCGCGCTGAAGTGCAGGATTCTGCTGCTTGAAGCGTTCCAGTTCGTCGGCGGGCATTGTGGCATACCACTGTCCGGCACCCGTGAGCGACATCTGCTTTCCTGCCTGTTCGAAGACATAGCACTTGTCCTCTTCGCCCTTGAAGTAGCACAGACCCTTGCAGCGTATGACGCTCGACGGCCATTTCTTCGTCACTACAAAGTCGAACTTGTTCATGTCGAGCGGACGGCGGCGCTGATAGACGAAGGTGGAGATGCCGTATTCAAGAGCTTCACCCTCCTCTTCGTTCTCCAGTCCGTGATGGCAATGGCAATGGTCGTGATGATGGCAGTGTCCGTGCTCGTGGTCTTCATCGTGATGCTCATCGTGGTGTTCGTGGTGATGCTCATGCTCTTCGTGGCTGTGATGCTCGTCCTCATGGTGGTTCTCCACCTCGTCAATCCATCGTGCCGATGTAGCCACCCGCTCGAAATTGAAGTCGCCGGTGGAGAGAAGGGCGTCGAGAGGCACGTCGCAATAGTCGCACTCTATGATGTCGGCCTTGGGCTGAATCTCGCGCAGTATGGCCTTGATGCGTGCCAGTTCGTCGGGCGACACCTCCGAAGCCTTGTTGAGCAGAATCTTCGTGCAGAACTCCACCTGTTGTATTACAAGACTGGCGAGGTCGTCGTCGCCTATTTCGTCGCGTGTAAGGTCGTCGCCACCGGCAAACTCATCGCGCAGACGCAGTGCATCCACCACGGTGACGATGCTGTCGAGGCGTGCCGTCCCCTCTTTGGCGAGGTTCGGGTAGAGCTGCGGATAGGCGCAGATGCTCTGTGCGATGGGTGCCGGTTCGCAGATGCCGCTGGCTTCTATCACGATGTAGTCGAACCGGTGCTGCGCAATGATGTCGCTGAGTTGCTGCACGAGGTCCATCTTCAGTGTGCAGCAGATGCATCCGTTCTGCAAGGGCACGAGACTGTCGTCGCCTTCGCCCACGATGCCGCCCTGCTGTATGAGTGCTGCGTCGATGTTCACTTCGCCTATGTCATTTACTATGACGGCGAATCTGATACCTTTTCTGTTGCTCAGAATACGGTTGAGCAACGTTGTCTTTCCGCTTCCTAAATAACCGGTGAGCAGAAGCACCGGAGTTGTGTTTGATGACATAGTTGATTTTTTTTTATTAGGGGTTAGAGAAGTTAGGAGTTAAGGAGTTAAGGAGTTAAGAAGTTAAGCCGTATGCTTTGAGAATACAGGAGTTAAGAATTCAGAAGTTAAGCCATTACCGTTGCTAATCATAGCTCGACAACACTGCGCAAACCAGTTCATTATGAATTATGAATTCTTAATTATGAATTGTCCGGATGGTGTTGTCGAGCGGGACGCTCGACCTCCTATCGTTAATCCTGAACCAGTAAAGGTAATGGCTTAACTTCTTAACTCCTTAACTCCTTAACTTCTTAACTCCTTAACTCCTTAAAAACTTCTTACTTAAACACCGGCACCTCGCTCTCGTTGGTCGGCATATCCATACGCATTGATGGCCAACCGTCGTCGCTCCATGTCACTTTGTCGAGGAGCACCTGGCGTCCTTTGTCGGGTTGCGTCTTGGAGTAGGCGTGGTATATTATCCAGTCGTCGCCGTTGTCGTCGGTGGTGAATTCGGCGTTGTGTCCCGGTCCTGCCCATGAGCTGCTGCCGTGGAGGAGTATTTCAAACGCGCCGGTCTTCATATCTACTCCGTTCTTGGTGAGATATGGTCCGAAGAGGCTTTTGCTGCGACCGTACACCACCTGGTATGTGCTGTTCGCGCCTTCACAGCATGAGCCGTTGGAGCCGAAGAGGTAGTAGTAGTCGCCGTGCTTGTGTATGTAGGTGCCTTCCATCTGGTTGCCAGCCACCTGGAACTTCTCCGCACCGGGCTTGATAGAGAGTCCGTCGTCGCTGAGTTCGATGCCGTAGATGCCGTGGAATGAGCCCCAGAAGAGGTATTTCTTTCCGCCGTCCTCGATGTAGAACTGGTCGATGGAGTTCTGCACTCCTATTTCACTGCTTCGGAATAGCGGTCCGTGGTCGATGAACGGGCCTTCCGGCTTGTCTGCCACTGCCGCACCGATGCCGCAGTCCCACTCGCCGCCCCAAGCGGAGTCGGAGTAGTAGAGGACATACTTGCCGTTGATTTTGTTGATGTCGGGCGCCCAGATGCCTCCGCCGGGGTTCCATGAGGGTCGTGAAGTGCTGTTGAAGCAGAACGCCTTGAACTCCCAATTCACGAGGTCGGTGGACTTGAAGCATGGCGTGTAGCCCATGTCCTCGGTGCCGTAGAGGTAGAATGTGCCGTCGTCGTCGCGCAGTACGGTGGGATCGGGCACGCTGTTTGAGATGATCGGGTTGCGGTAGGTCTTCACCTTTGGCTTTTCTTCGCCGCCGGGATTGCCACCAGGATTACCGCCGGGATTGCCGCCGGTAGTGCCCTTCTCTTCGGAGCATGCTGCCAGTGTGGCAGCGCCGATGCAGAGGGCGAATGCAGTTCTTAGTAATAATTTGCCTGTGTGTATCATAGTTCTTGCAAAGTTAGTGAAAAAAGAGTTTTTGAGGGAGAGGGAGAAGTTAAAGAATGTTTTTTGTTAGGAGTTATTTTTTTAGGAGTTAAAGAAGTTAAAGAAGTTAGAGAAGTTAAAGCCATTACCTTTTTTGTTAGGAGTTAGAGAAGTTAAAGAAGTTATCACTCGCTTCGCTCGTTAGAAGTTAAAGCCATTACCT
>OLGE01003165.1_pt1 | contig 13430 bp, 13 predicted proteins | sample 1605151 | NCBI WGS metagenome assembly OLGE01 (sample SAMEA3888912, study PRJEB22519) | human gut metagenome | biome: human gut; feature: human-associated habitat; material: faeces | place: Denmark | collected 2010
CTAAAAATTTGGGCAACTAAAATCTCTTGTGTCCTTGACAAGGGGTACAATTCAATTTAATATGATTAAACAGTGCATAAAGCTCATGGAGTGATGAACTTCACGATACTTTTTGGGCTTTTTGCCAAAACCAGCAGATGGATCGGCCGGTGCTGATGGTCTGCTTTCTTTTTCCGAGCGTGATAAGTATCCGCTTATTTTTTTAGCAGGCGTGATGAGTATCCGCTTATTTTTAACAAGCGTGATAAGTATCCACTTATTTTCTTATTTTCAAAAAAGAGGTGTGCAGTTGGAAGTACAAGAGATGCGGCAGGGATTCATTGAAAGCGCGGTTCGCGTTGTGGCGCGGGATGGCATGGAGAAAACCACCACCAAGGCCATTGCGTCCGAAGCAAAGCTGAACGAGGCATACATTTATAAGTGTTTTTCCGGCAAAGATGAGCTGCTCAGTGCTGCGCTTCACATGGAAGACGTAAACTTTGTTGATCTTTTGCAAAAAACACTTCCCGTTATGCACACGCCGGGGCTTTCGTGGAAAGAGCGGCTATATATCCTCTGGAAAAAAGGCTGGACCTTTATTCTGGATAAGCCGGCCGATTGTAGTTTCTACATTCGATACTATTACTCCGCCAGCTGCCGTGCCCATGCATACGAAGCGCATCTGGCATGTTACCGGCCGCTGATCGAAAGGGCAGGCAAGTACTTCAAGCCGGGAACATATATGAACATGCTTGTGCATCAGATCTTCTCCACCATGCTGTTCTTCGCCGCCAGAGTTTTTGGACGGCGAGATGGAAAACAGCGAAGAAACGACCGCATGGGCATTTGAGCAGACCTATAGCTTTGTTGAGCCGAACGTCAAAGCGGAAATTTTAGAGGAAGAGGAAAAGTAAAAAGTTTTATGAATCATTCGCTCAGAAAAATCTGGAATACCATCAGCAATATCCTGGTTGCGCTGGTGGTGATTCTGGCGCTGCTTCTTGTTGGCGCGCGCATCGTCGGGCTGCAGGTGTTCACGGTGCTGTCTGGCTCTATGGAGCCCACCTATCACACCGGATCGCTGATCTATGTAAAAAAGGTAGACCCCTACACCATACAAGAGGGGCAGCCCATCACCTTTATGCTGGACGAAAACACCGTTGCCACCCACCGGGTCGTGGGCATTGTGCCGGACGAAGAAGACCCCACGGTGATCCGCTTCCGCACAAAGGGCGATGCCAACGAAGCAGAGGACGGCTCTCTTGTACATTATAAAAATGTAATTGGCACGCCCATCTTCTCCATTCCGTATCTTGGCTATGTTGCCAATTATATCCAGCACCCGCCCGGAATGTACATTGCCATCTCTGCCGGTGCTGTGCTTTTGCTGCTTGTGTTCATCCCCGATATTTTTGCGGACGAGGATGACAAAAACGAGAGCAAAAAGAAAAAGTATTACCGGCGAAAAAAGGGCGCTCATGCCGCAGCGCACAAAGCGGCCGATGCCGCCCCGCAGGAACCCGCCGATGAAAAGCCGGAACCCTGAGATTCGCCGGGAAAACCCACAACCTGCTCACGGACGGCGAGGGAAAGCCATTCACCAGCCCGCTTTGACAAAGCTGCCGCAAAAGCCATTGGGCAAAAGCGGATCAAGCGGAAAACAGAGCGGAACGCCCAGTGAGCGCCCCGCATTCATGGTAAGGTAAAGCCGCAAGGCTGCCTATATAAAAATTTTTATAGGAGGTTTTCAAGATGAAAACAAAAAACAAGGCTTTGCTTCTGGCCCTCTGTGCGGTGTCGCTTGTTACCGCCTCAGTGTTCGGAACCATGGCGTACCTGACCGATAAAAAAACGGTCACCAACACCTTCACCGTAGGCTCTGTAGCAATCACCATGGACGAAACCGATGTCGACGGTAACGCTGGTCGTGACACGGAAAACAGCTACAAGCTGCTGCCGGGCCATACGTACACCAAGGACCCGCAGATCCATGTGAATCCCACCAGCGAAGACTGCTACCTGTTCGTCAAGGTTGAAAACGGGATTGCCGATATTGAGTCCAAAGAGGCAGGCAAGTCCGTTGACGATCAGATGACCACCAACGGCTGGGTTGTTGTTAAGAACCATCCCAACGTCTATGTGAAGATGAAAGACGGTGCTCTTGAGACTGTAAAGGGCGGCGCAAATGTGAATGTCTTTGAAACGCTCACCATTGCAGGTACTGTTGACAACAATACTTTGGCTGACTGCACGGGCAAAGAAATCAAGGTCACTGCCTACGCTGTTCAGAAGGACGGCTTTGAACAGAAGTCTGCCGCTGAAATCTGGACTGCTGCCGCTTTCAACTAAGCTGGTGCATAATCTTGTTCTGTTCGGCTAAGGCCGAATAGATATACCCCCCTCGCAAAAAACATTAGGAAAGGATGAAAATGACGTGAAGAAGAAAGGTTTGGCACTGGTGCTGGCACTGGCTCTGATGGTTGTTGGTGCGGTTGGCGGCACACTGGCATGGCTGACTGCAAAGTCTGATGTGGTAACGAATACCTTTACCACCAGCGATATCACGGTGAAGCTTGAGGAAACGAAAGGCGACGGCACTGGTAACGCAAAGACATTCAAAATGATTCCGGGCTGCACCATCGAAAAGGACCCCAAGGCGACTGTCCTGGATGGCTCCGAAGAGTGCTTCCTGTTTGTGAAGCTGGATGAGTCCGCAACCTTTGAGGACTGCCTGACCTACAAGATGGCTGACGGCTGGACGAAGCTCGAAGGTGAAGGTATTACTGATACGGTCTACTACCGTACTGTTGAGGGCGATCAGATCGGCAAACCCTACAGCGTTCTGGAGGGCAATCAGGTCACTGTTAGGGGTGATGTTACCAAAGAGAAGATGAACGCTCTGGATAAAGATGGCGCTGCAAAGCCCACCCTGACCATCACGGCTTACGCCTCTCAGCTCCATAAGAACGCTACTGAGGACTTCGATGCAGCTACCGCTTGGAGCAACATCGAAAACAAGTAACCCCCTGCGCGCGGGCGCAAAAAATACCAAATACTTACTAAGGAGTAAAAGCACATGAAAAAGAAACTCACCGCGATTTTCCTGTGCGTAGCGCTGAGCGCTATCGCTATCGTGGGTGCATCTTTGGCTTACTTCACCGATACGGATAACGCCACCAACACGTTTGCAGTCGGAAACGTAAAAATCAACTTGATCGAGGAAGAGCGCGACGGCAACGGCGGCACGAAGGAGTTCACCCAGAACAAGAAGCTGTACCCCATCGTCGGCTCCGCTCAGGGTGAGAAGGATGCTCTGGGTATGCCCACCGCAAAGAACTATGTGGACAAGATGGTCACCATCGAGAACACCGGTTCCGAAAAGGCTTATATCCGCGCTTACTTTGCCATTCCCTCCGCTCTGGACGATGGCTACGAGACCTTCAATGCTGGCCTGAACGTCCTGCATTTCAACTTTGGCAACAAGGTTGTGAACGGTGCGATTTCCACCACCGAGGGCGTTGAGTGGATCTGGACGCACGGCAACAAGTGGAACTACTTCGAGACCACTATTGATGGCATCAAGTACAACGTCTACTACGCTGATTACTATCAGGCTGTTGACGCCGGCGCTACCACCGAGCAGCTCGTGCAGGGCGTGTACCTCGATAAGACCTTCGACATCAAGGACGGCAAGTGCTACGCCTTTGGCAAGGAAGTCACTCTGGACGACGGTTGGGATTGGAACAGCGTTTCTTGCCCGGTGTTCGCCATTGCTTGCCAGGCCGAGGGCTTTGACAATGCTGCCGACGCTATGGATGCTGCATTTGGCGCTAACTACAATCCCTGGGGCACCGCTGCTTCCAACTGGCAGTAATTTCTAATTCCCCAATATGGTCTGCTCCCTTCGGGGGGGCAGGCCATACAGGAGCATCCGGGGCAATCGGATGTTTCCGCACGGCCGCATGGCCATTACTGCATGATCTCTGTGGCTCTGCACCCTTCGGGGTGCAGAGCCATATAAGAGCACCCGACAAGCCCGGATGTTCTTATATGGTCTGCACGATCATAGAAACCTGTTTTCATATCCCATAGGGGGGATATGGCAATACTACTTTGAGAGGAGCACGACTATGAAGCGAAAACTCTTGATTCTGTCGGTGCTGGCGATCTGCATCGCCACGCTTACCACAGGAACCCTTGCGTTCTTTACCTCTGAGGGTAGGGCGCACAATGTCATTACCACCGGCGGCGTGAAGATCGCCGTGCAGGAATGGGCAGACGAAGGCAAAGAGAAGCCGTTCCGGAATTTGGAGGGCATCATGCCAAGCATGACCGTCACCAAAATCGCGGAGATCAAAAACACCGGCGCGTCTGATGCATGGATTCGGGTGAAAGTGGAAAAGAACATCCAGCTTCAGGGCGAGGGCAAGCCCAACACCGATCTGGTGGAGCTGAATCTGAATCAGAATGACTGGAAGCTGGGCCAAGACGGATATTACTATTATAACCAAGCCTTGAAGCCCAATGCAGTCACCGAACCCATCTTCACGGCGGTAACCTTTGATGCCGCCATGGGCAACGAGTATCAGAACGCCACGGCATCGGTGGATGTTTCCGCCCAGGCCGTGCAGAAAGCCAACAACGGCGATTCCGCTATGAATGCCAAGGGTTGGCCCAATTCGTAAGGAGGCAGCGCTATGAAAAACAAAAAAGGAATCGCACTGCTTATCAGCCTTGCGCTGGTGATCGGAACAGTGCTTCCCGGCACGCTGGCGCTTTCTGCCGATGAAGCCTCCGGCAGCGGCACCATCGAGGTTTCCGCGGAAACCCCGGTGCCGGATGCTGCGGAAGCCCCGTCTTCGGAAGAAACAGTAGTGCTGGATGAAACCCCGGCTGAGGAACCGGCCCAAACCTGCACCTGTGACCCCGCCCCCGCCGAGGGTGAGGCACACAAAGAGGGCTGCCCGCTGTACGTGGCCCCCAAGCAGCCCGCAGAAGAGGAAAAAACCTGCACCTGTGACCCTGCACCCGCCGAGGGTGAGGCACACAAGGAAGGCTGCCCCCTGTACGCTGCCCCCAAGCAGCCCGCAGCTTCCTCTCATATCGACACCTGCTCTGACGACTGCACCGATGCAGAGTGCAAATGCCCCTGCCATCTGTTTGATCGGCTTATGGCCTGCACCACGCTGGAGGAGATGGAGACTGCATTTGACGAAGCGTCGGATGAGACGGTCAATGCCCTGACGGACGAGCAGAACGCGCAGATCAACGCCAAAATCGAAGCGCTGGAGCCTGCTCCTGCCCCTGCTGTTGTCGTTGAGGAGAGCAGTGATGAGACCGTTCCGAGTGAGGTCGTTTACCAGACTGTGAATTACACGTTTGTTGCGCCGTTTGGCGATCCTGTTACGGGAGGGCACAGATAAGAAGGAGGCAGAGTATGAAAAAAACAAAGATTCTATCGCTGCTTTTGAGCCTGTCGCTTTTTGGCACACTGATTGCGCCCGGCACGACAGCCTATGCGGAAGGGGAAACTAAGCCCGGCAGCGGCGACAACGGCATGAAGATCAGCAAAACGGCGACAGCCAACGATGACGGCACCTACACCATCAAGCTGGAAGCTTTTGCCACCGGCGAAAAGACCACGCAAACCACGGACGTTCCTACGGATATCGTCCTTGTTCTCGACCAGTCCGGTTCGATGGCAGATAATATCGGTACAGTTACATTCCAGAAATACGAGGATAGTCATTCCATCTTTGGAACGGCCTACCACACAAGAAACCAAGACTACTACGAGTGCCGGCACAACGACGGCAGCGACAATCTCTGGCACAAGTTGGATGACGACAGTTATGTTTCGGTTTCTGTAGCAAGGCAGGAAAACCCCAGCTACACGGCGTTAGGAAAAAAAACGAGGAACTCGAAATACTGGGACAATCGGGAAAATCTTTATGCGCTGGTAAATGGCGAGTATCAAAAGGTCACTGTTACTCGTACTGACCCTCTCGGAACGTACACTTATACGCTTCCGGATGGCACACAGATAGCAAGCCAGCGGGGGTATAATAATAAATCCCCAACGTTTAAAGGCATCGAGGGAGATGTAATTTATCTCGCTGCTGTCGATGATGCAGCAACTACTTATACCTACACCTACACGGATTCCAATGGAAATGAGCAGACGATCGGAACGCCGTCTGTGGGTGCGGAAACTGTTTTTACTCCGACGCTTTATGAGAAAGTAACAAATACCAGCGGCGGCGGCAAACGCATTGCCGCTCTGAAAACCGCGGCAAATGCGTTTGCCGATGCCGTCGCGAAAAAGGCAGCAGGCGCGGACGGTGATATCAATACCACCAAGGATAACATCGATCACCGCATTGCGGTGGTTGGCTTTGCGAGTGGTGGCAGCTGGGATTCTAGTTCTAATTACTACAACACAGAAGTTTTTGTAGGTAGCAATCAATATAAGTACGGAGAGGCTGCACGAAATCAATACAAGAACGCCTTTCAGAAAATGAACACAACCGCTGGAAAGGAGAACGTGACAGCGTCCCTTAATGCGTTACAAGCAGAAGGCGCAACAAGAACAGACCTCGGCCTTACAATGGCAAAAGGTATTCTGGACGCCAACCCCGTTACCCAAGGCAAGCGCAACCGTGTGGTGATTGTCTTTACAGACGGTTCTCCGACAAGCTCCAACGGATTCGAAAAGGAAGTTGCCAAAAGTGCAATTGATACTGCAACAACAATCAAAGACGAGGGAACTACCGTATATTCCATAGGCATTTTCTCCGGTGCTGATGCCAAAAGTGCAGGTACTGAACCGAGTGATGATTTGGGTAATACCAGTAGCCGGTTGCCCGCAGCCTCTAACTGGTTCATGCAAAAGGTTTCCTCCAACAACGGAACCCCCCAACAGCCCAGCTACTACCTTTCTGCCGGTGATGCGGCTTCTCTGAACAGCATCTTCCAGCAGATTTCCAACAACATCGGCGGCTCGTCCACAACGCTTGATGATAAGACGGTTGTGAAAGACATTATTTCCCCCTACTTCACGCTGCCTGATGGTGCATCGGAAAAGGACATTCAGATCAATACCTATAAATGCACCGGAAAGACCGGGGATAACTACACATGGAGCACCACCAGCAGCGGCAATGGCGGTGCGACGGCCAAAGTCGAAGGCGACAAGGTCAGCGTAACCGGCTTTAACTTCTCGGAAAACTGGTGCGGCACCGAAACGGATGCGGATGGCAAGACCACCTATCGCGGCAATAAGCTGGTGATCAGCTTCAAGGTTCAGCCGAAGGAGAACTTCCTTGGCGGCAACGATGTGTTCACCAACACCGATGCCGGTATCTATGTGAACAGCACCGCTGAAAAACCCATCATGACATTCGATGATAAACCCACCGTCAACGTTCCCATCAAGAATGTGACTGTGAACGCTGATGACAAGAATGTTTACCTCAAGGGCGAAGTTACCGCCGCGCAGCTTCAAAAAGGTGCGGTGGTCAAGGTCGGCGATGTCAACCTTGATCTCAGCAAGGCAAATGATACCAATAAGCCTTACGGCCTTGACCCTTGGCAGACGGAATATGTCAATATCGCCGTTACGGTCAAGGATAAAGACGGCAAGGTCATTTCTGGCGATCTTAATGATCTGACCGAGGATACGACCTACACCGTTGAAGTTACCGTATCGCCCACAAAAGCGGGTAATTCCACCGAAGAAAAGGGCACGGCAGCAACCACACAGCCTGGCAAAGCGAAACCCAAAATCAACGTGTTCAAGCCGGAGCTGACGTTCCAGGATTCCGAGGCGTATTACGGCGCAGATGAGCCTGATTACAACGGCAATCTGACCACAACCGAGTGGAAGCACGGTGATACTGTATCGACTGAGGTAACCATGCCCGGCACAGCGCCGGAGCTGGATATCACCTGCACGCCGGAGACTGATAAGATCGTGGACAACAAAATCAACACCAAGCAGGATGTTCCCGTTTCGGCCACGGTCAAGATCGGTGAAGAAAATGTGAACCAGTATACCACGTTCGTGCATGAAAACTGCACCGAGAATGGCTGCAGCTGGACAGACCCCACGACAACACCCAAGGGCGATCCTGCGTTCCTGATCCACGTCAAGACCTGCACGCTGAAAATTACTAAGCAGGACGGCGCAGAGGATGAATCCTACGTGTTCAATGTCTGCAAGGACGGCGAAAAGTATTCCGAAGTGACCGTCTGGGGCAACCACACCGCAACCCTCGTTGAACTGCCCGTTGGTACTTACACCATCCAGGAAGACACCGGCTGGAGCTGGCGGTATCCGAACCCTAGCTATTCTGATTCTGTAACATTGAGCAAGGACAGTACTGATGGTACGATTACCTGTACAAACAAGAAGACGCTTGAAAAGTGGCTCAATGGATTTAGTCAGGTGAAGCAAAATATCTTCAACCAGACCGCCACCACTAACTAAGAGAGGAGGGGACGACAATGAAAAATGGAAAATATCAAGGCAGACAGGAAGCAAAAGCTTCTTCCTGCGGACAAAAAAGAATCCATCTCAACGGCAGACTGACCGCAATGGTCATCGCCACGGTGATGCTCCTGGCGCTGGCCATCGGCGGCACCGTTGCATGGCTCAGCACAGAAGATACGCCCATCACGAACACATTCACTCCCTCCAAGGTGGCCTGCGAAGTGCAGGAGGAGTTCAACAGCAGCACGGGTGTAAAGACCAACGTGAATGTGAAGAACACCGGCGATATTGATGCTTTTATCCGCGTTAAGCTGGTGACGTACCGCACAAACAACGAAGGCAAGCACATCGGCGGTACGGCAGATCTTCCTGAATTTACGCTGGGCAAAGGCTGGGTGAAGCATGACGGTTATTACTACTATACAAAACCCGTCGAACCGAATCAGGCACCGGACGACGCCCTGATCGGCAGCATCCCGCTGACAAAAGACTATAAGGACGCTGACGGAGGCCATCAGGCCATTGATGTGATGGCCGAGGCCATCCAGAGTGTTCCGGAAGCTGCTGTCCAGGACGCTTGGGGCGAAAACTTCTCAATCGACGGAAACGGCAATCTGACCGTTCCGACTGGTAACTAAGGGGGTGGAGATCATGAAAAAATCATTTAAAGCAATCACATCCCTTGTGCTGATGCTGCTCGCAGTGTTGAGCATGTCGGTAACGGCCTTTGCAGCGTCTCCCTCCATCACGTTTAAAGGGCAAAAGGAAGGTTTTGATTTTAAGCCCGGCAGCGACTACACCATAAGCGACCTGTTCGGAAGCTTCAAAAACGTTATGCCCGGCGATAAAGTGGAGGAGACCATCACCTTCACCAACTCCGCTGCCGACTGCGATTTCGTGAACCTCTACATGAGGGCCGAAGCACACGACGAAAAGGAAAATCCAATCAGCTCCAAGTTCGCGGAGAAAGAGACCGTCGCCACCATGACGGATTTCCTTTCCCAGCTTTCCATGAAGGTATGGAACGGCACAGAGCTGATCTATGAAGCTGCTCCTGACAAGTTGGGCGGCCTGCAAAGCAATACGCTTCTTGGCACCTTCCGCACCGGCGAAACCGGCACGCTGAAGGTTCAGCTGAGCGTACCCATCAATCTGGACAACAAGTACGCAAACCGCGTGGGTGAAGTGGACTGGATCTTCCATGTGGAGGCATATAACGAAAGCCAGCTTTCCGTTCGCAAGGTCTGGTCTGACGGCAATGCAAACCATTCCAATGACAGCATCACCGTGAATCTGCTGAAAGACGGCAAGGTGGAAAAATCTCAGGTGCTGAACGCCGAAAACGGCTGGGCATACACCTTTGACCGTCTGGTGGAAGGTTATACGTGGACTGTCGAGGAAGCGGAGGTTCCCGCCGGATACAACGTCAGCTACAGCACGGAAGGCACGCAGACGACCATTACCAACACAAAGAAGGAATCGTCCAAGCATAACCCCACTACCCCCGAGCCGGATTCCACCTATCCGTTGGATATCGTTGTCCACAAGGTGTGGAGCGGCGATAATAGTAAGGATCGCCCGGATTCCGTAACCGTCACACTTTATAACGGCAATGATGCCTGTGAAACGGTACGCTTGGGTGAATGGAACAACTGGACTTACGTTTGGCAAGACCCGAATGCCTACGGAAACTGGCAGGCGATTGAAACCAGCATTCCCTATGGCTATGTTCCGTCTTACAGCCTTTCCGGTAATGTTCTCCGCATCACCAATACCCGCTGCCTGATCCAGACCGGCCAGCTCAACTGGCCCATCTGGGTGCTTGGCGGCGCAGGACTTGTCCTTGTTTCTCTCGGCGGGGCAATTCTGGTGAAGAAAAAAGAGAAAAAATAATGCCTAAAAAAATAGGCATTGCTATTGTAGCAGTAGGAGCAGTGCTGATTCTTTCAGCACTGCTCCTGTTCTTTTATAACTGTCAGGAAGACGCAAAAGCCGGTCAGGAAGCCGAGAGCCTGCTGGAAAACGTTGAGGCGGTTATTGAAATGAACAAGAGAAAAGCAGCTGACACCGGCAAGCAGCCGGGGGATGACTCGTCTGCGGCGCCTGACTCGCAGATATCGGGCGCGATGCTGGATGGCTATGAATATGCGGGCTATATCGAAATCCCTGTGCTGGGGTTAAAATTGCCTGTTATGTCTGAATGGGATTATAGCCGGCTGAAGCTTGCACCCTGCCGTCAATTTGGGTCTTCCCGCACAGACGATCTTGTCATCGCCGGGCACAATTACAAAAGGCATTTTGGGTATCTGAAAAACCTGTCGGCAGGGGATACGGTCACTTTTACAGACATGGATGGCATCCTCAACACCTACCGCGTTGCGAAAATCGAAACGCTGGACCCCAACCAGGTAGACGCGGTGCAGAATAGCGGGTACGCTCTCGTTCTCTATACCTGCACCATGAGCGGCAAAACCCGCACGACGGTGTTCTGCAGCCGCGAAAAGACAGCTGCACCTTCTCCGGCCCCGGCACCAATGGAAAAAGCGGTGGAACCGGGCAAATAATAGCATCGGTCTGCGAGGCTTTTTCTCTCATGCAAAAATGCCCCCTATATAGCTTTCAGTGTTTTATTTCACTGTTCGCTATATAGGGGGCATATCAGACTGCGCTGGCTTTCTGGTAATTTACAGGCAGCACAGAAAAAACACCAAACCGGATGGCTTTGCAAAAAGTCATCCGGTTTGCAGCGTTATCAAAAGCCTTGCAAGGCTGGTTTCAGTGTGCCCAACATTAATATTATAGCGCATTTGCACGGCCCGGTTCAAGAGGAATTTTTTACGAAAATTATACGATATTTATATACCTTTTGCGAATAGACAAAAGCCCGGTGCAAAGTTATAATAAAGCCATAGAAAAGCAAAGGCCACATAAAACCGGGAAAGCACATAAGATCCTTTCCACAGGAAGGGCCGCAGCTGAATGAAAGGAGCGCAAGACTTTTATGGTTGAACTGGAACCTGCACAGCTTGCGCAGGCATTCAAAAAGCACTGAACCGAATTGCATAGCTGATGGAAGCGAACCTATTTCGCATAAAATACAACGCGAGGCAGCAGGGCAATCGGAACATCGCAAATCGAATGCCTGCATCGCATCGAAGCCCCAGACACATCAATGGAATCGGAGGCGAGTGATATGAGAGTATCCCCGAGAAGTCCGAATTCTTCCTTATGATTGAAAGGGACAGTCCAATGTACTGATCAGACTTGCTTTAAGTCCGAATGTCATCCCATTTATAAGAGAGGTAATGATCAAGAAAGAGATCTAGCGATATTCATACGATAATCTTACTCCCTTGGTTGGAGGTTTAGGTCCGATGAATCTTTGATAGATTAACCCGGATAAATATATAAGGGGAAAAGGTCATGACTCCGAAGAAGTAATTACGCACCCGGCTGGTAATACTGGCCGGGTGCTTTTTTGCAACAGGATAAGCATAACCTGACCGACCTTTCCCGGCAGCAAGTTATAGATTGACAATAGGACACATACACGATAAACTTTATATAGTTTCTATAGCTTCATGTAAATCAAAAGGAGGCCAGGCCATGAGCGTCAAGTACACTACTCCTGCCCAGCATAAGAGCAACCTTCGCAATGTGTACGGAACCTTCGCCATTGAAGGCATGACCATCAGCAAGGACACACGCAGCAATCTTGACCGCATTGGCAGCGGTCAGGCAAGCTATCAGCAGATCATCAATGAACTGCGTGCAAAGTACGCAAAGAAGGGCTGATCATGTTCTCAAAGTATGAGGTCTACACCACGGTGCAGTCCATGTATTGCTACCCGGATACGGATGTTCTGATCAACAAGCTGGACATCCGTGACAAGGCAGAGCTTAAACAGGCCGAAGAAGAATTTACGGCGGTAAAACAGATGGCTCTGCTGCAAGAGCCGATCAAGGGACGCTTTACCAAAACTCACCTGTTTCGGATTCACCGCTTCCTTTTTGAAGATGTGTACCCCTTCGCAGGGCACATCCGCAAGGAGCAAATCAGCAAGGGCAACACGATGTTCTACCCGCCAAACCTGATCGACCGAGAATTAGAGCGGGTGTTCAAAACCATTCACTCCAAGAAACTGCTTGCCGAACAGGATGAAGAAAAGCAGATTCAAAATCTGTCGCAGACGATGGCAGAATTGAACATCATCCATCCCTTCCGCGAGGGAAATGGTCGCAGCATCCGTGAGTTGATTCGCTGCATGGCGTTGAAATATGGTTTGCACATCAACTGGGGCAACACGGATCGGGAAACTTTGATCAACGCTGCAATCGCCGCCGTAGATGATGATATGGCATTCTGCGATGTTTTAAGGCAGTGTATCGAAAGGAATGTTTATAAAATTTGACATATCAATCAAACAAAAAGAGCAGCTTCTACTGACGGATATGTACCCCCCAATACTGGACACCCGGTATTGGGGGTACAGCTATATGAAATACAGTTATGAGTATAAGCGGATGTGTGTTGAGCTATATCGACAAGGGAAACGGGCAGAAACGCCGGAAGGCATACAGAAAGAGAGCTTCCGCAAGTGCTTTTATTTTTGCCTTTCCTGCAATTGTTAACATACTTATGCTTGACATATCGGCAAAAATATGCTACATTTATATCAATGAAAGATTCCGTTCGGGAATTGTGTTTATTTCTCATTTCAGAAAGGACAAACTTATGAAAAAGGTACTGAGTATACTCATAGCGACCCTTCTGGTGCTTTTCATCGTAATTCCGGTCACAGCTGCCGATGCCGTTGAGCTCCTTGAACCACAGCTTGGCGTGCTCCTTCTCGTTGAGGGCGGTCTCCTGGAAGATGGCCGCGATCTGCTCGTAGCCCTCTTTCTTGGCCTTGCTGGCAAAATAGTCGTACTTGTTCCGGGCCTGGGACTCCCCGGCGAA
>OLGE01003169.1_pt1 | contig 13411 bp, 6 predicted proteins | sample 1605151 | NCBI WGS metagenome assembly OLGE01 (sample SAMEA3888912, study PRJEB22519) | human gut metagenome | biome: human gut; feature: human-associated habitat; material: faeces | place: Denmark | collected 2010
TCTTTTTTATGTATTATTCTACCGGTGAACCTTCGTCTCCGGCTTCCTCTGCCTGTCCCTCTGCTCCGTCATTCGAACTGTCGTCGGAGCTGTCATCCGAAGTTCCTTCTGACCGGCTGCTTTCGCTCTGGCTGGAACCGGAAGAATCACTGCTCTCCTCACGTTTCTCTGTATGTGCCGGTGCATGCTGAACTGTACTGCTTCCGCCGGTACTGCCACCTGCACTGCTTCCGCCGGTACTGCCACCTGCACTGCTTCCGCCTCCTGAACTGCTTCCACCGGAAGAATCATCATCTTCAAAGAAGGAGTCCAGATCCAGAACTGCAGTCGTCGATTTCAGGGTCGTCCAGCTGGTACCATCGTCCGATACCTGGAAGTTAAGACGTATCTTCTTCGTGTTCGAATCCAGCCCAACCGTACTGATCGTTCCTGCATAGCCTTCCTTCGCATCGTCCACACTGAATATATCTTCCATACCGATATGGTTGTGAATCACTACGCGGGTGAAGGATGTCACATAATCTTCATCCAACTGAACACTGTAGCAGACATCATCCGAATTGACCTGTGTAATATAGAAAGAAATACTCACATCTTCGGTAGTTGCTCGGACCACATCCATCGATCGGAATTCTCCGTCTTCTTCCTCATCATAGTAACCAATGGTTACGGTATATCGTTTTCCAGCTGTCAGCTGATCAAAGGTTACTTCCTCATCATCCGGGCCAACTCTCTTAATAATCTCTTCTCCCGAACCGCTGCTTGGCTTTACGCGGACTTCGATCTCACCGTAATTGCCAAATGTATCGTTGATGCGGAAGTGTACAACCAGCTTGTTGGAACTTTTATCGATGCTCTTGATATACATGCCCATTCGTCCGGTGATGTTCTGGCTCTGACTGCTTCCGTTGATGGAACCGCCGTTTCCTCCGGCTCCGCCTGCTCCACCGGCTCCGCCGTCTCCGCCGCTTCCGCCGTCTCCGCCGTTTCCGCCGCTTCCACCGCTTCCGCCGCTTCCGCCTGCGCCTCCGTATCCGCCGATACCACCCTGGCCGCCGGCTCCGCCGATGCCACCGGTACCGCCACGGCCACCGATTCCTCCGGCTCCGCCTTTACCACCTGCACCGCCGTTTCCTCCACGGATGGTGTAAGCATACTTCTTGCGTCCCAGATTGAAAGGATCCTCCACTACGTTCAATGCTGACATAACCGACTGCAGATCCACCACATTTTCACCTAAAGCCAAGGTTTCCTCTGCTATGTTGTACTGAAAATCACCTTCATTCAGAATCATTTCGTCCATCGATGTGACATTCATAACATCATTCATCATATGGGCATTGCCGGCTTTATCTGCAATGATGTACAGGAAGCCATCCGCCGTCACTTTTCCGCTGGCATCATGGATGTCATCCCCAACCAGAACATATTTCCGGTCGGAAAGCTTGATAAAACCACTCTCCGTCAGGGGAATTTCTTCAAAATTTGATAACTTAACAACCGTTCCGTCTTCCTTGAACTGCCAGCCGCCGCCGAACACTTTCAGCGAACCGCTTTGGGGCTCATAAGCGACTGTCTTCTTTCCAAGGTCGTACTTTTCTCCTCCGTCTACCTTCAGGTTCCAGTTTCCATTCAGTTCCCGGTGAACTTCACCGTTCCCTTCCAGATTGATCCGGCTGTAGGCATTGTCGTAAACCAGGGAACCTATCTCCATGGCATACTGATCGCTGACGGTGCCGGCAGAGCGGACTACCGCACCGCCCATGCCGCCCATACCAGCAAGCACAACGCCACTGAAGATTCCAAAGGATTTCTTCACTTTGCTGCTTAATTTTCGTGCCACTGTTTTCTACCTCCTGGTTTGATTAATACGGGATCGCATCCGAGTATGTCTTGATCAGCTTGTTATCATCTGTAAACAGCTGTATCGTGATTCCCCACAGTTTTCCATCCTTCTTAAGTCCGGTCGGAATCGTGATCAGGTCGAACTGTCCGGATTGTCCGCTGTTGTATGTAGTAAACAGTGACTTCGTGCCTTCTCTTCTAAGCTCACCGGAGATCGGACTCTCCTGAACGTCACTGTCGGACCACGGCATCAGGGAATACTCGATTTTCGCTATCTTCTCCAGACCGTAGCTCTTTGCCAGAGACAGAGTCAGGTTTCCGCCGTCTAAGGAGATGTTCTCCTGTCCCAGAGAACCGCCCCAGGACTCCAGTCCCTTCTGTGTACTGCTGGTTATGAGATACTTCTGTTGATCTGTTACTGACATCTTTTCAAATTCTGTCTTTGTCAGAGCCTTCATCCCGTCTTCGTTCTTCTGATCCACGGCGGCAAAGATGCCGACTTCCCATCCTTTAACCAGCCCCTCTACTGTTGATACAATCTGGGTTGCGGAACTATTGTTAACCGGATAATTCGCCTTATATGTCCACCCATTATTCGTTCCTGCTTCGCGGTACGCAATCAGATATTCAGCATTGTCTGCTGTATCGGATACAACCACCCGGTTCGTGTCGGAGAGACTCACGTCGGCCCAGAGTGTATTACCGTTGGTGATACGGAAAGATACGTTGCCGGTCGGTTTACGCAGCTCCGGCCAGTTGATCTGAATGTACTCCTGTTCTTTCGCAACCGAATTGCCACTTCCGTCTACTGCATCTACAACCAGAACATAATCGTATCCCGGTGTCATAATAGTGTTTCCCGGTGCCAGATTCAGTTCCTCTGTCATATCACCTCTGAGACTCCAAGTAATTGCTCCCTTCTTCCAGGTCTTTGACTGGTCATCATAGGTATATCCAAGAAGATTGCTCATAACCTCTTCGTGGTCTGCTACCTCTTCGTATTGAGTATAGGCCGGATTTTTTCCCTCACCCAGCGGATACCGACGCAGGGTATATCTAAGATTATATCCATTGACACGATCCAGTTTGTAGCGAACAGTCACATTCTTCTTCCGATAAGTCTCATAGTTGATAATATTGGCTTCTTCATCTGAGATGGTGATGCTGTCAATGGTTTTGAACATGTAGTTAGCACGCTTATTTACTGTCTGTCCAAGCATCACCGTCGGCGTACCCTGGCCCTCTGACCAGGTATAACATACCAGCATATAATTTGCAGCCTTATGCAGAATTCCGTCTTTTATATACAACTCCGGCATCTTAGTTTCATCCAGTTTATAGTAACTTTGTTCCTTCGTGATCGGAAGCGCACGTGCCCATACTGGTGTCTTGTTATCGACCGGTGTATCGATCGTATCGCCCTCGTTCATCTCATACAGCTTCAACCAGATGTATTTTGTCGTTCCGTCTGCTGTTACCGCAGTATCATTGTTATTTGTACCAAGAAGAGTTCCAGCCGCTGGCGGAGTAATCAACGCATAGCTTCCGGTGGTAAGTTCGATGTTAGCCGCTGTAATACCCGGACTGATCGTCATATAGGTGATGGAAGGCTGCAGGGTGCCAACCGTAATGGTAGGACCAACCGCTCCGTTCGGTCCGGTCATCTGATTAACAGGTACCCATGAATCACTGGATACAATCTTACAGAATGCCATATTATAGCCGGTTCCGCTCTTCTGATCCTCTGTCTCCAGCCACTCTGCACCGGTTTTTCCGTAATACAGGTTCATGGTGTGCCAGAGGTCATTAGCAAAACTATAGCGTAGTCTCTGGCTCTGCAGACGCAGCTTTCGATCTGCCTTCGGATCCGCTGTCCCCGTATCATTCTCCTGCACCTTGTATTCACCCTGAGTCAGGTAAGGATTATTCATGACCTTATACTCGTACTTCTCTCCCTGGGTGCTGGAACTATAGTAATAGCTGTTCATAAAGTTGCTGCCATCTATTATCTTTGCTGCATAAACTTCATCCGGAGCAAAGCTGTCCGGAAGTCCATACATGCCATCTGCATACTTTGCCCTCACCTTGAAGGAATAGGTTCCAGCGAGGCTTTCATCACCCTGACGGGCATCGGTCAGGTCAACCGTTACTGTTCGGATGTTTCCATTCAATCCATTTAACGATTTATCCCAGGCATATACCTTTTCGTGGGTTCCACCGTCCTCCTTATACATCTCGATCCCTAAAGCAACGATCCGGCTCAGCATGGTTGTATTGCCGCTCAGCGTGAAGGTAACCTCGTTGCTGGATTCCGGGAAGGAACCGGAGATCTTCACATTTCCTTCTCCATTCGGATCCGTCAGATTCAATTTCGCCGGTGGCAGGTATTCATGGGATGCCAGGAATTGTCCGCTGGCAGTCGTCTTATCCGTTTCCTCCTCGTCATAATACTTCTGATACATCTTGAACTGATAACGGTTCTGGGCAGATTTAACAGGAACAGTAAGCTGGTATCTGTCGTTTCCAAGAGCCTTAATCTCTGCCTCTCTCGGAACACCATCCTTGAAAATCAGTCGAAGTCCATCCTTGTATTTTGCAGTGGTCTGATCGGAATCTTCCCCTTTGAATGTTTTGTCCCAGGTATGATCCACATCCTTCAGGACATTCATCTGCCAGATTGTCTGATATGGCTTGTCATCCGTTCCATATCCTATGGTGTCTTTCAGATACATCGATACGCTGGTGCTCTGGCGGGGTGCCCCTACCGAAAGGGAACTCAGCATACCGATACCGCCCACGATCTGCTGCTTATACTCATCCGGATAGAGGATACTGGTATTCTCTACCTGCATACGTACCTTAAAACCAAAGGTATAGTGGTATCCGCGTTTCATTCCATCTGCACAACTACCGGTAAATACGGTCTGATAACCATCCATAGTCATCTCGTAAGGCTGACCCGTCGAATTCATATCGACATTTTTAATATAGTTACGATCATCCGAATCAAGGTCTAATGCTCCAGCCGGTGCCGTATCCGGAGCTTTAAGGAAGAGCACCTGCAGGGCCGGCATACCGGCGCCCTCGGATACCTTCAGCGGATATGCGAAATCATAATGAGCTCCATCGTCCCAGTTAACCGGATCCGAAGCATTGGATTTCGCCGGGTCAAACTTATCCAATTCGGATGTCTTGAATCCAAAGTAACGGATCGCACGTGCATAACCATTGTCGTTGTTCAGGCGTGCCTGAATCCGGTAACCTACCACCGTATCATCATCCAGATTCTCCAGCTGGTTTGCAATACTCTGATAAGTACTGTTGTCTCTCAGATCCTTAGCCTTGATCGTCGTTGTAGCGATGGCATCATTGACCGGCTGCGGAAGAGATGGCAGGGCGTTGCTGATGGGAAGCTGCACACCGCCCAGTACAAAGGGAAGTTCGTTCTTAAATCCAGACAGGTTCTCACCTTTTCCGTCCTCTGTGGCACCGTTCTTATAAAAGGATGCCGTATAGTCGTATGCTGCACGGACCTCCAGATAATAGGAGTCCGCCGTCAGGGCATTGTTAGCAAGATGGAAGTTCTCATTGGTGATCACATACTGCTTTGTCGCATCCGTTACATTCAAGTATTTATCTGAGATGGAACTTTTATTGTGTAACGGGTTTGTATCATCCAGAGTGAAACTTCCCACAAAGAGTCCCTTGTTGTTGGTTCCCTGATACAGGCAGAATTCCAGCTGGTCCAACACATCTGTTTCGACATTGGATTGTCCATCTGCTGTCTTCATATCCATGAGAGCTGTAAAGCTTGCATTGATATTATCTCCCACACGAATCAGGTTGATGGTGGCTGCCCCATCTTTATAGGAAGTTGTTGATGCCACATAATCACCCAGGTATACGTTGGTAAATCTATTCGAATCCGTTGGATCCTTTGCAAATCCGGTTGCGAAGATCCGATAGTTCGTATTAGCCTTCAATCCATTTGCTTGAATCTCAACCGCTATTGCATCCGTAAACTTCTTATAATAATTTGAATCTGTAATCGTCCAGGTTCTCCGGTAGTTTCCGCTGCTCTCCAGTGTAACCTTCAGCGGATAATCCTGAGAGATTTCAAGATCCAGATTCTTCGGTTTAATCATAACACGGCCCCAGATCATACTCTGATGCGTATAGATCTTTCCTTTATTCGCCTCCGCATCGATCAGCTTGTCATTGTAGTAGTTCTGCTGATCCTTCTCATCCGCATGGACAAAATAAATCAAAGAATCACCCTGGTCATCCATACGGAACGGATCCGAATAATCCGTCTCTATCTGAACATTCTTTTCGTTATCATAATAGGTCGCCGTTGTCTTAGCTGTATAGGTCTCATTGCGCTCAATCTTTCCCTGCTCCAGGTAGATCGCTACGTTGTTCGTGCTGGTGGACTCGATGGTCTTGACACATTCTGTTCCTTTGTAAATCTTATAGACATACTTGGTCAGTGCATGGTTCGGGTCACTCACGATCGGCTGGGAAAGCTCGAAATAGCCGCCATTATTAACACTTACCTTCGGTTTATCCAGAGACGGCTTCTGTTTCAGGGTCTTCCACTTCTGGGTAACATCCTTTTTCACATTGGCACCGGTCAGCTTCATGGTCACGGTGTAGCTTCCGTCTGCCAGATCATTTTCGGATAATCCAGCTACATTGTCATCCTTCATATCGATCTTATAGGATGTCTTGCCGCTTGAAAGGCTGTAATCCTTCGGTCCAAATACCGTATTACCCTTTTTATCTGTGATCGTAAGGGATGCGGATGTAACCAGTGCATACTCCTTCTTATCGATGGTAAAGGAAAATCCGGTTGTTGTCGCATTCTCCAGATTCAGGATGATACCCGTAGAATCTGTATAGAAGAGACGGTTGATAAAGTCCTTGGTACCACCGGAGCTGTTTCCATTCTCAGAAAGACTGTATCCGGATGATACAATCAGACGGTACTGTGTATCTGCATTCAGATTTTTAACATTGAATGAGTATGTTTCATCTGCCGAGAAAGTAAGATTCTCTGCCTCATCCATATCATCAATCAGGACATCCACAGGAAGTCCGGTTGAAACATCGATTACTTTAATTGAACCGGTATCTGCCTCCAGTACACCATCCTCATCAATGACGGTGATCATACCGCTTGCGTTCGCTGAATCCACATCAAAATTGCTCAGCGAGATGGTCGCCTGCTCGGTTGCCTGGTTCTGGGGAATCGAACCGTTCGCACCATCACCGCCCAGCTTACCGTTGCTTCCGGCGCTTCCGTTTTTACCGCTGGAACCATCGGATCCGTCATCGCCATCGTCTCCGGATACGCCTTCTTCACCGTCCACACCGTTCTCACCGAGTTCTCCGGATACTCCAGCTGCTCCATTTTCTCCGTTCTCGCCTGCCTGACCGGCTGCACCATCCTCACCGATCTCACCATCTTCACCGTCTACTGCGGTAAATTCAAATTCCGGCGGAACCCAGTCCTGGGCGGACTGGACTTTGATGTTGTCATCCGCATCCATCAGAAGTTCCCCCAGTGTCAGGCGGGCATCTCCCTGTGCGTCGGCGATCACTTTGTTATCAAAGCTAAGAGTCGAACCGTCATCGGCCGTTGCTTTGGCACCGGCTGCGATTCCCTGCCAGGCTGTATTCTGGGTAGAAAGACGGATAATTCCATCTTCCAGATATTCAACCTCCACACCACCGGTGGTATCTTCCATCATTCCGTTGACGGTCTCTACCTTCAGGTCATCGGAATATACGTAATATTTATCATCGCTTAATTTCCAGACGAAGTTGTCAAAGGGAATCGAAGTTCCGTTGTTCTCCGCTGTAAATCCGGTGCCGTTGGATGCCAGCACCGTGCCCGCATCAAAGGAATATGTGTTGACCAGGCCGCCGTTGACATCGTCCAGATTCAGGACTACGCCCGATGTCATCGCACTCATGGATCCGTCCTGATAATGGACAAAACTGTCCTGATCGACTGTATATTTGGTTCCACGGATGTCTTTGAATACTGCTTCATCCGGATATGTCTTCTTATATTTGGTTCCGGCTGAGAAATAAACCGGCTCTGCGGTCAGACCTTCCTCGGTTTCTGCCACATTGACAATGTATCCATCGCCCTCAAAGGAGGACGCCATACTTCTGTTTCTCACGACACCCGTTGTCACAGCGCCGGTCAACGCCGCCACGGACAAAAGGGAAGTCACGATAAGACTTTTGTACTTCGCCATAACTGTTCTCCTCTTTTGCATTTCTGCTTTGTTTGCTGTTATCTATCACTTTTTGTATATTTTTCGGTAATCTGTATCAGCTTTCCGCTGTTGACCAATTCCTGCATCAAGCGGTTCATCTGGCTGCTCAGACCTTCTTTTTCATGCAGCACTGTGAGTACTCTGCCTTCTGCGTATTCCTGTGTGAAATCCCAATGCTGCGTCGGCTCCGGGGTCGGCGATTCCTCCTGCTCTGGCGTATCTGATATTACCTCGCCATTTTCAACTTCTCCATTCCCAGCGCTTTCAATTCCATCATTTCCACTTCCAGCGCTTTCGTTTGTCGCATTTTCATCCGCTTCCGCTATCTCTGAGCCGTCGGCTGAAAATCTCTCCGGCCACATCTCCCGAAAGACCTCCGGGGCTGTCTCGGCTGGCTGCCCTAGCTCTCCAGCTGCGTCATTCGCCTGATTTGAACCATTATTTCCAGCTTCGCCTTCTTCTCCTTCATTAACAGCTGCCCCATTTTCCGGGTCAGCGATTCCTTTTGAAGAAAGATTCAATTCTTCTGTAAACGGATCCGTCAGAGATTTAGCACCTATAAGCAAATCCACTTTACCATCATATAAAAGCGGTCCACCTGTCTGGTCGGTCACCGTCTGTATATCGACCGCATTGTTCTCCCTGGCCTCTTCCGGCGTGCATCCAAAAATACGGCTTGCCGCTTCATATGCCAGATCTACATCGATTCCACTCAGCTCTCCACTTACCGGATCCTCCTGATAATACGGTGGATCGCCGCTCTGGATTCCCACCCGCAGAACCCCGGATGCCCGGATGTTTTGCAGGTCCTCCGGCAGATCGCCCGGCGCGTCTTTCACATATAATATGCTTCCATCCGACGGTGTGGCTTCTTCTCCCGTCTGGGATGCGCCATGGCCGCACCCGGAAAGAAATACGGCTGTGGCCATCATCGCAGCCGTCACGACGGGAAGTTTCTGACAGACACGCCTGAACCATCCTCGGCTTTTTTTGTGTTCTTTCTTATATAAGTACATTTCTTATCTTCTCACCTCTGCTATCTTTTTTACTGCCTTTCTGTCATAGTCAGATGGAATATTTAATTTATGACATGCGAAAAAAATGTCAGTGACACCTCTCGCAGACATTTTTCCTTTTTCATATTCGCCGCCGCTGTGCCACGTATCGTTCGATCGTTCCAGCCATCGTTCTCATCTTTCAAACAAAAAAAAACATAAATCATTCTCTTAAAAGACGGTCTTTCCGAAAACCTTTCTAATAAAAGAAGTTTATGCCATACCCAGTAGTCTAAAATATCCTTTTTCTTCAAACATTTCGGGCAACCAGGTTCAAAAATCTTATTTAATTCACTCATACTCATATCCCTGTCTAGCCCCCAGATAGAAGTGAATCCATAGGTACCATTTCCGTCCACAGGATCGATTTTCCACTTTTTCCACTATCTTTTTATATAATATCACGGTGTTTTGCAGATGTCAATTTTGGGGTTGAATAAATAACAACTGAATTCGGCGTTTTCATTACAGCTCAGGCGTCATTCATAACTCATTGTAAAAAATGACGAAATTTATTTTGAGAACACTGCATTGCACTTTATTTTACTTTACCCTATAATGTTTATAAAAACAATCCAATTCTTACAGTCATAAAAGATACGGAACGACTGCCCTGGCAGCCATATCCTATTTTTATATCATAAAGGAGATAAGCAAATGAAATTATCCCTCGGAATCGACATCGGCAGCTCCAGCACCAAGGCGGCGGCGCTGGATGAGCATGGCACTCTGCTTGGTACGCTTCAGGTTCACGCGGATGACCCACGCACCTCGGCTTACGGTGTTCTCGGGCGTTTCCTGGATCAGCAGGGCGCTTCGTTTGACGATGTTGAAAAAATCGTCCTGACCGGGCTCGGTTCGACGTATTTCCATGAAAATATCTTCGGCATCCCGACCATCCATGCCCTGGAGCTGGATGCCATCGGGCGCGGCGGCTTATACCTGTCCGGGCTTGACGAAGCGCTGGTGGTCAGCCTTGGAACCGGCTCTGCCTTTATCCGCGCTTCCAAGACAAACGGCTTCCGTCATCTGGGCGGAAGCGGTGTCGGCGGTGGGACACTTGCCGGCATGGCGGAGCGCTTTCTCGGCGTCACCGACATTTTTGCCCTCTCAGAGATGGCGCTGCGCGGCAATAAGGCCATGGCAGATCTCCGCATCGCCGACGTGCAGGAGGAAGATGTCCCGGGACTTGCCGCCGACTTAACCGCTGCCAATTTTGGGCGAATCAAAAGCGGCGCCTCGGATGCTGACCTGGCTGCCGCTCTTTTCAATATGATTTATGAAAATGTGGGTGTGATGGCGTCCCTGGCGCTCAGCCGGGACACCACCCGGAATGTCGTCCTGACCGGTTCTCTCGCCAGCCTTGCGCCTGCTGCAAAGACCTTTGACATTTTCAATCAGATGCACGATGTCTTTGGAATCGACTATATCATTCCGCCTCATCCGTCTTTCGCCACGGCAGTCGGAGCGCTTTTATGTGAGTCTCTGCCGGAGAAGTAAGATCACGGACGGCTCCCAGCAGATCGGAGGCTGCGATCAGGGCGCTTCCTGCGAAGATAAAAAAGTCTCCCAGATTAAAGACGATCTTTTCCAGGTATTTACACCGGATGCTGAAATAATCTACCACATAACCGCGTTTGATGCGGTCATACAGGTTGCTTAAACCACCCGCCGTGATGAGGGCAAAACCGATCCGATCGGCTTTTCTGCCTTCGTCCCGGCACAGTAACCATGTCAGAATGCCCGCTGCCGCCGAGGTAAAGACAACCGGCACCATGCGGACCAGTTCTTTCTTTTCTTTTTTTACCCCAAAACAGAAACCGTCGTTGTGATTGCGGTACAGGCGGATCTTTCCATGACTTTTTTCCATGTCGCGCGGAAAATCTTCCGGTTTCTGGGCTTCTATGTTTTCCTTGCAGAAATAATCAATGCCGAACAGGGCAGCTATCATATACAGGTATTTTTTCATAAGGGCACCTCCTCATATAATTGTCATTATCTAACTTATATTTATTATAACAAGTTTTTCCGACAGAGTATAGGGAAGCTTTCGTATTTTACCGCATATCTTATCTTAAATTCTAAAAAATCTCTATGGAAAACGCTATGAATTGCTCTTCTCTTCCAGACAACCAAACCGCCGATTTTATCGAACGTTTTTTTCCTTTTACCTATAACCAGATTTTGGATAATGATTCCGGCTGCTATGATTTTGTCAATCATGAGTATGTGATCTGGCACCGGTCTCTGGCTGAGGCGCTGCCGCTCTCAGTCCAGCAGTATGGCTATGACTCGATCCCGAATCTTTATACCATATTAGATACATCCAGCCTGGACAGCGCAGGAATTTCCCGGACGGCAGAACAGCCATTTCTCGGAAACAAGGGGCGCGGGGCGCTGATTGGGGTTGTGGATACGGGGATCGATTATACAAATCCCTTGTTACGCGATCCGGATGGAAGCACGCGCATCGCCGCCATCTGGGATCAGACGGTTCCGGGCGCGGGGCTTAGCACGCCGGATCCGATCGATGCGCTGCACTACGGAAGTGTCTACCAGCGTTCCCACATCAACGAGGCGCTGCGCTCGGAAGATCCGCATTCCATCGTCCCCACCTCGGATCCTCTCCGCCATGGCACGCAGATGGCGCTGGTCGCCGCCGGTTCCGAAGATGCCGATGCTTTTTTCTCCGGGGCGGCGCCGGAATCGGAACTGGTCGTTGTCCGCTTGAAACCAGCCAGAACCTATCTTCGCGATTTTTTTCTGATCCGCGAGGATGCCATCGCCTTTCAGGAGGACGACATCATGCTCGGAATCAAGTTTCTTCTTTATATTGCCAGGCAGGAGAAAAAGCCCCTTGTGATCCTGCTGGGTCTTGGCACCAATACCGGAAGCCACAGCGGCACTTCGCCGCTTGGTCTATATCTGAACAGCCTGTCGCGCGCCAGCGGGCAGATTCTGGTCGCCGCCGGAGGCAATGAAACCGGGCGCGGGCACCATTTTCGCAGTGTATTTCCTGCTTCCACCTCCTATGAGGATGTGGAACTGCGGGTCGGTCCCGACGAACGGGGATTTACGCTGGAACTGTGGGCGCGTGAATCGGAGCTTTACAGTGTCGGATTTTTATCCCCCACCGGCGACGAAACGGGACGCATCCGGCTCTCCGGCAACGAAGAACGCCGGATTCCCTTTCTTCTGGAAGGAACGACCATTCACCTCAACTATACCAGCTCCGAGCTGGCGACCGGAAGCGAACTGATCCTGATGCGCTTTGATGCCCCCGCCGCCGGAATCTGGAAAATCCGCGTCTACCACACGCTCTCGATTCAGGGTGAATACCATATGTGGCTGCCGGTGCACGGCTTTATCTCGGATGAAACCTTCTTTCTGCGCCCGGATCCGGACACAACCATCACCGATCCGGGCAATACAGCAGCCATCATCACCACCGCCGCCTACAGCCACCAGACGGGCGGGATCTATCTGCATTCCAGCCGCGGTTTTACCCGCACCAGAACTATCAAGCCCGACCTTGCCGCCCCCGGCGTCCGGCTCCCGCTTCCCGATTATCAGGAGGTAACCGGAACCTCATTTGCCGCCGCCATGACCGCCGGAGCCGCCGCGATCCTGCTCTCCTGGTCTGCCTATACGCCATCAGCCCCGCGGATCAACACCTCGATTGCCAAGGCATTTCTGATCCGCGGGGCTGACCGCCGAAATTCCATCGAATATCCCAGCCGGGAGTGGGGGTATGGGACGTTAAACCTATATAACTCTTTTTTATCCATGAGAAGTTAATTAACTTCTGCTGTTTTCTCTTCACACACAAATTGCTTTTCCGGATCCTTACATCGCTAACTTTCACCACATCCATGACACCGTTCACCGATCATGCTCCTGAAAAGCTATTACCCCCGCATCTCTATCCGTGGACCGCCCTTCTTCTCCAGATACGGGCGCGTGATCACAACGGATCCGATATTCGGATCTTTCGGGATCTCATACATGATATCCATCATAAAATCCTCTAAAATTGCACGCAGCGCACGGGCACCCGTATCTTTTTCCAGAGCCCGCTCGGCGATCCACTCCAGTGCATCGTCCTCAAACACCAGTTTGACCTCATCCAGCGCCAGCAGGCGCTCATACTGCTTGAGGATCGCATTTTTCGGTTCTTTCAGAATCCGCATCAGCAATTCCTTTGTCAGCCCCTGCAGGCTC
>OLGE01003171.1_pt1 | contig 13407 bp, 8 predicted proteins | sample 1605151 | NCBI WGS metagenome assembly OLGE01 (sample SAMEA3888912, study PRJEB22519) | human gut metagenome | biome: human gut; feature: human-associated habitat; material: faeces | place: Denmark | collected 2010
CAATGTCACATCCTAACAGACACATAATCGTATGGTTTTATATCTTATTAAACTTCGAACGTTGTTGATTATATTTCACCTTATCAAACCGATAATACCGTGCGGCACGATGGGCGACCCCGTCTTGCATATCCTCCGTGGGCACCACGTAATCCAAGGAATTCATCTTCTTATGAAAATTGCGCACGTCCATCTCACGGTTATAGATCACCTCGTACGTGCGCCTAAGCTGGAACGCCGTGAACTTCATCGGCATATAGTCGAAAATGATAGCGGGCTCCTTCTCCACCCAATTACGGATCTCCTGTATGGCAGCCTCGATAATCTCTTTATGATCGAATGGCAAGCGAGGAAGCTCGTCGATAGGGCACCAACGGATCGAGTCGGATTTATCGGCCGGACACGTCTTCCTGCTGTTCTTGCACAAGGCGAGATAAGCGACCGTGATCAACCGTCCGATCTTCACCTTGGATGTCGCCTCCAGCCACATCACGTCCAACCGGTTCGAGGTACGGGCGGGAGAACCAAAACAACGGAATTGTTTCAATTGGACACGCTTCAAGCCGGTCGAATCATTCAGTATCCGATAGGCGGCGTCATCTAAATCCTCGTTCTCATAGATCAGATCTCCGGGCAGCTTGTAGTCGGTAACGGGAACTCCCTCTCCGTTGATGAAATTGCGCCTCACGAGCAGCACTTTCAACGATTGCCCGTCAAAACCGAATATGACGCAATCGACCGACAAAGAATGATTCGTTTGCGGGGACATGTTTTTGGTTGTTTTAGGTTCGAATAGTGTCGGATGACGATCCGAAAACGCTATATTACAAAGCTATCATTTCGCTGTCAGAATAGCAAACTTATCGTATTTTTTACGATAACACGACCATGTAACAAAAATAAAACATCTGATTACCAATACATTGACACACTTTCACAAAACCTTCCAGATACGGTTACTTGTACTTTCGCAGTCGGCAAAGTGCACTCCGGCAGGGAACCCTCCTTACCACCTTTTGCATAACTCCTGCATTATAAATTCGACCGGATCTGACATTCGGCAGCGCTCGTCGATTTGCACTTTACAACCCATATATAAACTTATTTATCAACGAATTATCCGCCATTCTCACATTAAAAATTTCGTACCGAGATAATATTTTAAAATTTTACATATCTTTGCGGCTGACACGGTAGTCAAACTGTTTAGCAGACACGCATGGATTACGGAAAAATAGGCCTCGACATCGGCTCCACAACGCTCAAAATCGTCGTGCTCGACGAAAACGACCGGATGTGTTTTTCGAAATACACCCGTCATAACGCCCACATCGCCGAAACGCTGAAAAGCGCACTGTCCGAACTGAACGACCGCTTCGCGACAACACCCTTTACACTGACCATCACCGGATCGGTGGGCATGGGCATTGCCGAACGAAACCACATCGATTTCGTACAAGAGGTTGTAGCCTCGGTCGCCTATGCCCGACACTACTATCCGCAAACGGCTACCCTGATCGACATCGGAGGAGAAGATGCCAAAATCGTACTGCTCAACAACGGAGTTCCCGACATGCGGATGAACGGAAATTGCGCAGGAGGTACTGGAGCCTTCATCGACCAGATGGCTCTTCTGCTCAATACAACGCCCGCAGGACTCGACGAAATGGCCCAACACGCCAAATACATTCATCCGATCGCTTCGCGCTGCGGCGTTTTCGCCAAAACCGACATACAGAACCTGATCGCAAAAAATACCAACCGCGAGGAGATTGCCGCTTCAATCTTCCTTGCCGTAGCAGTTCAGACGATCGTCACGCTCTCTCACGGATACGACGTGGCAACCCCCATACTTCTTTGCGGAGGTCCGTTAGCATTTCTGAAGTCGCTGCGCAAAGCCTTTGCCGACTACCTGCATACGGATGAGGCTCAGATGATCTGTCCAGAGGCGGCCCAACTGTTGCCGGCTTGGGGTACTGCCCTTTCGTCGGCCCCGGAGGCCCCTCGAAAAACCGTAACAGAGTGGATCACAAACATCGAGCAGCACACACCGCACGAGCTTCACTCCTATACGGTCCTTCCCCCTCTCTTTTCCGGTTCGGAAGAGCTTGCGGCATGGCGGAAAACCAAACGGGAAAAGGGATTCGGTACAGCCCCACTCTCTGCCGGAGAGGTGGTGGCCCGACTCGGCATTGATTCGGGTTCGACCACAACGAAAATTGCCCTCTTCGACGACAATCAGCGTCTGCTCTACACCTACTACGCCTCCAATAACGGAGACCCGATCACCGCCGTAAAAAAAGGACTCTCCGAACTGCTCGAAAAATGTAAGGCCGTCGGATGCTCTCTATCGATAAAGGGGAGCTGTGTCACGGGGTACGGAGAAGACCTCATCCGGGCCGCCTTCGGAATCGATACGGGAATCATCGAGACCATCGCCCATTATCTCGCAGCCAAGGAGATCGTTCCGGAGGTATCGTTCATTCTCGACATCGGAGGGCAGGACATGAAGGCGATCTTCGTCGACCACAAGGTTATCACCCGCATGGAGATCAACGAAGCCTGCTCCTCGGGTTGCGGTTCGTTCATCGAGACCTTCGCCAAAAGCCTCGACTACACGGTCGAAGATTTTGCGGCGACGGCTTGCACGGCAGCTTACCCGTGTGATCTCGGAACGCGGTGCACCGTCTTCATGAACTCCCGGGTCAAACAGGTGTTGCGCGAAGGGGCCTCTGTCGCCGACATTGCAGCCGGACTCTCCTATTCGGTCATCAAGAACTGCCTCTACAAAGTGTTGAAGCTGCGATCGGCCGACGAGATGGGACGACACATCGTCGTACAGGGAGGAACCATGCGCAACGACGCCGTGGTCCGCGCATTCGAGAAGCTGACCGGACAGGAGGTATTCCGCAGCGAACATCCCGAACTCATGGGAGCCATCGGCTGTGCCCTTTATGCTCAAAGAGTCGATACGAAGGCCGTTCCTCTCGAGCACCTGCTTCATGCAGCCACCTACACCTCCGATCCAATCGGGTGTCGGGGTTGCGAAAACCAGTGCCAAATCACCCGATACCGGTTTTCGAACGGAAACACCTACTTCTCGGGGAACAAGTGCGAACGACACTTCTCGAATCGGGGCGACTACGATACCCGCGGAGAGAATGCATATATCGAAAAGCTCAAACTCCTGTTCGACCGCCCCGCGGCTGAAAACGGACGGATGCGCGTAGGTATTCCCCGGTGTCTGAATCTATTCGAGGAGTATCCCTTCTGGCACACCCTTCTGACGGAGTGTGGCATAGAGGTCGTGCTGTCCGACGCCTCGAACATGAGGGCCTACGAACGTAACGTCCGCAAGGTCATGTCCGACAACATCTGCTTTCCCGCAAAGTTGGTGCATGCCCACATCGACAACCTGATCCAGAAAAAGGTCGACCGCATATTGATGCCGTACGTGCTGCACGAACAACAAGACAAACAGGCGGTCAACAGTTACAACTGTCCGATCGTTACGGGCTATTCCGACGTAATCCGCAGCGTCGAAAACCTCAGCCTGCCGTTCGACACCCCGGTCATATCGTTCCAGAACCGGAAAAAACTCTACCGGCAATGTTCCAACTACCTCGGCTCATTGGGGATTGATCGCAACGAGATTCGCCGGGCTTTCCGACGGGCATGGGAGGAGCAGCACCTTTTTGCCTCGCGGATAAAACGGGTGGACGAGGAGATTCTGCAACGCAGCAGAGCCGCGGGTCGACTCACGCTGCTTGTTGCCGGACGCCCCTACCATGCCGATCCGCTCATACAGCACAAGATCTCGGACATGATCGCATCGATGGGCGTAGATGTCATCACGGACGACATCGTACGAGGAGAGGATATCTCCCTCGATAACACCCATTTCGTTGCCCAGTGGTCCTATCCCAACCGCATTCTGAAGGCTGCGATATGGACCGCCCAACAAGATGAACAGGTACAGTTCGTCGAGATGACCTCCTTCGGTTGCGGTCCCGATGCCGCACTGACCGACGAAGTCCGCGAAACATTAGGCCGATACGGGAAGAGCTATACCCTGCTGAAAATCGACGATGTAAGCAATACCGGCTCCCTGAAACTGCGGATCCGTTCGGTGATCGAGAGTCTGAAACTGGAACACACGGCCACATCCGCTGTACAACCGTTCGTCTCGACTCCCCATTTCGAAAAGAGAGACCGCAGCCGAAAGATTCTCGTACCCTTCTTCACCCCCTTCATTTCACCGCTTATTCCCGTTTTGATGAAACGGGCAGGATACGATGCCGAAAACATGCCATTGAGCAACGAAAACTCTATCGAAGCAGGCCTGCAGTACGCCAACAACGAAATCTGCTACCCGGCAACGTTGATCGTCGGTGACATCGTTACAGCCCTGAAATCGGGACGATACGATCCGAATCATACGGCTGTTGCCATCACTCAAACCGGCGGGCAGTGTCGGGCCAGCAACTACATCGCCCTGATTCGCCGTGCATTGGTCAACGCCGGTTTTGCCGAAGTGCCCGTCATCTCCGTATCGCCCGGAAGCGGTCTAAAGAACGAACAACCCGGATTCCAGATTCCGTGGCTGCACATCACAAGGGCGATCATCGGCTCCATCTTGTTTACCGATGCTTTGGCCCGGATCTACTGCGCCACAGCAGTCCGGGAAACCACTCCGGGAGAGGCCCGCAAACTGCATACGGCATACACGGAAAAAGCGGCCCGCATCGCTGCCCATGAACCGGAGAGCAAAATCCTGAGAGCTTTCGAACATCTGCTGGAAGAAGCCGTAGCCGACTTTTCGCGCATCTGTGAAACGAAAACGTGTCCGCGCGTTGGAATTGTCGGAGAGATCTATCTGAAGTTCAACCCATTCGCTCAAAAGGGCCTCTCCAGTTGGTTGATCGAACACCACATCGAGGCTGTTCCCCCGGCCCTCACGGACTTTTTCATGCAAGGGTTCATCAACTATGAGGTGAAACGCCGCTCCGATCTGGGATCCCCCCGGATCCCCGTGTGGCTGATGCGCAAAGCCTCGGGACACATGCACCGAATCGTCTCCCGGTTCAACGGCATAGCTTCTGGCTTCCCCTATTTCCTGCCCTTCGGCAATGTTTTTGAAGAGGCCTCCGCCGCTTCCGAGATCCTGTCGCTCAACGCCCAATTCGGAGAGGGATGGTTGCTACCGGGCGAAATCGCCTCATTTGCCCGACACGGCGTAAACAACATCATCAGCCTGCAGCCCTTCGGGTGCATCGCCAACCACATCGTCTCGAAAGGCGTGGAGAAACGCATCCGCCAACTCTATCCGCAGCTGAATCTGCTCTCTCTCGACTTCGACGGAAGCGTCAGCGACGTCAACATTCTCAACCGGTTGCTGCTGTTCGTTGCCAACCTGAAACAATAACCAACATCAGGCATCATCATGGAATCCAACGAAAACATAGAGCAACGTATCCATACAGCCGCTCGCAAACTCTTTATCGAGAAGGGGTACCTCAACACCAACATGAGCGACATCGCTGTCGAGGCAGGCATCAAACGTCCTACCCTACACTACTATTTCCGTACGAAGGAGCGACTCTTCCAATCCATCTACGGCAACATTTTACAGGCGGTCATTCCCCGCATCCACGGCATTCTGTCTCAGGACATCCCCTTTATCGATCGCCTGAGCGACGTTACCGACGAATACTTCGCACTATTCCGCAAAAATCCCGATCTGCCGCAATTCATCATCGGCGAGATACAACGCGACATCAACCACCTGATCGTCATAGCCAAACAGTTGGGCGTCGACGAATACATCTTAAAGATCAAGGCCGTATGTCTCGATGACATGGAAAAAGGCGCCATAAAAACCGTGCCGGTACAAGACATCTTTCTGACCTTCTACTCGCTGATGCTATTTCCGTTTCTGACAAAAAATCTGGTCACCCACCTATTGATCGATGAACGGTTCGAGGATTTTCTCAAAGAGTGGAAACAGAACATCATGCGCCAAATGCGGCACCTATTAGACACAAACGACCGAAAATAGGCAGTGCCAATCCTCCCGTTAGATAAACTGGGAAAATCAGCAATCAGCCCCCCGCTTTTGTATTAGAACGTATTAAAAAAGAGCAAACCAAGACGATACGTCCGATCCTACGCCACGCCATCCACCCCCGTAATGCGTACCTAAAAATAAATTAGCCTCTACATACAACAAATCCGGCAATCAAACGCTATTAATGATATAAAACAACCACTCAATAAAACCGAAATATGAATTGATACGAGCCCCTCTTATTTGCCAAAAAAAATAACTCCGGAGTCGAGTCTCTTTCGCTTTTTAAGTTTTTTGCTACTTTTGGCGCTTAGAAATATGTTTTTTCGGCCAACGAGCACACTATTTAGCTAATACAAAGAGATTTATACATACAAAAACATTCCAAAGACCAGTAAAGCTTTACGACGCATATGAAACAAGTCCGATTGATCTCTTTCTTCCTGCTCACGGGATCTCTCCTTTTCAACGCCTGCAAAGAACCGACAGTGGAATATCCGGTCGTCGAGGTGGAAGAAGTGTCCACCGACAATGTCGAAATATACGGTGACTACGTCGGCTCGATCCGAGCCATACAAAGTGTCGAGATCCGGGCCCGGGTGGAGGGCTTTTTGGAACGGATTACCTTCGACGAAGGAAAACAGGTCCACGCATCGGAACCCCTCTTCTATATCAACGACGCCCTCTACAAAGCCCGGGTCGAAAAAGCCAAGGCTCAGCTAAAAAAGGATGAAGCCCTTGCGGCCAAAGCCGAACGCGATGTCAACCGACTGACTCCGCTCTATGAGCAGAATGCGGCCAGCCGACTCGATCTGGATAACGCCGAAGCCGCATTGGATATGGCCAAAGCCAGCGTCGCCATGAGCAAGGCCGACTTGGCGCAAGCCGAACTGGAGTTAAGCTATACGGTCGTGCGCTCCCCGTTAGACGGATACATCAGTGAACGTTATGTCGACATCGGAACGTTGGTCGGCAAAAACAACTCTTCGCTGCTGGCTACGGTCGTAAAACGGGACACGGTACTGGTCGAATTCAAACTGACCGCATTGGACTATCTCCGCAGCCAACGACGTAATGTCCATCTCGGAGAGCTCGACACCACCCGTTCGTGGCAACCCTCCGTAACGGTTACACTGGCCGACGGATCGGTCTACGGAGAACAGGGTATCGTCGATTTCGCCTCGCCACAGGTTGATCCCCAGACGGGTACTTTCGGGGTACGGGCCGAACTGCCGAATCCCCATCAGGTCCTTCTGCCCGGACAATTTACGCGAGTCCGGCTGTTGCTCGACGTCATGGAAAATGCGACCGTCGTTCCTCGAAAAGCCATCGTCATCGAGAAGGGCGGTGCGTTCATCTTCACCGTACGGGCCGACAGTGTAGCCGAAAAACGTTACATAGAACTCGGTCCCGAACAGGCGAACCGGATCGTCGTAACCCGAGGGTTGGTTCCGGGCGAACTGATCGTGACCGAAGGATACCAGAAACTGACTCCCGGAGAGAAGGTTACGTATAAAGTTTCCGGTCCGGTCACCATAGAACAAAATAGCGATGACTCTACACACATTGCGGCTCCGGACGTACCACAGGGAGATTCGAGCCTGATCCGCTCCAGCAAGGACTCGATGACAATGCCCCAAACCGACACCTCTAAACGGAAAAATCGATGAAACCGGGATTCTTTATCGACCGTCCCATCTTTTCGACGGTCATCTCCATACTGATCGTACTGATCGGCATCATCGGTCTCACCTCGTTGCCGGTCGAGCAATATCCGCAAATCACCCCGCCGATCGTCAAGATTTCGACCTCCTACCCCGGAGCGAATGCCACGACCGTATCGCAGGCCGTAGCCACGCCGATCGAACAGGAATTGAACGGAACCCCGGGAATGCTCTATATGGAGTCGAGCAGTTCCAACTCCGGAGGGCTCTCCATCACCGTGACGTTCGACGTCGGAGTCAATGCCGATCTGGCTGCCGTCGAAGTGCAGAACCGGGTCAAGTTAGCCGAAACCCGTCTGCCGGCCGAGGTACTGCAGAACGGTATCTCGGTGGAGAAACAGGCGGCCAATCAGCTGCTCACCATCGCCCTGATTTCGGACGACCCGAAGTTCGACGAAATATACCTCAGTAACTACGCAACGATCAACGTTCTGGACGTCCTGCGCCGGATTCCCGGAGTCGGACGCGTGTCGAACGTTGGAAGCCGATATTACGGGATGCAGATCTGGGTCTATCCCGACAAGCTGGCCAGTTTCGGACTTACGGTCAAGGACCTGCAAAGCGCTCTGAACGACCAGAACCGGGAGTCGGCGGCCGGAGAGTTGGGTAAACCCCCGATGTCGAGTACCGACGTGACCATTCCGATCACCGCTCAGGGCCGTTTGTCGAGTGTCACGCAATTCGAGGACATCGTCATCCGGGCCAATCCGGACGGTTCGTTCATCCGGATGCGCGACGTAGCACGCGTCTCGCTCGAGGCCTCGTCCTACAACACGGAGAGTGGACTGAACGGCAACAATGCCGCCATCCTCAGTGTATACCTGCTTCCGGGAGCCAATGCCATGGAGGTTGCCAAAGAAGTCAAAGAGGCGATGAAAGATATCTCAAAAGATTTTCCCGAAGGATTGGAGTATCTTCTGCCGTTCGACATGACCGAATACATCTCCGAATCGATCCACGAAGTCTACAAAACCCTCTTCGAAGCGCTGTTTCTGGTCATTCTGGTGGTCTACCTGTCGCTGCAAAACTGGAGATCGGCCCTCATTCCGATCATTGCGGTTCCCATTTCGTTGATCGGAACCTTCGGCTTCATGCTGATCATGGGATTTTCGCTGAACACGCTAACCCTGTTGGGTCTTGTCTTGGCGATCGGTATTGTCGTTGACGATGCGATCGTTGTCGTCGAGAACGTTGAACGAATCATCGAAACGGATCGGGTCTCTCCCCGCGAAGCAACCCACCGAGCCATGAAAGAGCTGACCGGTGCCCTGATCGCTACCTCACTGATTCTGGCCGCCGTATTCGTCCCCGTAAGTTTTCTCTCGGGCATTACGGGTTCGCTTTTCCGCCAGTTCTCGGTAACGATCGTCGTCTCCGTACTGATTTCGGCCATTGTCGCCCTCACACTGAGTCCCGCATTATGCGCAATCATTCTACGCCCGAAAAGCCCGGAAAAGAGAAACATACTATTCCGCAGGATCAATATCTGGCTCAACAAGGGCAATAAAAAGTACACCGGAATCCTACAACGGATTTTCCATGCTCCGCGACGGGTGCTCGCCGCTTTCGGTATGGTTTTGGTCGCTATTTTCGTACTGAACAAATTCATTGCGACCGGCTTTATCCCGCAGGAGGATCAGGGATACTTCACGGTCGAACTAGCCATGCCCGATGGTACCACCATCGAGCGTATGCGGAAAGTGAGCGAACGGGCCATCGACTATATCAACCATCACGAAGCCGTTGAGTATGTGCAAAACGTTACCGGACAAAGCCCCCGTATCGGGACCAATCAGGGACGTACCACGCTGACCGTTATCCTCAAGCCTTGGGACGAACGGAACCAGACGGTCGAAGAGGTAATACGCGACATCCAACGGGAGTTTCACAACTATCCGGAGGTGAGCGTCTATACCAGCCGGCCTCCTGTCGTTCCGGGATTGGGCGCTGCCGGTGGGGTCGAAATGCAACTGCAGGCCCGCTCCGATGCGACGTGGGACGATTTGGTCGCTGCGGTCGACACGTTCAAATACTATGCGGCAAGCGCCAAAGAGCTGGCCAACGTCTCTACATCGCTGCAATCCGAAATTCCGCAGCTCTACTTTGATGTCGACCGCGATCAGGCCATGTCACTCGGGGTTCCGTTGTCGGATATCTTCTCGACGATGAAAGCCTATTTGGGTTCGGTGTATGTCAACGACTTCAACATGTTCAACCGAATCTACCGGGTATATATCCAAGCCGACCAGTCGTTCCGTGAGACGAGCGACGACATCAACCTCTTCTTCGTCCGGGGCAAACAGGGGACGATGATTCCGCTCACGGCCTTAGGCAAAACGTCCTACACGACCGGACCGGGCAGCATCACCCGTTTCAACATGTACACATCGGCCCCGATGCAGGCGACACCCGCTCCGGGATACAGCTCGGGTCAGGCCATGGAGGCGATCACCCGCATCGTGGACGAACACCTGCCCGAAAACATCGGACTGGCATGGAGCGGACTCTCGTTCCAAGAGCAGAAGGCGTCCGGACAGACCGGAAAGGTTTTCGCTCTCGTGCTGATCTTCGTCTTCCTCTTCCTCGCCGCACTGTACGAGAGTTGGAGCGTTCCGATGGCCGTACTGCTCTCCTTGCCCGTAGCCGCCTTAGGCGCCTACTTGGGAATCACCATCGTCGGATTGGAAAACGACATCTACTTCCAGATCGGCATGGTTACGCTGATGGGTCTGGCCGCAAAGAACGCCATTCTGATCGTAGAATTCGCCAAGATCCAGACGGATCAGGGTGTTCCACCGGCCAAAGCGGCCATCGAAGCGGCCCGGCTCCGTTTCCGCCCCATTCTGATGACTTCACTCGCCTTCGTGCTGGGTATGCTGCCCATGGTGCTCGCATCGGGGCCCGGTTCGGCCAGCCGCCATTCGGTCGGTACCGGTGTATTCTTCGGCATGCTGGTAGCCATTACGGTGGGAATCGTTCTGGTTCCGTTCTTCTTCGTCATGATCTACAAGGCCAAAGAACGGTTCAATCTGCCCGAATTCGCCTTCATCGGTCGCTGGAAACAGGGAATCAAAGAGAGATTGCCCAAAATCCAGCTGACCTATCCGAACAAAAAGAAAACTCACGAAGAAAATGACCGTTTTAAGAAATAGCAACCTGCTTCGTCTGACGGTAATAGGGATTCTGTTGCTGTCGATGGAGGCGTGCCGTGTAGGCAGGGTCCATTCGGTTCCGGAGATGGAGCTTCCGGATACCTTCGAAGGTGTCGTCGCCGATACGAATCACATGGCCGATATCGGCTGGAGTACGTTCTACTCCGATCCGATCCTTCAGAGACTGATCGCACGGGCACTGAAAAACAACCAGAACCTGCTGATCGCTGCAGAACGGATCAAGGAGCTGGCTGCCGCCAAACGAATCCGGTTCGCCGACATGTTTCCCGCCGTCGGCGTAGATGTGTACGCCAATCGGGAATACCTCAACTACGAGGGCAAAAACAAGAGTTACGATCCGGAAATCGGAGGCAAATTCACTATCGGCTGGGAGGTAGACCTCTGGGGGAACCTGCGGTGGAAACACGAAGCCGCTCTGGCCGAATACCTCCAATCCATAGAGGCCCAAAAGGCACTCCAGCTTACGGTCGTGGCGCAGGTCGCACAGATATATTTCGAACTCCAATCGCTCGACCGGGAGTTGGAGATCGTACGGCAGACCCTCGACGCTCGGCGCCAAGCGGTCCATTTCGTAAAGCTGCGGTACGACGGAGGGGTTACCTCGGAGATTCCATACCGGCAGAGTTTGGTGGAGCTGGCCCGGACCGAAACCCTCATCCCGAAACTCGAAGAGGAGATCAAGCTCAAGGAGCACGACATGTCGGTTCTGTTGGGTGAATTCCCGAGCGTCATTCCGCGAGGTTCGATCGAGCAGCAGAAATTTCTGGATTCGCTTCCGATCGATCTTCCCTCGTCGCTGTTAGAGCGCCGTCCGGATATCCGTCAAGCCGAAGAGCGGCTGCGGCAGGCCAATGCCGAAGTGGGGGTAGCCAAAACCGACATGTTCCCGAAACTCCGATTGTCGGCACTGCTGGGTGGCGAAAATACCGATCTGTCGACCTTCTTCAGCAGTCCTACGTGGTATGTAGCGGGAGATCTGGTGAGTCCGCTGTTCCAGATGGGGCGCAAGAAAGCGGCCTATCGAGCCGCACTGGCCGCCCATCAGCAGGAGGTCCACCGCTACCAGCAGACCGTACTGGAGGTATTCAAGGAGGTCGAGAATGCCCTCACCTCATTCAACAAGTGCAAGGAGATCCGTCGTTCGGCCGATGCACTGTACCGATCCGCCAGCTCCTATCACGATCTGGCCATGCTGCAGTATGTCAACGGGATCATCAGCTACATCGAAGTGCTCGATGCACAACGGCAGATGTTCGATGCCGAGATTGCTGTAAACGACGCCATGCTCAGCGAATGGACCTCGATGGTCGCACTCTATAAGGCCTTAGGCGGGGGGATCCAAGAATAGACAGGACAAAAATCTATGTCTGGGGATTTATCTCAGCGGCGTCCGGTTACAAGTCACAACCGGACGCTTCTTTTTGCATTGGTGTCCGGATATTTCTAAAATCGGCTCTAATCGACCGACACCAGCTTATCAAGTACGATGAAAGCCGATGCCTTAAAGGCAATGGATTAATAACCAATAGGTCTGGAAACTCTTACTTCCAGCAACCGGATAGTCGATCCGTCTCCTTTGGCTTCCTTATTCATCGGGTCACTCCAGTCCAACAAATAAACCCGTTTGCCTTTATAGCTGTCTGCCCATGCATATAGCTCCTCCTTGTTATTGAACGTCTCGATCTTTTTATTCAGATCGACCGGAGGAAGTGTCGCCTTTAGGATCGTATCGGTGTAAAAGCTTTTGGGTTTGACTATAACCTCCATGTGATCCTCTTCATCGGGAATGCGAATCTTCTTTAATTCCTCTATGTTATAACAAAAATGTTGTAATCGAGCGGTAATTTCATTCCCGGAAATAAAAATACACATCCTGACAAAAATAGAAGAACGTTCGTATAAAGGATCGTTAACAGGATCGTCAACCCATCTCCCCCGCCAGATGAACCTGCCGGAGTGTTGTTCCTCTGAAGTAGAAGTACAGATGAAATAAATGTCGTCCCGGGTCTGGGCATTCATGCCGATTCCCCAGATAGTGCAGAGTAGCACCACAATAATAAATTTTGCTTTCATGGGTTCTCTTTTCCGATTAATCAACAAACCGTAGTAAAAAAAACAAAATTTTACTTATTTATTAAATATTTTTACTTAATAAAACAACCATTTACTTATTTGCTTCAAATATAAATATAATTTCATTCGAAGCAAAGTTTTCAACTAAAACACATCAAATTTCATTAAATTTGAAAATACGATTGATAAAATAATCATCATCATTAATGGATTCAAAAGTGTCCACAAAACTCCCAGAACGGATTTTCGATATTTTATTTTCACATCTCTTGCAACCAATTCATATAACAGTGGTTGGAATTTTTTAAAATTTTCTATATAACGTTTCATCGTATCTCCTTATGATACCTTTCAAAATGTTTGTATATTA
>OLGE01003174.1_pt1 | contig 13401 bp, 7 predicted proteins | sample 1605151 | NCBI WGS metagenome assembly OLGE01 (sample SAMEA3888912, study PRJEB22519) | human gut metagenome | biome: human gut; feature: human-associated habitat; material: faeces | place: Denmark | collected 2010
CCCCGTTGATTTTACGTAGGCTGATCTCTTTCCGCCTGTTCTCCACGGAGAACCATGCCAACCCGAATAATCCAACTCCGGCCAGTAAAATGCTGATATAGGAAAATATCGAAAGAATTTTCATGACTTGTAACTCTTCTTCGTGAAACTCCATGAATCGTTCGGCCATATTACAAGTTTTTATTTCGATTGCTCCGGGAGCAACTTGTTCCCAAAGTGCATTAATCTTTTCTTCGACTATTTTTCGGGTACCGGGTTGAATACGGATAATATGACGATCGGACCCGGTATCACTGAATCGAATAAATAATGGCGTGATCTCTCGGGTGAGTTTATCTCTTGGATAATCGGCAACGACCCCAACTATTGTGAAGGTTTCATCCCATATTTGGAATGTTTTACCTAAAGGCTCTGTTATCCCTTGTTTCTTTAGAAAAGTCTCGTTCACGATAGCTTCATATAATCCCTGTTTTCCCGGGGAGAAAAGTCTTCCTTCCAGAAGTTGTATATCATAAAAATCAAAGAATGAGAGGTCGGCATCGGTACAATCCACATACATATTGTCTAGTCCATAAGTGCAATTTTGAGTGATTGCGCTCATTGTGCGATGTGTGATCTCTGGGATGGAAGTGAGTTGGTCATAGAAAATTTTAATCGTTTCATCTTCTACTGAATATAGTTCCCACCCTAATATCAAAATTTCATTGGCATGTGGACGGCAATGCGTCGCAAAGTCCATCTGGTGATGAATGTTTACCACCGTTGTCGTTAGGATGATGGATATGGTAAACTGGGTAATCACAATATTGCGAATGAGAATAGTTTTTTGTTTGTTTTCATTCTTTAGAATTTTGGATAGAGAATTTTTATTGATTTTTAGAATTACATATAGAGGAGGTATGATAATAATTGTACCGAGTAAAAGAATCAGTACCAGCGGGGTATATCCGGCATATAAATCCGATAGACTTAGGTCGGAAGTAATATCCTCAAATTGTCCTTCGTTCCGATCGTTTATTTTGGCCAAGAATTTTTGAACTGTAATTTCGGGTGTGAGTTCTATAAATGTGTAAAAAGGGAATCCGGTAATTTGTGAAACTTCCTCGTCTGGCAGTCCTCGCAATATCCCGTAATGAAGAAAACTTTTTTGGGAATCGTCGATAACAGTTGTGATCGTGTAAGATTTGAATATTGTTTTATAGGTATTTTCTTTCCCGTCAAAATGGCGTATACTATGTCCTAGCGTGATCGATTTCCCGATGGGATTAGCTATCCCGAAGTATTGAAGGGCAAAAGACCGAGTGACAGCAATCTCGTTAGATGACAAAAGCGTTTGGTGTAAATCTCCCGATAAGAGGGGAAGTTTAAAGAATTCGGTGAAGTTAGGTGTAACAGAATAAGCATACATATAGTCTGGTTCTTTGGACTCCTCTGATAAAAGGAGATGTTCATTCCGGAATACACAATAGGCTTTTATCTCTGGATAGGTATTTTTGAGTTGAACCCCACTTTTCCCGGAAATGAGAGCCTCACTGGGGGTGGCATCTTGCTCCCTTTGCTCCTGAACAAGATAACTGTTTTTACTATTCAAGATAGAATGAGCGATATTATACTCGTGTATCACGAAAGTAACGAGCAGCGAGCAACACGTGATCCCCGTGATCAAGCTGATCAAAGAGATCAGTGTGTAGGTCCTATTTTTTATCCAACCTCGAAATATGATTTTGAATTGAACGTTTTGCATCGCTATTCGGTTTTAAGAGTATCTATCGGGTTTTGACGGGCAGCCTTTCGAGTCTGCCAAGTTGTGATGGCGAGGACGACAAAGACGGAAGTGAGGAAAACAAATATGAATAATCCCGCGTGTATTTCAATCTTGTAAGCGAATCCTTTTAACCATTCTTTCGAGGCATAGTAAGCAACGGGCAGACCTATAAAACAAGCTAGGAGAACTCTCGTGAAGAATTGTTGATTAAAGAGTTGCATAATCTGCCATTCGGTAGCTCCGTTTACTTTACGTAGGGCGACTTCCCGTGTCTTACTTTCAACCATAAAAGTAGAGAACGCGAAAATACCCATACCACCAATGAGAATAGTTATGAGAGCGAACAAGATGATGAGTTTAACAACGGCAATATCTTTGCCGTATAATTCTGAAAAATTGTACTCTTCACATTTAAAAACGGTATTGGGAAATTTCTCTTGGAACATTGTCCGGATATAACGGTACACGTTTTGGAATTCTCCCGTTTGGTAGTGAACGATCATCGTGGAGGATATTTGAGGAAATTCGTACATGATGATTGCGGGCTTCGTGTATTTATATAGCGGAAAATACTGGAAATCGTCCACGACCCCCACTATTTTGATAGGGTGTTCATGATCCCATAAGTTGAGAATGGTTTCCAACGGTTGTTCTAGCTGAAGAGCTTTCACGAGAGACTGGTTAACGATAACTTCCCGGATATGATTGGGACGGATTCTTGCAAATTCTCTTGGATTGGAGGGATAGCTTTCTTTATTTAAGCTTCTGCCTTCCCGAAGTTGAATTTGGTAAGTATCGATATAGTCAGCGTCACCGAGAATAACATGAGCTTTAATGGTCTTCTCCGGTTGGTCGGGTACTGAGATCGACTCGGCTCTTTCGTAACATGGGAGGGGGTAACCATTACTGGCGTTAAATATGGCAGGGTGATGTCGCAGTTCTTGTTTTAGGGTTTCGTATCGCAATTCATTGTCCGGCCAGTAAAAATATAAGATATTTTCCTGATTGAATCCCAAATCCATGTGTTGCATATAGTTCATCTGCCTTGATACCACGAGGGCACAGAAAAGGAGGGCGCTGAAAATTGTAATTTGTACAACGGTGAGTATTTTTTTGATATCCCTGTGCCGGGGAGCAGATTGGATGGCTTGTTGGAGTCCGTTATGATTCAATCTTCTATGAGTGTATAAGTGTAATACAAGTCCGGTTAAGAACATGGCTAAAAAGACAAGCATAAGGAATCCCGCGAAATTTTGAAAGGATAAGTGGAACCTATACGGGTGTTCCGGGGAGAGAATTTCTATGATGTACGGGTGCAACACGTAAGCGAGTGCGAAAGACAAAAGTAAGGCACACAGCGTGTGAATACCAATTTCCAGCGATAACTGGTATCGTATGTTCCGGTTGTCAGCCCCGAAACATTTTTGTATGCCCATTCGGGTAATATTTTTATTTATTTGGGCCGTTTTGATCATGATGTAGTTACCTAATGCCAAAAATAAGATCAGTAAAACAATTCCATAGAGAAGAAGGGACAAGGATATCTGTCCCCGTAAAATGGCATCGGGGGGAAGGTGGTTTGAATGAAAGTAGCTATCTGTTAGGGGGTGTAATTGGCACTTGTATTCATTGGCTTTCAAATAAGAGTTATTTTTTTCGATCATTTCAGGTATCATTCGCTCGACGATGGAGAGGTCTGCCGTTGATGCAAGTTGAAGATAAGTATAGGAGGAACAACATCCCCAATAGAGTATATCCCTATTTTTTGAGATGACTCGACTGTCAATGAAAATGTCGGATTGGATAGAAGAATTTGCCGGTAAATCTTCGATCAGAGCTACAATCCGGGCTACACATCCGTGATCTTTTTCGGAATTCAAGTCTTTGATGAAAACGGTTTCCCCGATAGGATTTTGGCTGCCGAAGTGCTGTTTCGCGTAATTCCGGGTGACAACGATCCAATTTAATACCGAGCTGTCGACTCCTCCTTGTATAATTGGAAAATCAAACATTTGGAAGAAATTTTCATCTATAAAAAGACTTTTGGGAATAGGAATATACTCTTCCTTCTCGTTGTTTTTTATTCCATAAGAGTTGCTGGGCATGATTCTGGTGTAATTGACAATACCGGGGATTTCCTGTTTGGCATAAGGACCGATGAGGTAGGCAGTAAGACTTCCCCACGCCTTGGCTTCTAGGTATTGGTTAGTAACCCGATAAATGTTTCCTGCATTGGAATGAAACTTGTCCATTGTCCATTCCGTGATCACGTGATTCGAGATCAACAACGTAATGGAGAAGGCTATGGCCAGCCCCGCGATATTGATGACGGTGTATATCTTGTTCTTTTTCCAGTTACGAAGAATCATTTTGAAATATTGCTTAAACAACATGGCTATTCGGTTTTAAGAGTGTCTATTGGGTTTAACGTTGCGGCGTACCAAGATTGGCGAAGCACGGTCATAATGCCTATCATGATCACGAGCAATACGCTCATAATAAAAATCCACGGGGATAACTCAGCCCTGTACACGAATTGCGAAATCCATGCGTCAGCCAAATACCAAGCAATGGGAATACCGAGAAGTGAGGCCCAGATCATCCATTTCACAAAACGCCCGCACACGAGCAGTACGATCTGCTTTTCGGTTGCCCCGTTGACTTTCCGCAGGCAAATTTCTTTCGTCCGACATTCCACCGAATACCACGCTAACCCAAACAACCCCATGCAAGAGAGTAGCATGCTGATCCATGTGAATACGGAAACGATTCGTGCCGTCCGGAACTCTTCCTTGTGCATGTCCCTGTAAATCTCGGCCAACGAGGTGAAAACCAACGGGGATTCATCAGGAGCGATCGTTCCCCACAAACTCTGCATCCGGGCAATCGTGGCCTCTGTTTCTCCCGGTCGGGTTTTAATCACCGTGCCTCTGGCGTTTACCCAGTCATCCGTCTCCCGGATAATAATCAGCGGTTCGACCTCGTTCGTGACGTGATCAATGGCGTAATCCTTGATGACCCCGCAAATCATGAAATCCATCCCGTCATGTGAAAAAGATTGTCCGATCGGCTCTTCGATCTGTTTCTTTCTGATCAGCGATTCATTCACCAGTACCTTGTGCATGGAAACATCGGTAGCATGGCACAAGGAATCCCCTGCCACGAGTTCGGCGTGATAAAAATGGAAAAAACGTTGGTCCATCTTTAACGTGTTGGCATTAAACTCCCGGTTAGCGATAGCTCCATTCATGAGCGGGAGGGTAGAGGTGTAGTCAATAATTTCCGGTAGTGTAATCACTCGTTCCTTGAATGCTTTCCACGAATGTTCATCGGGAGAATACTTGTATTCTATGGAGACAATCGACTCCGCGTCCGGGCGAATGTGCGTGATGTACTCGGTCTGCCCTTTTATCGTGAGGAAAAGAGCCAGTAAAACGATCGAAATCGTGAATTGAACAACAATAATTCCGGCAACCAGCGAGCGATGAAACGTGTGATTTTTCCTTAGAATATCGGCCAGTGTCACCCGTTCCGCTTTATACAGGATATAAATTGACGGGAACAAAATCACGGCGACAAGGGTACAGCAAATGATGGATAGCGCTTCTCCCCGGAACAGATCGGAAAAAGTCAGCCGGGAATCCATAAAGGCATTAAACGTTGGTAACACCATGTAAATCAATGCCAGTGAAATAACAAAAGCAAAGCCCACCTGGAGCGTCGTTTCCTGTATCACCTGCCACCGGATTTCATTCCGGGAAGCCCCGTGTATCAGTTGCTGGGCGGAATAAAGTAAACGTTGAAACGACCGGGTCATATTAATGTTCACGTGATTAAAACAAGCGATAATCAGAATAAGTAGCGCGATATACAAGCTCGTTTGTAACTGTTGATAATCCCGGTACCTGAAAAGTCGGTTTTCGGAATAATCTTTCGTGTAGTACGCCTGCTCGATGGGGAGCAGGAAGAGCGGGGTGGCGTTCTCTCCTTGCTTGATCTCTTCTTGCAGGACGGATAGCTCACTTCCCGCTTGTACTTGCACCACGCTGTGATACCACGAGGTGTTGAAAGGTTGCCGGGCAATCTCTTCCGGGGATAACCCGAAAAGCAGTTCGTAATACAGAACACTCGGTTGGCGATCGTCAATGACTGAGGTGATCGTGTAGTCCTGGCAGACTTGTTGTTGGGAAACCCCGCAACCGTTCCCGTTTCTCACGAATACATCTTTGTAAGTTTCGAGCGAGACTACCTCTCCCGCCGGGTTTTCCTTCCCGAACGTGCGGAGGGCAAAACTTCGGGTTATCGCTATCTCCAAGGGATGCGATAGCGTCTGTTTTAAACTCCCGCTGATCATTTTCGGTTGGAAAAGCGTGTCGAAACCGGGAGTCACTTTATAAGCGTTATCAATCTCCCGCTTGTGCTTTCCCCGGTGCATGACGACAAATTCTTGCCGAAAAGTGCAATATCCCGTCACCTGCGGGTATTTCTCGTGTAGCTTTTGGGCAGCCCCGACCGGGGTATCGTATGTTTTCAGTTCCGAATTGTGGTAAAAATTATCTTTCGTTTGCACCGCGTAAAGCCGATCCTCTCCGGGCGTGGAATGTGCCGTTCGCCGTTCGTGCATGGCAAACCCGATCAGTAGCGTGCTGCACGTGAGACCGACAACCAGACTGAATGTCGAGATACAGGGATATATCTTATTTTTACCCCAATGACGAAATAATATTTTATATTGGAACATCTGCATGGTCATTCGGTTATGGGTGATACATATCGTGTTATTTCTAGCCGTGTTGCAAAGTACAAAAAATCACTTGAAAACAAGGCGTTCATTATCGCCAAACATTTCGTACCCCGACGTGATGATCTTTTCACCCGGTTGAAGTCCCTCCGTCACTTGATAATAACGGGGATTCTGTTTGCCGATTTTTATCTTTCGCCGGAAAGCCTCTGTCCCGTCGGGCGACAACACGTATATCCATTGTCCCCCCGTGCTTTGGTAAAAAGTACCTCTGGGAATCAGTATCGATTCGTCCGCCGCGCCGAGTTGCAGGTTTAGATGGTACGTCTGTCCCGTCCGGATATTGGGAGGGACGGTAGTCGTGAACTCCAAGTCGGTCTTGAACTGCCCGTCCTTCACGTCGGGGTACACCTTGATCACCCCCATCCGGTAATCCTTCCCCTGTCGTTCCAGCGTGGCGGTCAGCCCCTTGCGTACCCGGTCGATATAATGCTCGTCGATTTGCGTCATCACCTTGTAATCGTTCAGCACGTTGATCTTCCCGATCTGGCTGCCGGAACCCACCACCTGACCGATCTCCGCGTTCAGGTCGCTCAACTGCCCGTCGATCGGGGCACACACGTCAAGCCGGGCATAACGTTCCCGCGTCAGTCGCAGATTACGCCGGGCATTCTCCATTTTTTGCTTGAGCATAATGACCTGCGAGTGGCGGCGAATGGAATCTTTCGTTTGTTTCTCCGTCATCAGTTCCCGGTTGTGAATGGCGTACTCGTAATCTTCCTGGGTCACCAGATACTCCTCCTTGGCGATCAGCCCCTCCTCGAAAAGTTGCTTATTCTGCAAGTATTTTCGTTTCTTCCTTTCCACGTCAAGCTCCAGCGTCAACCGTTCCTGTTGCAGGTTCAACTCCTCCCGTTCCAAATCCAGCAGGCTATTCTGCACGGAATTCTCTTCCTCGGCAAACCGATCCTTGCTATTCAGTATCTCCGTTTCCAGATGCTTACTTTCCAGCCGGATAATAACCTCGCCCGCCTTCACCATTTCTCCCTCTTCCACGAGAATCTCCTTCACGTTTCCCCCTTCCTGCACGGTTAACTGCGAGAACGTCAATGGCTCCACGTTCCCCATGATCCGGATATAATCATGGAATATCCCTTGGCTCACCTCCTCGATCGTCACTTTCTCCTTGTCCACCCGCAACGCCGATTCGTGATTCCCGAACACGGCCCATCCGGCAAACCAAAGAATAAACATTCCCCCGATAAAATAAGGAATATGTTTCCTCTTAATTCCTCTTTTTTGTTCTATTAGTCGATCCACGGTATTTATAAATTTAAAATGTAGAATTTAAAATGTAGAATGGGAAAGTAGTATTCATTCTAAATTCTACATTCTAAATTCTACATTAGTTAAAGCTTTTCCTTGATAAAAATCCATCATCCTCCTCTGCATCACGTAATCCAAGCGGGCTCGCAGCACGTCGTACTTCGCTTCGAGGAGACTGTTGGAGGTCGTGTTCAGGTCGATGATCGTGATTAGGCCTTGCTCGTAGCGTTTGCGGGCGGCATTGTAGGAGAGGGTGCTGAAATTCTCTCGCTGCACGGCAATCCGGTAGCGCTGGGTGCAGGACTTCAAATCTTGCAGGGCTTGTTGTATCTCGTTGTATAATGCTCGTTCCGTCTGTTGGTATTGTATCTTCGACGATTGATAATAGTGTTTGGCTCTCTGGAGACTGGAACGGCGGCTCAAACCGGAGTAAAAGGGAATACTCATGCCGATGCTGAACCCTTTCCCGATCTGGTTGCGGTCCGTGATCTGCGAGAAAAAATCTCCCGATCGCTGGTCACTGTAATTCCCGAAAGAAATATTTCCGCTAACACTGATCGAGGGATATAACCCGGCTCTTGCCGAATACACGCCGAGTTCTGCCGAACGGATTTGGTAAGCCGCCAGTTTGATTTCCGGCAACGTCCGGAGGGCTTGCGTGAAAACCTCTTTGGGCTCCAACTCGTGGAATTCCGGTTGAACTTCGGCAACCGACCGGGCATCAATCCTTAACTCCTCCTCCGCGTTGTAATTCATAATGTACTTGAGATGGGTTTGTGCGTTAAGACAATGATTCTGAGCCGTGATTAGTCGGAACTCCACGGAGGCTTGTTGCGCCTGCATCTCGAAAAGATCGCTTTGCGGCTTTTTCCCTAACTCGTATTCCCGTTCAATCTTTTTCAGGCGTAACCGGGAATTTTCCACCTGTTCCCGCGTGATCCGAACCTCTTCCTCCGCGTACAATAACGTGAAGAAAGCATTCATCACCTGTATGGCAATCTGGTTGGCTTGGTTCTCGGTTTCTTCCCATCCCATCAGGCGGCTTAACTTGGCCGCTCGCAGGCGATTGACATGGCTGAACCCGGCAAACACGGTCAGGCTGCTGCCCACTCCGAATCCCCCGACCGACATGTAGCGGGTATTCGTGTACGTGTTGGTTTCCGGGTCAATCCCCCGACCGAAACTGTAACTGACGCCGGGAGAAATCCCGCTAACGGAGGGCAGGAGCGAGAGCGTGGCATCCCGTACATCCAATTTGTCATTTTTATTTTGTAGCACCCGTTGTTGCATGGAAAGACTTTTTTCCACGCCGTAATCAATACACTCCTGAAGACTCCATTCCCGGTTTTGCCCGTTGACAAGCAAACCGGATGTTAAAATGCTCAATAGAATGGAATATGGCTTTAATATCATCATTTTTTGTTTTATCTTGCCTCCAGAGAAACGAATGTCGTGCCAAAATCGAAAAGTGCTTGTTTTCAGATGTATAGAGAAAAATAAGGAGTAACGGGATGTCAAAAAATAAGACACGACTGTCTAATTATTTGACACATGATATAAAGTTCATTTTGCTAATGTATTGATAATTAGTGTAAAATACCTTTTGGCATGATAATAGTACGTTCAACGTGAAGTTTTACTCGCAAATAGATTGAATCATGATAAAAATTGAACATTTAAGTAAAGTATTTCGCACCGAAGAGGTCGAAACAACCGCGTTGAACGATGTCTCCCTTCACGTGAAGCAGGGAGAATTCGTGGCCATTATGGGACCTTCCGGCTGTGGTAAGTCCACCTTGTTAAACATCATCGGCTTGTTGGACAACCCGACATCCGGGGATTATTATTTCAACGGTCAGGAAGTCGGGCATTTAAAAGAGAAACAGCACACGCGGGTTCGCAAGGGGAACATCGGCTTCGTCTTCCAGAGTTTTAACTTGATTGACGAGTTGAATGTCTACGAGAACGTGGAATTACCCTTGATCTACCTGAAGAAAAAGGCGTCGGAGAAAAAAGAACGGGTCTCCTCGATTCTCGACCGCATGAACATTAGTCACCGGGTCAAGCACTTCCCGCAGCAACTTTCCGGGGGACAACAACAGCGGGTTGCCATTGCCCGTGCCGTCGTGGCAGGGCCCAAGCTGATCCTTGCCGACGAGCCGACCGGAAACCTCGATTCCAAAAACGGGGCGGAAGTCATGAACCTGTTGACCGAGCTGAACCAAGAGGGAACCACCATTGTCATGGTGACCCACTCCCAGCACGATGCCTCCTACGCCCACCGGGTGATCCATCTCTTTGACGGGCAAATCGTGACTGAGCTGGCAAACCGGGAAATCCTCTGAGGAAAAAATGTTGAAGTAGAAAAATAAGATATATGGCGAAACAGGGAACCATACTGGTCGTGGACGATAACAAGGCCGTGCTGAACGCTTTGGAGATGTTGTTGGCAGGCGTGTTCCGGGAGGTGATCACGATCAGATCCCCGAACCGCATCGAAGCAATCCTCGAATCCGGTCGGGTAGATGTGGTATTGTTGGACATGAATTTCTCGGCGGGTATCAATACCGGGAACGAAGGACTTTACTGGTTGTCGAGAATCAAGGAATATGCCGCGGAGATTCCCGTGGTTTTATTCACGGCTTACGCGGACATCGATCTGGCGGTGAGGGCCGTGAAGGAAGGAGCGACCGACTTTGTTGTCAAGCCGTGGGATAACGCCAAACTCGTGGCAACCCTGTTGGCGGCCTATCGTCTGCATGAATCCCGGCGGGAGGTGAAACAACTCAAAGCAAAAGAAGAAGTGCTGAAAGGGCAACTTTCCTCGGAACGAACCGTCGTGTGGGGTGAGTCGGATGCCATGCGCCGGGTTCGTCAATTGATTGAAAAAGTGGCAGTCACCGATGCAAACGTGTTGATTACCGGGGAAAACGGTACGGGAAAAGAGATCGTGGCACGCGAAATTCACGCCCTATCGGGACGAAAAGGGGAGGTGATGATCTCCGTGGACATGGGAGCGATCACGGAAACCCTTTTCGAGAGTGAATTGTTCGGTCACGTGAAAGGAGCTTTTACCGATGCACGGGAAGACCGTGTCGGGAAATTCGAGGCGGCAAACAAAGGTACGTTATTCCTGGATGAAATCGGAAACTTGTCATACGCCCTGCAATCCAAACTACTGGCAACCCTGCAAAGCCGGAAAGTGATCCGGGTGGGATCGAATAAACCGATCGACGTCGACATCCGCCTGATCTGTGCCACGAACAGCGACTTACCCCGGATGGTCAAAGAAAGTACCTTCCGCGAGGATTTACTTTATCGCATCAACACGATCCACGTCGAAGTCCCCCCGTTACGGGAAAGAGGGAATGACATCCTGTTACTGGCAGAGGCCTTTTTGCGGGACTACGGCCGGAAATACCGGAAACCCGATCTGTCCTTTTCCGGCGACACCCGGCAACGCCTGCTGGGATATTCATGGCCGGGAAACGTGCGGGAATTGCAGCACACCGTGGAAAAAGCCGTGATCATGTGCGATCGGCAGGTACTCACCCCCGAAGATTTCCTGTTCAAAAGCGAGCCGGGCGAGATGGCTCCCCTGGAAACCCTCGAAGATATGGAACGGGAGATGATCCGCAAGGCCTTGGTACGGCACGAGGGCAACTTGTCGGCCGTTGCCTGCCGCCTGGGAATCACCCGGCAAACCCTGTACAACAAGATGAAAAAATTCAATTTGTAACAATAAAATATGGTAACGAACATCACCTCGCGCGTATTGACGTATTTGCTACTTCTGATCGTCCTAGTCGTGGCAACCTGTTACTTTTTGTCGGAAGGAGAGTATATCCCGGGTGTTGCCACCTCGATACTCGCCGTGGGGTGTTGCTTCCGTGTCGTGTGGAATGTCCGCTCCGTGAACCGGAAACTGGCTTACTTCTTTCAAGCCTTGGAAAACGACGACTACTCCATTCATTTCCCGGAACACGGCGGTAGCCACTCCGAACGTTTCCTGAACGGGGTGTTGAACCGGGTCAAGGATATTTTACAGAACACCCGCTTGGAAATACAACAACGGGAACGATTCTACGAGTTGATCATAAACAGCGTGAGTTCCGGGATCGTGGCCTTGGACGAACGGGGATTCGTGACGCAAAATAATCAAGTTGCCCTAAAACTGCTGGGCTTGGAGATATTCACGCACGTCAACCAGTTGGAACGCGTGTCCCCGGCCTTAAAACTACTGGTGACGGAAATTCGCCCCGGGGAAAGTCGGCGCGTGACCTTTACCAACGAACGGGGCTCCGTGCAATTACTAGTCAGTGCCTCCCGTATTTTATTAAAAGACAAGCCCATCACCCTGTTGGTCATGAATGATATCGAGAACGAACTCGACGAGAAAGAAATTGATTCTTGGGTACGTCTGATCCGGGTGCTATCGCACGAGATCATGAACTCGATCGCCCCCGTAACCTCTTTAAGCGACACGTTACTTTCCATGCACGCGGACCCGGAAATCGCTCCCGACGACTTGAAACGCAACACGGAAAACGGGTTGAAGGTGATCAGTGAAACGGGCAAAGGCTTAATCTCTTTCGTGGAATCCTATCGCAAATTTACCCGCGTCCCCCGTCCCGAACGGGAATTGATCAACTTGAACGAATTTATCCAGCGGGTGGTGATCCTGAGCAGCACGGAACCGAATTTCCCGGAAGTCAAAATTGACATCTGTATCGCCCCGGAAGACCTGAAGGTTTTTGCCGATCCGAACCTCATGGGGCAAGTCCTTTTGAACTTGATGAAAAACGCGTTTTACGCTTTGCGGGGTAGGGCAGACGCTTGCATCACCCTTTCGGCTGAACAAGGGGCTACGGGCAAGGTGTTGATCCGGGTACGGGACAATGGCCCCGGCATTCCTCCCGAAATCATGAACGAGATATTCGTCCCCTTCTTTACCACCAAAGAAGAGGGGTCTGGCATCGGGCTAAGCATCTCCCGCCAGATTATGCGAATGCACGGTGGTAATCTAAAAGCTTCCTCCATAGCGGGTAAGGAAACGGTCTTCACGATTATTATCTGAAAATAATACTCTGTTTTTGTTTGAAATCTTGTCGAAAATCCATGTGTATCCGTTGGGTCCGACGGGATGGATAGGTTATTGAAAAAGTCTTTCGAATAGAGTTTGAGTTCAGAAGGATTTTAATACCTGTTCCTATTGTAATAATTAACATACTTTGTATTAATTATCTATCATCTAGCCATCATAATGCGAGCCGCTCCCATTCCCCTCCCATTCCGCTCCCATTCTCCTCCTATTAAAATAGGAGAAAATTATCAGAAAAATGGTAAATGTGTATGTTGAGGTGGGTCGATGATAAGAATATGGTAGCTGGCTGATGGTTACATGAGGTATTAATTCTGCTTGAATTGTGTTCTTGCTGGGGAGAAGTTCTGTTTAAAGAGGAATTTCTTTTTGGGGGAGAAGTGGAGGAGGGGAAAGGGCATAAAAAATCTCCGGGCGATGGTAATTTCCCGGAGATTTTTTGATTCGTTTATTCTGAGTTGATTTATT
>OLGE01003182.1_pt1 | contig 13354 bp, 9 predicted proteins | sample 1605151 | NCBI WGS metagenome assembly OLGE01 (sample SAMEA3888912, study PRJEB22519) | human gut metagenome | biome: human gut; feature: human-associated habitat; material: faeces | place: Denmark | collected 2010
TCATAATTCACCATCCGATGCAGGGGTTTTAGGGGTATTCCCCTAACAAGTGGGCGATGTGATATCACATTGCCGTGCTTGCTCGTACTGTGCCATAGGCACAGTACGCCGCCTGCTGAAAATCACCACGGCAGCTGCAACCCCTTTCGGGTAGCATAGCGTTCGACACGATGAGCCAGCCGAAACATATTAACCCGGTCACGCAGGCTGTACTCGGTGGCTGTGACCTGTATGCCGCGCTGCATGAGCCGCTTGAAAAAGGAGTACAAGTGGCGCTCCTTGCCGCTGATCTGCCGCATACGGCAGATGTAAACGCGGTCAACTTTTCCACCCTTAATCTGCTGCATCATATCGCGGTAGCCGGGGCGCAGCAGCCAGCCGCCGCGCTCGTCAATGCTTCCACCGACAATATTACAGCCGTCATGCAGAGCCTGCATTGAGCAAACTTTATAGCTGTTCATTGTGCCATCGTAGTCGCCGGGAATTCGCGCGTACACCCACGCGCGGGGTCTTTTCTGTTCGTCCATTGTTCACCGTTCCTCATAAAAACTTAGTTGTTCGCCCTCCTGCAGAAAGCGTTCGTCTATCTCACGAAAAGTGCGCCGCCAACTAAAACGTTCGGTGGGTTTATTCGGCACATCCTGTAATTCAAGCAAAAGCTGCCAGAGTTCGGGGTGGTATCTGTAGAGATGCCGCAGTTCGCTGATTGATGCGTTCGGGCAAAACCAACAACCCCCGCGTTTAGTGAAGTCATACAGCGGGGACAGCAGCTCCTCAGCTGCGCACATAGACCTCGCTTCTGGTTCGGCCACATGGTACTTGTCCAGCAAAGAAATCTGACCGGGCTTTAATCGTGCCAGTCGCTTGGGTTCATCTGCGGCGATGCCGATGTACTGCACCGTGTCCGGGGGCAATGCCTTCTGATATGCCTTGATCGGCGGCAGCTTGCAATCCCGCTGAATTGTACAGCGCCCGCTCAGAGGGAATCCCGAAAGCATCCCCTTGGTTTTTCCTCGTGTGACAACATGGTAAAAGCAGGATAGATAGGTCTTTTCGGAGCGCAAAACCCGTGTCGGGATGCCGCGCTGTTCAAAATACGGGATTGCCGTTTCGTGGATAAATCGGTTGTGTTCGGGCAGCTCGCCGGATATTTCCTCGCTGAACATGACCTCGCAATACACAAGTTCGTCCAGCGGTTCACCATGCTGCAAGGCCAGCAACGCGGTGGCGATACTGTCTTTTCCGAAACTGCAACTTAAAATGTGTTTTGCCATCTTCTCTCCTATAAAAATAGGGAGGGCCACGCGGTCCTCCCTGTAAAAAAGTATATTTCATTTTCCGATTATTCCTTAGTCCTCGGTGTCCTCGTCATCATCGTCACGGGGCGCAATATCTTTGCGGCGGGCGCTCTTGTGGACCAGAACGGCCAGCCCTGCAAGAGAGATTCCCGCAATCGCCAGCAGCAGTCCCAACGAAGAATTGTCGCCGGTCTTAGGAATCGTCAGCAGCGGCGTGGGGGTTGCAGTGGGTGCAGCGGGCACGGATGTCGGCGCTGGGGTCGTGTTCGGCGTGGGCTGCGGAGTATGGTCCGGGGTCGGCGTGTTGTCGGGGGTAGGTGTCGGTGTGTCCTCGCGGGCATCTTTCATTACCACGGTCTGCATCTCGCCGGTGGGCAGAACGGTAAAGTCGATACTTTCTGCAACCTTGTAGCCGTTGGGTGCGGTGATTTCCGTCAGTGTATAATCTCCTGCTGGCATCTTTTCCACATAATGTGGTCCGTTTGTGGAAATCCAACGGTCAATCTCGGTGCCGTCCTTGTCCTTGATAACCAGTTCTGCGCCGGGAAGTTCTTCGTTGGTGGTGATGTCTACCTTGGAAATTTTTACCTTGATGGTATCATCAAACATTTCAAAGGTCTGCACCTCACCGTTGGGCAGCACCTCAAACTCCATGCGCTCCGCAATGGCATAACCGTCCGGGGCAGTCACCTCGGTCAAGGTATACTTGCCAGCGGGCAGCTTCTCCATGTAGTGCGGTGCATCGGTAGAAATCCAGCGGTCAATTTCGCTGCCTTTTTCATCGGTAATGATAAGTTCCGCGCCGGGAAGTTCTTCATTGGTGGTAAGGTCTTTCTTGGAAATCTGCACCTTGGTAATATCATCCTGCATAATAACGGTCGCATCGTCCAGCAGTTTCCAATCATCCCACTTCCAGAACAAAATGTTCTTGGTGGTCAGATAGTAAACTTCGCACTCCTCCAGAGGATTGCCGTCCCTATCGAATTTCTGAATCAGGCGGAAAGTAATATCATTGGCCAGTGCGTACCCATCAGCGACGCGGATCTCCGTCAGTGTGTAAGATTCACCGAAATGCAGCCCGGTCACGCGATGCGGCTCATCGGTGGACACCCATGTGGTTACGGTATTGCCGTCCATGTCCTTGATAGCAAGGGTGGCGCCGGGCAGTTCCTCATCGTTGGTAAGGTCACGTTTGCTTACCCACATTTCCGTAGGCTTATTGGAACAAGTGTTATCCAGCACCATGACAGCCTGTCCATCATAGGTGAAAGTGACCTCCATCGGCTCCTCGTTGACATAATAGCCGAGCGGGGCGCGGAGTTCCTTGACGATGTAATTACCGCTGTTGGTGGTGGCGTCCTTGCGGATGCTGCTGCCGTAATACTCACCGCGAATAGGAACATCGCAGTCAAAATAGATGTAGCCGTCTGCGCCAGTTTCGGGGCTGGTGGCGACAAGTTCGCCCGCAGCAAACAGCCGTTTTCCATCTGCGCTGTAAATATCATCAGCCGTGTACAGGTTGAACACTGCACCGGCAAGGTAATTGCCGGTTTCGGAGTCAACCTTGTATACGCCGACTTTGGCCTTTTCACGGTCATTGTGAAATTTTAAGGTCTGCTGCTCGGTGAAATCTGCGTTGGCATCCTTGCTGCGCACGATCTCAAAACTCTGGGAAGATGCAGCGCCGTCAACCTTGGCAATGCTCGTGGCCATAACCACATCGTTCAGTTCGTTATCCCATGCAAAGGTGACATCATAGCTTTCAGTGGTGCCGATATAGCCGTAAGGCGGCTTGGTTTCCTCAATGTGGTAGCTGCCCAGCGGCAGGGTCACACTGACTTCGCCAATCGTGCCGTCATGGATTACGGACAGGAAATCGTAGGTGGCCTTGGTGCGGGCAGGGGCAAAGGCGGCAATGTCTGCGCTGCCGTCGCCGGTGTTTACTACGGCGACTACATCGCCCTTGGCATACCAGAGCGTGCGGTTGCCATAATTGTCGGTCTGCCGATCCTGCGTATAAATATCCTCGGCGGCGGTGATGGTGTATTCCGCACCGGCCAGCGGGCGGGTTTCATACACAAAATTGCCGTCCTCGGCCTCGTCGGTCATCCACGGGTCAAGTGCGCCAACTTCTGTTTTCCAGCCAGCTAAGACCTCGCCTGTTTTGCGGATCGTCAATTTGCCCAGCGCCTCATGGTTAGAGTAGTTTTCACCAATCACAAGGGTATCCATGCCGTTCTCGTTTTTATCGCCGGTGGCTGCATAAATGCGGTCTGTGGTGATTTCAAAATCCACATAGTAGATGCCATCTGCATCGTCGGCCAAAATGCCGTTTTCATATCCGGCAGAATCCAGCCATTCGTTGTAGAATCCGTTCGGGCCGGTGACTTCCACAATGCGATATTTCCCCAGCGGAAGTTTTTCGGGCAGCGTCAAGATGCCCTCGCCGTTGGTATAAAAAGTGGTTACATCTTTTGTCAGATGGCCGTTGACAGTATCGGTCATCGTGACGAGTTTCGGGTTGCCGTTGCTGTCATAACGGTAATGCCCCTGCTCGTCCAGCCAGTAGATTTGGAAAGCGGTGTCGGGCAGCAGTACCGGTTTGCCGGTTTCCTCGTCAACTTTGGTGATGTGGAGATAAACTTCGATTTCCTCGTCCAGTACGGTGAATTTCTGATAACTGTCAGAGCCTGTCATTACGCTGTCCTTGGGGGTGGCCATAGCGCCCCACGGGTTGTTATCCTGTTCGGGGTCAACGGTGACAATAAAAGGCTCAGCTTGGAACAGGTCGTGCGGCACAGTTGTTTCGACAACGAGATATGTTCCATAGGGTAAACCCTGCACACGAATATTCCCGGTGTCATTGCTGAAGATTTCGGCAAGTTGGTATTCGTTGGCGCTGCCGGTGGGCTGCCAGCCGTTGCCCTTGCCATTCTTGTTCTCACCTGCCGCCGTCAGAGTTTTGTTGTAGGCGGCAATTTCGTCAGCGTTGACCTCATAGGTCTTTGCGATGGCCTGCGTTTCCGCAGAAAAATCCCACTTCGGATGCTCGTTATCGTAGGTCTTATCAATGTAGGCATCCAAAATGCTTTGCAGGGTGTAGCTGCCGCTGCGGGTCTGCTCAAACTGCTTCAGTTTGGACAGGTCGGACACAAGGAAGAATGTAAAGCCCGCGCCCTCCAGTTCCAGTCCGTTGCTTTGGCCGCTGGAGGATACGATTTTACTGATTTCCACATTGCCTTTTGCTACTTGGTCTTGGCTTTCGACCAAAGCGTTATCCGCATGAATATGGTAATTGGCGCTGTAGCTGGTCTTGTCGATCTGTTCACCGGCTGCCTGTCGGTTATCGGCAAAGGTGGTCTTTTCTACATACCAACCCTCATCAGAATAGGCGGGTGTGATGTAGTAGTTATGCTCATCGACAAGATAACCGTCTGCAAAGGACAGGTAATAGGCATCGTAGGTCCAAGAGCCATCCAACGCTTTACCTTTAGAGACTGTAGAAAACTGGTTCTTGTACACCCAATCCGTGTACTGCCCGCTGTCGTTCTTGGCAAGTGCGGCGGTCTGCCCGGTGGCTGCCTTGGTGCGGCTGTCCACGGTGGGATAGGTGCTGGAAACAACAAGAGCGCCGTCACGCCGCGGGATAACCACGCCGGTGGAGCGCTCTACGACATAATATTTGCCGAGGTACAAATTACTGAAGCACAGCCAGCCATTCTCGATTTTAGCGCTGGCTACGAGATGGTCTTTTTTCAGAACAGGTAAATAATCAGACACCCACTGCCCGCTGTTGTCGCGGATTGTGGTGTGCCAGACGGGATTGTCGTCTGCATCCACGATTTTGGAGTAGTCCACTACGCCGGTCACGCCGTCAGGATGCGTAATATCTTCGGCGGCGTAGAGGTCGTACACCGCGCCGTCCAGCGCGGCATCGCCGTGAGTTTGCCCGCTGGCAAGGGCTGTGCCGTGGGCGGCGCTGCCGCCCACATACCGCACGGCATCAAGGTCAACCTTGGAGATGCTGATTTCGCCCAAGGTGCGGTCATTTTTCATAACGCCGTCTGAGGGCGTGATTGTGTAGCTGTCCTCATTGGCCGCCTTGCCGCTATTGTCGGTGTTATAAGTACGGCGGGGATCCTTGGCAGTGTCGTAAATGGTAACGGTGGTTTCTACGCCTGTACTGGTGACAAGTTTGGTGCCGCCTTTGTCGGTAGCGGCAATGTCGGCATTATAGTCAGCGTTGTCCAGCCAGATTACAGAATTGTCGCTGTCCTCGGTGATTTCGATATAGTAACCGCGCTTGCCCAGCGGAGTGTTGGCTATGCCGGGGTGGTCGATGTCTGTCCAATCGCCAAAATAGCCTGTGGGCGCTTTGCTTTCCACAATGATAAACTTGCCCGTATTACGCTGGGTGTAGTAAAGGGTATGCCGCATGGAATCCGTGGTCGCATAGGCTGCACTGTTGATGACCGCATAAGTGCCATCGCCTTGGCGCTGCACACTGTAAGTGTTGTAACCGCCGGTGGGCTGGTATTTGCCTGTTACAGTATCCCACTGGAAAATCTCATATTGCGCGTCGGCAGCAATCTGATTGCCGGTTTCGCTGTCGGTTTTCTTGATGTTGACCTGCAAGGACCATTCATCATTTTTCATCAGATAGGCATTGTTTGAATTGGCCGGTACAGAAATGGTCTGGTTGTTGCCGTTGCTGCCCCAATACATTTCAAAACCGTATGGAACACCCACTTCCTCATAGCGGAATTTGACGTTCTCCAGTTCTGCCTTTGCAGATGCAACCGCATTGTCCACCATGCGCTGGGCCTCGCCCTGCAACTCGGCAATCGCAGCATCGCGGGCGCTGTCGGCGGCTGCATCGGCTTCATCCTGCGTGGTGTAGGGGCCTACTCGCCCGCTGCGGCTGTCGGTGGTTTTGCTTACGGAGTAGTGCAGCGTCCAACTTGCGGATGCAGCACCGCCATTGTTTTGAAAATTGTCATCGTTGGTGTGGCCAGCAGTGGTAACGCTCTGTTTATCTGCGGGAGAAATATTCCATGTGCCGCCGTCAATAGTACCGCTTTTGGTGATGGGTTCAATCTCGATGGTCGCGCCGTCCACCTTTTCATTGGTTTTAAGCTGCACCTTGTCGGTGATGATGCCGTAGTCAAAATCAAAGCTGCCGCTTGCGGTCTGCGCAGGGGCTTCCCAGTTGGCGTAAATTTCCTGCACGATGGGTTTGGGATTCGGTTCGTCATCGGAGATTTCGGGGCCAATCACAGCCACAGTCTGCCAGCCCGCGCGGCCTGGCTGATAGATATAGGTGTAGTAGCCACGGGCGGATGCGTAGGCGTCTGTGCCCTCCAACAGCGCCTGTGCGGATCCAATAAGAATTTTAGCGGCGGTGCTGTCGGGGTAATTCTCGATAATCTGCATCTGCGCATCTGTATAGATCGTGCGGCAGGAATCCAGCAAACTCGGCGCTTCTGCGGAGAGTGCAACCGGAGGGAGCTCCTGCATACCGAGCGAAAGCTGGGTTAAACCGCCCCAGATTCTGTACTGGTTGCCATAGTGGTCGCCGGGTACATACTGGTCTGCGCCAACCATAGAAGTATCGACGTAAGTGTACAGCGGGCAGTTCTTGGGCTGGCCGTCCGCGCCGGGGGTGCAGCAGTACGCCTCGTCACCATTGAACCAAATCAGCCAAGTGCCGTTGACTTTGGCGACCTTGGTGATTTTGCCGCTTGTTACGTCGGGGATAGGGCGTTCGCCGTAGGCAGCAATACCGGCATCAGCAAACGGAGACGCCACCGTGTGTTCACGGTCAATGGTGACATACAGCGTTTTAGTCTGCGTGCTGCCGTCCGGGCCGGTGTAGACAAGCTGTACGGCGAAGTTTGCAGCGGCCTGTACATATACACTCATGACGGCGGCAGAGGTTTCATGGTAGCCGTTGTGCAGCAAGGCATCGGCATCAGCGACGGGTTCGCCGTAAAAGTCCAGCAAGGTCACGCCATCCGGCAGGATCATGTCGGTGCTGCTGCCGTCTGCGGGATATTCGACCTGCGCCATAATGGGAACAATGGCATAGTCTGCGCCGTCCAGCAGGGGCGCGGCCATGGTAAGACCGTCATTGTCCAGTGCAGCGGCAGTCAGATAGCTGCCGCCTTCTTCCAGCTGGCTTTCGGGCCACTCGGAAATGCCGATTTTAGTTTCACCGGTGGCAACCGGCAGACCCTCGCTGCCGATATAGGAACCAATGGGTGCGTCGGGGAGATCGGTGTACAGTTCCGCGCCGACAACGGCAGCAGGGATTTCTTCTTCAGCGGGCTGCTCTTCTGCCGTTTCCGGGGTGGCTTCGGTTACATCCTCGCCGGGGTCGGGGCTGCTCTCGTCGGTCTGACCGTTGTCTGTTTCAGACGGTTCGGTCTGCTGCTCCATCTGCGCGGTTTCCTCGGTGGGCTGCGGTGTGGGTTCCTCCGCAAACGCTGCACCGGGCAGCATGGAGCAGAGCATTACCGCCGCCGCAAACAGCGCGGTAACGCGATGCTTCAATTTATAATGTGTTTCTTTCATTGTGAAATCCTTTCAAAACAGAGATTTTTTCACGAAAAAAAGCGCCTGCAAAATGCAGACGCTGCGGTTATCTTTCGGGGGTATCCTGGGCGGGCTGGGCTTTGGCTTTTTCAAATTTTCGCACTTGGTTTACAAAACCGTCCAATAGGCAGGTATGCGCTTGTAGGTCAGCGTAGTAACAGGAACGGTCAAATCCACGGCGATCCATATCTTTGATCGTGCGAATGGAATCTGCCCATTCTCTATTTGTGCGAGAAATTCGACCATCTCCATCACGGGTTTGAATGGCCGCTGCCAACACATATTTTGTGCGCTCCAGCCCATATTCCGCCACTACCTGCTCAACAGCACCCGCGCCCAGCCGCATACCATCAAAGCGCTGTGCAAGCGCTGCGTCAATCTCGTCCCGACACCTTTCATTCAAGTGGCAAGACGCATGGTACTGCTGCAATTCGCCGTGTTCGCGGGCATAAGTGACGGACTGTCGATATACTTTGGGTGGGTTCTGCTGCTGCTCCTTTTTCAGCAAGTCATCTGCACGGTCTTCCACGCACTGAGCCACAATGCTCATATAATCGGTTTCCAGCTTGGAAAAATCCTTATACACATCCGCCAGCGGCGCGGGAGATTTCAGCAGCGCCCGCACCCGTGCAGGGGTGAGGTTCATTTCTTCCGTTGCAAGAATAATGTCCTCACGGACGCTGTACTCGTAGGCGTGGTGTAGAATTTCTTCTGGCGGCTGTGCGGTCAGCCACAGGCAATAGGCGCTCTGCTCCACCCGCATTTTTTCGCAGAGCTGCTCCTGCGGGGTCATTCTTTTACCTCGCACACCAAAGAATTGGTTTCCAGCACATGACGCCAAAAATCGACCTGCCTGTCATAAGACATATTTTCATAGCAGACATCAATCAGCGTTGCATACAGCTTTTCCTCATCTTCAGGGGAAATGGCAAGAGAAATATTGTTTTGCGAACAATAGCACAGGTAATCAACAAGGTCGCCCATAGTATCTGCACCGCTGTTCTCCAACAATTCTTCCCACTCGTGCGGAAAATCGAGATCTTCCAGCACAATATCCACCGTGTCGTCACACATAGGAATGCTTACGGTTACTTCTTCTCCCGGATGCGGGCTGAAGCAGTCCAAAATAGGTAAACAGCCGGAACTCCCGGCTGCATCTGCCAGCGTGTTTGCCAGCAAGCTCATCATTTCATCGTGCGTCATAAAATCCTCCGAAGCAGATAAGATCCCACAAAAATTACGACTGCATACTGAATAAATCACTTCGTGTATGCAAATCATTCAACATCTCTCCATTCCAAGGAGTTGTTTTCAAGCATATCTTCCCAAAATACCATCTTGCCGTCCATGTCCATATTCTCATAGCAGATTTTGAGCAACGCAGTAAAAAGAACATCATCGGCACTTGAATTTTCGGATTTGCTTTTGTTCAGATAATCGGCAACGTCTCCAATCGTTTCAGCACCAATTTTTTTCAGTAACGGTTCGCACTCTTCCGGCCAGATTTCGCTGCCCACCGGCATGATGCGCATAACAGCGTCAACAGGATACTCTATGCGAGTTTTATCCTCCTCACACTGGGAGAAACCGTCTATAACGCTAATACAGCCCTCATACCTTGCCTTTGTAAGCAGGGTCAACGCTAATTCTTCAATAAGTTCGTCATAAATCATGTTTTCCTCCAATAGAAAAAGCGCCCACAAAAGTGAGCGCTTGGGTAAAATATTCGGTTATGACAACACCGACAAACTTCCGTTTGCTGCACCCGTTTTCAGAATGGTGATCCAGTTGCTTTTACCGTAGAGAAACCGCACGATATGCACCGTTTGCGTGGCATCGTCCACCGTATAGAACGCAAGGTAGTTCATAACGATGGTGAAGCGGATTCCCCACAAGGAAAGCAGTTTGTCGGAAACGACTTCAAATTTGCGCGGGAATTCTGCCAGCGCACCGATTTTTTCGTCGGCCACATCCAACAGCTTGTCGGCGGCAGTTGGATTTTTCAGTACAAGGTCGATATAGTCGTAGGCGTTCGCCATATCGCGCTCGGCAGCTTGGGTGACATGAATGTTGTATTTCATCTGCGCTCCCTGCGGTGGCGCAAATCAGCCATAACATCGGCAAAGGGGCGCGTGTTCCCGGCTTCCACATCGGCAAGACCCTCTTGCAGCTTGCTGTACAGTTCAATGCGGCCCGCCATTTCCTCGTAGGTTTCCATGCTCATAACGGCAAGGTCGCCCTTACCGTTTTTGGTAATAAAGACCGGCTCGTTGTAGGCATGGCAGTAAGAGGAAATGTCATTGTAGTTGTTTCTCAAATCTGCGCTGGAACGAATGTTCGGCATAGATAGCACCTCTCTTTCATACAGAAATTATATCATAATTTGTGTATGAAAACAAGTAGGAGTCTTAGTTGAACGTAACAGTCCAATAAGTATACTGCCCCTCGGCCGTCTGACAGAACCAACAGCCGACACCCATGCTCGTAAAGCTGGCGTTGGTGATGTTGGCATAGTGGGCAGGACTGTTCTGCCAATAGCTGCATACGCTGCTGGCTGAGCCGATAGGACCGGCTGCGCAGATTTCGCTGCGGGTGGTCATGCCGCTGTGGTCGAACGCACCGCCCGCGACAAAGCTCTCGCAGCGGGCATCTGCCGCTGCGCTCAGCCCGCCGTCCATTGCCAGCGGGGAAAGTCCCGACGCCGCACGGATGGCGTTGATGTTCTCCTGCACGGCCCAGTATGCGCTGTCGCTGCTGTCGATGCTCCACCATTGCTCCGTACCGGCTGCAAGGTCGAACGGCACCGCACCATAACTCATACTAACCTGTGCCGGAGTGGCGGCTACGGTTTCCTCCACCGGGGCTTGCGTGGGTTCTGCGGTGGGGACTGCCGTAGGCTCTGCTGTCGGCGCGGGCGTGGGGGCCTGTGTCGGTTCTGGTGTCGGCGCAGGGGTTGCTGTCTGCGCAGGTTCGGCAGTTGCAGCAGCTTCCACCGGCTGCGCAGTTTCTTCGGTGGCCGGTGAGATTTCCACCAGTGCAGCCGGTTCAGCCGCAAGCGTTTCATCCGCTGCCGCTGCACACCCGGACAGCGCCAATACTATGCCCAATGCAACAATAGATTTTTTCATAAAAACTACTCCTTTCATCCTTGGGGTGGTCGCGTATACGATTGGTCTTTCTGCCTTTAATCATAAAATTTATCGTTCCTCCTGTCCACGCTGTCGATTGTCGGTCTGACACTGTTGTTCCGGCTCGGTGTCGGTCACAATGTCTTTGTCGTTCATGTTCAGCAGTCCCTCCAGCACCGCAAGGCGCTTACTCTTTTCAGTCAGTGCTGTTGCCTGTGGAAATGGCCGTTTGACTTCTTCCTCGGCGCTGGCAAGCTGCTGTTCCAACTGGATTTGCATATTGCGGGTCTTTTCAATGCTCGGTTCAATACCATTTGCCAAATTGGAAAGGCGTGTCAGATTGCCCAGCACATCAGCTCCCAGCTGAGTGCTATATGTACCAGAGCCAGCCAATCTTGCATGGTATTCGTTGCCAAAAGGCAGATGTTGGATTTGCAGTTCCATACCCTTGAAATACCCGATAGGTACGGGCTTTTCGCTATTCAGTGCCAAGCCCAGCAGACCTAACAGGGCTTTCCCCGCAGGTTCTTTTTCGTAGTAAACTTTCTTTTCCAACTGGATACAGAAAACATCTTTGCCGTCCGCATCCACTACGGAGTGTTCCTTTACGGTGGCGGCGTCTACTGTGGCATTTTCAATCTGTTCTTTGCATTTTCGGATTTCAGCCGGGAAGCCGATGGCAATTTTATTTTCCAGTTCATAACGCTGGCTGTCATGGGCAGCTTTCAGTGTTTTAAGACGGGTCAACTGCACGTCCAAGTCCATCTTTTCCTTGATAAGCGGATTGCCAGCCGCCAATGCCTTTACCTCGGCGTAGGACAGTGCAGCCTCGTCCATATCATTGCAGCTGCGAGCCGGAGATTTTGAGGTCATAATCTGCCCGATGAATTTTTGCTTATTTTCGATAAGCTGCCATGAGTAGGCATCAAATGTTCCCTCCGTTACATAACGGAAAACATAGACCTCCTTATTTTCATTGCCCTGTCGTAATATTCTGCCCTCACGCTGCTCAATATCAGATGGCCGCCACGGTACATCCAGATGGTGCAACGCAATCAACCGCTTTTGGACATTGGTTCCGGCTCCCATTTTGGCGGTGCTGCCCATCAGCACACGCACTGCACCGCTGCGAACTTTTCCGAAAAGTTCCGTCTTGCGGGCATCGGTGTTCGCTTCATGGATGAAGGCAATTTCTGTTTCGGGGATTCCGCGCTCGATCAGCTTTGCTTTCATGTCATCGTAGACATTGAAAACGCCCGCCTTGGGCGTAGACAGATCGCAGAAAACAAGCTGCGCACTGCGTTGAGGCATGGTCTGCTCCCATATCTCAAAAATTTTGCCCACACAGATATTGACCTTGCTGTCAGGGTCATCGGGCAAGTCGGGGTCGATCAAGCGCTGATCCAGCGCCAACTTGCGTCCGTCGTTGGTGATTTTCAGCATATTGTCCTCATAGGGCTTTACCATTTTATTGCGGATTTTGTCGGCCCGTTCGCCCAATTCCGCTACCATCTGTTTTTGTATTTCAGAGGGCTTTAGCTGGATGTTGGTCGGCTTGCCGCCCACAAGGGCAGGGACAGGTAATTTCAGCATATCTGCTGTTTGAATATCGGCGCATTCTTTGAACATTGCCATAAGTTCCGGCAGATTGAAAAAACGAGCAAAGCGTGTTTTTGTGCGGTAGCCGGTTCCCTCCGGCGCAAGTTCGATGGCTGTGACGGTTTCGCCAAAGGTGGCCGCCCAACTGTCAAAGTTTGCAAGGCCGTTGCGTTCCAAGGTGTACTGCTGCAAATAGCGCTGCATGGTATACAGCTCGGTCATACTGTTGGAAATGGGGGTGCCTGTGGCAAACGTTACGCCGCGTGCCCCGGTGATTTCATCAAGGTACTGGCACTTCATAAACAGGTCACTGGCCTTTTGGCTCTCGGTGGTGCTGATACCCGCGATGTTGTGCATCTTTGTAACGGTCATGAGGTTCTTGAAATTGTGTGCTTCATCGACCATGAGGGAGTCTGCGCCCAGTTCCTCAAAAGTCACCACATCATCCCGCTTCGGGGCGTCCAGCAAATTTGACAGCTTGGTTTTCAACTGCTTTTTCTTACTTTCCAACTGCTTGACGGTCAGACGGCTGTCGCTGTTGTCCATGCTCTCCAACTGCATCTCCAGTTCGTCAATTTGCTTGCGGATAAACTCGGCTTTTCTGGCATCGGAAAGTGGAATCTTTTCAAACTGGCTGTGACCGATTACCACAATGTCATAGTTGCCGGTGGCGATTTTGGCACAAAACCGTTTACGGTTTGACTTTTCAAAATCGCGCTGCGTTGTCACCAAGAT
>OLGE01003184.1_pt1 | contig 13350 bp, 10 predicted proteins | sample 1605151 | NCBI WGS metagenome assembly OLGE01 (sample SAMEA3888912, study PRJEB22519) | human gut metagenome | biome: human gut; feature: human-associated habitat; material: faeces | place: Denmark | collected 2010
CCGTGCTGCATACCTCGCTGGAGCACAATCAGGAGAGCATCGACCGTATCCGCCGCGAACTGGCGGATACGGAAAATCGGGCGGGCGGCCTGCAATCTCAGGTAGACGAGCAGCTCCAGCGCATTGCGCAGATCGATGAGGACAGCGCCGTGCTGGAGCGGGAGCTGGAAGCGCTGCTGCATCAGGCACAGCAGCTGGCCGACAGTGCCGCCGGCGCTGCCCGCACGGCGGAATCCCTGCATGCCGGAGAGGCGCTGCTGCTGTCTCAGGCTGCCGATGCGCGGGCGTCCCTGTCCGCGCTGCGCTCAGGCCTGCATGAGGTGGAGGAGCGCCGCGCCCATGTGACGGAGGAGCTGTCCGCCGCCGGGGAAAAGCTGGCCCAAAGCCAGCAGGAATCGCGGGAAAACCGCCGCCTGCTCAACGACGCAAAGGAAGAGGCGCAGGCGGTAAGCAATATTATTCAGGGCCACGGAATGAAGATGGAGGGGCGCAAAAAGCGGGCTGCCGCCGCTGAAGAGGAAAAGCTGCGCCTGACCATGGATGTGGCCGCTATGGAAGACCGCATCCGCTTGCTGACGGAGATGGAAAAGGAATACGAGGGCTTTTCCCGCGCGGTGAAGCTGGTGATGCAGGCGGCGGAGAAGAAGGCGCTGCGGGGCATTCACGGCCCGGTGGCCAGCCTGATCAAGACACAGGAAAAGTACACGGTGGCGCTGGAGATCGCGCTGGGCGCGGGTATGCAGAACATCGTGGTAGACCGGGAGGAGGACGGCAAGGCCGCCATCGGCTACCTGAAGCAGCGCAATGGCGGGCGGGCCACCTTCCTGCCTATGACCGCCGTCCGGGGCGACACGCTGCGGGAGAACGTCAGCGGCGAATACGGCTTTGTGGGGCTGGCCGTCGACCTGATCGAATATGACCGGCAGTATGACGGCATCTTCAAGAGCCTGCTGGGCCGCACCGTGGTGGTGGAGGATCTGGACTGCGGCATCGCCATGGCGCGGAAGTACCGCAACAGCTTCCGCATCGTCACGCTGGACGGACAGGTGATGAACCGGGGCGGCTCCATGACCGGCGGCAGCGTCAGCCGCAGCGCCGGTGTACTGAGCCGCGCCAACGAGCTGGAGAAGCTGAACGGCCAGCTGGGCGGCATGCGGGACAGACTGTCCGCCGCCAAACAGAGGGCCGAGGACGCCCAGCGGGAGCTGCAAAAGGCCCAGTATGAGCTGGAGGTGGCTTCTGCCCAGCAGCGCAAGGCGGAGGATCTGGTGCTGCAATATCAGGCGAAGCAGGAGCATTATGACATCCTGAACAACACGCTGGAGCAGAGCTGCGAGGACTTGCAGGCCGAGCTGGATACACTGGCCCAACGCACCGAGGCCGACCAGCAGCGCTGCGCCGCCGTGGAGGCCGACGTGGCGGAGAAGGAAGCCAGGGCCGCCGAGTTGCGCCGCCGTGCGGAGGAGAGCCAGAGCGGCCAGAGCGATCTGCTGGAAAAGACCAACGCCCTGTCCCAGCAGGTCAGCGAGAAGAAGGCCGCTCAGGCGGCTCTGGCCGCCGAGCGGGACGCGGGTGAGCGCAGCATCGCCGACCTGAAGCGGCTGCGGCTGGATATGGTGACCGACCGGGATCAGCGGCAGGCGCTGATGGAGCAGTTCTCCGCCGCCAACCGGCAGGCCGAAAGCGATATCGCCGCCCATCAGGCCCAGCTGGACAGCCTGCGGCAGCAGGGAACTCAGCTGCGGGAAAAGCTCTCGGAGCTGTCGGCCCAGAAGCTGCAATTGGAGGGCCAGCGGGACGCCAAAAACCGCGAGAGCCGCGAGTGCAACGACGCGGTGATCGCCACCACGCAGGAGCTGTCCCGCATGGAGCAGAAGCTGCAAAGCAACGCCATGGAGGAAGCGGCCCTGCTGGACAAGCTGTGGGAGCGCTATGAACTGAGCCACAGCGCCGCGCTGGAGCAGCGCGTGGAGCTGGAGAGCGTGCCCAAGGCCACCCGCCGCATTGCGGAGCTGAACCGGGAGATCAAGGGACTGGGCACCCCCAACATCGGCGCTATCGACGAATACGAGCGGGTCAACACCCGGTATACCTACCTGTCCGAGCAGCGTGCCGACGTGGAAAAGGCCCGTGAGGAGCTGTTGGGCGTCATCGAGGAGCTGACCAAGCAGATGACGGCCATCTTCGCCCAGCAGTTCAAGCTGCTGAACGAGAGCTTTCAGGAGACGTTTCTGGAGCTGTTCGGCGGCGGCAAGGCCCAGCTGGAGCTGGAGGACGAGAAGGATATCCTCAACTGCGGCATTGAAATTCGGGTGCAGCCGCCCGGAAAGCAGCTGAAAACCATTACGCTGCTGTCCGGCGGCGAAAAGGCCTTTGTGGCCATCGCCCTGTACTTCGCCATTCTGAAGGTGCACCCCACGCCGTTCTGCGTCATGGATGAGATCGAGGCGGCGCTGGACGAGTCCAACGTGGTGCGCTACGCCCGTTACATGCGGCGCATCGCCGGAAAGACCCAGTTCATCGTCATTACCCATCGCCGGGGCACCATGGAGGAGGCCGACGTGCTGTACGGCGTCACCATGCAGGAGCGGGGCGTCAGCCGCATTCTGACCATCAATATGAACGACATGGCAAAGGAACTGAATATCAAATAAGGAGGACGCTATGGGATTTTTCAAGCAGCTCAAGGAGGCATGGCTGGCCTCTGTGACATTTGATAAGCTGGACGACGAGTTTTATGACCAGCTGGAGGAAGCGCTGATCCTGGCCGATATGGGCGTGGAGTCCGCCACCGACGCGGTGGCGAAGCTGCGCAAAAAGGTAAAGGAGCGGCTGCTGACCCGCGCCGACGAGGTGAAGGACGCGCTGCGGGCCATTCTGGCGGAAAAGCTGGAGGTGGGCGACGCGGCACTGAACCTGTCCACCACCCCCAGCATCGTGCTGTTCATCGGCGTCAACGGTGTGGGCAAGACCACGTCCATCGGCAAGCTGGCCGCCCAGCTGAAGGCGGAGGGCAAAAAGGTGCTGCTGTGCGCCGGCGATACCTTCCGTGCCGCCGCCGCCGACCAGCTGGAGATCTGGGCTGACCGCGCCGGTGTGGACATCATCCGCCAGAACGAGGGCGCCGACCCCGGCTCCGTGCTGTTCGACGCCCTACAGGCCGCCAAGGCCCGCAGCGTGGACGTGGTGCTGTGCGACACGGCGGGCCGCCTGCACAACAAGCAGAATCTGATGAACGAACTGGCAAAGCTGCGGAAGATCATCGCCCGGGAATGCCCGGATTCCGTGTGCGAGACGCTGCTGGTGCTGGACGCCACCACCGGCCAGAACGGCCTGGTGCAGGCCCGCACCTTCAAGGAGACGGCGGGTCTGACCGGCATCATCCTCACCAAGCTGGACGGCACCGCCAAGGGCGGTATCGTGGTGGCCATCGCCCAGGAATTGCGGGTGCCGGTGAAGTTTGTGGGCGTGGGCGAGGGCATCAACGACCTGAAGCCCTTTGACGCAAAGGAATTCACCGCAGACCTGTTCTGATTTGAAAAACCACCGAAAGGGGAATGATATCCGTGACCAGAGCCGATGGAAGACAGTATAACGAATTGCGTGATGTGACCATCACGCCTGATTTCAACAAATTTGCCGAGGGCAGCGTGCTGATCCGCTGCGGCGACACGGTGGTGCTGTGCACCGCCTCAGTGGAGGAGCGTGTGCCGCCCCACGTGAAGCCCGGCTGCGGCTGGGTCACGGCGGAGTATTCCATGCTGCCCCGCGCCAACCGCCAGCGCAGCCGCCGTGATGTGGACAAGCTGAAGCTCAGCAGCCGCAGCGCGGAAATTCAGCGGCTCATTGGCCGCAGCCTTCGGGCGGCGGTGGATATGCAGCTGCTGGGCGAGCGCACCGTCACCATCGACTGTGATGTTCTGCAGGGCGACGGCGGTACCCGTACCGCCAGCGTTACCGGCGGCTTCGTGGCGCTGGCGCTGGCCTGCCAGTGGCTGGTAAAGGAGGGCTATATCGGCCGTATGCCCATCAAGCATTACGTGGCGGGCGTCAGCGCCGGTATCGTGGACGATACGGCGGTGCTGGATCTGCCCTACAGCGAGGACAGCCGGGCGCAGGTGGATCTGAACTGCATCATGAACGAGCAGGGCGAGATCATTGAGATTCAGGGCACCGGCGAGGGCCGGGCCTTCACCGTGACGGAGCAGCAGGAGCTGGTGGCGCTGTGCGCCAAGGGCAACCGTGAGCTGATCGCCAAACAGAAAGAGATCGTGGGGGATATTCTGAGATGAAATTTGTATTGGCCTCCCACAACCGTGGGAAATTAAAAGAGATGCAGGAGATCTTGTCCCGGCTGGGCGTGGAAGTGGTGTTGGAGTCCGATTTAGGGCTTGCGCTGGACGTGGAGGAGACGGGCACTACCTTTGCCGAGAACGCCGCGCTGAAGGCAAAAGCCGTTATGGAAGCCAGCGGCCTGCCCGCCATCGGCGACGACTCCGGATTGTGCGTGGACTGGTTACAGGGCGCGCCGGGCATCTACTCCGCCCGGTACGGCAATCTGGACAGTGATCCGGCCCGCTGCGCTCTGCTGCTGCAGAACATGCGGGGCGCGACGAACCGTGCCGCCCATTTCCATACGTCCATCTGCTGCGCCTTCCCCAACGGCGACATGCTGACCGCCGACGGCGACTGCCACGGCACCATCGCCTTTGCCCCCATGGGGGAACGGGGCTTCGGCTATGATCCGGTGTTCTTTGTGCCGGAGAAGCGCCGCACCTTTGCCCAGCTGACGGCGGAGGAGAAAAACGAAATATCCCACCGGGGCAGCGCTTTGCGCGTTTTCGCCGCGGAATTGAAAGAGTATTTGGAGAAGCATTGATATGGAACTGACAAGTAAGCAGCGTGCCCAGCTGCGGGGGATGGCCGCCACCATGGACACCATCCTCCATGTGGGCAAGGACGGCATCGGCGACAATCTGGTGAAGCAGGCCAACGATGCGCTGGAGGCCCGTGAGCTCATCAAGGGCCGTGTGCTGGAAAACAGCATGTATACCGCCCGTGAGGCGGCGGAGGAGCTGGCCGTGGCCACCCGCAGCGAGGTGGTGCAGGTCATCGGCAGCAAGTTCGTGCTGTACCGCTATCAGCACAACAAGGAAAAGCGGAAAATACAGCTGGTCAAGGCGAAGCAGGCATGAGGATTGGCATGTTCGGCGGGACGTTCAACCCGCCCCATAACGGCCATGTGACCATGGCCCGTGCCGCCGTGAACCAGTTGGGACTGGATAAGCTGCTGATCGTCCCGGACTGCGTGCCGCCCCACAAGCCGCTGCCGTCCGGCGTGACGGCCCGGCAGCGGTACGACATGGCGGCGCTGATGGCGGCCTCGGTGGGCCGTATGGCCGAGGCCAGCGATATCGAGCTGCACCACACCGGCAAAAGCTACACCAGCGACACCCTGCGCATGCTGCATCAGCAGTACCCCGACGCGGAGCTGTGGCTGCTGATGGGATCGGACATGTTCCTGTCCCTCCACACGTGGCATGAGCCGGAGGTCATCTGTGAATTGGCGCACATTGCCGCTTTCCGCCGGGTGGAGGAGGATATCTGCGCCGCCATGAAGCAGCAGAAGACCCAGCTGGAGCGGCAGTATCAGGCCCGTGTGGCGCTGCTGGACAATCCGGAGCTCATCGAGCTGTCCTCCACCGACGTCCGCGCCGCGCTGGCGGCGGGACAGGGGAGCGACCTGGTACCGGAAGCGGTGTGGGGCTACATCCGGCGGGAGCACCTGTACGGCACCACCGCCGACTTGAAGCACCTGACGGTGGACGAGCTGCGGCCCATCGCTATGAGCTATCTCAAGCCCAAGCGGATGCCCCATGTGCTGGGTACCGAGGGTGAGGCGGCGAAGCTTGCCCGACGCTTCGGTGCGGACGAGACGAAGGCCCGCGTGGCGGGACTGCTTCACGACTGCACCAAGAAGCTGGGCATGGCGGAGCAGCTGGCGCTGTGTAAACAGTACGGCATCCGGCTTGACCCGCTGGAGCAAAAGGCGCTGAAGCTGCTGCACGCCAAGACCGGCGCAGCCATCGCCCGCCATGTGTACGGCGTGGACGACGAGGTGTATCAGGCCATTTTGTACCACACCACCGGTCGGGCCAACATGACGCTGCTGGAAAAAATATTGTATCTGGCCGACTATATCGAGCCCAGCCGGGAGTTTGCCAACGACCCCGATGTGGTGCGCCTGCGGGAAACGGTCTATGAGGATCTTGACCGGGGACTGCTGCTGGGCCTGACCATGACCGTTACGGAAATGGAGGGCATGGGCAATCCGGTACATCACGATACATTGGACGCGAGAAATGATCTCATTGAAAAAGGAGTGACGTTATGAAAGAACCCAAGGAAATGGCCCTGCTGGCGGCCAAAGCGCTGAGCGACAAGAAGGGCCGGGAGATTCAGGTGCTGGAGATCGGCGAGCTGACCACGCTGGCGGATTACTTCGTCATCGCCACCGGCTCCAGCAACACCCAGATCAACGCGCTGGTGGACAACGTGGAAAAGGTCATGGCGGAGGAAGCGGAGGAGCAGCCGCTCCACCGGGAGGGCTATCGCGGCGGCACGTGGGTGCTGCTGGACTACGGCTGCATCGCCGTGCACGTTTTCAACGCCGAGGCCCGTGAGTTCTACGGCCTGGAGCGCCTGTGGCGGGACGGCAAGCCCGTGGACATCTCCGGCGTGGTAACGCCCAACGAGTAAATAAAAAAGGTCTCCGGCATTCGCCGGAGACCTGAATTTGTCGAGAGACCATCTCTGTCATTCCGAACCAGTGACCGATGTCACTGGTGTGGGAATCCGTAACCAAAGCCTCCCCTGTGTAAGGGGAGGTGTCAAAAATCTTTGATTTTTGACGGAGGGGTTGTCTGATGGACGACAATCGCCCAGTCAGCGCAGGACGCTGACAGCCCCCTTTACACAAGGGGGCCAGAAACGGATTGCCACGCCAGTGTGAGCACTGGCTCGCAATGACAGACTCTTTCGACAGTTTGGGGTCTCCGGCATTCGCTGGAGACCTTTTTCTATCCGTCTTACAGCGCGCACTTGCCGCGCTTGAGGTATTCGCCCGTTACGTCGCGGACGACGCCGTTTTCCACGGCGGGCATGCCCCGCAGGTACACGGCGGCGATGCTGCCGGAGGTTCGGAAGCCCTCGAAGGGCGTATAGTCGCAGCGGGACACCATGTCGGCGGCGTGGAGGGTGTGATCCGCCGCCGGATCGTACACCACGATATCGGCGTCAGCACCGGGCGCGATGCAGCCCTTGCGGGGATAGAGACCGTACAGCTTGGCGGGATTCTCGCTGAGTGCCCGGCACAAGGTGGGCAGGTCGATGCGGCCCGCCGCCACGCCGGTGGTGTACACCACCTCGCCCCGGGTCTCTACGCCGGGAAGGCCGCCGGGAATGGTGGTGAAGTCGCCCTGCCCCGCCAGCTTCTGCTGCGTGGTGAAGGAGCAGTGGTCGGTGGAGACGGTGTTCACCCGGCCCTCCTTCAGGCCCGCCCACAGCGCGTCCTGATCCGCCTTTTTGCGGATGGGAGGGGAGCACACGAACTTGGCGGAGGACAGCCAGTCCTCCTGATAGTACACGCTGTCGTCCAGCGCCAGATACTGGGGACACGTCTCGGAATAGACGACCTGACCCCGTGCGCGGGCCTGATCGATCTCGCTGAGCGCGGCGGCGTTGGTGGTATGAACGATCACCACGGGAGCCTCCGCCGCCTGGGCGATCCGCAGGATGCGGCCCACCGCCTCTGCCTCCAGATAGTCGGGGCGGGTCTGGGGATGGCAGGAGACGGCGTTCTCGCCCTTTGCCTTCTTCTCCGCCACCAGTGCGTCGATGACGCCGCTGTTCTCACAGTGGACGCCGCAGATGCCGCCCCGGGCCTTCAGCGCCTTCAGCGCCCGGTACAGGTCGCCGTCCGGCAGCATCATGGCGGGATAGGTCATGTACATCTTGAAGGAGGTGATGCCGGCAGCAAACATGTCGTCCAGCTCCGCCTCGATGCCCTCGTTCCAATCGTCGATGGTCATGTGGAAGCCGTAGTCACAGTGGCAGTCCGCCGCCTTTTTGTGCCACAGCTCCAAGCCGTAGGCCAGCGTCTCGCCTTTGTTGGGGCAGGCGAAGTCGATGACGGTGGTGGTGCCGCCCCGGAGAGCGGAGCGGCTGCCGCTCTCGAAATCGTCGGCGGTGGTGGTGTTGCACACGTCCAGATCGAAGTGGGTGTGGGCGTCGATGAACCCCGGCAGCAGCAGCTTGCCGGTCACGTCCACCACCTCCGCGTCGGGCGCGTCGATATGGGGCGCCACGGACACGATCTTCTCGCCGTCCACCAGCACGTCGGCTGCCACAACGGCGCTGCCGCTGACCACGCGGCCGCCGGTAAAGAGTCGTTTCATAGGAAAGTACCTCCTTAATTGCTCAATTTCTCTTATTATAGCACCATGCTTCCGGCATGGATACAAAAATTTTTTGTTTTTTGAAAAAATTCGTTGAAAAAAAGAGGGTATTCGAAAGTTATCCCGTATAATAAAGCGAGGAAAAATTTCAGTGCGGCACGGAAAGGAGGGATTGCCATGTTTTCACAGAGCTTTTTGGACGAGCTGATCGCCCGCAACGACATTGTGGACGTGGTGGGCTCCTACGTGGCGCTGACGCCGAAGGGCGGCAGCTATTGGGGCTGCTGTCCCTTCCACAATGAGAAAACGCCCTCCTTCCACGTTTTGCAGGACAAGCAGTTCTATCACTGCTTCGGCTGCAAAAAGGGCGGCGGCGTCATCAATTTCATCATGGAGATCGAGAACCTCTCCTATCCCGATGCCATCCGCTTTCTGGCCAAGCGGGTCAACATGGAGGTGCCGGAGGATCGGGAATCCGCCGACGCCGACCGGCTGCGTAAGCGACTGCTGGCGCTGAACCGTGACGCGGCCCGGTGGTACTACGACGTGCTGCAAAGCCCCGACGGCGCGGCGGTGCGGGCATACCTCGACAAGCGCGCCATCTCCCGGAAGATCGCTGTGCGGTTCGGTATGGGCGCGTCGCCGGACAGCTGGGACGCGCTGCTGCGCACCATGACCGGCAGGGGCTACACCAAGCAGGAGCTGCTGACCGCCGGACTGATCGTGGCCAACAAGAGCGGCGGCTTTTACGATAAGTTCCGCAACCGGCTGATGCTGCCGGTCATCGATGTGCGGGGCGATGTGGTGGGCTTCGGCAGCCGCGTCATCGACAAGTCGGAGCCGAAATACATGAACAGCACCGAAACGCCGGTGTACAGCAAGCGCCGGGTGCTGTACGGCCTGAATCTGGCGAAAAAGACCAAGCGTCCCAACATGATCCTGTGCGAAGGCAACCTTGATGTGGTGACGCTGCATCAGGCGGGCTTCGACAACGCGGTGGCCTCCATGGGCACGTCGCTGACGACGGAGCAGATTCGATTGCTGGGACGGTACACCAAGGAGCTGGTGCTGTGCTACGACAACGACAACGCCGGTCAGCTGGCCACCCAGCGGGCGCTGGAGATGCTGAACAACACCGAGTTCACCGTCCGGGTACTGAAGCTGCCCCGGCGGCTGGTGGACGGCGAATATGTGAAGCAGGATGCCGACGATTTCATCAAGTTTCAGGGCGCTCCCGCCTTCGAGCGGCTGCTGTCCGGCAGCGAGAACGGCGTGGAGTTCCGTATGTCGCAGGTGGCCGCCAAGTACGACCTGCGCAGCGATCAGGGCCGCATCGACTACACCGCCGAGATCAGTCAGGTGCTTGCCGAGCTGGACAACGCCGTGGAGCGGGAGGTATACGCCAATCGTGCCGCCGAGACGGCAGGACTTTCGCCCGACGCCATGCGGCAGGAGGTGGAGCGGGCCGCCCGCAAGCGCCGCTACAGCGACCGCAAAAAGCGGGAGCGGCAGGAGCTGAACCCCGCCCTGACCGTACAGCCCGCCCAGCGGGGCAGCCGCTATACCAATCTCCGCAGCGCCATGGCGGAGGAGGGCGTGATCCGGCTGCTGCACCTTGACCCCACGCTGTTCGGGGACACGCCGCCCCTGACGCCGGAGGAGTTCTCCTCGCCGCTGTTGGGAAAAATTTACGGCGCCATGTGGCACCAGCGCGGCAACCGCAGCGGCCTGTCGGCGCTGACGGGGGAGCTGTCCGGCGACGAGATGAGCCACCTGACCACGCTGCTGCAAAAACCGGAATCCACCGCCAACGCGTCTCAGGCGCTGGCGGACTACATACGGGTGATCCGCGAAGAGCAGACCAAACGGGACGACTCCGGGGTGGATCCCCTGCTGTTGGCAATGGAAACATTTAAAGATAAGAAACGATATGGAGGAAAGCGCACATGACCGATAAGACGTACACCAAGCAGGAGCTGGAGGAAATGACCAACGCCCTGCTGGCCGAGGACAACAAGAAGAAAAAGGCGGAGGCCAAGGCGGCCGAGCAGTCTCAGGCCGAGGCGGAGACCAAGGAGGACGACAAGAGCAAGGAAAAGGGCAAGCTGGACGACAAGACCATCGCGTCTCTGCCCGCCGCGGCGCTGATCATGGCCAACGAGAAGCTGCGGGACATGCTGGTCAAGGGCAAGAAGAAGGGCAAGCTGGACTCCAGCGAGGTCAGCGACGTGCTGGACGAGATGGATCTGGAGAGCGAGCAGATGGATCGCATCTACGACTCTCTGGAGGCGCTGGGCATCGAGGTGGGCAGCGAGGAGTTCATCACCAGCATTGACGACGATATCGAGCCGCCGCTGGAGGAGATCGCCGAGATCGAGGAAGAGGAGCTTGTCGACCCCAACACGCTGGTGGACAGCTTCAACATCGACGATCCCGTCCGCATGTACCTGAAGGAGATCGGCCGCGTGCCGCTGCTGAATGCCGATGAAGAGGTGGTGCTGGCCACCGCCATGTCCGCAGGCCGTGCCGCTCAGGAGCGGATCGACGAGGCCGCCGAGAACGGCGAGACCATCCCCGACGAGGAACTGGCCCAGCTGAAGAAGGACATCAAGGAGGGCAGCAAGGCCAAGCAGAAGCTGGCCGAGGCCAACCTCCGTCTGGTGGTGTCCATCGCCAAGCGCTACGTGGGCCGCGGCATGCTGTTCCTCGACCTGATCCAGGAGGGCAATCTGGGTCTGATCAAGGCCGTGGAGAAGTTCGACTACACCAAGGGCTACAAGTTCTCCACCTACGCCACATGGTGGATCCGTCAGGCCATTACCCGCGCCATCGCGGATCAGGCGCGCACCATCCGTATCCCCGTCCACATGGTGGAGACCATCAACAAGGTCATCCGCGTCTCCCGCCAGCTGCTGCAGGAGCTGGGTCACGACCCCAGCCCCGAGGAGATCAGTGAGGAGATGAACATGCCCGTGGACAAGGTGCGGGAGATCCTGAAGATCGCCCAGGAGCCTGTGTCGCTGGAGACGCCTATCGGCGAGGAGGAGGACAGCCATCTGGGTGACTTTATCCCTGATGACGATATCCCCGCACCTGCGGAAGCCGCAGCGTTTACGCTTTTGAAGGAACAGCTGATGGAGGTTCTGGATACGCTGCGCAAATTTGTCCATGACAATGTGACGCTGGATATGCTGATTACCAACTTCGTTTATGAGAAACAGGGCGCAAAACACAAAAAGGTCATGAACTACAACATGGCGCTCCCAAAACGCCAGCTCATCGACTGGAACGGTGCAAGAGGCTTCCGCCTGGGACAGTATATCCTGATGCATTCGGTCATTTACCGTGTGGAAATGCTTCGGAACTGCGGCTTGGAACTGCCAAAGCATACGTTCTACGTGGATAATATTTTTGTATATCAGCCGCTTCCACACGTAAAATCCATGTACTACCTGGATGTGAATTTCTACCGCTATTTCATCGGACGCGACGATCAGTCGGTCAATGAAAAAGTCATGATCAGCCGTATTGATCAGCAGATACTCGTCACGAAGCTGATGCTGGGATATTACGATGTGACCAAGATCAAGAATCCAAAGCTGCGCCACTACATGGTCCGCTATCTGGAGATTATGATGACAGTTACTTCAATTCTGGCGATCCGCTCGGAGACAGAGGAAAATCTGAAGAAGAAAAAAGAACTGTGGCAGTATCTGAAACAGCAGAATTTCACGCTGTATATGCGCCTGCGCTGGGGCTTCCTCGGACAGGGCGTAAACCTGCCGGGAAAAGGCGGACGGAAGGTGTCGATCGCCTGCTATAAGATTTCGCAGAAGTTTTATGGGTTTAACTAAAAATAGGGCGGATTAGAAAAGAAAATCAAATCTGTCAAAAAATGCAAATTAAAAATCCGATCGTCTGGAAAATGGAGTGTTTCCAGATGGTCGGATTTTCTGATTCTATGTCAATCATTAGATATGATTCGATAAGGGATTACCACGTGATGAATGTTAGAGACCTGGTTTTCGTAATGACTGCGGCAGGGGGGATTTATCGCAGATAAAAAGCTGGCACCTGTCATACTTTGGCGCCAGCTTATGTTTACTTGTCTTGAGAAATCCTTTAGCGAATATATTCCGGTTCGTTCTCTGTCTCTTCCTGCGTGCTTCCCGCATATACTAACGGATAGATAGCTGCGCTTAAAAGAATCGCGCCTGCGACGTCCAAAACCGAGTGCTGCTTCAGCGAGACAGTTGCCATACAGATAGCGGCCATCAGGATACCGGAAAGAATCCGGATTACTTTGTGCTTTTTCAGAGACTCACTCTTCATGACCGCGATGTGGGTTCCGATGGAATTGTACACGTGGATGCTTGGAAATACATTCGTGTTTGTGTCAGCCTGGTGGAGCATATAGACCAGACGGGAACAGAGGTTCTTGTCCGGGTTTACGGCGGTTCGCAGGTCAGTTCCATTCGGGAACAGGGTGCAGATTAAGAGTGACAGCGTCATGCCGGTAAATAAAAATGCACATAACCGGTAATATTCTTCCTTGTTCTTGAAGAACAGGTATGCAATCGCAGCGGTCACATAGGCGAACCACAGTAAATATGGGATGACGAAGTATTCATTAAACGGAATCATATCATCCAGCGATGAGTGCATGATATGGTAATTGGAGGTCACGGTTTTTTCCAGATGCGTAAACCACGGAAGATAGATAAATCCGTATCCCAGAATCCATATATGCCCGTATTTCTTCAGGAGTTCCTTCAGAAAATGTTTCATATCAATCAACCTCGATTTTCTTTTTATCATAAATAAATTAACATTATTTTAACATCTCTCCAAGTTCGTCTGATTATAGCACACTCACCCGCCAACTTCAAGGCTA
>OLGE01003188.1_pt1 | contig 13342 bp, 12 predicted proteins | sample 1605151 | NCBI WGS metagenome assembly OLGE01 (sample SAMEA3888912, study PRJEB22519) | human gut metagenome | biome: human gut; feature: human-associated habitat; material: faeces | place: Denmark | collected 2010
ACAACGCCATCAAGTTCACCCCGGCGGGCGGCACCATCCGCTTCAGCGTGGAAAAACTGGGCCCGGAAACCGAGATCGCCGTCTGGAACTCCGGGCAGGGCATCAGCCCGGAGGCACTGCCCTATGTGTTCCAGCGCTTCTACAAGGAGGACCGCTCCCGCGGCCTGCACGCCCGCGGCGCGGGCCTGGGCCTGAACATCTGCAAGGTGCTGGTCAACCTGTCCGGCGGACAGATCCGGGTGGAGAGCCAGCAGGGCGAGTGGTGCCGGTTCGTATTCACCCTGCCCTCGCAGGCCCCGAACCCCGGCGGCATGAAGCGCCTGCCTGACGAGGCCGGCGGTGCCCCTGCCGTGGAGGACCCGGCCAGCATGAAACCGGTGGAATAACCGCACAGCCAGACTGCCCGGACGTCAGGGCGGTCTGGCTGTTTTGTGTTTTGCGTCGGAGGTCATTTCAAATCGTCACCATGCCTCCTGCAGGGCCAAAAGAAAGAGGGCAGATGGACAAATCTTTCAAATTACGACTTTTCGGTGAAAAACAGGCCGGCAGGTTTGATTTTTTGTGCGTTTTCATGTAAACTAAAGATATCCATGCCCCGGTATTCCGGAAAACGCAAAACCGGAAAAATACCGGGCCTGTGAGGATAAAAACTTTTGAATATAACGGAGCGTAACGATATACTATGGCGATTGTAAGTCCTTCGATCCTTTCGGCTGATTTTGGCAAGCTGGGCGCGGACTGCCGCACGGTGCTGGACGCCGGTGCACAGATGCTGCACTACGACGTGATGGACGGCCATTTTGTGCCCAACATCAGCTTTGGCGTGCCGGTGCTCAAGAGCCTGCACAAGACCCTGCCGGATGCCTTTTACGATGTGCATCTGATGATCAGCCACCCGCTGCAGTACGCAGAACCCTTCATCAAGGCCGGTGCCACCCTGTACAACTTCCATCTGGAATGCGAGGACGATATCCAGCAGACGCTGGATGCCGTGAAGGCGCTGGGCTGCAAGACGGGCCTGACCATCAAGCCCGGCACCGCCCCGGAGGCGCTGGCCCCCTATCTGGACCAGCTGGACCTGGTGCTGGTGATGAGCGTGGAGCCCGGCTTCGGCGGCCAGAAGTTCATGCCCTCGGCACTGGACAAGCTGCGCTGGCTGAAGGCGGAGCGCGAGAAGCGCGGCCTGCACTATCTGCTGGAAGTGGACGGCGGCGTGGACGACACCACCGCCCCGCTGTGCGTGGAGGCCGGTGCCGACGTTCTGGTGGCAGGCAGTGCCGTGTTCGGCAAGGACGACAGGACCGCCGCCGTGCGCCGTCTGGCTGCCCTGTGAGAGGGAGCGTTGTATGGATGAAGCATTGATCCGGGAGCAGGAACAGCAGCTGCAAAAGACCGGAAAATATTACAAGCACATCTGCTGGATGGCGGTGCCGCCGCTGTGCATGGCCTGCTACCTGTACGGCCTGCGCCCGCTGCTGCTGTGCGGCATTGCCATGCTCACCGGCAACCTGTGCGACCGTCTGGTGTCGCTGCTGCGGCACCGCGTATATCAGAACAGCGACCTGTCCAACGAGAGCTTTGGGCTGGTCATCGCCCTGCTGATGCCGGTCACCGTGGACATCTATGTGCTGGTGGCGGCGGTGCTGGCCGGTGTGCTCATCGGCAAGGAGGTCTTTGGCGGCTACGGCAGCTACCCCTTCAACCCGGCCGCCGTGGGCTATGCCGTGGCGGCGGTGTCCTGGCCAGAACAGGTGTTCCGCTACCCGCAGCCCTATACGGCCATCCCGCTGTGGGATGCCTCTGGCGTGCCGGTGTCCAGTGCCATTGAGGACACCCTGAGCAGCGGCGGCATGCTGAACTACAGTTCGATCGCGCTGAGCCTGGGCGAATACGCCGCCCCCATGGGCACCGGTGCCGCCCTGGTGCTGCTGGCCTGCGGGCTGTTCCTGTGGAGCCAGAAGGATGCCCATATGGCGGCCTCGGTGAGCTTTCTGGCCACCTGCGCCCTCATCGCCTTCTTCTTCCCGCGGCAGGCGGGTCTGGCGGAAAGTGATGTGCTGGTCAACGCCCTGCCCCGTCTGCAGTGCGTGCGGGACGAGCTGCTCACCGGCGCGGTGCTGTTCAGCGCGGTGTTCCTCATCAATGAGCCCTACACCTGTGCCCACCACCGGATGGGACGCATCCTGTACGGTGTGCTGGTGGGTGTGGTAAGCATGGGCTTCCGTTATTACGGCGTGTACGAAACGGGCGTGTGCTTTGCCGTGCTGGCCGTCAACAGCATCTCGGCATGGATCGACCGCACCGAGATGCGGCTGTACCGTCTGCTGTACCACCTGCCCGCATCCGGTGCCGGAAAGGAGGCCGCAGAATGAGAAAAGCGACCGCAGAACTGATTTTGAAGGACCCCGACCGCTTTGCCCACCACGACCGCGTGTTCCTGAACAACCCCGTGGTCATGCAGGGCATGGGTCTGGCCCCGCTGGTGGTGCTGGCCACCACCGCCCATAACGGTGTGATGCTGGCGGCTGCGGTCACGCTGCTGCTGGTGCCCTCCCGCGTGCTGGCCTGCCTGCTGAGCCGTCTGTTCCCCCTGAACAGCGAGAATCCGGCCCCGGAAGAGCTGCAGAAAAAGCTGCTGCCCCGTGCGCTGGTGTACAGTCTGAGCGCGTCGGTGGTGTATCTGGCGGCCTATCCCATCCTGAATGCAATGTTCGGCACCAGCCTGCTGACCCTGGGCATCTACCTGCCCCTGCTGGTGGTGGAGCCGCTGCTGACCTACCGCTTTGGCCGCGTGCAGGAAACGCTGCATAAGGCCGTGTCCAAAGGCCTGCGCATCACGGTGGGCTATGCGCTGCTGCTGATGCTGCTGGGCTGCGTGCGCGAGTGGCTGGCACTGGGCACGGTGTTCGGCACCCCGGTGGGGCAACGGGCCGTGCTGCCCATGGCCGGGATGCCGGCGGGCGGCTTTATCGTGCTGGGCGTGCTGTGCGCCGTGTGGCGTGCACTGGCAGCCCGGCGCAAGGCCTATCTGGTACGGGAAGCGCGCAGCCTTGTGGATGTGCATGCACAGAAGGAGGCGGACGGCGAGCAATGAGAGATGTTGTGAATGCCTGGGTGGTGTTCTTTGGCTATGCGGTGCTGGCCGTGTTTGCCCAGAATGCCATCTTTACCCGCGCACTGGGCGTGTCCCGTCTGGTGCAGCTGGTGGGGGATGACCGCACCAGCAGCTGGCTGTTCGGCCTGCAGCTGTGCATCACGCAGGTGCTGGTGGCCCCGCTGGCCTGGTATGCCGGCAGCTGGATCGTGCCGCTGGAAAACCGCGCCCAGCTGCGCCCGCTGGCGTATGTGGCCGCCATTGCCGTGGTCTGCACCGCCGAAGAGCTGGTGCTCGGCCTGGGCCGCCGGCTGCCCCTTGCGGGCAAGCTGCTGCGCATCGTGCCCGCTGCAGCCCTGAACAGCTGCGTGCTGGGCACCGTGCTGGTGGAGCGCACCCAGAGCTTTACGCTGATGCAGAGCCTGGGCTTTGGCCTGGGCAGCGGCGTGGGCTACCTGCTGGCTGTGCTGCTGGTCACAGAGGCCCAGCACCGCCTGCGCAGCAAGGCTATCCCCTCCGCGTTCCGCGGCCTGCCCATCACGCTGGTGTACATCGGCGTGCTGGCGCTGGCCATTTATGGCTTTACCGGCCATTCGGTGATCCTGTAAAGGGAGGTAAGTCAAAATGGCAAAGTATAAACGTCGGCCCAAGGTCAAGCGCTACCGCCGCAGCTTTTACAGCCGCGGCATGCGCATCCGCAAGATCGTGGGCATCGTCGTGCTGGTGGCCGTGGTGCTGGCCGCGGCATGGTTCGCCGCGCCCCATGTGCTGGACTGGGCTACCCACACCTGGTACACCGTGGTCAAGGACCGGGATCTGGAAGCCGAGAGCGCATCCCGCGCGGCGGCATCCTCCCAGGCAGCGGCTTCGGCAGCCGCGTCGGAGGCTGCTTCCTCGGCGGCATCGGAGCCGGAAGAGGACGTCTTTAACGGCAAGGCGATCGTTTCCGGCCGGTGGGCGGAGCTGGACACGGCGGCCCTCACGGACGATGGCACCCTCCGCACCACGGCACAGCAGCTGAAGGCGCAGGGCGTGGAATACGCCGTGCTGACCCTGAAAGATGCGGCCGGAAACATCTACTATGCATCGCAGGCGGCGGCTGCGGCGGGCGGCATCGTGGCCGAACCGCTGGACGCCGGGCACATCGCGGCCATCCTGCGGGAAGAAAAGCTCATTCCGGTGGCGCAGCTGGCGGCCTTCAAGGACCCCATCTCGCCCCGCACCGACCCCTCCATGGCCATCCACTACAACGGCAGCGCCCTGTGGCTGGATGCCCAGAAGAACGGCAACCCCTGGCTGAACCCTTATTCCACGGCGGCAGTGGAGTATGTGGGCGACCTGGTGGAAGAGGTGCAGCAGCTGGGCTTTGAGCAGGTGGTGCTGACCAATGTGCAGTTCCCCAAGCTGAGCAAAAAGCAGGACTACGGTACCACCAACGGGGTCTCCCGTGCCGACCAGCTGAAGGCGGACATCGCCGCCCTGCAGGACCGTTTGTCGGGCAAGGTGACCCTGTGGTTCAGCTACACGCTGGATCAGTGCAATAACAGCAGTGTGGCGCTGGACGTGCCGGCCCTGACCCTGGGCGTGCAGAACCTGATGGTGACCTCGGACGCGGCCATGGATGCCGATGCCCTGCAGGCGCTGGAAACGGCGGCCACGGATGCAGGGGTGGAGAACCTGACCGTACACGCCGCAGACCGCTTTGAGACCGACCACGTTTCGGGCTGAGTGATGCAGTAATTGTCTTTGATGATACGGGAAAGTGAGGAATCGACCATGAACACCACAACTTGCTTTGCACCTGCGCACATCCTTCTGCCTGCGGAGCAGATCCCGCTGAAACAGTGGGGCTGCATTGCCTGCGACCAGTTCACCAGCGACCGCGAGTACTGGCAGCGGGCCAAAGAAGCGGCTGACGGCAGCCCTAGCACCCTGAACCTGATCCTGCCGGAGGTGTATCTGGAGGACGGCGACGCGGACGCCCGGGTGGAGCAGATCCATGCCACGATGGCGGATTATGCACAGAACGTGCTCACCCGCGCCGTGGACGGCTTTGTGTATGTGGAGCGCACCGAGCAGAGCGGCCGGGTGCGGCAGGGTCTTGTGGGCAAGGTGGATCTGGAAGCCTACAGCTATCAGCGCGGAGCAAAGTGCACCGTGCGGCCCAGCGAGAGCACGGTGGAGAGCCGCATCCCGCCCCGCATGAAGGTGCGCACCGGTGCCGCACTGGAAACGCCCCACATCATGATGCTGGCCGACGACCCTCAGTGCACCCTCATCGAGCCCATCGCAGCCCGCAAGAACGAGCTGCGCAAAGTGTACGAGGGCGAACTGATGCTGGGCGGCGGCCATGTGGCCGGTTGGGCCGTGGAGGACCCGGCCATGATCGACCAGATCGAGACGGCACTGGCTGCGCTGGGCAGTCAGGAGGCCTTTGATGCCAAATACCCGGATGCTGCCCGCCGCGACCCGCTGACCCTGGCCGTGGGCGACGGCAACCATTCGCTGGCCACCGCCAAGGCCTGCTGGGAGGAGCTGAAAAAGACCCTGACCCCGGAGCAGGCCGAGAACCACCCGGCCCGGTGGTGCCTGGCCGAGGTGTGCAACGTCCACTCACCCGCCATCGAGATCGAGCCCATCCATCGGGTGCTGTTCAATGTGGACTGCGCTGCCGTGCTGCTGGCGCTGATCACCTGGAGCGACGAGAACATGGCAGGCTGCTGCTTTGGCGGCGAGAAAAAGCAGCCCTTTACGCTGGCCGGCCCTCACATGGCCAACGTGCTGAGCTTTGAGGAGCCCACCGCGCCGCTTACTGTGGGCACCATCGACGAATTTATTGAGTATTATCTGGAGCGTCACCCGGAGGGCCGGGTGGACTATGTACACGATGAACCGGCTGTGCGCGCGCTGTGCAAGAAGGGGGCTGTGGCCTTCCTGATGCCGCCCTTTGCCAAGAGCGACCTGTTCAAGGGTGTTGTGATGGGCGGCGTGCTGCCCCGCAAGACCTTCAGCATGGGCCATGCGGAGGAAAAGCGCTATTATATCGAGTGCCGGAAAATTACGGAATGAGAGAGCGCAATAGCCTTCCCCCAAGGGGGAAGGCTATTATAGGAGAACCATGACATTTGAAGAACTGAATCTGTCCGCCCCGCTTCTGCGCGCTGTGCAGGAGGCAGGCTATGAGACCCCGTCGCCCATTCAGGCAGCGGCCATCCCGCCGGTGCTGTCCGGCCGGGATCTGATGGGCTGTGCCCAGACCGGCACCGGCAAGACGGCCGCCTTTGCGCTGCCCATGCTGGATCGCCTCACTGCCAACCCGCCCCGCCGTAAGGGGGCTATCCGCGCGCTGATCCTGACCCCCACCCGGGAGCTTGCCTTGCAGATCGGCGAGAGCTTTGACGCCTACGGCAAGTACCTGAACCTGCGCAGCACCGTGATCTTTGGCGGTGTGGGCCAGGCCCCGCAGGTGGAGGCCCTGAAAAAGGGCGTGGACATCCTTGTGGCCTGCCCGGGCCGATTGAACGACCTGATCGGGCAGGGCTTTATCGACCTGTCGGATCTGGAGATCTTTGTGCTGGACGAAGCCGACCGTATGCTGGATATGGGCTTCGTGCACGATGTGAAGAAGGTGATCGCCAAGCTGCCCAAGGTGCGCCAGAACCTGATGTTCAGCGCCACCATGCCCGCCGAGATCGAGCAGCTGGCCGCCGGCATCCTGCGGAACCCGGCCTTTGTCAAGGTGGACCCGGTGTCCAGCACCGTGGACCGCATCCAGCAGAGCCTGTACCATGTGGAGAAGGGAAACAAGAAATTCCTGCTGCCCTGGCTCATCAAGAACCTGCAGCCCCCGGTGGTCAACGCGCTGGTGTTCAGCCGAACCAAGCACGGGGCCGACAAGATCGCAAGAGACCTCACCAAACAGGGCATCCCGGCGGCGGCCATCCACGGCAACAAGAGCCAGACCGCCCGCGTGACCGCACTGGAGGACTTCAAGGCCGGTAAGACCAGGGTACTGGTGGCCACCGACATCGCCGCCCGCGGCATCGACATCAGCGAGCTGTCCCATGTGTTCAACTACGACCTGCCCGAGGTGCCGGAGACCTATGTGCACCGCATTGGCCGCACGGCCCGTGCCGGAGCCGACGGCACCGCCGTCAGCTTCTGCGCCCCGGAGGAGCAGGAGTATCTGGCCGGCATCGAAAAGCTGAACCGCCGGAAGATCCCAGTGGTGTCCGGCCACCCGTGGGACGGCGTGCCCGCCCCGGTGCGCCCGGAGCCGCCCGTGCGCGGCAAAAAGCCCAAAGCTGCCCCCGAACAGGCCGGGAAGCAGCCGGAACAGCAGGCAAAGCCCGCGAAGGCGGCCGCCCCTGCAAAGCCTGAAAAAAAGGCTGCCGCCGCGCCCAAAGCGCAGGCAAAGCAGCCCGTAAAACTGGAAAAAGAGGAACGAACCATGGATGATCCCAAGCGTACTTCCGGCGGGCGCAGCAATGACCGCCGTTCCAACAATAACAACAACAGCCGCCCCCGCCGGGAGCAGAACGCCCCGGCCCGCGGCAGCAATGCCCAGCCCAAATTTGACCCGCACTTTGTGAGCGCCCCGGAGGCAACGCCGCTGCGCTCGGCCAGAAAGGCCCCGGCTGCTCCCGCTGCCCCGGCCATCAAGACCGCGCAGGGTGCTCAGGCCGTGCAGGGCCAGAATGCCCCGAACGGCGACCGCCGCAATGCAGGCCGCCGCAGCGACCGGAACACCCCGAACGACCGCAATGCCCGCCCGGCTGCAGCCGGTGGTGCAGGCCGTGCCCCGCGCAGCGAGCGCAATGAGCGCACCGGCAGCCCCCGCAGTGCCGCCGGCGGCGCAGGCCGCGCCCCCAAGGCCGACACCGGCCGCCGCAGCCGTCAGCCCGCTGCAAAGGACGAGGACCCGGGCCTTGTGCTCATCAGCCGCCGCCCGCCGCAGCAGAAGTTCACGAACTTTGAGGAGTACATGAACGCCCACGGCGGTGCCACCGCCCCCATTGAGGACCACAGCGACGAGGTATGAACCTGAACGAATTTGCCCCCTGGCAGTGCCCCCTGTGCGGCGCGCCGCTTGCCGGGGATGTGTCCCTGAAATGTGCCCGGAACCACAGCTTTGACCGTGCAAAAGAGGGCTACTGGCATCTGCTGCCGGTGCAGAGCATGCGCACCAAAGCCCCCGGAGACAGCAAAGAGATGGTGGCGGCTCGCCGCGCTTTCCTGAACGCCGGATATTACGGTATCTTCGGGCGGGCGGCGGGGGAGCTGTGCCTGGAATACGGCCAGTCTGCCGCCCCGGGTGCCGCACTGCATCTGCTGGATGCGGGCTGCGGCGAGGGCTGGTATGACCGCTGCATCGCGCAGCAGTTTGCCAAGGCGGGCAGGCCGCTGCAGCTGGCCGGGTTCGACATTGCCAAGCCTGCCGTGCGTCTGGCCGCCAAAGCACTGCCTGCCGCCCGGTACGCGGTGGCCTCCAGCTTCAGCCAGCCGGTGCGCACCGGCTGGGCCGACCTGCTGCTGAACTGCTTCTCGCCCTTTGCGCAGGAAGAGTTCCAGCGGGTATTGCGCCCCGGCGGACGCATGATCTATGTGGTGCCCGGCGCGGAACACCTCTACCAGATGAAGGCCGTGCTCTACGATACGCCTTACAAGAACCCGGTGCAGGAAGTTGCCTACCCGGGCTTCCGGGCCATCGGCGAGCGGGAAGTACAGGGCACCATCACGGTGCCCCACGACCAGCTGGAAGCGCTGTTCGCCATGACTCCCTATTACTGGAAAACGCCCCGCGACGGTGCGGCCCGTCTGGCCGCCCTGCCGGAGCTGACCACCGACATCGCATTCCGGTTTTTGCTGTTTGAGAAGTTGTGACCAAAAAGCTCCCCTGACCACAGGTCAGGGGAGCTTTTTTCATGCGTGATATTCCATCCACTTGCCCTTCCAGGCGTAGAGGATCATGAGCCCGGCACCCAGTGCCCAGGACACCGGGTAGAGGATGAACACCCCTTCGATGCCGGAGAAGAGGGGCAGCACCCACTGGATCCACACCACCCGGAACAGGCACAAGGACACCAGCAGCACCACCATGGGAGGGATGCTGGCTCCGGTGCCTCGCACCGCACCGGCCAGACCGTGGAGGATGCTGAGCAAAAAGTAGAAGGGGCAGAACCAGTGCATGGCAGCTTCGCCGAAGAACACCACGGTCTCGTCGTTGGTGAACAGGTGCATGATGACGTCCTGCCCGAGCAGCAGCAAGGCTCCGGTGATCAGGGTGTACACCACCCCCACCGCCAGGGTGACCCAGGTGCCTTTTTTGACCCGGTCCAGCCGGCCTGCGCCGTAGTTCTGGCCCACAAAGGTGGTGGCGGCCATGCTGATGCTGCTCACCGGAAGGATGTTGAAGCCGTCGATCTTCATGTAGGCGGCAAACCCGGCCATGGCGGCGGCACCGTAGCTGTTCACGCTGGCCTGCACCAGCACGTTGGAAAAGGAGATGACCATGTTCTGGATGCCGGTGGGCAGACCCACCCGGATGATGCGGCCTGCCATTTTGCGGTGCAGCCGGATGGCGGAAAGTTCCACCCGGCAGGCGTCCTCGCTTTTCATCAAAAAGCGCAGGCTCAGCACGCAGGACACCAGCTGGCTTAAGTCGGTAGCGATGGCAGCGCCCGCCACCCCCATCCGCAGCCCCACGATGAACACAAAGTCCAGCACGATGTTGGTCACCGACGCCCATGCCAGATACACCAGCGAGCGGCGGGAGTTGCCGGCGGCGTTCAGGATGCCGGCGGTCATGTTATACACCACGCTGAACAGCACCCCGCCAAAGTAGATGCGGATATAGGTCACGGCGTCGGCCAGCACCTCGGCGGGGGTGTTCATGGCCACCAGCAAAGCGCGCCCGCAGGCAACGCCGCCCACCGTCAGCAAAAGCCCCATGACCACCGCAATGGCAAGGGAGGTGTGCACCGCCTCGCGGGTCTCCTTGTGGTCGCCCGCGCCCAGATACTGCGACACCACCACGCCCGCGCCCACGGCAAGCCCCTGACTGAAGCCGATGAGCAGGTAGATGGGCGACCCGCTGGAGCCCACGGCGGCAAGGGCATTGCTGCCCACAAAATTGCCCACGATGATGCTGTCGGCGGTGTTGTACATCTGCTGCAGCAGGTTGCCGAAGATCAGCGGCAGGGCAAACAGCAGCAGGCTTTTTACAATGCTGCCCTCGGTCATAAGGGTAGCGGTATTCCGTGTTTTTACGGCGGCCATGGGGCTCCTCCTCTCAGCGCAAAAAATCGCTTGTATCCCTTAGCATAGCACAAACCCCGCCCCGGGACAAGGGGACGGCTGACGATTTTAAATCGTCTCACCCGCAGACAACAGCGGCGGCGCGGCGCTGCCGTGCAGCTTGCGGGCAAGATAGTTCTGGGTGATGCGTACCACCGTACCGGACAGCGCCACCACGCCGATGAGGTTCGGCAGCATCATCAGGCCGTTGAAGGTGTCGGAAAGCGTCCATGCAAGGTCCAGCCGCATCACCGCGCCTACCGGCATCAGCGCCACGAACAGCACCCGGTAAAATGTCCCAGCCCCCGCGCCGAAGAGATACTCCACGGCTTTGCAGCCGTAGCAGCTCCAGCCCAGCGCGGTGGAGTAGGCGAACAGCAGGATGCACACTGCGATGAGCTTTGACCCCAGCGTGCCGAACACGGCATCAAAGGCCTGCCCCACCAGTGCACTGCCCGCCGCCCCGGCGGCAATGCGCCCGGTGTCCAGATCCACAAAGCCGGAGGTCAGCACCACCAGCGCCGTCAGGGTGCACACCACCATGGTGTCTGCAAACACCTCAAAAATGCCCCACATGCCCTGCTGCACCGGCTCTTTTACGTTGGAAGCCGCGTGTACCATCACCGAGGAGCCAAGTCCGGCCTCGTTGGAAAAAGCACCCCGCTTGAAGCCCCAAGTGACCGCCCGGGACAGCCCATAGCCCACCATGCCCCCGCCGGCGGCCCGCAGCCCGAACGCGCCCTTTACGATGGTGGCAAGCGCCGCCGGGACGGCGGTGATATGCACCCCCACCACAGTGAGTGCCCCTACAATGTACAGCAGCGCCATGGCGGGGACAAGCCTTTCTGCCACAGCGGCCACCCGCTTGAGCCCGCCCAGCAAAATCACTGCCGATACTGCCGCCAGCACTGCGCCGGTGACGGCCTCCGGCACGCCAAAAGCTGCCTGCAGATTGCCCGCGATGGAATTGAGCTGGCTCAGGTTGCCGATGCCAAAGCTTGCCAGCGCGCAGAACGCAGCAAACAGCACCGCCAGCACCCGCCCCGGCTTGCCGCCAAGGCCGTCCCGCAGGTAGTACATCGGCCCGCCGCGCCAGCCGCCCGCCGGGTCTTTGCGGCGGTAGTAGATGCCCAGCACGTTCTCGGCGTAGCTGGTCATCATGCCCAGCAGCGCCATGACCCACATCCAGAACACCGCCCCCGCCCCGCCGGAAAGGATGGCTGTCGCCACCCCCACAAGGTTGCCGGTGCCGATGGTGGACGCCAGCGCGGTGCACAGGCTCTGAAACTGGCTGATGGCCTGTTCCTCGCGGGCGGTATGGGCGGTGACGCTCCGGTCGGTCAGGATGGCACCGAGGGTGTGCCGCATCCAGTAGCCCCACCGCCGCAGCTGGAAGCCCCCGGTGCGCACCGTCAGCAGCAGCCCGGTGCCGAAGAGCAGCCCCAGCCCCACCGGCCCCCACACGATGCCGTTCACGGCCTCGATTCCCCGCATGAACCGCTCAGGCATCCTATCCCCCCCTTTTTTTACCGTATCCTATGCAGCAGCCTTACTCCTCATGCGGTGCGGAGGGCTTTTCGGGGTCGGGGACGGGAAGGGGTTCCAGCGTCAGCCAGAAGTCCTCCGGTTCCTCACGGTCTTTTTTGTTGGGGTTTTCTGTTTGATCCATACAGCATCCCTGCCTTTCTGCATAAAGGGTCGCCCGGTGGGCTATGCTTTATGCACAAAAAGGAGGCAGAGCCATGAAACACGCAAAACGCAGCGGCTGGCGTCCCTTCTGGGCGGCGCTGTGCGCCGCCCTGCTGGTGCTGCTGCCGCTGGTGGGCGGCACGGTGCTGCTCAGCCGCGCCCAGCTGCGCAGCAGTCTGCGGCAGGCCGCAAAAAGCCAGAGCGGAGTGCCCATCCGTCTGCCCAAAGCCACTGACCGGTGTACCGTGCTGCTGTGTGTGGCAGACGAGACCCCGGGCTTTGTGCTGGCCTACCTGAACGCCGGGCAGAACTGCATCCATCTGCTGGCGGTGCCCGCCGCGCTGGAAGTGCCCTTTGGGGGCAAAAATGTCCCCCTTGCGGATTGTTACGCCGCCGCAGGCCCCGCCCGCTGCCGGGAGGCGCTGGGCGAGGTGTTCGCCCTGCCGGAGGATACCGACTATCTTGCCATCGCCCCGGCGGTGCTGACAAAGCTTGCGGCGCGGTACGGTGCAGTGCGGGTGGGTTTTACCGGGGCGCTCACACCGGAGCAGCTGGCGCGGTACGGCAAGGGCACCGGGGTGCAGGGCATTTCTGCCGCCGATGCCCACAGCTTTTTAGCGGCGCTGGATGCCGACACTTCTTTTTCGCCCCGGCGCAGCGCCGCCGCCCGGGCGGCGGTGTGGGATGCGTTTTTCCGGCAGGCGCTGGAGCTGCTGCCCACCACCCTGCCGCAGGGTCTGCGGGAGGTGAGCGGCAGTCTGCTGACCAGCCTGACCGCCGTAGACCTTGCAACGCTGGAGCGTACACTGGAATTTTTAGCCACCAGCGCCGAGCCGGTGGATATCACCGCTGACGCCCTGCCCGGGGACTGGGCAGGCGGACACTATACGGTGTCCGATGCCTCCCGGGCGGCGGTGCAGAGCTTTTTCAACCTCTCCCCGGCGGCGGCGCAGTCTGCGTCCGGCAGTGAGCCGTAACCCAGCACCAGCGTCCCGGCGGCAGAGTGCGCCGTGCCGGTCAGGTCGTAGTCGCTCAGCAGGGAACAGCGCACCCCATACTGCCGGGCAGCAGCCCGCAGGGCGGCGTCCGGCGGCGGGTCTTTCAGCTGCGCCAGCAGGTGCAGGCCGGTGTGCAGCCCCGCAAGGGTCAGCTCTTCCGGTGCAAAGGAGGTGCGCAGCGCCGCCACCAGCGCATCCCGGCGGGCTTTGTAGGCGGTGCGCTCCCGCGCTAAGTGCCGGGTGAAATACCCCCCGGTGATAAAGC
>OLGE01003198.1_pt1 | contig 13319 bp, 8 predicted proteins | sample 1605151 | NCBI WGS metagenome assembly OLGE01 (sample SAMEA3888912, study PRJEB22519) | human gut metagenome | biome: human gut; feature: human-associated habitat; material: faeces | place: Denmark | collected 2010
TAGAGCACGACACTCTTAATGTTGGGGTCTAGGGTTCGAGCCCCTAAGGGAGCACTGAAACGGAGATCAGAAATGGTCTCCGTTTTTCGTATGTATCTGTGGCTGAGGAGGTTCTTTGTTTATTGCATCCGTTTTTCAATATTGCTGTTCTGTCTTTTTTCTACGCGGCGGGCACGCTGGTTACCGAATGTGTAGGAAAAAGTGACTACGCCGGTAATGTACCGTTTGTTAGTGATTGAAAACCGATAATCCGAAAAGGTATTGGTAACAGTTATGTTCGATTTCAGAATATTGTATACTCCTGCTGAAAGAGAGGCTCGGCGGAACTGTTTCAGTATATATATTTCCAAATCGTGTGTGGCTCCGATATCAAAGGCTGTAGCTCGTCTTTTGCTTGAATACTGATATTTAAGGTCAAGATACCAATTGTATTTTTTTGATAATGCAAGATTACTTTTTACGGTAACTCCGTAGCTGAAATCATTGAAGTCTATTTTTCTATCACTCACCGCACCACGAGTGGATACATAACCGAATGCTGCTTCAACTGAAAAATTCCAATAGTTCTTGAACAGGCTTTGGGATATAAACAGTGAAATATCCAATGCGTGGCCGTTTCCATAGTTATCCGTATATGTGCGGGTCATATCATCTATTGGCAAAACGAAGTCAGTCCACAAATCCTTGTCATAAAGGTAATCCACTGTCAGCATATAGTCATCAAACAGAGTATAGCTGAACATCAATTCGTAGCCTTTGCTCGATTTGAGATTAGGGTTATTCTGGATATAAGTGGAGGGCGAGGTGTAGGTGATGAATGGGTTTAGTTGTCCATAATAGGGACGCATAATAGAGCTGGTAAAATCCAACGAGAGTTCGTGGTCGTCAGATGGCATATAGAGTATGGATAGCGTCGGGAAAATGTCAAATTCGTTTCGATTAACGGTTTCAGAAGTGGTTTTCTGTGAACCTTTTGCGTGGTATTTTTCGGCTCTGACTCCTATTTCAGTCTCAAGTGTTTCAGACCATGCCCGTTGGTAGTTGATATATCCGGCAAGATTATAATCTTTATAAATAAATCGGTTGGTGCGTCCGGCATCGCTCACATAATCGTCCCCAGAACGCAACCCATAGAAAAAATCATTATCTACCGTTCCGCGATATCCGCTTAGTCCAACTTGAAGCGTATTGTCAGAGTTGAAGCAATGTTCATATTCAGCACGTCCCCCATATACTATTGTACCTACCGATGGTCGCTGGGAAAAATCGTCTGTTATAACAGATGAGGCTAAGTAATCTTTACGATATGTGTTGTTGATGTTGCGTTTGTTGGAATTGTTTTTAAAATCAAGGTCAATGTTTAAGCGAGAGCCTTCATTGTCCGTTTTGAAGACATAATTGAGGTTTGCTCCCCATGTCAGATTAGGGGCAGGACTTTTCGTGATGACATCTGCTGTATAGATTGAATCAACTATATCACTGTTTATCCGTCCGTAAGTACTGGTTGATGATGAGTTCTTACGGTAATCAAGTCCACCCAGACTAATCTGTGCTCCTAGTTTATGGTGGTCACTGATGTTGTAATTCAGATTGATATAGCCACCTGCGTTGAGAGTCCTGGTCCGCTCACGAAAGTCTGATTGTGTTGAAAGTCCAGTTTGGAGGTAATTGTATGAATGATTGGATTCTTGTCTTAATTGGTTGTATGAGGTCGTTATACCTGCTGTCAAATCGACTCTCTTTCCCGCATAGTTCATAAATAATATACCGCTTGGGCTGTTGTAGTAGCCTTGACGGTCTTCTATTGTGGCAAATACACGGAGACCTTCGTCCGGTTTTTTCTTGAGTACGACATTTATGATGCCGTTGCGATTTTCTGCCGATTGAGTGCTTCCTGTTACAGGAATAATTTCTATGCGGGCGATTTCATTGGCAGGAATACCTTTTAGCATTTGTTCTGCCATTTGATTGTCTCCTACACTACGGCCGTTGATATGAATGTTCGCATCGTTTTTTCCCAGAATCGAAATGCCTCCTTCAGGCTTAATGTCTATCATCGGCATAAAGCGCAGAAAGTTATATGTATTACTTCCCGTTGCAAATGGGGAAGCAGCAATGTCGCGTATGACGAATTTACCTATTTCACGCTCGATATGAGGTGGTTCAGCCGTTACGACAACTTCTTGTAGTTGCTCTATAGCCACTTGCATACGGAGAATTCGTGCTGTTTCCATGTCGGTTTTATTATTAATAGGAATATTCAAACTCGTGTAACCGATATGGGTGGCATTGAGTATGAATGGCAAGGGTATAGTAGGAAGAACATATTTACCATCAGTACTTGAGGTTGTGGTTGCAAGCACTTCGGATGTTTCAGGATTAACTGCTATCAAATATACTCCAGGTATGCATTCTTCTTTTTCATCCAAAATGGTTCCTGAAAGCGGAAGAGTTTGAGCTGAGAGGTTACAAAAAACGCATATATTCACCAAGACGAACAGCAGTTTTCGAACGAATGCAGTGTGTCTTATGTGAGGGGATAAAGGTTTCAGGTGATAATTTGTAACAATGTACATCATAATTTTTTTGGAGGTAACTTATGTAATTAGTGTGAAACGTTTTTATGTTTATATTCTCATGGCAGAATAAGTATGCCATATCGCTTTTCTACTTAACAATACTTCGGTAAATTTTACCGATATTTTTAAGATTTAACAATCGAGCAGGCTAAAGCCAGCTCAAACCATATGAAAGTTCATTGAAATATTGTCAATAGATGATCTCCAAACAGTAAGGATTCTGTGTTTCGGGATGCGACAAATGCAGTAAATATACAAGAAAAGTATTGTATAAGTTATTGAACTTTAGTAAATTAGAAGTATATTACCCCTTCTGATTATGACTATGGAATCAATCCTCATGCAAATCCATGATACACAATGCCTATATGCTTGAAAGATTTATTTGCGTGTTCGGCATACGACCGGACACGGCATTAATTGACAAAACTTTCAAAGAACTAATTATATTTAATGCCAGAGCCGCTTAGGCTCGGCTAATTTTTAACGAGCTGTTGGCTTTGAAGTTACAAATTTATTTGCAGATAGTATGCTTTTCTTTGCAAAAGTTTCACTTCCGAGAGGAAAAATTCTCACGCGGGTGGGGTGGTCGCATTGAAACGTCACTTTGTCCTTTGGTGCGCCCGGCGGGGGGGGTCTCTGGAGGTTCGCTTCGCTCATCCCGTCAGGCTGTCACCTGCCACCCATTCACAAGGTCATGGGCGACCATGCCTCCAGAGGCTCCACCCACGCCGGGCTTTTTTGCCACGTGTTTTCATTTTGTGTGGTGCGTAAATCCTTGTTATGTAATAAATTAACCTTCTTCAGAGTTGCTGTTATGCGAACTCTGAAAATAGATATCTATCTCATGATCAATTATTTGTGCTCCACACCACGTTGTCATTTCCTGATTTTTGTTGACTCCGATTGGAGTCTTTCCCTGAAATGAGTTGACTCTGGTTGTTCATTTTTTTGGGATCCATTTTCCGTGGCTCATTTCGTACCGCGAAAACGTTTTAATCCATACCAAATGTGTTTGCCGAGGCGTTTTGTTCTGAGAAAACGTTTTAGATGGTACGAAAAATAGTTTTGCGAGAAAATGGTGGGGAATTCAACCACTTATAAAGATTTCTTCACCCGAGATGTCCCCTTTTGCCGAAGATTTTGTTATAACCGATATATATATATTTGCAGTCTTAAACAACAATACCGGGAAATATGTATAAAAATGCAACAAAGCTTGTGTGAGTTGCATCTATGTATGGATGGATGAGGGGGAGAGTGGGGATTGGTTATAATGAAAAGGATTGCTAGCTAAGGAATCCTCAAACAAATATTCTTTAATGCGAAAATTTACATTGGCGGCGATGGCCGTCATTTTTGCTGTCAATCTGGCTGCCCAGAACAAGTGTACAGTCAGCGGATATATCCGGGATGCAGCTACGGGGGAGACGCTCATCGGAGCGGGAGTGATGGTGACGATTACAGAAGTTGCGTCGGGGACGAAAGCTTCCGCGGCGACACCCGGGGCAAATGCCTCAGCGGCAACAAATGACAAACCGAGGGCAAACTCCAGAATCATTGGCGCAGTCACCAACGAATTCGGATACTATACGATCACCATCCCATGCGGAAACATTGACCTGACATACTCCTACGTCGGATGCGCGGATTTGCAGAAAAGCATTGACCTACAGCGGGATACTGTTGTAAACATTTCATTGGCGCAGGCGGCTTCACTGAAAGCCTCGACTATTGTGGCACGAAAGGACGCCGGCATACAGTCCACCTATATGGGAGCATTGGAAATCCCGCAGGAGATGATCAAGAATATGCCGGTGGTGCTGGGCGAACCTGATGTCATCAAGACCATTCAACTGATGCCTGGCGTGCAGAGCGGCATGGAAGGATTTTCCGGAATCTATGTGCGGGGCGGTGGCGCTGACGAAAACCTTATGATGCTCGACGGAACACCGCTTTACAATGTCAGCCATCTGCTCGGCCTGCTGTCGGTTTTCACTCCGGAAGCGGTCAAGAAAGTTACATTCTACAAAGGCTCTTTCCCGGCAAGATATGGCGGCAGAGTATCCAGTATAGTCGACGTCAGGACCAATGACGGCAATACCAAGGGATTCCACGGCTCGGTATCAGCAGGACTCCTTTCGGAAAAACTCCACTTCGAAGGCCCTATAGCCGGCGAAAACACCACCTGGTCCTTCAGCGCGCGCGGGATGCACACCTTCCTGTTCGACAGACTGATAAAGGCCTGCGGAAGCCCTGCCAATTACGCGTTTTATGATATCAATGCCAAGGTAACCCATCGTTTCAGCGACTCGGACAAGATCTTCGTGGGATTCTATACCGGACGCGATTATTTCAGATACTCCGATTCCGACAAATCCAGTTCGAGATATTATGGCCCTGACTATGAGCCATATACGAAGTACGAAGAGGAGAATACGAAAATGAACCTCAAATGGGGCAACACATTGGCATCGGTAAGGTGGAACCATGTCTTCAGCAGCAAGCTGTTTGCAAATACCTCGGTTTCGTGGAATACATATAAGATGAACATGGTCACCAATACCAGGGAGCTTCTGAAATCGGAAACGGAGAACTACGACAAGCAGTACAGGTATTCCTATACGTCAGGCATCCGTGACCTGGGCGCGAGAATTGACTTCGATTATGTTCCGACGCCTTCGCACCTGATAAAATTCGGCGGCGAATTCGTGAATCACCTTTATCGCCCGGAAGTGGAACGCTCGCGCAGTCTCAACAACCTTGACGGCAAGGAAGAAAAAAGCGACAAGGTGAACGACGCCAGCCCGAACCTTTATGGCAATGAACTGTCGGCCTACATTGAAGACGACATGACTTTCGGGGAGCATTTCTCATTCAATCCGGGACTGCACCTGAGCCTGTTCCTGGTCAATGGCCGTACATATTTCTGTCCGGAACCACGTGCCGCGGTCAAGGTCTCATTCGGAAAGGGCTGGGCTGTCAAGACGGCTTATTCCAAGATGTCGCAATACGTGCATCAGCTCACATCGGGCAACCTCAGCCTTCCTACTGACCTCTGGGTGCCTATTACCAAGAACATCAAGCCGGTAACATCGGACATCGTCTCGCTCGGCACATATTATAGAGGCCTGAAAGGATGGGAATTCTCGGTGGAGGGCTACTGGAAGCAGATGAACAATGTCCTTGAATATAAAGACGGCAAGATGTCATTCTCCTCGGCTGCCGACTGGGAAGAAAACGTCGAGATGGGGCAGGGGCGGTCGTATGGCGTGGAACTCTATGTCCAGAAGACACTCGGCCGCACCACCGGAACCGTCTCATATACATTGTCCAAGACCGACCGCATCTTCCGCGACGGCACCATCAACAATGGAAAACGCTTCCCGTTCGTTTATGACCGCAGGCACAACTTCTGCGTCAGCCTGAACCAGAAACTCGGTAAAAGAGTGGACCTGAGCGCAATATGGACCATTGCCTCCGGAAACTGGATGACGGTCTCCACCAGGTCGACAGTTACACTCTCTCCGGACGGAAAGGGCATGTCGATGGTGGACTATATCTCCAGCAGGAACAATTACAGGCTTCAGCCGTCCCACAGGCTAGATTTCAGCGTCAATATCCACAAGAAGAAACGTCATGGCGAGCGTATCTGGAACTTCGGAATGTACAATGCCTATGGCGCCAAAAATCCTAACTGGGTGACTTTGGACAGCAGGGAAGTGAAGAACCCGGACACCGGGAAAACCACGTATATCCCGGCATTGAGCAAGAAAACCTTCCTCTTGTTCCTTCCTTCTTTCAGTTACACCTTCAAGTTCTAGAAATCATGAAAAAGTCAATATTGATAATGATTGCGGCAATGATGTCGGTCGCATGTGAGGAATACATTGACCTGCGCAGGGAAGGCCCGGAGAAGATGCTCGTGGTGAACGGCAATCTGGTGGCGGGCGACACGCTGCACACGGTTTTCCTTACCTGGGGCATGTATGACGATGTGAAACCCGTCGAATCGGCGCATCTTGAATGCTACGTGAACGGCAAGCTGGTGGCGTCTACGGACAATGTGACCGAGCCGGAGCGGTTCTCGTACAATGCCAATGCCATCCGGTTCAAGGCCCCTTTCAATGCCGGTGACGAGGTCAGGATCACGGTCGATGCCGGCGATGCCCATGCCGAGGCGGTCGCTGTCGCTCCCAATGCTCCTGTTGTCAATGCAGTGGACACGACTTCATTCATGGCGAAGAACAAAGGAGGCGAGCTGGTCAGTTTCTATATGACCAAGGTCCATCTGCAGGACGTTGCCGGAGAAAGCAATTTCTACCGTATGGTAATGTCTTATGAATCAGAGTACAGGGCTTCTGAAGTGCCGTCCGGCAGTCCTTACGTGGAAGGCCAGTTCTTGTGCAGCAGATACAGTGACATCAAGTTCGACAACAAGTATGAAAGCCTGCTGTACAGGAATCTTAAAATCGGTATGGAGGACAGTTCCAGTGATGCGAATAATTATTATGCCAATGAATATAACTTGTTTACGGACAATACTTTCGCTGACAAGGAATATACATTGAAACTGGCTGTGGAAAAGACACTCCTGCATAATTATTATCCGAATTCATGGTCACGTGACGAATATGTGCCGGCCGAGTACGGGAAAATCTGTTTCCGTGTATTGTCAATGTCCCGAAGCACCTATACTTACATGAACGACTACGCATTCGACAATTCGGAGCAAGGTTCCTGGACCTTCATTGATGAAATTCCTTATCCGAGCAATGTCAGCGGCGGTACCGGCATGGTTTCGATTATGACTCCGGCGGATTTTTATATTGACCTTAAAAAGAGATGACAGTAATGAACAAGATAAATTTTGCGCTTGCATTGGCATTGACCTTTATGGCCGCGGTAGCGTGCGTCAAGAATAAGGTCGTATATGATATGACGGATGCGGCGCGTGCCGCGATGGACAGGCTTGTCGGTGAGTATGAACTCGTCGGCGCGGAATGGGACGGGGCACCGGTGGACCTGAATGGCGACGGCGTGGCTTCCGCTTCGATTTTTGATGAATTGAAAGAGGTGCCGGACCTGACAGATGAAATCGGTATAGAGATAGATATGGCGGCACCGTATCGGACTTCCGTGAGAATCAGCCTGCTGATAGAAGAAATCTACCTGAACACTTCAATCGCGTTTTGGAACAAGAGTGTTTTTACGCCGAAATTCTCCGTGGACTCGTCCGGGAATTATGACCTGGGCATTGACCCTTATTATGGAAAAGTATCCGATGACGGTCGCTGCCAAGGTTATTTCTATAAGATGAACGTCCGGCTGGAAGGTGATGATATGCTGTATCTTTCGGGTTATACGGTGTTGCGTGACGACCGCTCCGGACAGCCTGTGAACGGAACGCTTGTTTATAAGTTCAAATGCGTTAACGGAAAAGGGAAAAAATGAAATAAAATCTTAACAATTTAATTTTTGCAGAATAAAAAAATCTTTCTGACTTGCGCGCCCTTTTGAAAAAAAAATTGACCTTTTGGATAAAAGGTAGATATAAAAACCGATATAGTGTGTATAGAGTAGTGTAATATTATGAACAAACAGTATTACGAAGCTCCGCAGATGGAGCTCCTGTCTGTCGAGGTTACCTCTTCTTTCGCGCAGTACAGAAACAGTTCTCTCAGTGCCCACATGGCATAAGAAGAGCCCTTTCCTCCTGTTCTGACAAATATAAGACGGCTATTCCGCCTCCTTGTATAAACGTAATCTTCAGAGAAACGGCAGTGTTCCGTCTCGTTCAAGTACTCAATACATGAGGAACAGATTCTGCTGTCCAATGAGTCATAGTCGGAGTCAATGATCCATGGCTTGAGAGCTGATATCTTGCCTGCATCCAGTTGCCCGAATTGCATGAATGCATCGGCAACATTGGATTGATGTTCTTTAAGCGCCGCCTCATCGTCTGTCCAGGAATCATCGTTCAGAAGAACTACAATGTTTCCCCGATAGTTGTCAATGTTCTCCTGTATTGACGATATCGCCGGCTGAATACTCTGATGAAATTCATCCCAAGGCCTGCTGAAATTACGATATAGTCTAACCAGAATGTAAACATCAGGAAACTCGACATTGACTCTATGTATCATATTCATTGACAATTTGCGCTAAAAATGTAGGGAATAATCTGTGCCCATCAGTCGGAGCCGTTGTTTCCCGATGTCTAAGATAGTCAATTAATGGAAAATAGCCCAGCCGGTTGCAAAAAAAACTTTGGTGACCGGCTGGGCTGTCAATGCTCATGAGATATTATTCTCCGCTCTTGGGCTCCGCAGGAGCTTCATTAGGCTGATTGTCAGCTGGTTCTTCCAGAGCCGGAATTTCATCAATGTCAATGAATTCTTCGGGAATCTGATGCTTGCCGTCATTCTTGGCCCCAAGCTTTACCAGTTGGCTGGCGGTGGTGAACACACTCTGGCTGCCGCCTTTCAGTTTCTTGGATGATGCCTCGTATGAATTCAATGCATTCTGAATGCTGTCACCGACCTTCTTGTAGTTTTCCAGAAACATTCCGAGACGATTGATTATCTCGGATGCAAGAGCATAAACCTGTGCATGATTATTGGCTTGGGCAATTTGGGTCCACGTCAGACTTACCATCTTGAGGGCACCATAAAGGCTTTGTTCATCAGCTATGCAGACATTCTTGTCCGCTGCATCCCTCCAGAGTCCAGGTTCCGCATTCAATGCCGTCCAGAGAGCACCGGCATGCGGCACAAACATTATCACGTATCCTGCAGAAATCTTAGGTGCGACCATATACTTCGAATAGTCCTTTTTCGCAAGTTCATCCACATGCCTCTTGATGCTGGCAATATGCTCCTTCAGATGACGCTCTTTGTCAATGTCATTATCGGCATTGACATAATTTGCGAAAGCTGTCAATGATACCTTTGAGTCGATAATTACCTCACGCCTCTGGTCAAGATGCAGGATAACGTCCGGACGCATGAGATTTCCGTCCTCACTTTTAAGAGCCTTTCCATCCTGATCTCTCAGAGTAGGCTGTATATCGAAATGAATCCCGCATTTGAGTCCTTGAGTCTCAAGCAAGTTTTTCAATTGAATCTCACCCCAGTCTCCCTGGATTTTGCTTCCGTGCCTAAATGCGGCTGCCAACTCGTCCGCGCTCTTTCGTGTGGCATCGCTGAATTCCATGAGACCCTTGATCTGCTGCTCGATTTCACCATGCATCTTGGCTTGGGCAGTACTGCCATTTTCCATCGTCACCTTCAGTTGGGCGATGTTTTCCTTGAGCGGATTAAGAATCTGCCCGATGCTCTGATTGCTGGACTCGGCGAACTCCTTCTGACTTGCCTTGAGCATGTCATTGGTATCGGCCTTGACTTGGGCTGTAACCTTTCCGATGGTCTCATTGAACTTCTCCTGAAGTGATGCCATCATTTCCCTGTTCTTTTTCTCGAGTGCCTCAAGTGACTCCTTGTTGCGCTTTTCCATATCAGCTTTAACCTCTGCTACCTTGGCATTGGCATTGACACGCTCCTGCTCTATCATTGACCTTAACCCTTCTGCATCCTTTTCGGCATGAGCCAGATCTGCGTCGCTTTTCGCGAGTTTCGACTTGTAATCCGCCTCCAGTCCGGCTTTTGCGATATCCACCGCCTGGCTCATTCTGCTCTTGAAAATGAGGGCTACAACAATGGCTGCCACGACGGCGCCTCCCAAAAATGAAATCAAAATTTCCATATCTATAAACTCTCTTTTCTATAATATATCGATTTTACGGAAAATCTTACATTCTTACAACCAATTTATTGAAAAATTTCTATATTTGCGAGCGAACATTACGGGGTGCTGACAAATCGGCTGAGATTATACCCATTGAACCTGATGCAGATAATGCTGCCGCAGGGATACAATTCACTTGAAAACGGGCATTGAAAATGGTCCAAGTGATTTCCGCCAGCAGTCTTTGCTCTGTATTCCGGCATTGTTCTTACATAGTAACATATTAATAGAAAGCATTTATGCCAGCAGACAACAAAGCTTACGCCCAAAGAGAAAAGGCGTATCTGTCGGGAACATTGTACCCGGAAATAAGAGTGGGCATGATGAAGGTCAATCTCACTCCTACCGTAACCAAGGATGAAAATGGTGTGCCTCACATGGAACCGAATGATCCTGTCTATATCTACGACACCAGCGGTCCATACAGCGACCCGGAATATCAGGTTGACCTTAAACAGGGCTTGCCGAGGATGCGGGAAAAATGGATAATCGAGCGCAATGATACTGAGGAACTAGGCTGTGTTTCAAGTGATTATGGCCGTCAGCGCCTCGAAGATCATTCGTTGGACAGTCTCCGTTTCGGCCATATCAAACTGCCTCGCAGGGCAATTGAGGGCAAGAATATCACTCAGATGGCATACGCGAAAGCCGGAATCATCACTCCGGAAATGGAGTATGTTGCCATTCGAGAGAACATGAAATGCAAGGAAGCCGGCATTGACAGTTACATCACACCGGAATTCGTGCGCGACGAAATCGCCCGCGGCCGCGCGGTGCTTCCGGCAAACATCAATCACCCCGAGAGCGAGCCAATGATAATCGGCAGAAACTTTTTGGTGAAGATCAATGCCAATATCGGTAACTCGGCCACGACTTCCAGCATTGATGAGGAGGTGGACAAGGCCGTTTGGTCCTGCAAATGGGGTGGAGATACGGTGATGGACCTTTCTACCGGAGCCAACATTCATGAGACCAGGGAGTGGATCATCAGAAATTCACCTGTCCCTGTAGGCACCGTTCCGATCTATCAGGCTCTGGAAAAAGTCAAGGGCAATGTGGCGGACTTGAATTGGGAGGTCTATCGCGACACATTGATAGAGCAGTGCGAGCAGGGGGTCGATTACTTTACCATCCATGCCGGAATCCGTCTGGAGAACGTCCACTTGGCGGACAACCGTCTATGCGGTATCGTGAGCCGTGGAGGAAGTATCATGAGCAAGTGGTGTCTCCTATATAACAAGGAGAGTTTCCTGTATGAGCATTTCGATGATATCTGCGACATCGTTTCCAAGTATGATGTGGCATTGTCTCTCGGTGATGGCCTCCGTCCGGGTTGTATTGCCGATGCCAATGATGCTGCACAGTTCGCTGAGTTAGATACTATGGGTGAATTGGTTACGCGTGCATGGGCAAAAAATGTCCAGGCTTTCATCGAGGGCCCGGGTCATGTCCCGATGCATAAGATTCAGGAAAATATGGATCGTCAGATTACCAAATGCCATGAAGCACCATTCTATACACTTGGACCTCTGGTAACTGATATCGCTCCTGGTTATGACCACATAACTTCAGCTATCGGCGGTGCCCAGATTGCGTGGCTGGGGACAGCTATGCTTTGTTATGTGACACCGAAGGAGCATCTTGCACTTCCTGACAAGGAGGACGTCCGCGTAGGTGTAGTAACATACAAGATTGCCGCACACGCTGCGGATCTCGCCAAAGGACATCCGGGTGCGTTCCTCCGTGACAATGCCTTGTCCAAGGCGCGTTTCGAGTTCCGCTGGCGTGACCAGTTCCATCTGTCTCTTGACCCGGAACGTGCCCTCCAATATTTTGAGGAGGCAGGCCATACCGACGGAGAATACTGCACCATGTGCGGTCCTGATTTCTGCGCCGCCAGACTTTCCCATGATTTGAGGAAATTCAAAAAATAAGGAAAGGTATTTCAGGTGATGAGGAAGGTGTGTCAAAACTCCTTTTTTGAAGAAATCACCCCTGCTGCAGTTATCTGTAGCAGGGGTGAACCTTTCTATTTGGGCACTATGACACACCCTCCTATTTTTTTCTGTCCTGAGTGATAAGGATTTCCACAGTTTCAAACGGGGGATGCAAATGTATTCTGAATTCCCGAGATCGGATATAGGCGATGCGGTCAATATATTCCACATTGACAATTGTCTGTCGGTTAGCGCGGAAGAACATATTCGGATCCAGACTGGCATATAGTTGCAGCAGAGACACGTTTGCAGTTGCCCAATTTCCATCATTGAGGTAAACCCTTGTGACTCCGAACTCTGTGTAGATATAGACAATATTGGCCACTGATACAATTACGATATCTTGATCAACATTGAGAATCAGTTTCTGCTTCGAACAATGTGTCTTCCTGGAGCTGTTCGAACACTTCAAGGTAGCGCTCCAGACCGATGTATATGCCTTGTTTCGGTAATTTATTTTCGAACCTCTTGACATTTGTCAGTTTGGGTTTCGCGACTGTAATATGTTGTACGCCAATATATTACATGCTGGTATGGAGCGGGGTGCTCCTGCCAAGACCCCATTTCGTTGCTACCTCTTGGATCCCTTATAACTGGATAACTTTCTGATAATTAATGCATAATGCCAGATTTTAGTTGTCAAGAGGGTCGAAAATCGAAGGCTTTGGCCAGACGACTTAAACGACTCCGCAGTTACGTGTTGATTTGTCTTGCAAGCGCGGTTCCGTTTTTCGAGAGACATCGTAACCAGCCGTGTTATCATTTGCCATTTATCTGTTCAGGTCAATGTCATATTGGCATGGCTAGGCACTGAAATATTCACCATCTAAACATGACTGGCCGACAGGGCCTTCGGAGCGGCGTAGCCGCCCATGGCTTCGTGAATGGGAGGGGCCCGCCGCGGTAGCGGTGGGAAGGATAGCCCCAACGGGGCGTA
>OLGE01003201.1_pt1 | contig 13298 bp, 7 predicted proteins | sample 1605151 | NCBI WGS metagenome assembly OLGE01 (sample SAMEA3888912, study PRJEB22519) | human gut metagenome | biome: human gut; feature: human-associated habitat; material: faeces | place: Denmark | collected 2010
CTGAAGATTCACGCCTGTTCGGCGTGAAGATCTTTTCACCGTATTTTCGGCTTCCACCGATTGGAACGCCCCTCAGTCGCTGCGCGCCAGCTCCCCGGTGAGGAGCGTTGCCGTAAAAGGCATTTGATTTGCTGCGCTTTGGCCGCAGGCCAACAGCAGCCGATGCCACTTCCCGCAACGCCCTCTCCCGTGAAAAAGCAAATCCGGCGGGGCCGCAGCCCTGCCGGATTTGCAAAATCTAAAATAATTTTTCTGCTATTTATGCCCAGCGCAACGCGGAGGGCATTCTAAATCGTTTGCCTTCCAGAGAACAGGCCACTTTCCTTAACGCCCATCCGTGAAAAAACAATCCCGGAAAATCCGCAGATTTTCCGGGATTGCATATCTTTAAAAATAATTTTCCGCTGATATTGCCAGAGCAAAGCGGAGGCAATTCCAAATCGTCCTGCTTACTCCGTGATCCGCCCTGCCGCGCTGGTCTCCAAGACCGGGTAACCGGTGCGGGTGCAGCGCACGGCGCAGCGGGCGCGGCCGCCGGTGGTGCAGGTGAACAGGGTCAGGTCCCAGGCGTCCTCGTCGCTGGCCGTGATCATCTTGTCGATGTCGGTGGGCTGGATGGTCTCCACGTTGGACACCTCATAGCTCCAGCGCTGGCCGTCCATGTCGGTAAAGTACACCTCGCTGCCCAGGGCCAGCCACTTGATGGGGCTGAAATGCTTGGCGTAGTTGTGGGCGCAGACCACCATGTTGTCAGCGTAGGTGGAGCCGGAGTAGCGGCCCGGGGCCACCTTGAGGCCCGCATAGCTCCACTCGCTCATCACGGGCAGTTCCAGCCCGATGGACGGGATGGACAGGTAGCCGATGTAGCCCCAGCCGTCGATGTCGGTGACAGTCATCTCCTGCTCCGGGTCCAGCTCCGGCTGGACCACCGGCTCTTCGTCCTTCGTCTTGTCCTCAATGGTCTCGGTCAGGGTCTCTTCCAGCTTGCCCAGGGCATCCTGTGAAGCCTTGTCGGCGCGGTTGGCGTCCCACTGGTTATAGCCCAGCAGGGCCAGCGCGCCCAGAATGAGCAGGATGCCCACGATCATGCAGGCGCGGCCGATCTTCTGCTTTGTGTTCATGCCAGCATCTCCTTCCGGTCCAGCACCCAGCCGACGGCAAACAGCAGCACGCCGCTACAGGCCATGAACGGGATGGGCCAGTTCAGCTGGCCGCTCTGGGGCAGTGCATTGCCGTCCGGGCGGCCCGGCGCCACCGGGTTGTCCGGGTTGCCGGGGGCCACGGGGTTGTCCGGGTTGCCGGGGTTCACCGGGTTATCCGGCGTACCGGGCGACACCGGGCGGTTGGGGTCGTTGGGGTCCACCGGCATGTCCGGGTTGTCCGGCTCATCCGGGGTGCCGGGCTGGGTGGGCTTGTCCGGCTCCGAGGGCTTCTCCGGCTCGGACGGTTTGCCCGGTTCCGAAGGCTTGCTGGGAGTTTCCGGTTCGGGCGGGGTCACCTCCTGCGTGGGCGCGCCCACCTTGGGGGTGGCGTCCACGGTGTAGCGCCAGCCGCTTTCGTCCGCCATGGGCAGCGACACCAGGAAGGAATTGATGGCCTCGTAGCCCTTGGAGTTCTCGGTCTGCACCACGAGGTACAGGCCCAGCGGCAGCGCGTCAAAGGAGACGATGCCCTGCTCGCTGATCTTATGGGTGGTGCCGGCGGCGCGGGCGGGCAGCTTGGCTTCCAGCCTGGAAGCCAGCGTGCTGTCCGTCAGGTCGCCCAGCGCGATGCCGCAGCCCGTAAAGTCGGCGGTGTACACAAAGTGCAGGTCGCCGTTGGTGCGGGCCACGTCCGCCACCTTGTACACGGTGAGTGCGCCGCCCCGCAGGGGGACGTCGTTCTGGTGGTCGTACAGGGTCACGTCCATGCTGCCGGTGCGGCTCAGGTCGATGTTGGCGCTGGCCGCGGGGGCTGCCAGCGCGGGCAGTGCACAGCACACGGCCATGCACAGCGCCAGCAGAAGAGCGGCAAACCGGTTGTTTTTGTTTTGTTTCATGGCTGCTCACTCCTCCTCGTCCTGTTTCCGTTTGCGGACCAGCAGCAGGGCTGCTGCAGCGGCCAGTGCGCCGCCCAGCACCCCGAAAGGTACCGTGCCCATGCCGCCGGTGGACGGCAGCTCGTAGCCGGTGTAGACATAGTTCTGCACCGTGATATTGCCGGTCTGCACGCCGTTGTTGTCAATGTACACGTTCCAGTTGCCGGTGGTCTCTTCCTCCACCAGGTAGTGGTACGCCTTGCCGCTGACAGGGTCTTTCAGGGGCAGATCGTTCCCGGACCAGGTCTTAGTCCAGTTGTTGTCTGCGTTCAGGTCGGCTTCGGCAAACGGCGTTCTGTCCTTGTCATTGTCGGTGTACCGCCAGACCTTGATGTGGATGCTGTTCACCGCCGGTTCCACCGGCTGGCGGGTGTCGGCATCCAGCCAGAGCTTGCTGACGGTCAGCTTGCTGTACACGTTGCTGTACTCAGCAGTGGTGGTGCCGGCGTCGCTGCCCACCTGCACATTGCGGTTCAGGTCCACCGTCTCACCGTCCACAGTCAGGGTCGTGGTGCCATCGGCCTGGCCGGTCGCCTTTGCAAAGGCCTGCTGCTCGTTCTCCGCGCTGGCGTTCTTGCGGAACAGCAGGTAGTGCGGGGTGGCATCCAGCTGATAGTCCGTGGGTGCTTTGGTCTCCACGAGCTTATACAGCACGTCCGGTTTCAGGCAGCTTGCAGTCTCACTATCCAGCACAGCCAGACTGGCCTGACCGTTTTCGTCCGTGGTCAGGGTGCCCGTGCCGTTGCCTGCCCACTTCGTCCACCCTTCAATCGCTTTGTCGTACTGGTAAATGGTGAACTCCGCGCCCTTCAGCGACACGCCGGAGTAGCTGTCCTTCTTGCGCAGCACGAACTGTGCGGTGGTGGCCGTTGCATCCGCCTTGACCTGGTAGGTGATGCCGCTGTCGCTGGATTTGCTGCCGTTGCTCAGGGTCACGGTGTTGCTCACCTGGTAGCTGGCGGCAGCACTGCCATCCTTCACATTGCAGTCATACACAAGGATCAGGGCCGCCATATTGGGGATCTCCATATGGAGCCAGCCGTTCTTGTCCGCTTCCAGGATGCGGTACATGTTGCGCGGCACCTCTTTGCCGGTGGTCACGCCGACTGTTTCGTCGTAATTGTAAAAATACAACTTGACCGAGTTGATATCGCCGGTGGCGATGGCACCATTGGTGGTGCTGATGTTATCCCACAGCTCGATCTTCTCCGCTTTGGTCTGCCCGGCCGACAGATCCTCGCCGGCCGGGTTGATGACCACCTGATAGTGCAGCTTCCGGTCGTTGCCGGGGTCCTGCCAGCCGGTCTTTTTCACCTGCTCCACATCGCGGGTGACGGTGGTGGTGGTGGTGTCGGTCTGCTCGCCCCAGGTGGCGGTGTTGGTGTAGATCAGCTTGCCCACCGAGGGGTTCTTCCAGCTGGGATCGTCGCTCACGCTCACTTTGTACTGGATGCGGATGCGGTGTTCCTCCTGCCCCGACTTGTTGTAGTTGCTGATTTTAATGGTGAGCCGCCGGGTAGTTTCGTCATACTCTGCCGTCGCCCAGTCTACTTTTTTATCCTTGATCTTTACAAAGTCGCCCTCATCCAGCGCGATCTTGACATTATCCACCTTGAAGCCGACGTTTTCCGGCAGGGTGTCGGTAACCGTGATTTCGTCCCTATCGTCGGCGGAGGTCTGCAGCACCAGCTGGTAGTGGAGGTTGTTGCCGCTGAGGTCGCTCAGCTCGAAGCTGTTGCTGCCGGTCAGATAACCGGTCTCGTTGCCGCTGCTCGTTGCAGCCACGCCCTTTTCAAACTGCTTGTAGCTGCGGTAGGTATCGGTGTCCGAGGCATCGCCGCTCACGCCGTCGATATGGATGGTGTTCTTATAGGTCCACACCTCACCGGTGGGCACGTCGTCGCGCTCCTCGTGGGTGGGGATGCCGGTCACCGAGATGCTGCGCACGGGGTTCTGGCCGTCCCCGGCTTTCACATGGATGCTGAAGCTGCGCACACGGGTGGACGAGTTATTTGCGTCCACCTCCTCGGTACCGTTTTTCTGTGCATAATAGGTCATCTCGATGGTGTTGCCCGCCGCGACAGCCTGCGTATAGGTCAGCCTCGTGTTGTCGTGCATGGTCAGGGTCAGATTGGCCTTGATGGCGTCATCCAGCTCTTTTGCAATGGCATAGTGGGTGTCCTCTTTTGTCTCGCCTTGGTCGTTCTCAGCGTCGTCCAGCACATCCCACAGGGTAAACTCTGCCTCACCGGCCTTGTTGGTGGCCGAGAGGTTCCAGGTTGGCGTCTCGCCCCTGGTGGCAATGGATTTGCTCAGGCTCCAATCGCCCTTCCCGATGTTCACAGTATCCGAGGCCTCAAAGGTATGGTTGCTCTTGGTCAGGATCTGTGCCTTGTTGGTCACCGAGCCGCCGCCGATGGGGGTGGTGGTCTCAAAGGTGATCTTCAGCTCTGTTTCCCCATACTCCGCCGGGATGGTATAGCCGTTTTGCAGAAAATTCTCTGCCGATATCGTATCGTTGCCTACCTTTACATCCCCTACGATTTTCACACCGTCTGGCAAGTCATCTGTGATCTTGCAGCCCTGCAGGAGATAGGACCCCAGGAAAGAATGGGGTACCTTTACAGTGATCGTCCACTGGATGCGGCCTGTTTTGGGGTCGTACTCGCCTTTCTTCTCAATGCGAGAGGTTTTACATGTGTACCATGCGTCAGCCGCATCTTTTACATTGCGCCCTGCCTCGGCTTTCGCCGTGTTGTTGATGATAGCGACGCCGTTGGGCATCTTGTCAAAGTCCGCATAGTTCCGCTGAACGTCGTAGTACCAGATGTACTTTTCTCCGATCTCCAATGGATCCAGCGGGCCAAGGATCACCTGGGGGTAGCCGTGGCTATCCGTTGTCCATTGATACACAGGGACCGGCATGATCTTCGTTTTTGCACCAGAAGCATCCACCTTGTAAAGTTCAAAGGAGCTTTCCAGGTATTGGCCGCCCTTCAGGTAGTCGCTACGGTTTTCGCCATTCCTATTCGTGTTCAGGGTATCCGTAAGGATCACCGGGTCTTTGGTACCGCTGGTGGTCCCCACCGTCACCATATAATGGTTTATGAAGGTGCCATTTTCCGGATGATTATCAAAGGCACTATCTCTGTCGGAGCTCCCTTTGCTGATCTTTATATCCGCTTTTTTCGGCTCGATGGTCAGGGTGCAGTCGTCCTTGAAGGTGAACTCCTTCTTGTCCTCAAAGTTGTCGGCGCTCGCCGTAACGGCGGCCTTGAAGGTACCGGTGAATGTCAGGCCGCCCTTCTCGTCGGTGCCGATGAACTTTTCGTCCGTAAAGGTCAGGGTCACAGTGCCGTCGGTGTCAACGGTGAAGCTGCCCACGACCTTTGCATTGCCGGCCTCGTCCTTGTCGGACTCATCCACGATGTTGCCCGTCGTCACATCCGGCATAGGCAGGCCTTTGGGCAGCTGGTAGGTCAGGGTATTGTGGGTGGGCGTCAGCACACCGGCATTCACGGTATACTTCAGGTTCACGCGGACGCGGGTGCCGCTGTCCACGGTCACGCTGCCCGCGCCGATAGACGTCCATGTTTTCCCGTCGGTCGTCTTTTCATAATTGACATCCGTGATCCAGGTGTTCAGATCATGGTTGTCCCCGGCAGCCAGCAGGGCGATGCCGTAGGGGTCGGCGTCACCCACCCAGTCCACGGTGGCCCCAAAGCCCTCCTCATCTTCCAGCAGCGCATAGCTGCCGTCCATCTCCTTCTGGGAGCCTGCCGGGTCCTCCGGGGCCACAGCGGTGGTCTCGGCGGCATAGGCACCGGTCACCGAGATGACACTGGTCACGTCGGACATGGCAGCGGGCACCTCGGCCACCTTGCCGTCCACGTTGCCGGAGATCACGGTCAGGGTCCCGGCGTCGGGGTCCACGGCGGACACGACGCCCACCGTCTCGGTGGTCACGGTGCGGGTGTCCACCTGCGGCTCGGAAGCCGTGAGCTGGGCGGCGGTGTCGGGGTCCTCGTCCAGGTCCAGCAGGGCGATGCCATAGGAGCTCTCGTCCACGGCCACCTGCTCGGTGGTGAGGGTGTTGTAGATGACGATATCGCCGGGCCTTGCGGTGGAGCCGTCGGCGTCGGTGAGCCACTGGGAGCCGCGCAGGTCACTGTGCAGGGCCATCACGCCCGCACGCTGGGGCACCACCGTCTGGGGCACACCCGCAAAGTGCAGGCAGTAGGACAGGAACATCACGTCCCAGGCGCCGTAGGGGTTGCCGTACCAGGCACCATAGCGGGAGTAGCCGCGCAGCACCTGCTGGTCCTCCACATCCAGCTTGAAGTTCTTGTCGCTCTGCTGGTAGTCCAGCTGGGACTTTGCCACGGTGAGCAGGTCCTCGGCCCAGTTGCCGTTCAGGGCCACGTTGGCCGCGGCCTGCCATTCCTCGGCAGTCTCCACGTCGGCCTGGGTATCGGCCAGGCACTCCACGGTGTGGTGGTGCTCCGGGATGGTGCACACCAGCTCCTCGGTGTAGCAGGCGTCGGTGTGATGATGCAGCACCGGCTCCTCCGGGGTGGTCTCGGCCGGCTCAGTGGGCAGGTCCACCACGGGGCGGGTGGCAGGCATTTCCTGATAGGCGGGGTTGGGCTCCTCCACCAGTTCGCCCTCGTCCAGGCCGCACACCAGCTCATACTCGGTGGTGTAGCAGCTGTCGTCGTGGATATGCTCGAACTCGCCGCAGATGAGCGCACCGTACTCGTCAAAGCAGTCGTCGGTGTGCTCGTGCTCTTCCTGACAGCAGGTCAGCACCCGGTGCTCCTCGTAGCAGGCATCGGTGTGCTCATGGGGCACCCAGATGGTCTCCGGCTCGGTCTGCACCGGCTCTTCCGGCTCAGCCGCGCTGTAGGCGGACACCGGATCGGCGCTGCTGTCCGAAGAGGTGACGGGCGTTTCCGGCTCGCCCTCCTCGTAACCGCAGGTGAGCACTTTTTCGTAGCAGGCCGCCGTGTGCTGGTGCTCCTCGTAGCCGCAGTGGTAGTCGGCAGTCATGGAGATGCCCACCCCATGGAGCTGCCAGTTGACGAACAGGGTGGTGAGCAGGGCCAGCACCAGCATCATGGCCACATAGCGCCGGGCCTGTACATGCTGCCTGCGGAACCGCTCGATCAACCCGTTGATGATATCCTTCATAGTAAACACGTCCTCTTGGTTTGCTCTGTGCCCTGGCAGCCGCACACCGCTGCAGGCCCACAGAAGGGTCCGTTTATCATTTGTGCAACAAAAGCGTCACAAAATTTGTTCGATACATTGTCATTATACCATTTTAAGGCGTTCATTTCAACTCAGGGGGCGTGCTTTTCCGGCAAAAGAGTGCACACGATGCGCACCATGCAAGGGGTCAGGGGCAGCCACAGCACCGTGCAGCCCAGATTGAACAGGGTGTGGGCGTTGGCGATCTGCCGGGCCAGCACGGCGCTCTCCGGCCCGTGGGGCGAGACCAGCCGCACCAGCGCGGTGAACTGGGGCAGCAGCAGCCAGCACACCGCCGCCCCGGACAGGTTGAACAGGGTGTGGGCCGCCGCCAGACGTTTGGCGTCCCGGCTCTGCCCCACCGATGCCAGCACCGCCGTGACGGTGGTGCCGATGTTGTCCCCCAACAGCACCGGGATGGCTCCCGCAAGGCCCAGCAGGCACCCGCCGTCCGGCCCGGGGCGGGCGGCCGCCCGCTGCAGCACCGCAATGGTGGCGGAGCTGCTCTGCACGGCAAGGGTCATGCCCAGCCCTGCCAGCAGGCCCAGGCCGGGGCGGTGCCGCACCTGGGCCATCCACTGCCGGAACACCGGCCCCGCTGCCAACGGCTCCATGGCCTCGGCCATGACCGCGATGCCCTCAAACAGCAGGCCGAACGCAAACAGCGCCTGCCCGGCTGCGTGCAGACGCCCGCGCCCCGCGAACCAGAGCAGCAGCCCCGCCACCAGCAGCAGATACCGGGCATCCTCCAGCCGGAAGGCCAGCAATTGCGCGGTGACCGTGGTGCCGATGTTGGCTCCGAACACCACCGGCACGGCCCGCTGCAGGGTCAGCAGCCCGGCCCCCACAAGGCCCAGCACCAGCACCGTGACCGCCGAGCTGCTCTGCACCACCGCCGTGACCGCCGCCCCCGTGAGCACCCCGGCCAGCGTGTGGGCCGTGAGCCGGGCAAGGGCCTGCCGCAGGGTGTCCCCCGCCGCCTGCTGCAAAGCGTCCGTGAGGGTGCCCATACTGTATAAGAAAAGTGCCGCCCCGCCGAACAATTGCAGGATCATCCACAAACGCTGTTCCATGCCCGATGCCCCCTTTGCTTTATGTGTATGCGGGACACAAACGTTTGTGAACTTTTGTGAAACAATCCCTGCAGGGGGTTGCAATCCGGCCTGCAAAAGCCTATTATTATCAAGCGTTAACAGTTAACAGCTGTTAAGCAATTTTTGAGAGGAGGGATCGCGTGTCTGAGGAATCCACGTTGAGTTTCCGTGGGCTTTGCCGCTACATCCACCGGCTGAGCAAAGCATCCAAGGCCGGCATGAAGGCCGCTCTGGCCGACTGCCCCAAGTGCCACTTTCCCATGTTGGAAGGGCTGCTGGGCTGCATTCGTCTCCATGGACAGGACGGTGCCGTTTATATCTCCGATCTTGTTCAGGAGCTTCATCAACCGCTTCCTGCCATTTCCCGCACGGTGCGGCAGATGGAGCAGGACGGCCTTGTGGAACGCTTGGCCGACCCTGCCGACCGCCGCAAGACGCTGGTGCGTTTCACGCCCAAGGGATACGAGGCCTGCCGACAGTGCGAGGCTGCTCTTGGGGACTACTTTTCCAGTGTCATGGCCCGGCTGGAGCCGGAACAGCTGGCCCAGATGGAAGCGCTGCGCGGCGCGCTGATGGAAGCCATTCTTGCGGAAAATGCTGCGCGTACCACCAAACCGAAGGGAGAACCAAACCATGACAAAGATCTTTAAGCAGCTGGCCCGTCACTGGGCCGTCTGCCTCGTGGTGTTCGCACTGCTGTTCGTGCAGGCGTACTGCGATCTGTCGCTGCCGGACTACACCAGCAAGATCGTGGACACCGGCATCCAGCAGGGCGGCATCGAAAGCCCCCTGCCCGACACAGTGCGCCAGAGCACGCTGGATGCCCTCTCGCTGCTGATGCGCGAGGAGGACGCCGCTGCCTTCCAGAACGCCTACACCGCCGACGGCGATGTGCTGCGCCTGCGCACCGACCTGACCGCCGACGAGCGCACTGCGCTGGAAGATGCTGTGACCACGCCGGACATCGTGCTGTATCTGGCTGCCGTCCAGGCAGCCAACACCCCCGCCGGGCAGACCGGCATGGGCATGACCGGCCTTGCGGACCTGCAGGCCTCCGGCGCCGACCGCAACACCGACACGGAAACCGAGACTGTGGCCCCCACGGCGGAGGACCTGGACACCGTGTGCGGCCAGTTTGCCGCCATGAGCCAGATGCCCGGTTTCAGCCGCGACGCCGTGCAGCAGCAGCTGACCGGTGCCATCGGCCAGCTGGACGACACCGTGGTGGAGAACCTGAAGAGCCAGGCTCTGCTGCTGGTGGGGCTGGAATACGAGGCCCAGGGCATTGCCCACGCTGTGCAGATGCACTATTTATATAAGGTAGGCGGCCAGATGCTGGCCCTGACCCTGCTGATGGTGGCCGTGTCCATCGCGGTGGGCTTCCTGGCCTCCCGGGTGTCCGCCGCCATCGGCCGCGACCTGCGCCGCGAGACCTTCTCCAGCGTCATCCACTTCTCCCATGCGGAGATCGAGAACTTCTCCACCGCGTCCCTCATCACCCGCACCACCAACGACATCCAGCAGGTGCAGTTCGTCTGCGTCATGCTGCTGCGCATGGTGGCCTATGCGCCCATTCTGGGCATCGGCGGTGTGCTGCACGTCATCGGCAGCTCTTCGGGGCTGTCCTGGATCGTGGTGCTGGACGTGGCCGCGCTGCTGCTGCTCATCCTCTTCCTGATGAACGTGGCCATGCCCAAGTTCAAGATCATGCAGACGCTGGTGGACCGGCTGAACCTCGTCAGCCGCGAGATCCTCACCGGCATCATGCCGGTGCGTGCCTTCAGCCGCGAACAGTTTGAGGAACAGCGCTTCGACAAGGCCAACAAGGACCTGATGGGCACCCAGCTGTTCACCAACCGCGCCATGGTGGCCATGATGCCCTTTATGACCCTGATCATGAACGGCACCAGCCTGCTCATCGTGTGGTTCGGCGGCAAGGCCATGGACAACGGCACCATGCAGGTGGGCGAGATGATCGCCTTCATCACCTACACCATGCAGATCGTCATGTCTTTCCTGATGCTGGCCATGGTGGCCGTGATGCTTCCCCGTGCCGGTGTGGCTGCTGACCGTATCGACGAGGTCTGCCGCACCAAGGCTTCTATCCATGATCCCGACGCTGCTACCGCAAAGCCCGCCCTTGAAAAGAAGGACTGGGCTGGCGTGGTCCGGTTCGAGGATGTCAGCTTCCGCTTCCCCGGTGCCGACAGCGACGCGCTGGAGCACATCAGCTTTACCGCAAACCCCGGCGAGACCACAGCCATCATCGGCTCCACCGGCTGCGGCAAATCCAGCCTGCTCAACCTCATCCCCCGCTTTTATGATGTCACCGGCGGCCGCGTGACCATCGACGGCATCGATGTGCGGGAGATACCGCAGGAGCAGCTCCACAGCCTTTTGGGCTATGTTCCCCAGAAGGGCGTTCTGTTCAGCGGCACCATCGAGAGCAACCTGAAATTCGGCGGTGCGCAGATCACCGATGCGGGCATGAAGAAGGCGGCTTCCATCGCACAGGCCACCGAGTTCATCGACGCAAAGCCCGAGGGCTATGCAAGCCCCATTGCACAGGGCGGCTCCAATGTATCCGGCGGCCAGAAGCAGCGACTCTCCATCGCCCGCGCCATTGCCAAGGAGCCGAAGATCTATCTGTTCGACGACAGCTTCTCTGCCCTTGACTACAAGACGGATGTCACCCTGCGCCGTGCGCTGAAGGAAGAGACCGACAACGCCACTGTGATCATCGTGGCACAGCGCATTTCCACCGTCCTCCACGCCAATCAGATCCTGGTGCTGGACGACGGCAGGCTGGTGGGCAAGGGCACTCACGCGCAGCTCATGGTCACCTGCCCTGAATATCAGGAGATTGCCAGGAGCCAGCTGAGCCAGAAGGAGCTCAACCTGCAAGACCTGAACACCGGAAAGGAGGATGAGTGATATGCCGAGACCCGGAAAACAGACCACCGAGCGCGCCAAGGATTTCAAGGGCACTCTGCGGCAGCTCCTCAGCGCATTGCGCCAGTATAAACTTTCCCTCATCGTTGTGATGGTCTTTGCCATCCTTTCCACCATCTTCAATATCGCAGGCCCCAAAATTCTGGCCAAGGCCACCACGGCCCTTGCCACCGGCTGGATCGCCAAGCTGCGGGGGATCGGCAGCATCGACTTTGCCTACATCGGCAAGATCCTGCTCACCCTGCTGGCCATGTACCTCTGCTCCGCAGCATTCAGCTTTATCCAGGGCTGGCTGATGACCGGCCTTTCCCAGAAGGTCTGCTATGATTTCCGCCGACAGATCAGCGAAAAGATCAACCGCCTGCCGCTGGCCTACTTTGAAAAGCGGACGGTCGGCGAGGTGCTCTCCCGCATCACCAACGATGTGGACACCCTGGGCCAGAGCCTGAACCAGAGCGTGACCCAGCTCATCACCAGCATTACCACCATGATCGGCGTGCTGATCATGATGCTGTCCATCAGCCCCAAAATGACTCTGATCGCACTGCTCATCCTGCCTGTCTCTCTGGTACTGGTGATGCTGGTGGTCAGGTTCAGCCAGAAATACTTCAAGGCCCAGCAGGCTACTCTGGGCGTTGTGAACGGTCAGGTGGAGGAAGTCTATTCCGGTCACAACGTCATCAAGGCCTTCAACCGGGAGGCCGCCGTGCTGGAGGACTTCAACGCCGCCAACGACAAGCTGTTTGAATCCGCCTGGAAGAGCCAGTTCCTTTCCGGCCTGATGCAGCCCATCATGACCTTTGTGGGCAACCTGGGCTATGTAGCAGTGGCCGTTTCCGGCAGCATTTTTGCCGCGCGCGGCATCATCACCATTGGTGACATCCAGGCGTTCATCCAGTATGTGCGCAACTTCACCCAGCCCATCCAGCAGCTGGCCCAGGTCAGCAACATGCTGCAAAGTATGGCGGCGGCTTCGGAGCGCGTGTTTGAATTTTTGGGTGAGCCGGAAGAAGAACAGAACGCTGACCCCGCCCACCGGGCAGACCCCGCCTGCATTGACGGCCAGGTCACCTTTGACCATGTCAAGTTTGGCTACACGCCGGAAAAGACTGTTATCCGGGATTTCAGCTGCGATGTAAAACCCGGCCAGAAAGTTGCCATTGTCGGCCCCACCGGCGCAGGCAAGACCACCATGGTCAAGCTGCTGATGCGTTTTTACGATGTGGACGCCGGTGCCATCACCTTAAACGGCCGCAATGTGCGGGACTTTGACCGCAGCGCCCTGCGGGAAGGCTTCGGCATGGTATTGCAGGATACCTGGCTGTTCAAGGGCACTATTATGGAGAACATCCGCTACGGCCGCCTGGATGCCACCGATGAGGAAGTCATCGCTGCCGCCAAGGCTGCCAATAACCAGACCGGTTACTACACCGTGTACAACAAGCCCGGTGAAACCGTGAAGGAGCTTTCCCTGACCATCAATGCGACGGGCGAAAAGACCGTGGTTGCGATGGACGTTCCCGCCGACGCCGTTAAGGTGATCGCCTTCACCGTAAGCGGCGATGTGGATCCCCATCACGCGCTGACGCTGGCCTTCACCACCGAGAGCGGCTATACGGCTGCGATGGAGACGCTTGGCGTTGAAACGGCTCCCGTTACGCTGCTGGCTGCCGAGGCCATGACCGGCGCGCCCCCCATCTCCTTCTCCACCCCTAAGGCCGAGTAAGCTCCTTCGAGTAAATATCCTTTATCAACCAAAGCCGCTCCTATCCGCTGCGATAGGAGCGGCTTTTTGTATACAAAAAAGCGGAAGCCTGGGGAGCTGCTGTTGACAATTTGCTTGAGGATGGGTATAATGACAGATGTTATCTATCCTGCGCAAGGGAGGTTGTACTTATGCCGCCCAAGGTGAAGTTTACCAAGGA
>OLGE01003202.1_pt1 | contig 13296 bp, 10 predicted proteins | sample 1605151 | NCBI WGS metagenome assembly OLGE01 (sample SAMEA3888912, study PRJEB22519) | human gut metagenome | biome: human gut; feature: human-associated habitat; material: faeces | place: Denmark | collected 2010
AACGGAACGCCACCCCGCCCCCGCCCCGTAAGGGGCACGCCCCCGCCGGCACCGGGGACGGCAGGTCGAGCCGACGCCGCGCCAACGCCGCAAAAAAAGTATAGGCGACCGCCCCGCTTTTGTGTAAGTCGGCTATAGACAAACCAAAGTAGGTGTGCTATAATAAAGTGTTGAAATAATGTCGGAAAACGGTTCGGCACGAGCCGGGAAAGGCAGGCGCACATGAAGTACTCCCGCGAGGAGATTCTGCAGTATGTTGCCGAGGAGGATGTCAAGTTCATCCGGCTGGCTTTCTGTGACGTGCGCGGACGGCAGAAAAACATATCCGTCATGCCCGGCGAGCTGGAGCGCGCGCTGGACGGCGGCATCGCCATCGACGCATCGGCGATCGCCGGCTTCGGCGGCGAGGTGCGATCCGACCTCCTGCTGCGCCCCGATCCCGCTACGCTGGCACCCCTGCCGTGGCGCCCCGAGCACGGGCGCGTCGTGCGCTTGTTCTGCACGCTGGAAAACCCGGACGGCAGTCCCTGTCAAGCCGATACCCGCGCCCTGCTGGCGCAGGCTGTGGCGGACGCGCAAGCGCAGGGGCTGGAATTCTCCTTCGGCGCCGAGATGGAATTCTACCTGTTCCGCCGCGACGAGGAGGGAAAGCCCACCGGGATCCCGTTTGATTCCGCCGGCTATATGGATGTCGCGCCGGAGGACAGGGGCGAGAATGTGCGCCGGGAAATCTGCCTGACGCTGGAGCAGATGGGCATCCGCCCGGAGTGCTCCCACCACGAGCAGGGGCCCGGTCAGAACGAGATCGACTTCCGCTATGCAGACCCGCTGACAGCGGCGGATCAGGCAGTCACCTTCCGGAGCGTGGTGCAGACCATCGCCGCCCGGAACGGGCTGTACGCGGACTTCTCCCCCAAGCCCCTGCCGGACAAGCCCGGCAACGGGATGCACATAAACCTCTCGGCAGCGTATACCCTGCTGTCCGGACGGGCGGGCGAGGATGTCCTGCCCCGTCTCATCGCCGGAGTGCTGTACCGCGCGGCGGAGATGACTCCCGTGCTCAACCCCTCCGAGGCATCCTACCGACGCTTCGGCTCCTGCAAGGCGCCCCGCTATATCTCGTGGTCGGCGCAGAACCGCTCCCAGCTCATCCGCGTGCCGGCGGCGGTCGGCGCGTACCGCCGGGCGGAGCTTCGTTCCCCCGACCCGGACTGCAACCCCTACCTTGCCTACACCATGCTCATCCGGGCGGGGCTGGAAAGCATCCGGCTGGGACTGCCCCTGCCCGACCCCGTTGACTGCAACCTGTACACCGCGCCCGCGGAGCTGACAGCGGGACTTGCCCGTCTGCCCGGCAGTCTTGCCGATGCGAAAGCTGCCGCCCGGGCGGGCGACTTCCTGGCAGACTGTCTGCCGGAGCCGGTGCGGGCGTTTTACCTGAGCTGAGGGGGTGTCCCGATGCAGTCCAAGCAACCCGACTGCCTCCGCACGTACAGCCTGCTGCTGGCATCGCCGTCGGACAGGTTCAACCAGACTCTGCGCCCCCTTCTGCCGCCGGAACGCTTCTCACCCGTCATCACGGTGAGCAGCGCGGCGGACGCCCGCCGTCAGCTGGCGGCGCGGCACCCCGACCTGCTGCTGGTCAACGCGCCCCTGCCGGATGAGTTCGGCACGGCGCTGGCAACCGACACCTGCGGCGCCGGCGCGACCGGCGTGCTGCTGCTCGTGCGGGCGGAGCAGTACGCCGACCTTTGCTGGCAGGCAACGGCGGCAGGCGTGCTGATCCTGTCCAAGCCGACTCCCTCCGCCCTGCTGCTCCAGTCCCTGACGCTCCTGTGCGGGACGCGCGAGCGCCTGCGCCGCATGGAGCAGAAAACGGTATCCATGGAGGACAGAATGGAGGAAATCCGCCTTGTCAACCGGGCAAAGTGGGTGCTGATCGACCAGCTCCGCATGACCGAGCAGGAAGCACACCGCTACATTGAAAAGCAGGCGATGGACCGGTGCGTCACCCGCCGCGCCGTGGCGGAATCCATCCTGGCAACCTATCGCTGAGCGCCGGGGAGCGCACCGTCCCCCCGGACACCTGATTCTGAACTGATTTTGAGGAGGAGTATCCCATGACCAAATATATTTTTGTGACCGGGGGCGTCGTCTCCGGGCTCGGAAAAGGCATCACCGCCGCCTCGCTGGGGCGGTTGCTCAAGGCACGCGGCTTCAAGGTCGCGGCACAGAAGCTGGATCCGTATATCAACGTGGATCCCGGCACCATGAGCCCCTATCAGCATGGCGAAGTGTACGTTACCGAGGACGGCGCCGAGACCGATCTGGATCTCGGGCACTATGAGCGCTTCATCGACGAGGATCTCAACCGTTTTTCCAACCTGACCACGGGCAAAGTGTACTGGAACGTGCTCAACAAGGAGCGCCGCGGCGAGTACCTCGGCTCCACCGTGCAGGTCATCCCCCATATCACCAACGAAATCAAGGACTTCGTGTACCGCGTCGGCAAGCAGACCGATGCCGACGTAGTCATTACCGAGATCGGCGGTACCATCGGCGACATAGAGTCCCAGCCCTTTCTGGAGGCCGTGCGGCAGATTTCTCTGGAGGTCGGGCGGGAGAACAGTCTCTTTATCCATGTCACGCTGGTACCGTTTTTGCGTGGCTCGGACGAGCATAAATCCAAGCCGACCCAGCACTCGGTCAAGGAGCTGCAGGGCATGGGCATCAATCCCAACATCATCGTCCTGCGCTGTGACGAGCCGCTGGAGCCTTCCATTTTCAAGAAGATCTCCATGTTCTGCAACGTCAAGCCGGACTGCGTGATCGAGAACCTCACCATCCCGTACCTCTACGAGGCACCGCTGATGCTGGAGCAGGCAAACTTCTCCGCCGTGGTCTGCCGCGAGCTGGGACTGGACGCGCCGGAGCCGGATCTTGCCGAGTGGTCGGACATGGTCACGCGCATCAAGACGCGCGAGAAGGAGGTACACATCGGGCTGGTCGGCAAGTACGTGCAGCTGCACGACGCCTACCTCTCCGTGGCGGAGGCTATGCGCCACGCCGGGTACACGCTCAACACGCACATCCGCATCCACTGGATTGATTCCGAGACGCTGACCGAAGCCAACGCCGGGGAGACGCTGGGCTCGCTGGACGGTATCATCGTGCCGGGCGGCTTCGGCGGGCGCGGCATCGAGGGAATGATCGTCGCCGTGCAGTACGCGCGCGAGCATCACGTGCCCTTCTTCGGCATCTGCCTGGGTATGCAGATCGCCGTGATTGAGTTCGCACGGCACGTGGCGGGCATTCCCGATGCGCACTCCGGCGAGTTTGACGAGCTGTGCCGCCACAAGGTCATCGACTTTATGCCCGGTCAGAGCAACAACATCGACAAGGGCGGCACGCTCCGTCTGGGCGCCTACCCCTGCCGCATCCAGCCCGGCACGACCATGGCGCGCTGCTATGGCACCGAGCTTATCTCCGAGCGCCACCGCCACCGCTACGAGTTCAACAACGACTACCGCGACATCATGCAGGCTGCCGGACTGACGCTGTCCGGTCTGTCCCCCGACGGCTCCCTGGTCGAGACCGTGGAGCTGTCCGACCGCCCCTTCTTCGTGGGCGTTCAGTATCACCCCGAATTCAAGTCCCGTCCCAACCGCGCACACCCGCTCTTCCGCGGCTTTATCGCCGCCGCACTGGAAAAGGCGGAGACGCGCTGAGCGCCGGACGGCAAACGGTAAACGGTAATCTCACCCCGCTGAAAGCGGAAGATGGAAAGGAAGGATCAGATGAGTTTTTATGCCGGATCGGAGGGCAGATGCCTCCGCACGCAATCCGACGGACGCACCCCCGACACCCTGCACGAGGAGTGCGGCGTGTTCGGCGTGTACGCCCCCAGGCAGACCGACATTGCAGGACTGATTTACTATGGGCTGTATTCGCTCCAGCACCGGGGGCAGGAAAGCTGCGGCATTGTGGTCAATGACGACGGCGTGTTCGTCTCCCACAAGGACCTGGGACTTGTCAATGAGGTTTTCGGCAAGGATGTCCTGCGCCGCCTGCCCACCGGGCGGCTGGGCGTGGGGCACGTCCGCTACGGCACGACAGGCGGCACCGACCGCGCCAACTGTCAGCCCATTGAGATCAACCACAGCAAGGGGCGGCTGGCGCTGGCGCACAACGGAAACATCAGCAATGCCTACGACCTGCGCTGTGCGCTGGAGTCGCGGGGCGCCATTTTCCACACCACCAGCGACACCGAGACCATCGCCTACATCGTCACGCAGGAGCGCCTCTGCACGCCCTCCATTCAGGAGGCGGTCAGCCGCGCCATGTACAGGCTGGACGGCGCCTACTCCATGGTGCTGATGTCCGCCGCCAAACTCATCGCCGTCCGCGACCCGCACGGCTTCCGCCCGCTGTGCTACGGCGTCATGCCGGACGGAACCTACATCGTCGCCTCCGAATCCTGCGCGCTGGGGGCGGTCGGCGCCCGCTTCGAGCGGGACATCCTGCCCGGCGAGATACTGGTCTTTGACGAGAACGGCGTGCATTCCGACACCTCGCACTGCGCTCCGCACGTGACCTGCGGCAAGCACACCTGCGTCTTTGAGTACATCTACTTCGCCCGCCCCGATTCGGTCATCGACGGGGTTTCGGTACACGCCGCCCGCCAGCGCGCCGGGCAGGTTCTGGCACGGCGCCATCCCGCCGAGGCGGACGTCGTCATCGGCGTGCCGGACTCCGGGCTGGATGCGGCACTGGGCTACGCGGCGGAATCCGGCATCCCCTACGGCATCGGATTCGTCAAGAACCGCTACATCGGGCGCACCTTCATCTCGCCGGGGCAGGATCAGCGCATCAATCTTGTGCGCATCAAGCTCTCGCCGGTGACCGAGGTGGTCGCGGGCAAGCGCGTCGTGCTGGTGGATGACTCCATCGTGCGCGGCACGACCAGCCGCCAGATCGTCTCGCTGCTGCGTGACGCGGGCGCGACCGAGGTGCATATGCGCATATCCGCGCCGCCGTTCCTCAACCCCTGCTACTACGGAACCGACATTGATTCCCGGGATCACCTGATCGCCGCCCACCACACGGTGGAGGAAACGGCAGCCATCATCGGGGTGGACACGCTGGGCTACCTGCCCGACGGGGATCTGCCCGTGCTGGTCAACAGGGAGGGGCAGACCTGCGAGCAGGCAGGGCTGTGTCACGCCTGCTTCTGCGGGCATTACCCGACCGCCGTCCCGGAGCATACCGAGAAGGATCGCTTTGAAGCAAAGCTCTCCGATAAACCCGCCAAACCACGCTCCCGCAACCGGGAGTAACCAACCGCTGCACAAAGAAAGGATGGATCAAACCATGGAAAATCTGGTCAAACTGTACGAGGGCAAGAGCAAGATCGTGTATGAGGGCACCGAGCCCGGCACCTGCGTCATTTCCTACAAGGACACCGCAACTGCCGGAAACGGCGTCAAGAAGGAGGATCTGCCCGGCAAGGGAAAGCTCAATGCCGCCATCTCCAACATCATCTTTGACTATCTGGCAAAGAACGGCGTCCGGACGCACCTTGTCCGTGTCATCGACGACACGACCGTGCTGGTGCGGAAGGCGGACATCGTGATGGTGGAGGTCATCGTGCGCAACGTAGCGGCTGGCAGCTTCTCCAAGAAGTACGGCGTGCCGGAGGGCACCGCGCTCAACAACCGCGTGGTGGAATTCAGCCTCAAGAGCGACGAGCTGGGCGACCCCATGATCAACGACTCCCAGATCACGGCAATCGGCGTGGCAACGCAGGCGGAGCTGGACGAGCTGCGCGCCATGGCTCTGCGCGTGGATGAGCTGATGACCGAGCTGTTTGCCAAGTGCGGCATCCGGCTGGTGGACTTCAAGCTGGAGTTCGGCAGAGCCGGCGGCGAGCTGCTGCTCTGCGATGAGATCTCGCCGGACTCCTGCCGGCTGTGGGACGCCGAGACCAACCGCAAGATGGATAAGGACAGATTCCGCCGCGACCTGGGCAACGTGCTGGACGGCTACCGCGACGTGCTGGCACGTCTGCAGGCGGCGCACGTCTGAGGATCCGGGGGCTCACATGGCTGAGAAACACGCTGTTTACGAAAACCCCCTGTGCCGCCGCTACGCGAGCCGGGAGATGCAGGAAATCTTCTCGGACGACCGCAAGTTTTCCACCTGGCGGCGGCTGTGGGTCGCGCTGGCGGAAAGCGAGCGCGAGCTGGGGCTGAATATTACGGTGGAGCAGATCGCCGAGCTGCGGGCGCACGTGGACGACATCGACTACGACGTGGCGGACGCGCGGGAGCGCGAGGTGCGGCATGACGTCATGGCGCATATCTACGCCTACGGCAAGGTCTGCCCGGACGCGCGGGCGATCATCCATCTGGGCGCGACCAGCTGCTACGTCGGGGACAACACGGACGTGCTCCTGCAGCGGGAGGCGCTCCTGCGCATCCGGACGCTGCTCTTGCGCACCATCGCGGCACTGGCGGATTTCGCGGAGAAGTATGCCGATCTGCCGACGCTGGCGTATACGCACTTCCAGGCGGCACAGCCGACCACGGTCGGCAAGCGCGCAACGCTGTGGCTGCAGGACATGATGCTGGATCTGGAGCATCTGGAGTTTGTGCTGGGCAGCATGAAGCTGCTGGGCTGTCGCGGCACGACCGGGACGGGGGCGAGCTTCCTCGACCTGTTCGGCGGGGACGGGCAGAAGGTCCGCGCGCTGGAGGACAGGATTGCGGAGAAGCTGGGCTTCGCGTCGGCTTATGCCGTCAGCGGGCAGACCTATACGCGCAAGGCGGATTATTTCCTGCTTTCGGTGCTGTCCGGCATCGCGCAGAGCGCCATGAAATTCTCCGGCGACATCCGCCTGCTCTCGCACATGAAGGAGTTCGACGAGCCGTTTGAATCCGGGCAGGTCGGCTCCTCCGCCATGGCGTACAAGCGCAACCCCATGCGGAGCGAACGCATCACGTCGCTTGCACGCTACGTCATCACCGACACGCTCAATCCAGCCCTGACCGCCGGTACGCAGTGGCTGGAGCGGACACTGGACGATTCCGCCAACCGCCGCATCAGCATCCCGGAGGCGTTCCTGGCAACCGACGGCATCCTGTCGCTCTGCATCAACATCATCTCCGGCGGCACGGTCTACCCGAACGTCATCCGCAAGCACCTGATGGAGGAGCTTCCCTTCATGGCGACCGAGAACATCCTCATGGAGTGCGTCAAGCGCGGCGGCGACCGGCAGATCCTGCACGAGGCAATCCGCCGGCACGCAGTCGCCGCCGGCAAAGCCGTCAAGCAGGACGGCGCCGACAATGACCTGCTGGATCGCATCGCCGCAGATCCGGTCTTCGGGCTGACACGCGCCGATATTGACGCCATCATCGCCGCCGGGCACTTCACCGGGCTTGCCCCGGAGCAGACCCGCGCTTACGTTGCCGCAGTGCGCGCCGCCCTTGCCGCCGATCCCACCCGGGCTGCCGCCCTCGCAACACCGGACGACACCAAGGTGCTGGTCTGAGCCGCACTGCCGGGGCAGTGCCGCAATTTTCCGTTCCGCCGTGCTATTCTCTATACTTATGTAAGGAGACAAAACATCATGTTAACCGCAATCGTGGGAATCAACTGGGGCGATGAAGGCAAGGGCCGTATGGTCGATCTGCTCTCGTCCGACTATGACATCATCTGCCGCTATCAGGGCGGCAACAACGCAGGGCACACCGTCGTCAACGACAAGGGCAAGTTCATCCTGAATCTGCTCCCGTCCGGCATCCTGCGCGAGACCACCGTCAACGTTATGGGTAACGGCATGGTCATTGATCTGGAGCATCTGGTGGGGGAGGTGACGCACCTGCGCGAGAAGGGCATCACCATCACGCCGGACAACCTGAAAATCAGCGACAAGGCTATCATCTGTATGCCCTACCACAAGCTGCAGGACATCATGGAGGAGGATCGCCTTGCCGACCGCAAGTTCGGCTCCACCCGCCGCGGCATCGCGCCGGTCTACGCCGACAAGTACATGAAAAAAGGTCTGCGCATGGAGGATCTTCTGCACCCGGACACCCTGCGGCAGAAGGTGTACGACATCGTGGAGTGGAAGAACATCACGGTCACGGGCTACGGGCACGCACCGGTCGATCCGGAGGAAATGCTCGCGTGGCTGGATCGCTACGGCTCCGCCGTCGCTCCCTACGTGACCGATGTGTCCGGGTACCTGGAGCAGGCGATCGCGGCGGGCAAGCGCATCCTGTTCGAGGCGCAGCTCGGTGCCCTGCGCGACATTGATTTCGGCATCTATCCCTACACCTCCTCCTCCACGACGCTGGCAGGCTACGCGCCCATCGGCGCGGGCGTCCCCGGCGTCCGGCTGGATTCGGTCGTGGGCATCATGAAGGCGTACTCCACCTGCGTCGGCGAAGGTCCCTTCACCTGCGAGATGTTCGGCGATGAGGCAAAGGCACTGCGCGATGCGGGCGGCGAGTACGGCGCCGCGACCGGGCGTCCCCGCCGGGTCGGACCGTTCGACGTGCCTGCCTCCCGCTACGGCGTCCGGATGCAGGGCGCCGACACCGTCGTGCTGACCAAGCTGGACGTGCTGTCCTATCTGGACAGGGTGCCGGTCTGCGTTGCCTACGAGGTGGACGGCGTGCGCACCACCGACTTCCCGACAGGCGACCGCCTGCTGCGGGCAAAGCCGGTCGTGGAGTATGTTGACGGCTTCGGCGACGTGTCCGCCTGCCGCACGTGGGACTCCCTGCCCGAGAACGCAAGGAAGTATATCCGGTTCATCGAGCAGGCGGTCGGGTGCCGCGTGGGCTATGTCTCGGTCGGCGCGGAACGTGACGAATATATCAAACTGTGATAAGAGGTTTTGATACGTATGGCGAATGTGCAACAGGGACAGCATGAGCTTTTGCTGATTCTGGACTTCGGGGGGCAGTACAAGGAGCTGATCGCCCGGCGCGTGCGGGAATGCGGCGTGCTGTCGATCGTCCGGGCAGGGGATATCTCCGCCGCGGCTGTCCGGGAGATGGCGCCGATCGGCATCATTCTCACGGGCGGTCCGAACAGCGTATACTGCGCGGATTCCCCGCACTGCGACAGGGAAATATTTGAGCTGGGCATTCCGGTGCTGGGCATCTGCTACGGCTCCCAGCTGCTGGCATGGACGATGGGCGGCGAGGTTGCCCCCTGCTCCACCAGCGAGTACGGGCGGACTCCCATGCGCGTGGACACCTCCTCCCCGCTGTTTGCGGGGCTGGACGCGGAGCAGATCGGTCTGATGAGCCACACCGACCGCATCGTGCGCCTGCCGGAGGGCTTCGCCTGCGCGGCGTCCACCGACAACTGCCCCAACGCGGCGCTGGAGGATCGGGCGCGGCGGCTGTACGGCGTCCAGTTCCACCCGGAGGTGGAAAGCACGCCCAACGGGACTGCCATGATCCGCAATTTCCTCTACAACGTCTGCCACGCGGCGGGCGACTACAATCTCCGCGATCTGGAAAAGCAGCTGACGGAGGCTGTGCGGGCGCAGGTCGGGACGGATCATGTCCTGCTCGGACTGTCCGGCGGAGTGGATTCCTCGGTCTGCGCGGCGTTGCTGTCGCGTGCCATTCCGGGACAGCTGCACTGCATCTTCGTGGATCACGGACTCATGCGCAAGGATGAAGGCGATGAGGTGGAGGCGGCGTTCCGGGGGCGCGATCTGCATTTCATCCGCGTCAACGCGGCGGATCGCTTCCTCGGCGCGCTGAAGGGCGTGACCGATCCGGAGCAGAAGCGCAAGATCATCGGCGCGGAGTTTGTCCGGGTGTTTGAGGAGGAGGCGCGCAAGCTGCCGCACGTCCGCTACCTCGCGCAGGGAACCATTTACCCCGATGTCATCGAATCCGGCGGCGGCAAGGGCGGCAAGGCGGCAACCATCAAGAGTCACCACAATGTCGGCGGTCTGCCGGATAACATGAGCTTTGCCGGCGTGGTGGAGCCGCTGCGCGGGCTGTTCAAGGATGAGGTGCGCGCACTGGGGCGCCAGCTGGGGCTTCCCGCCGCCTTCGTCAACCGTCAGCCCTTCCCCGGTCCGGGGCTGGGCGTGCGCGTGGTGGGCGAGATCACCGAGGAAAAGCTGGCGATCCTGCGTGAGGCGGACGCCATTTTCCGCGCGGAGATCGTGCGGCGGCACATCCGGGCGGATCAGTACTTCGCCGTGCTGACCGACACCCGGTCGGTCGGTGTGGTGGGCGATTTCCGTACCTACGGGTATACGGTCGCCCTGCGCGCCGTGCGCACATCCGACTTCATGACCTGCGTCTATGTCCCGATTTCGCACACGACGCTGAGCGCCGTTGCCACCCGCATCGTCAACGAGGTGCCCGGTGCCGGGCGCGTCGTCTACGACATCACCGGCAAGCCGCCGGCGACCGTGGAATGGGAGTGACGGCTGCTCCGGCGGGACGTCCCGGGGACGCTGCACCGCTTACCTTTGCCAAACTGCACGGACTGGGCAACAGCTACCTGTTCGTGTATGCCGACCGCGACCCCGCCGATCCGGCGGCGCTGTCGGTGCGCCTGTCCGACCCGCGCCGCGGCGTGGGGGCGGACGGCATGATCTGGATTCTTCCCTCAGCGGTCGCGGACTTCCGTATGCGTGTCTTCAACGCGGACGGGAGTGAAGCCGCCATGTGCGGCAACGGCATCCGCTGTCTCGGCAAGTATGTGTACGACCGGGGGCTGACGGCACGCACCGAGCTGACCGTGGAGACGCCCGCCGGGATCCGCCGCCTGTGGTTACACACGGCGGGCGGGCGCGTGGCGTCGGTCACGGCGGACATGGGGCGTGCGGCTGTATGTGCCGCGCGGACGCTGACTCTGCCGGACGGCGAAACAATTACCCTGCGCCGCGTGTCGGTGGGCAATCCGCACGCGGTGCTGTTCCGCGCCTCCATGCCGGATGCGGCGCTCCTGCGCCTCGGCACGGCGCTTCAGACGCACCCTGCCTTTCCCGGCGGCGTGAATGTTGAGCTGGTGCATCTTTCTGCTCCCGCTACCCTGCGGATGAGGGTTTTTGAGCGGGGCAGCGGTGTGACCTCTGCCTGCGGGACGGGCGCCTGTGCCGCCGTTGCGGCGGCGGTCGCGGACGGGGTATGCGCATCCGGGGCGGACATCACGGTTCGGCTGGACGGCGGCGAGCTGACTGTCCGCGCCGAGCCGGACGGGACGCTGTTCCTGACCGGGGCTGCCGAGGAAATCTGTGAGGGAACCGCCTGGGTATAAGCGGGGAAGGAAAAAGCACACAGAGCCGGCAGGTTCAGCCAATGCCGCAAGAATCCATTTCCCGCATAGACTTTTCAGTTTTGACCGTTTGCCGCCGCGGACAACGCGGAATCATCCATTCCGGATCGGGCAGATGACGCCCGGAATGAAAGGAGAAAGAAACATGAAGCAGAAAGACCGGAAGCTCGTCTTAGAGGACGGCAGCGTGTACACCGGCTACGGGTTCGGATACCCGGCAGACCGCGTGTGCGAGATCGTGTTCAACACCTCCATGGTCGGGTACCAGGAGATCGTTTCGGATCTGTCCTATACCGATCAGGCGGTCGTGATGACCTACCCCCTCATCGGCAACTACGGCGTTACCGATGACGACTTTGAGTGCAAAACACCCGGGATCGGCGGCATGATCGTGTATGACTACAACGATATGCCCTCCAACTTCCGCTACACCAAAACCCTGTCCGAGCTGCTGGAGGAGAACGGAATCCCCGGGCTGTCCGGCGTCGATACGCGCAGTCTTACCCGCAGTATCCGGGATCACGGCACGCGGCGCGGCTTGCTGACTGCCATAGACACCCCCGTCGGGCAGGCGCTGGAAATCATCCGCGCAACCCCCGTTCCGCATGACGCCGTAGCGCGCGTCAGCTGCCGCAAGCGCTGGTACGCCCGGACTGCCAACCCCCGCTTCAATGTCGTGGCGGTGGACTGCGGCATCAAGCTGAATATCGTCCGCAGTCTGAATCAGTTCGGCTGCAACGTCACCGTGGTGCCGTATACCACCACGGCGGAGGAAATCGCATTCCTGAAGCCGGACGGCGTCTTTCTCTCCAACGGCCCCGGCGACCCGGCGGACGTCCTGCCCGTTATCCGGACGGTGCGCGGTCTGCGCGGACGCTTCCCCATCTTCGGCATCTGCCTCGGGCATCAGCTCATTTCGCTTGCCTACGGCGCCGAAACCTACAAGCTCAAGTTCGGGCACCGCGGCGGCAACCACCCGGTCATGAACCTGACGACGGGAAAGGTCGAGATGACCTCGCAGAACCACAGCTACGCCGTGGACGAGGACAGCCTCCATTATGACCAGATCAAGAGCTCCGAGGTGATGGCTTACTTCGACGAGGATACCCAGTTGCGGCGTTTTGATGCCCTGGGCGGCGTGACCGCGCTTTTCTATCTCAAGGAGAATGAAACCCTCGCCACTGTCAACAAGGTTGAGGCGCGCATGCTTTCCGCCATCCTCAAGGACGGCGATGTGACCGCTATGATCGAAGTCAACTCCGAGACCGACTTTGTTGCAAAGAACGAAACTTTCCAGAAGTTCGTTGAAGCTGTTGCAGAGCAGGCTGTAAATTCCAAGGCTGCTGACATGGACGCATTCATGGCAGAGCAGTGGATTGAAGATGGTTCCAAGACCGTTGCTGATGCACTGGTTGACAAGATTGCCGTTATCGGTGAGAAGTTAAGCATCAGAAGATTTGAGAGAGTAGAAGCTACTGATGGCTGTGTTGTTTCCTATGTACATGGCGGCGGACGAATTGGCGTTATCATGGAAGCAAAGACCAACGTAGTAAATGATGCAATTAAGGAAGCACTGACCAATCTGGCAATGCAGGTTGCAGCTCTGTATCCCAAGTATGTTGCTACCTCCGATGTATCTGAGGAGTTCAAGGCACATGAGAAGGAAATCATTGCAGCACAGATTGCGCAGGATCCTAAGATGGCAGGAAAGCCTGAGAAGGTTATCGACGGCGCTATTCTTGGAAGACTGAACAAGGAACTGAAGGAAGTATGTCTGTTAGAGCAGGTTTATGTTAAGGCTGAGGATGGAAAGCAGACTGTTTCCCAGTATCTTGCACAGGTTGCAAAGGAGAACAATGCTGATTTGAGCATTAAGAGATTTGTTCGTTTCGAGACCGGTGAAGGTCTTGAGAAGAAGCAGGAAGACTTTGCAGCAGAAGTTGCTGCTCAGATGGGCAAATAAAGAACTGTCAA
>OLGE01003203.1_pt1 | contig 13292 bp, 3 predicted proteins | sample 1605151 | NCBI WGS metagenome assembly OLGE01 (sample SAMEA3888912, study PRJEB22519) | human gut metagenome | biome: human gut; feature: human-associated habitat; material: faeces | place: Denmark | collected 2010
TACGTCCCAAGGTCAGCTCTACGCTCGGATCAAAGTAGAAGCCGTTGTCATTTTCGAAACGCTTGCCATATTCTGCGCTGATGCTGGTACCACAAGTCTTGTAATCACCGCTCAGCTTATGACCATACACATTAGCAACATCATAGTCATTTTCCAGACGGGTATATTTGGCAATCAGGTCTACATACTGACCATCATTACCCTTCCAGGTACCATACAAACCTACGCTTGTATCCTTCAGATCAGCTTTGCCGCTGCCATAATTGGAATCACCATCGTTATAGGATACTGCCAAACCAACTGACCAGCCGTTACCTACAGCCTTATCAAAGCCTACATGATAAGCATTGTATTTCAGATTAAGGTCAGTATTCTGACTGTCCATCTCGTATTTGCCGCCATAGTATTTAGCCCAGATGCCTGCATCACCATCATCCAGACGCAAATCACCCATACGCTTCAGCAAGTCATTATTTTCGGCACGCCACATCAACGCACCGGAGGCCATAGCAGATTTTGCACCCTTCATCATAGCAGTTTCACTGCTGCCGTAAATAATCTTCGCATCCGGTGTTCTGACAGTATTTTCTACCAAGCTTGCCTGTCCGTTATCAGCAGAGAATTCAACATCTGCCAGCTTCATACCGGCAGATGCAGCGGTTAGCCCTTCTGCTATCTGCACATAACCGTCAAGATTAGCTTCCGCATTATCTACAGCACCCAGGTAATAAAGCTTGTTAGCAAGGCTGCTCAATACAGCTTTTGTTTCATCTGCTTTATGCACATCAAAACCGCTGTTGTCTGTTGTCAGCGTAACAGCAGAGCCTTCAGCAGCGTGATTAATAGTAAAGTTACCGCCAAGAATATTTGTTGCATCGTCCGCCGCATGCTTATAAATAACGTTTACATGACCGCCAAATTGCTCAATAGTTGTATCGACAACACCGTCATGCGTCATATCAACAGTACCTGCAGCTGCTTCCGTAGCACCGCCGATTAAGCTCTTTAATTTAGTATGCTCCTCGGTATCATTAATGTTGTACCAAACAGCGCCATTTTTGATAGTTGCATCTACAGCATTATTCAAGGAATAGCCTTCCCATGTTGCGCCGCTGTCCATCAGCAGTTTAGTAGCATAGGAAGCTTTGCCCATCCATTTAGCTTTATTGCCCATAAACAGACTGACTATACCATAATCGCCGGGTGTTACGCCCCAGCCGCCGCCGGTAACAAAATTACCTACCCAATAGGAATCAGGTGTATTCAGGCCCACATTGATTTTACCCTTGGTGCCCATACCGCCGACAGTTGTGAAATTACCGACTATCTGCGTAGTATTGTTGCCGGCTGCAATAGCGTTACCGGTAGGAGAATCCTCATCCTTGATAACGTTAACATTAACAATGCCGTAATTTTGTGTTACAAATTCACCATAAGCACGGATAGCAGCATTTTCCGCACCACCGCCAAAATTCAGGCCAGGATTTTGCCCAGCTTTCGTCATAATAATTCTGCCGCCGCCAACATCAATAGTAGATGCAACAGCACTCAATCCTTCGGCCATACCAACACCGTCTGTAGTATCTGCTTCCAAATCAATCAAGCCGTCAACCTTCAGCCAAGAGCGTTCACCATTGGCACCATTCATAGACTTTATGACAGCGCCATTAGTGCTGTTAGTTGTACTGCCACGAACCGTGAGAACCTTTTTCTCTAAATTCTCACCGCCATTATGGATATAAAGCTGACCGCCGCCATTCACAAACAACGCCGCTGTCTGAGCACCTTCATTACTTACAGCTTTAACGGACATAGCTCCGGCGTTGAAAATTTCAACCTTGCCGGTAGCACCTACTGCAGCAATGCCTGTCGTACTTTGGTCGGTAGCTATATTTAAATCCATATATGACCATTCAGGTCAACATTCACATTCTGCTGATTATAACCGCTGAAAATACCGGAGCTGAAGGTATACAGCCAAGGCCCTGCTACTAATTTATTACCTTCCGGATCAACATTGATTTTAATATCCTTGGTAAAAACATAGTTGCCGTTGTCGTATACACCTGCATCCTGATATTCTTTGGTCAGAGAAACATCACCAATTATAGCCTTGGTAAATTCTACGGCACCCTGTTCCGCAGGCTTAACGTATTCATTAACCTTGCTTTCCTTGCCAAGATAACCCTGACCTGTAGTATCATCAAAGCTCATATCGGCAAAATACTTGCTGGCAGAGCTGGTTGTAAGACCTTCCGCAATACTTACGGTACCATTTAAATTTCTTTCGCCGCTTGCATAGCCTGTATAATAAATTTTGTTTGCCAAAGCGTTAAGTGTTGCCTCTCTGGCAGCTTCTGTATTCAGGTTGGCATCATAGTCAGTAAAAACATTGAGAGCACTGTTCTCTATAGCTTTTTCAATAGTGAAATTGCCACCTAAAATTTTTGACGGGTCCTTCTTATCATGCTCATAAGCTACGTTAAACAGATGGCTATCAAATTTCTTGATTGTAACATCACCGCTATCGGCACTTTGATGCAACATACCGTTAATACCGCTAAAATTATTCAATACTGTATTGGTACCCTTATTGCCTGTATTGGCAGCGCTATTATTCCATACGGCACCATCATTAAGAATCATCAACACATTGCCGAATTTTCCTTCTTCCTTAATTACGCCGTTCAAATAGGAATCTTTGCCGCTTAACCCTAAGTAGACAATATTTTTTTCATTGTCACCAACAAAGACATCTCCGCCTATCTGAGTACCGGTACCCAATACCACAGCACCAGTCTGACTGTTCAAGCCGCCGACTGAATTTGCGCCATAAAAAACCTTGCCATAGGTATTATAAATTGCATAACGCTCACTACCATCAGTCGTCGGAATAAGCTTAATAGTACCTCCTTTTTTTACAGTAATGGCTTGATTATTATAGTTAGGAGTATTGTGTACAGGTGCAACAACTATACCATTGCCATCAGAAATAATATTACCCTTATGGTTCAAGGTTATTTTGGCATGATTACTGTCCACAAAAAGTCCTGCACTGTTTTCCAGTACATCAGCAGCTTTTTTATTGCCACTTACTGTGATATTTACGTCACCATTAACCGTAATACCGCTATTGTTATAAAATTTATTGTCTGTTGTCATTCCCTCAGGTGTAGATACAGCTATACCATAAGCACCATTAGGATTATCCACTTTAATATTCATGCCATCGGTAGCAGTTAAAGTAATAGTTCTGGTCTTATTATCAGTAGCTGCACGCCAGATACCATAAGATTTTTTTGTATTGTCGACATCAGCATTGACATTAATGTTCAATTCTTTTATTGCACCATAATTACTGCTGCCAAACTGCAGAGTGCCAAGACCGGTGGTCTGCAAAATACCGGCGCCGATATTATCACCGGAGGCTTTAACACTTAAAGTCAGCTTATTAGCAGGAGCTGCAATGCAAATATTGGGGCTGGTCTTTCCCTGCACCATATTGACCGCTGCCGCCTGCACATTATAATCTTTACTGTTCAAATCCTGAATAGTAAAGGTGGCAGCAGCACCGTCAACAGTAATACTGCTATCCTTGGTAAATGTATAAACGTTGTTATTCTTAGCAGGCACTTCCGCAATACCGTTGTAAGCAACATCTTTTTCAATGTCACCGGTAATGGGAGCTGTAAAATCCGCCTCTGTTTGTTCAGCACTTGTAACACTCATCAGACTGCAGCCTAAAGCTACGGCAATACCTAAAGCTAATTTTTTACTTCGAATCCAAGATGATTTTGCCATAATAAGCACCCCTTGCAAAAACACCGGACAAAGATAATAACACCAGGGCGTCCATCTCCCGACTGTCATTTCCTCTATCATAAAGCAGTCCACTCTCACATCAACTGCTTATCAGGAATCAAAATATTATTTTATAAATGCTTAACTAAACTTGAACATATCATCGACAATATTCTCTTGTTGCCTGACTTTTACTTTCAGCATGTCTCATATGTAAATCCATGCTCAACTAAATTATTTTTTCCAGATTGCTTCCATAATATTGCTGTACTGCGCTTCCAGGAACTTCAGCGCCTCACCGATAATTGCGTTCAGCAGCACCGGATTAAAGGTATTGTTTTCTGCGGTAATGCAGGCATTCAGCATGAAATCGCCCTTTTCGGAAACTGTAAATTTAAAGGGACGTACATTGTTGTTCATGTTGTTGATAGCTGCAGCCAGCTCCGGCAGCTTTGCTTCCGGAATTACCTGCGGTGCAATCTGAACCTGTAAAATAATATAAACACTGTCATCCATCAACACAGCCATCGGCAAAATCTGTCCTTTTACTTCCATACGGCTACGGAAAATTGTGGTATGACGCTCATCCTCAATTTTTTGTACGTCAAAGCAGTCTATTTTGTTATCGGTCAGGAATTGCTGCATTTTATCAATTTTATCAGCACGTTTCTGCTCCATATCCAAAACTTTAGTCTCTTTAGTTTCTTTAACTTTTTCTGTCATTTTAAAGTCTCCTTTAACATTTTTATTTAAGAGGGCGTCGGCGCTACGGCCGCCGCCCTGCTTAGAACATTTTATGCTACTCGCATACCCCAAATCTTAGAAGCTCCAGCGCAAGCCTGCATCCAACCGCCAGTCATTGCTGCCGGTATCGCCACCGAATTTCTTCTCGAAGGTAGCATATACATAAGAATTATCATTCACCTTCATGCTGCCGCCCATCTGCCATTCAAACCAGGTTCCGCCAAAATCAACTGCTGTGCTGCTTGTAGGCTCATTTTCAGCTGCAAAGGTTGTAGTAAAGTCACCGCTAAATTCATGTGCCAATGCAAATTTCGTATAGAACATTGCCTTGTCAGTTGTTTTGCCCATGCCCAGACCAATACGTCCGATTGCACTGGTAAAGGCATCCTGGCTGACATACATATCCTTCTTCAGGCCTTTGGAGTCGAGGAAGTCGCTGGATGCACTATAGTCAGCTCCTGCCACACGTCCAACAGTAAATTGTACGCTCGGATCAATATAGAAGCCGTTCTGCATCTGCATTCTGCGACCATATTCAGCGCTCAGGGACAGCCCCCAGGTATCATAATCGCCTTCCAGCTTATGGCCCATGTCATTGTAAACTGTATAATCATTATCAAGCTTACCGCCTTTAACGATTACATCAGCATAATGTCCCTTGTCGCTGTTCCAGCTGCCATATACTGCCAGGCTGACAGCCTTGCCGTCACCATGACCGCCCATTTCGTAGGTGTTCTTGCCCTTGTTATAGCTTACAGCCGCACCAAAGAGCTTGTTGTTATCCAGTTGCTTGTCATAGCCTAACTGATATGCATTAAAGCTTGTGCTGTACTTGGTATTCTTAGCATCAAAGCTGTTCTTACCACCGTAGTAACGTGCCCACAGACCGCTTTCCTCATTAGCCAGACGTACATCACCCATGCGCTGCAGCATATCGCTGTTTTCACTGCGCCACAGCAAAGCAGTGGAAGCCATGGCGGATTTAGCGCCACGCATCATAGCTGTTTCACTGCTGCCGTAAATAATTTCCGGATCAGTACGCTTAATGCTGCCATCCTTATAATTGCCCTGTCCATGCTCTCCGTAGTTAATATCGCCGAAAACCTTAACCTTCGTCAGGCCTTCGGCAATTTCCACATGACCGCTCAGATTATTCGGATTGCTGCCTGCATCTGCGTAATACAGTTTCTTGCTCAGCTCACGGAAGAGCTTTTCAATATTATCAGTTTCGGTATAGCTGAGATTATCGGAATTATCAGTTCTTAAGGTAATGCTGCTGCCTTCAGCTGCTTTATCAATATTCAGCGAACCGCCGCCGAACTTGATATTATTCAGGGTGTTGCTTGCTGTATCCTTATCAGCAGTATGCTTGTAGTTGACAACAACGTTTCCGCTGTAATCACCTACATCAATATTACCTGCGTTAGCATCAGTCTGATTAATAATACCGCCATTACCCTTCAGGCTGCGCAGCTTGCTGTTGCCTATATTATTCCATTGAGCCTTGCTGCTGTTCAGATGCAGATTAACGTTATCTCCGTCAGAATTACCGGTCCAGACACCCATATCAGCATAAATATTGATTACTGCATCACCGACAGTACTTACATCACCTGTAAGCTTGCTATCTGCGGTACCCAATCCGATATCTACGCTGCTGCCGGCCGTTGCCAGAACGTTGCCGGTAATATCGGTAAGGATGCTTCCTGCCGCATTATTATTGGCATTAATGCTGATTTTACCTTTATTGTCTGCAGTTACATTACCTTTAACAGTGCCGCCGGCCAGCTCAATGCTGCCTGCATCAGCCTTCACTGCATCGCCGCTGCCTACGGTAATATTTGTCAGACCATCTGCTTTAATACCGCTGCCTGCGCCATTAGCAATAAACGCACTGTCTGCAGTTACTGCGCCGGTGTTATGCAGAATGATTTTGCCGCCGTTTTCTGCCAGTAAAGCCTGACCTGTAGCCTTAATATCAAGCTTATCAAGATTCTTGAATTCAATGGTAATCGCATCTGCTTTCACAGCATCAGCACCGGAATTCAAGCTCATGCTCTTATTATTAAGCTGCAGCTGCAAATCTCTGCCTGCTCCGACGGAAGTACCTGCGGTAGTAATAATGCTTCTATCCTTACGGAAGTCATAAACCGCATTATCTGTATGCAGTACGCCGGCAAGCTTATACTCTTTATCCTGTTTCCATTCGCCGGTAATTTGGCTTGTGAAATTATCTTTTGTCTGTTCTTCCGGATAAGTTACATTCGGAGTAACGCTGCCATCCTTAAGGCTGCCCTGACCGGTCGTCTTATCATAGGCAATATCACCGGTTTGTTTAACAACGGAGCTTGCTGTAAGACCTTCTGCCAGCTTAACATAACCGGTAAGATTCCGCTCGCCAGTAATATAACCAGTGTAATACAGCTTATTAGCCAAAGAATTCAAGGCATTGGCAATGCTGTCCTCATCACTGAAGTCTACACCGCTTCTGTCCGTCAGCATAGTAATCTTGCTGCCGCTCTTAGCGCTAGTAACAGTAAAGTTACCGCCGTATACTTCGCCCGGATTGCTGCTGTTGTGCTTGTAAATGACTGTTGCGTCACCGCTGTAGCTGCCAATCGTTACGCCGGCTGCAGCGTTAGTCATGTCAACTATGCCGTTGGTACCAGCAAAGCTCTTCAGGCTGCTTGCACCGCTGTTGTTCCAAGTGCTGCCGTTCAGTGTCAGGCTAAAGTCTCCGCTTGTGCTTGCACCGTTCCAGATACTGCCGTTTGTCAAAGTTGCACTGCCTGCGGCATTAGCATTGCCATTCCACTTGCTGTTATTAGCAGTCAGGCTCAGGCCTGCGCCGCTGTTGTCACCGCTCCAGCTGCTGTCTGTCAGATTTACTGTTGCGTTGCTGCCAGTGTTTGCGCCGTTCCAGCTTGCGCTATTGCTCAAAGTGATATTGGCATTCGCACCGCCGTTAGCTCCTGTCCAAGCTGCTTTATCTGCTTTCACGGTTACTCCGTCTGCGGTATTGCCTTTGCTCCAGCTTGCGCCGTTGTTCAAAGTTACATTTGCATTTTCACCGCTGTTCGCACCATTCCATGTAGAAGCGTCCAGTTTAATCGTGCTGCCTGCACCACTGCTGTCACCGGTCCAGATTGTGCCGTTCGTCAGCGTTGCGTTCAGCTTGCCGGTATTCGCTCCGTTCCATCTACCCTTGCTCAGGCTCATGGTAGTGTTGCCGCTGTTATCACCGCTCCACGCTGCGCCATCCTTGAAGTTCAGCTCTACGCTGCCGTCGGCATCTGTTGTAACATCTCCGTCCAGCTTGCTGAGGTTCTTGGCTGTAACCTTCGCACCCTTGCCATTAGCAGTAATGTCGCTGCCAATGGTGGTATCAGCAGAATCAATCGTTACTGCCGCATTTGCGCCATTTGCGCTCACTGCACCGTTGACCTTCGCAGCCTTCGTTGCCTTAATATTTACGACATTATTCGTGCTTACATCACCGTCCAGCGTTGCGTTAACTGCAGTGATCTCTACCTTGCTATTATTGGCATTGATTGCTTTTGCACCCTTGACTGTCAGGTTGCCTGCATTCTGAACTGTCAGCGTACCGCCGGTTGTTGCGATACCGTCACCGCCGTTGGCAGTAATAGTCAGATCGTGGTTGTTCAGCTTCAAGGTTGTATCCTTAGCTGTAGTAACTGCACTGCTGTCGGTCGTAATCGTGGTTGCATCTTTCGTGAAGTTGTAGATATTATTATCTACTGTGTTGGAGAGTACGCCGGCCTTACGGTATTCCTTATCAGTCAGATGCTCGCCTGTAATGCTCGTTACAAAGGCTGTTCTGTCCTGTTCTGTCGGATATACAGGTCCCGGCGTTACAGTCTTGTGGTCCGCACTGCCCTGACCGGTTGTCTTGTCATAGACAATGCCTGCGGTCTGCTTTGCAACAGATGTTGCTGTCAGGCCTTCGGCTATCTTCACAGTACCGTTCAGGTTGCTTTCTGCTCCGCCTATTGCTCCCAGGTAGAACAGCTTGCCTGCCAGTGCATCCAGTGCTTCGTTAATCTTATCCTCATCCGTCGTATCTACGCCGGTGTTATCCGTCAGCATGGTAATCTTGCTGTTGGCTGCTGCCTTGTTAACAGTAAAGTTACCGCCGTGTACTTCAGCAGGATTGCTGCTGTTGTGCTTGTAAATGACTGTTGCGTCACCGCTGTAGCTGCCGATGGTTACGCTTGCTGCAGCGTTGGTCATGTCAACTATGCCGTTAGTAGCATTGAAGCTCTTCAGGCTGCTGGTGCCACTGTTGTTCCAGGTGCTGTTATTAAGCGTCAGACTAAAGTCTCCGCTTGTGCTTGCACCTGTCCAGATGCTGCCGTTTGTCAGTGTTGCGTTGCCGGCTGCACTCGTGCTGCCGTTCCACTTGCTGTTGTTGGCAGTAAGGCTCAGACCTGCGCCACTGTTGTCACCAGTCCAACTGCTGTCTGTCAGGTTTACTGTTGCGTTGCTGCCAGTGTTCGCGCCGTTCCAGCTTGCGCTATTGCTCAAAGTGATATTGGCATTCGCGCCGCCGTTTGCGCCGCTCCAGGTTGCTTTATCTGCCTTAACGGTTACGCCATCTGCAGTATTGCCTTTGCTCCAGCTTGCGCCGTTGGTCAAAGTAATATCTGCCTTGGCACCGCTGTTCATGCCATTCCAAGTAGAAGCGTCCAGTTTAATTGTGCTGCCTGCGCCGCTACTGTCACCGGTCCAGCTTGTGCCGTTCGTCAGCGTTGCGTTCAGCTTGCCGGTGTTGGCTCCGTTCCAGTTGCCCTTGCTCAGGCTCATGGTAGTGTTGCCGCTGTTATCACCGCTCCAGCTTGCACCTTCCTTGAAGTTCAGCTCTACGCTGCCGTCAGCATCTGTTGCCACATTGCCGTCCAGCTTGCTGAGGTTCTTGGCTGTAACCTTCGCACCCTTGCCATTAGCAGTAATGTCGCTGCCAATGGTGGTATCAGCAGAATCAATCGTTACTGCCGCATTTGCGCCATTTGCGCTCACTGCACCGTTGACCTTCGCAGCCTTCGTTGCCTTAATATTTACGACATTATTTGTGCTTACGTCACCGTTCAGCGTTGCGTTAACTGCAGTAATCTCCACCTTGCTGTTGTTAGCGTTGATTGCTTTCGCACCACTTACTGTCAGACTGCCTGCATTCTGAACTGTCAGCGTACCGCCTGTTGTTGCGATGCCGTCACCGCTGTTGGCAGTAATAGTCATATCGTTGTTGTTCAGCTTCAAGGTAGTATCTTTGGCTGTAGTAACTGCGCTGCCAGCGGTCGTAATCGTGGTTGCATCTTTCGTGAAGTTATAGATATTGTCAGTATCAGGGAGTACACCCGCATCCCTATATTCCTTGTCTGTTACATAATCACCGGTTACAGTTGTTTTAAAATCTGTCTTAGACTGTACATTAGGAATGCTTGTCCCATAATCAACGGTTGCTTTATCAAGGCTGCCCTGACCGGTTTTACTATCATAACCAATATTACCGGCAAATTTAGTTGCTGATGCAGACGTAAGTCCCTCAGCAATTTTTACATAACCATCAAGATTTTTTTCACCATTTAAGTATCCGGTATAATACAGCTTATTAGCCAAAGCATTCAAGGCGTCATTGATGGCATATTTATTGGTAGTTTCCAAACCATTAGAATCTGTCAGCAGGGTAATCCCTGAACCGGTTGTTGCTGTACCAATTGTAATATCACCACCATTAATTTTGGTAACATCATTTACATCATGCTGATAAACAAACGTAGCCTTACCATTATATTTATTAATAGTGAGATTTCCTGCAGTTGCATCCGTCATATCAACTGTAGTACCGCCACCGGCCGCCACAGCTGCAGCCTTTCTCATTTTGCTGACACTGCCGGCATTAAAGCTGTCAAGAACATTATCTCCTTTTAGTTGCCAAAGGCTGTCACCATGCATATTCAGCGTACTGCCGCTACCAATGACATTACCGCTCCATCTGCTGCCATTATTCAGAGTTACAGAAGATCTGTCACCCCTGATATTTCCCTGATAAGCAGAATTATCAAGTGTGAGCTGCAAATCGCTGCCACTGCTGTCACCGGTCCAGCTTGCCTTATTTTTCAGGGTAACAACAGCCTTACTGCCATCATTTTTACCATTCCAAGCGGATGCATTCAGCGTTACATTAGTTCCCGCGCCCTTATTATCACCGGTCCAGGCAGAATCGGTTGCATTAACCACCATATTGCTGCCGCTGTTGTTGCCAGTCCAGATTTCTGCTGCCATTGACATAATCTGTATAATAAAGCTTATTGGCCAAAGCATCGAGAACCTTATTAACAGTTGCTTCAGAAGATGTATTTACGCCGCTGCTGTCCGTGCGCAAAGCTACAGCAGAGCCGGTTTCAGCAGTCTTCACCGTAAAATTGCCACCCAAAATATTTTCCGGGTTACTGTTATCATGCTCATAAATAACCATAGTATTACCGCTGTATTTGTCTATGGTTATATCCTTGCTGCCACTCTTCTGGAAAATAACGCCTGCAGCACCTGCACTGCCACCTGTGAGTTTGCTGATATGGCTTGCTCCATTGCTGCCGACATCTTCATTATCCTGTGCATAACGTGTATTATTGGCCTGGTTTATCCAGCTTGCACCGTTTTGCAGCCACATATTTACTGTGCCGCCATTATCTACAATGCCGCGCAGATAGGAATCATCCGTAGTCAAAGCTACATTTACCGTACCTGTTTTCAACGTGAAGATATCGCCGCCAAGCTTAACGCTGTTATTGCCGACCGCTGTGCCATCCTTACCGGTATTGACGTTAATCGTTCCCTGATATGCTCCCAAGGTATAGTAACCATAATTCATACCCTTAGGCACATTGATTTCGCCACCGCCAATAGATACCGTACTGTTCTTAGCATTCGTTGTAATACCATTGCCATAAACATCCATATCAGCAGTACCGCTGACATCTACACGGCTGTTTTCAACCTGTGTAAGAATACCGGCGTTGTTAAAGCGCGACAACACATTATCTGCATTTATAGGAATACCCCAGGTTTCGCTGTCAGAGCCCTTTATAGTCAGATTGCCATTAATCGTAATTGTATTGGCAACATCAGAAGCATAGCTGGCTTCACCCCAACGGTCTGTTTTCTGTACAGCAACACCATTACCACCGTAGCTGCCGTTCATAGAGATATTAACATCTCCGTTAACAGTAATCTTGCTGGCAGCCGATTTGCCGGCATCATTCATGATAGCATTATTCAAGGAATTACCATTCACAGCGCCAATAGTAATAATATTCAGCTTACCTGCATTAATAGTAATATTCTTACCATTGCCGGCATAAACACCGACAGGTGTAGCAACACTGTTCTGTACCTGCAGCTGCAAAGTATTGCTGCCGGCGTTGACAGTAACATCATTACCGTCATGCGCATAAACAGCAGCCAGAATATTATTGCTTAAATCAGCCTGTGTTTTCCATGCATTAGGCTTCAGGCTGATAGTTTTATCAGCAGTAAAGGTATAAACACTGTTATCACTGCTGACACCGCTGTAAACGGAACTGTCAGCATCTGTGCCGCTGATGCGTTGGAAATAATCGCCTGTTTTACTATTGGCATTGATGTTGACAATCTTGGTTGTAGTCACGGAAGGAGATGTAAGCCCTTCTTCCCGTGAGGTTGTCAGCAAAGCCTTGTTGCCGAAAACAGTATCACCGGAAAGCAAGGAAACAGAGTTAAATGTATGGTAGGATGTGTTGCCTGCCAGCTCATAGGCACTCCAGGTATAGGTAGGCTTAACGGCACCATCAGTATAAACTACGATATTATTGCCAAATTCTCCCCAGACACGCTTAGTATAATATTCGGCAAACAGCTTATTGAACCAACCGGTGCCTACACCGGTATTGCCGCCGCCCTCTGTACTTCCTTCAACAACAATTTCCCAATCTACAGGGTTATCAGAGCTCAGATTAGCCACTGTAGTTTTATAAACCTTCAGATTGCTGCCGCCGCCACCGGTTGCCAAATTATATGCCAGGATATAGGCGGTACCATTAGGCCAGACAGTCATATCACGAAAATCAAGGCCATTACTCTTGACGTTTTCCGGCAGTACTACAGATTTAGATTCCTGATTCAGAACATTATTGTTAATCGTGGCCAAAGTTATAGCAGATTCACTATTGCCGTGTCCTACATATTGGTAACCGCCGATACCTGTATGCAGCAGTATATCATTATAATTGTTCAGTTTAACCGAGTCAGGATTACGTGCACTGCAGGTATAATTAACATATTCCAGACTACCGTCATCCTTTATCTGATATTGCATAATTATACTGTCATCATAAGGATCATAACCACCCTTAGGATTGATGCTGACAACTACATAAAGCTGTCCGTTTTTGACAACCATGCCTTCGCCATGCACCCAGCCCGGAGAACTGTAACTCATGCCGCAGTACTTATTAAGATCCTCCATCAGATTACAGGATTTGCTGACCTCTTCGGTCAAAACATTCTTATCGTACTTTACAACGCCGATAGTACCTAAATCATAATCACCGACATAGACATATCCATTATAACCGGCTGCGGAATGCGGATTGGCACCTTTGGTAATGATGCCGGATGGATAAACCTCATCCTTACTCCAGGTTGTATCGGCACCGATTACCTTAGAAGGAATCAAATCAACTGTACTA
>OLGE01003204.1_pt1 | contig 13291 bp, 12 predicted proteins | sample 1605151 | NCBI WGS metagenome assembly OLGE01 (sample SAMEA3888912, study PRJEB22519) | human gut metagenome | biome: human gut; feature: human-associated habitat; material: faeces | place: Denmark | collected 2010
GTGAGGTCGTCAACAGCCTTTTTCTCGCCGTAAGTTTTGGTTAGATTTTTGATGTTAAGCATGGTATCTCCTTTTCGTCCGCATAGCGGAGCGGGTATCCTTTTCCTTTAATATATATTAATATATTTTGCCCCGCGAGTCAATTAAATGTGCTGCTGCGATTAAGAAAACGGGTGGGGATTTTTAATATATGATGAGATTCATCGTGTTTCCAAGTGTCGTCAAGGAAACGAAAATCGGCACCCTGTTTATCGGATGCCGATGTGACCGGTTTGCTCACTGCGCAAACTGGCTGTTATAGAGCTTTGTATAAAATCCGTTTTTCGCGAGCAGCTCCTCGTGCGTGCCCTGCTCGGCCACCTTGCCGTCCTTCATGACAAGTATGCAGTCGGCGTGGCGTATGGTCGAGAGCCTGTGCGCCACAACAAACGAGGTGCGCCCCTGCATGAGCGTGTTGAATGCATCCTGAACCTTTAATTCGGTTCTGGTGTCTATCGAAGATGTGGCCTCGTCGAGAATGAGCATGGGCGGCTTCATGAGCATGACGCGGGCTATGCAGAGCAGCTGGCGTTCGCCCTCGGAGAGGCCGTCATCGTCGCCTATGACCGTGTCGTAGCCGTCTTTGAGACGCTTTATAAAGCTGTGTGCGCGTGCGGCCTTTGCGGCGGCAATTATCTCATCATCCGTGGCGTCGGGCTTGCCGAACGCGATGTTTTCGCGGACGGTGCCGTTTTTTATCCAGGTATCCTGGAGCACCATGCCGAAATGATATCTGAGGCTGTGGCGCGTTATTCCGTTTATGTTCTTTCCGTCAACCTTTATGCTGCCGCCGTCTACATCATAGAAACGGAGCAGAAGATTTATAAGCGTGGTTTTTCCGCAGCCGGTCGGACCGACAACGGCTATCGTCTTGCCGGACGGGGCGAAGAAATCGAAACCGTCGATGAGCTTCCTGTTCTTGTCGTAGGAGAAGCGGACGCCGTCAAATTCAACGCTCCCCTCGGGATCGTCGAGTGTCGAGCAGTCCTCGTCCGATTTCTCCGACTCCTCGTCTATAAGCTCGAATATTCTTGCCGCGCAGGCAAGCGCATTTTGAAGCTCGGTAACAACGCCGGAGATTTCGTTGAACGGCTTTGTGTATTGGTTCGAGTAGGCGAGGAAGCTGACAAAACCGCCGACTGTTACCGTGCCGCCGATGGCGAATATTCCGCCCATGAGCCCGACTACAGCGTATATCAGATTGTTGATAAAGCGGGTCGTCGGATTGGTGAGCGACGAGAAGAATATGGATTTGAGCGAATATTTGCGCAGCTTTTCGTTGCTCTTGTCAAATCTTTCAACCGCCCTGTCCTCATATGAAAACGCCTGAACGGTCTTTTGATTCTGTATCATCTCGTTGATGAGCGCGGTCTGCTCGCCGCGGGCCTTGGACTGCGTCTGGAACATGGAGTAGGTGTGCCCCGCGATGAACTTCGCCACCAGCAGGGATAGCGGCGTCAGCACGACGACCACCAGCGTGATCTTCACGCTGATCGAGAGCATGAAGCCGAGCGTCCCCACGATGGTCAAAACGCCCGTAAACAGCTGTGTGAAGCCCATGAGCAGACCGTCGGCAAACTGGTCGACGTCCGCGATCATGCGGCTGAGTGTATCGCCCGCCGGATGGCTGTCGAGATAGGCCAGCGGCAGACGCTGCAGGTGGGCGAACGCCTGCCGGCGCACGTCGCGCGTCACGGCGAAGCAGACCCGGTTGTGGATGGCCGCCATGACCCACTGCAGAAGCGCCGTCCCCGCGGCCAGCACGGCGATCTTCGCAGCCAGCATGCCGACCGCGGCAAAATCGACCTGCCCCGGGCCGACGACGGCGTCGATGGCGTCGCCGACCAGAATGGGGATATAGAGCGTCCCCGCCACGCTGGCCGCCGCCAGCACCAGAGACACGATCAGAAGCGGCAGATACCGCCCGAGGCTTTTGAGCACGCGCCGAAGCGCCCAGAATGAATCATGCTTCATTGCGCATCCTCCTTCTTATACTGCGAGCGGCAGATCTCCTGATAGACCGGGCAGCTCTGCAGCAGCTCGTCATGCGTGCCGGTCCCGGCCAGACGGCCGTCGTCGAGCACGAGGATCTGATCCGCGTTGCGGACGGTTTTCAGCCGGTGCGCGATCATAATGATGGTCTTGTCGCGCGTCAGGGCTTCGATGGCCTTCTGAAGCCTGTCTTCGTTTTCGGGGTCAACATTCGCGGTGGCTTCGTCCAGAATGATGATGGGCGCGTCCTTGAGCATTGCGCGCGCAATGGAGATGCGCTGCTTCTCGCTGCCGGAGAGCGATGCGCCGCCTCCACCGACCATCGTGTCATAGCCGTTTTCAAGCCCGCCGATGAAGCTGTCACAGCCAGCGGCGTGCGCGGCGGCCTCGACCTCGGCGTCAGTCGCGCCGTGGCGGATGACCTCGAATATGCTTTCAAAGCGGGAGGTGGTGACGATGTGCAGGAGCTTTTCGGTCAGCGTGTCCCCAAGATGGGTAGGGTAGCCGACGGTCTCCATGTACTTATAGGTGTATTCGACCTCGATACGCACCAGTTCATCGATGAAGTTATGAAAGCGCGTGCCGTAGGACGCGTCGAGCAGCAGCCGGAATTCGTCCAGGTGGTCGTACATGTAGTCCACCAGCTCCATCGTGCCGCCGTCGGCGTATTCCGCCATGTGGGCGGACTGCGCGGTGCTGTCCATGCGGTGGAACTCCTCCTGAATTTTCAGAAAGCGCTCTGTCATCTCGTTCAGCGCAGGCTCGACGATGGCCGAAAACAGCCCCTCCTTATCGCCGAAACGGACGTAGATGGAGTTGGTGCTGGTGTCGGCGGCCGCGGCGATAGCGCGCAGCGACGCGTCGGTATAGCCCTTGTCCAGAAATTCTGCCTTTGCGCAGTTCAGTATGCGTTCGGATACGCCCTCGAGCTGTTTTGCCATAATCTCGCCTCAATTCATAACTGTAATTCATAACAGCGTTATGAATTACAGTTCGAGTCCTCTAATTCGCCAAGCCCCGCGGAAATATTTTTTCCGGATCCCGGCGGGAGAATAAAAAATTCCCCCGCCGATTTTAATTCGGCGGGGGAAAATACGGTTTCAGAACCTGAAATAGATAAACGGATTATAGCTGGAGCTTATGATAAATGCAATGCACACGGCGAGAAGCGCTATATACATGAGATTCACGGCTATGGCCGATACCGTGCCCTTCTCTTGGATGTGCAGTTTACCGGCGACGGGGAAGGAGAACAGGATGCCGGGGATAATGAACGCGAGATTAAAGAGCTTCGACACGTCGCCGGCCAGAAGCGTCGTCCAGCCGGTGGGCACGAAGCTGAACATCACGCCTATCACATGGCCGAGCTGAGCGAAGTCCGTCTTGTCAAACAGCACCCAGCCGATGATCACGAGCAGCATCGTATAAATCCATTGCACGGCGGAGGGCAGCTTCTTGAGCGCCTCGCCCCACAGAAGCTTTTCGCACAGGAGCAGGACTGCGTAGTACAGACCCCAGAGAATGAAGTTCCACTGCGCGCCGTGCCAGAAGCCGGTGAGCGCCCATACGATGAGAATGTTCAGTATCCAGCGCGAGGTCTTGACCCGATTCCCGCCGAGCGGGATATATACGTAGTCGCGGAACCAGCTTGAAAGGCTTATGTGCCAGCGCCGCCAGAACTCCGTAACGGAGCGGGAGATGTACGGGTAGTTGAAGTTTTCAAGGAAGTGGAAGCCGAATATGCGGCCAAGGCCAATGGCCATGTCGCTGTAACCGGAGAAATCGAAGTATATCTGAAGCGTGTAGCATACGGCGGCAAGCCAATAGGCTCCGCTCCCCGCGCTGCTCGACGAATAGATATACTCCGCAACTGCAGCGACGTTGTTCGCAATGAGCACCTTTTTCGCAAGACCCAGAATGAACCGGCGCATCCCGCCGACAGCTTCTTCCCAGCTCTCGCGCCTGAGCGATATCTCGCGCTCGACAGTCTCGTAGCGGACGATAGGCCCGGCTATGAGCTGCGGGAACAGGCAGACGTACAGCGTGAAGCGGAAATAGCTCTTCTGTACGCTGACCTTTTCCCAATACAGGTCGATAAGATAGGAAAGTATCTGAAAGGTGTAGAAGCTTATGCCGATTGGCAGGGCAATATTCCGCACCTTCAGCGCGACACCGTCTATCCGGTTGAGATTTTCAACAAAGAAGTTGAGATATTTGAACACTGCGAGACTGCCGAGCAGGAGGACGAGCGATGCTATCAGAAACGCGCGCGATATCCGCCGCTTTTCTTTGAATCTGTCTATGCCGAGACCGCACAGCCATGCGACGAGCGTAGACGCCAGCATCAGAAACACGTACTTCGGCTCGCCCCACGAATAGAACACGAGCGACGAGACGAGCAGCACGGCGTTGTGCCATGTGCGGTTGTTTATGACGAAGTATAGTATCAGGACTATCGGCAGAAAGAAATATAAAAAAGTCAGACTTGAAAACAGCATATTGATTCTCCGATCAGATCATAAATTCAGACATAGTATAGAAACTGATGTCGCCTATGAAGAGCACCTTTGAGATGTCATGTTCGCGGACATAGCTGTCGAAATCGAACTTTTCACCGAATGTGTGCTCATAATTACGGAGGTCTATGCTGTAAGTTTTGGAAAAGTGGCTTGCCAGAAGCTTGAGTATCGCGTTGTCATACGAGTTGCCGAAGATGAGTATATTGTCGCCGTCTTTGCCGGTGTCGAATATCACTTCGCCGTTATCCCCGCCGTACACACCGCCGTACGATACCCAGCCAAGCTCGCCGCGCAGAAGCTCATCCTGTGAGCCGTAGTCTGATTTAATCCTGTTTACATATATTCCCATCGGGGGGGGGTGGAAGCAAAGCTGTATATAGTCATCTCATCGCTGAAAAATCTCGAAAACTGCTTAGATTTTGCACCTGAAAAGCGAAGTCCGGAGTGATAAACACCGGTCGGCTCAAGCGGCTCGCCGCCGCCTAAGACAGAAAGAACATCCCTGTATGCCTCATATGAGCCGATATAATTCCAGTGATGATCCGTATTGTAAAACCGCTCGTTGAACTCCTCAAAGCTGTTTATCTCATATATGCCTTTGTGCGAGTCCGGGAGGTTCAGCATGGAGAGCATAGACTCTGACGCGTCTATCTTTTGCCCGGTGGTGAAATCGATATCGGTGTCTTTCTCTATGTAGTACGCATAGAACTCAAGCTCCGGATGTGCAGCGATGGCGGCGTTCAGGTTTTCAGCCTTCGGTTCCAGCCATTCCGGCTGCAAGGAAGTCCATGGCTGGTATACTATCTTGCTTTCATAAAAAGACACGTCGCCGGCGGAAACGTAGCCGTGTGTGAGGTTTTCAAGTGGAACAATCAGGGGCATCGCCGCGTATGAGGTGACAAAGTTATAGGTCTTCTTCGCAAGCTGAGAGAACTGCACCTGATCCGAAAGCGCGCTCTCCATTCCGTCCTGAAAGCTGCCGTCGGCATACGAGGCCGCAGTCAGCGGCGCCAATTGGTTGGCGTAGCGGTTTTCGTATTCGTTTATCTCGGTCGGGCGGAACACGGTCCTCAAAAGTCCGGCGAGGAATATCAATACGAGCAGCAGGAAAAACGCCCTGTCTATCTTTAATGTTTTATTCTGCATTAGGCTCTATCACACTCACAATCTTTGTCGGTGTGGGATCCGCGCGGTAGCGTGCGCGGCTTATGACGACGGCAATGACTATGCCTATACCGGCCGCGGCGAAGGCCGCTATGATGCATGCCGACTCTCCAAGCCCCAGTGCGGCCGCTATAAAATAGCCCAAGAACAGCGTCACGAGCGGGAGGACGTATATCGCCAGCGCGCCTTTGACCACGCCCGTTGTCGGCGTGTCGATCATAACGTGCTGGCCGCGCCGCGCGCCTATGGGATTCTGCACGACCGACTTCATAAGATGCTCGTACCTGCACTCGCGGCAATTATTGCAGTCGCCGCCGCAGATGCCGAGACGCTCAACGACGACTTCTGCGAGGCCGTCGTCACGGATTTTAGTTATTATCGCTTCCTGAAGCATTTTCATCACCTTCTCGGATTATACACCATAGCGCCCTTTACGGCAAGTATGCAAAACCGGCAGCGTCCGCATTCGGGGAAGCTGCCGGTTTGGTGCCGATTATTCTTCTATTTTCACGTCCAGACCCAGCTCCTGCGGGAGGAAACGGGGGCAGACGTTCTCGGACACGGTGATGACCGAGGACGCGAGCCGCGTGCCGATCTCGACCGCTTCGCGCATCGTCTTGCCGTAGGTCAGGCCAATCGCAACGCCCGCGCAGAACGCGTCGCCAGCGCCGGTAGTGTCGCGTACCTTGACCTTGCGTGCAGGGTATACGCCCTTGTCGCCATTCATGTCGGCATACACCGCGCCGCGGCTGCCCATCGTGACGACCATAGAGGGGATCCGCGCGCTGACGACGCGCCGCGACAGCTCCTCGCACAGCTCTTCCGGAGTCAGGCCGCTGAAATCGCAGACGAACAGAATGCCCGCCTCCTGCGCGTTGCAGACGAAGCAGTCGATCGACTGCAGAAAGTCGCGCCGCTGCGAGGCGATGGACATGTTTGCGACCACGGCGTACACCTTTTTATGGTACTTCTCGGCGTACCTGAAAACGGTTTTGATAAGCTCCTTGTCGAGATCGATCTCGATGACGATACTGTCGGCGTCGGCAAATATCTCATCGCCTTTCTCTTCGAGCATGCGCAGCATCGCGTCGGAGGTCGGACGCTTGGATATCGAGCCTGCAATGTCGCCGCCGTTATTGAACACGGCCAGCCACATGCCCATGCCGTCCTGCGTCACGGCGACGTAGTCGGTGTTGACCTTGTGGTTTTTCAGCTTCCGCAGCACCTCCGCACCCTCGGCGGTGTCATCCACCATGCCGACAAAGCGCGGCCGCAGCTCGACGTTTGCGATGTCCTCCGCAACGTTGCGCCCCACGCCGCCGTGGACTATCTCCACGCGTCCCGCGTTGCGCCCTTCGGGGATATACAGATCGTCGGGGAAGCCCTTGATATCAACGAAAACCGTGCCGATAACGACCATTGCCATAGCGTTTTACCTCCGTTATGCCTTGTGTTTTTCGCGCTCAAACGCGTGTATCCAGTCAGCCTTGAGATAGTATATCAGCAGGAACACCGTGCTGCAGAACCATGTGAGCGGGTAGACCCAGTTGACGGTATTGATGCTCTGCGTGATCGGAACCATGATCGACAGGAACGCCACGCGGACTACGCACCAGAAGGTCAGCATTGCGACCATCGGGATAACGGACTTGCCCGCGCCGCGCAGTATCGACGCGAAACCGTGCGATGCGGCGAGAAGGCAGAAGAACGGCGCGCAGATGCGGCACTTCGCCACGCCGAAAGCGATGGCCTCCGGCTCCTGCGTGAACGCGCCGACGAGCACCGGAGCGCCGAAAAATGTTACGACGGCGATAAGCTCCGCGAGGATTATCGCGCTCCAGAGACCGAAGCGCGCGCCCTTGCGGGTGCGGTCGTATTCGCCCGCGCCGAGGTTCTGACCGACGAAGGTCGTCAGCGCGATGGTGAAGCTGGTGATGGGCAGGAACGCGAAGCCCTCTATCTTGGCGTAGGCGCCGCAGCCCGCGACGGCCATCTTGCCGAAGGAGTTGATATTTGCCTGCACGACGACGTTCGCGATAGCGATGACGGAGTTCTGCAGGCCGGAGGGCAGACCGTAGTTGACGATGAGGCGGAGCATCGGCCAGTTGAAGCCGATCTTCTTTATGGATACGCGATATTCCTCCTTGGTAGTCAGCAGCCTGCCGGCGCAGAGGAAGAAGCTGATAAACTGCGCAAGAATGGTCGCCAGCGCCGCGCCGTCAACATCTGTCTTGAATACGCCTATAAAGACGATGTCGAGAATAACGTTCAGCACGGAGGATATTATAAGGTAGTAGAGCGGGTGTTTGCTGTCGCCCACGGCCTGCATGATGCCGCGGCAGGAGTTATACATGACAAGGCCAAGACTGCCCGCAAAGTAGATGCGCACGTAGAGCGCAGCCTGCTCGAAAACGTCCTCCGGAGTGCTCATCCAGCGGAGTATCGTCGGAGTGAAGCGTACGCCGACGATTGTCAGCAGTATGCCCGCAACGATGTTGAAGGCGATGTTTGTGTGTATTGCAAGCTCCATCTTGTCGTGCTCGCGCGCGCCGTAGTAGCGCGATATCGCAACGCCCGCGCCCGCGGAGATGCCGGCGAAAAAGCTGACCAGCAGGAACACGAGCGTGCCCGTGGAGCTGACGGCGGCGAGTGCGTCGTTGCCGAGCATGTTGCCGACTATCAGCGCGTCAGCCGTGTTGTACAGCTGCTGGAAGAGGTTGCCTATGAAGAGCGGCACCGCGAAACGCACAAGCTTCCCCGCGATGGAGCCTTCCGTCATTCTGTCTTGTATGTGATCCATTGCTTACCCCTGACTTGAAATTCGAATATCGTGAATATTTATTCTAGCACCATTGAAAATAAAAATCAATACCATCAGGCAGGTAGGCAGATTTCTCCACGAGGAACGGCCAAAGACCGCGAAAAAGGCACAGGCTGAAAAGCCTGTGCCATAATTTTTATTCTTTCTGAAGGAACGGCAGCTCCATCATGGCCGCGAAGCCCTTCGGGTCGCGTATCTGATACTGCATGTGATTATACCCGTCGAACACGGGGAAATTGCCCGCGGGATAAGCCTGCATGACGGCGGCGCGGTACTTGAAGTGATCCTCTGCGCTGCCGAATTCAAAGAAGCAGCGCTTCTGCAGCTCCTTGGACAGCGGAGGGAAGGGCTTGTCCTCCAGACTGTCCGCCATCTGGCGGCGGATATTCCCATAGCTCAGCGCCTTGCCCGCCGCGACGAAGTACGGCTTTATCGCCTCGTCGCTGCACCACATTATCTTGCCGAGCGTCGCGCCCTTCGACCAGTACAGGCTCTTGATAGCGAGGTACAGCATGGGCCCCATGATGCGGCGCGTAGCTTTGCCGATCTGCGCGAACTGCCCGCCGTCGAAGAAAACGTACCCGACCGGTATTTGTGTTTGGGTCAGGAACGCCATGGCAAGGTCTGCACCGATGGACGACGCGACGACCATCTCGACGCGCTCCACGCCCTGCCCGCGCAGAAATTCCTCAATCTGCCGCACCTCGTCCGCTTTGTCTGCGTAGGTCTGACCGGCGCAGTACACCGTGGACGTCGGCATGACGCAGAAGAAGCGGCCGGCAAGCGCTGAGGCCACAGGCCCGCTGCTCTCCGCCCTGTTTGAGGAGCTGGGCTGCGCGGCGGCATACAATCTGGACGGAGGCCGCTCGTCCGTGATGGCGTGGGACTGCGGCAGCTCGCTTGTGAATTCGCCCGCCAGCGGCGGACGACCCGTGTGCGATATCATATACATACCAAAGGAGTGAAGCGGAGTATGCAGAAAGTTGCGCTTATTATCCGGCATGTGACGATCGGCCTTGCGATCGCCGTCGCGGTGGTTCTCATAATAGATATGTTTATAAATAACGCTATGTGTCTCACGGATCGCAGAGTGTTCAAGCTCATGTGCCTCGGGCTGTGCTTGATGGCGATAGTTACGGCAAAGCTGCCGCGTGAGTGAAACGGGCACAACAGAATATCAAACGGGCAGAGCCTCAAGGCTCTGCCTGTTTTACTATCATATCATATTGCGCACACCGGCGCGTCCAGCGGCTGGCCGATAAAGGAGGAAAGCTCCGCGGCAAAATCCGCGTCGATCTCTGATAGCCGCCCCTTGCCAGCGACGAGCGGGTCTATGCAGCGCTTCTTTGCCGGTATCACACGCCACGCGGCGTCGGGCACGGCCTCGTCGGAGCGGAGCATCCGATGCAGAGCGCGGTAGGCCGCCCACTCGGCGTGCAGCCCGTCGTCGGCTGTGATTCGGGCGATCACTTCGTCTTCAGTCCCGTACAGGTCATCAAGTTTTATTACACTCTTTTCAACCGCGTGCCGTAGCAGCTCGGCCAGCCGCTGCATGGCGCAGCGATCCTCGTCTGACACGTATATGCGTGACATTTTCAGCGCGTCGCGCGCAAAGGCAGCGGCGATGTCCGCGCTTTGAAACGCAAGCCCCGGAACGCCGTCGGGCGCTGCGGCGACGTACAGCGCGTCGTAGTATTCCTGAAGTGCGGCGGGGGAGCATAGCGAGTAGCCCGCAAGATTGCCGATCGTGTATTCGAGCCGGTCGGCGGAGAGACGGGGGCTATCGTTGTCGGCGATGGGGTATAGGTGATAGTCCGTCACGGCGTTGGGCGCGACTCCGTATTTGCCGAGCAGTGCCGTGATCTCCGCGGACTGCGTTATCATCGCGGCGGTGCGGCCTTCGGTGTACTCCTGCCGCAGGTAGTCGCCGTGCAGAAAATCGACTGTGTGCGCGAAGGACGGCGTGGATATATCGTGAAACAGCGCCGCGAGCGCCTGCTCGATCGAGCCGGTAAAATGCCATGTGATGAGGCAGACGCCGACGCTGTGCCGGAAGCGGGAATATCGCGGCAGACCGCGAAAACGCGGAAACGAGGTGTATTCGCAGCCGCAGTTCATGCCCACGCCGCGCAGGCGCTGCATCTCCGGTACGGCGCAGAATTCGCCCAGCCATGCCGGAACTTCGCTGTGATAGCTTATCGCGTGCTGCTCTGTGTATGTGTTCATGCCTGACCTCCTGTGAAATCTGCTGACAATCATACCACAGCGCGCGGCACATTTCAACGCCCGCCAAAACCGTGTTTGCCCTTGTCAACCGATACTAAGATGCCCCCGACACTCACTCTATCGAGTGAGTGTCGGGGGCTGTCCGGAATCATGCTGCTTCGTACAAATCGTGTGCAACTATCACGCTTATTACACGAAACAGCTGATATTATAAGGTTTTACCCGTTTATCAATACATGCCGCCCATGTCGGGAGCTGCGGGAACGGGAGGATTTTTCTCGGGAATGTCGGCTACGAGACTCTCGGTGGTCAGAACCATGGAGGCGACGGAGGCGGCGTTCTCAAGAGCGCTACGGCAGACCTTGGTCGGGTCGACGATGCCGAGCTCGATCATGTCGCCGTACTTGTCATTTGCGGCGTCGAAGCCGTAATTGGCCTTGCGGCTGTTGTAAACGTTGTTGAGGATGACTGCGCCTTCCAGACCCGCGTTCGCGGCGATCTGCATGATAGGAGCCTTCAGCGCGCGGGCAACGATCGCGGCGCCGGTCTTCTCGTCACCGCTGAGGGTGGCGACCAGCTTGTCGGCTGCCTTGGAGGCCACGACATACGCGGTGCCGCCGCCGGCAACGATGCCTTCAGCGACTGCTGCGCGGGTAGCGTTCAGAGCGTCCTCGATGCGGAGCTTCTTCTCCTTCATCTCGGTCTCGGTGGCAGCGCCGACCTTGATGACGGCAACGCCGCCGGACAGCTTTGCCAGACGCTCCTGAAGCTTCTCCTTGTCATACTCGGAGGTGGAGACGCTTATCTGATGCTCGATCTGAGCGGTGCGAGCCTTGATGTCAGCGGAGGAGCCTGCGCCATCAACGATGGTGGTGTTCTCCTTGGTGACCTTGACCTGATGCGCCTGACCCAGAACGCTGAGGTCAGCATCCTTCAGCTCCATGCCGAGATCGCTGGAAACGACGGTGCCGCCGGTCAGGATCGCGATGTCCTGAAGCATTTCCTTGCGTCTGTCGCCGAAGCCGGGAGCCTTGATGCCCACGCAAGTGAACACGCCGCGAAGCTTGTTGACAAGGATAGTCGAAAGAGCCTCGCCCTCGATATCCTCGGCGATTATGATGAGCTTTCCGCCCGCGTGCATAATCTGCTCAAGCAGGGGAAGAAGATCCTGAATGCTTGCAATCTTCTTGTCGGTGATAAGGATGAGAGCGTCGTCAATGACGGCCTCCATCTTGTCGGTGTCTGTTACCATGTAGGGAGAGATATAGCCTCTGTCGAACTGCATACCCTCGACAACCTCTGCCTCGGTCTGCGCAATCTTCGACTCCTCAACGGTGATAACGCCGTCGGCGGTGACCTTCTCCATAGCGTCGGCGATGATTCTGCCGATGTCCTCATCTGCGGAGGAGATGGTGGCGATTCTTGCTATATCCTCGGTGCCGTTTACGGGCTTCGAGTGGGACTTAACAGCCTCAACGGCTGCGTCAACGGCCTTCTGAATGCCCTTCTTGATGACCATCGGGTTTGCGCCCGCAACGACGTTCTTCATGCCCTCGCGCACAAGTGCCTGAGCGAGCAGGGTGGCGGTGGTGGTGCCGTCGCCGGCAACGTCGTTTGTCTTTGTGGCGACTTCTTTGATAAGCTGAGCGCCCATGTTCTCGAAAGAATCCTCAAGCTCGATATCCTTGGCGATCGTGACGCCGTCGTTGGTTATGAGCGGAGCGCCGTACTTCTTGTCGAGGACAACATTTCTGCCCTTGGGGCCGAGCGTGATCTTAACTGTATTGGCGAGCTTATCGATACCGGCCTGGAGAGCCTTGCGGGCTTCCTCACCGTAAATAATTTGTTTTGCCATGATGAATTACCTCCGATTATTCTACGATAGCGAGAATGTCGCTCTGACGGACTATGGTGTATTCCTCTTTGTCGAGCTTGACCTCGGTGCCGGAATACTTGCCGGTTATGACTCTGTCGCCGACCTTGACGTACATCTCAACTTCTTTGCCGTCAACGAGTCCGCCGGGACCTACGGCAACTACCTCGGCAACCTGGGGCTTCTCCTGTGCGGAAGCGGCGAGGATAATGCCGCTGCTCGTAGTTTCTTCAACCTCGACAGGCTTGACAACAACTCTGTCTGCAAGCGGTTTGATTTTCATATCGATTCCTCCTGAAATTATAAAAAATGCTAACCTAAAAATTGTTTTGGCACTCTACATCCCCGAGTGCTAATTCATATTCTAAACCCATTTGAAACAAAAATCAATACCTTTTTCCAAAGTTTACAATTATGTCATAAACTCAGGCGGCTTATGTTATGATTCAATATGATATATAAATGTATTTAAATGTATTATGTCTTGACGCAAAAAATGCAAGGGAGCAAAGTAAAAATCGGCTGCCGCATTCGGATGCAGAAAGCGTTCTCTTTACCCGAAGCCGTACAAAGGTACTGCAAGGGTAAAAAACGCTTAAAAGAGCAAAAACAAACGGCAAAACAAAAGCCACGATTCACATTCTCAACTGTGAATTG
>OLGE01003209.1_pt1 | contig 13272 bp, 10 predicted proteins | sample 1605151 | NCBI WGS metagenome assembly OLGE01 (sample SAMEA3888912, study PRJEB22519) | human gut metagenome | biome: human gut; feature: human-associated habitat; material: faeces | place: Denmark | collected 2010
CGGCCCACCATCGCCGCGTCTATGTAGCTCATCAGGCACATTGACAGCTGGGCGAGTATGGCCGGGAGGGCGAGCAGCAGAGTCAGTTTCAGCTGGTCCGCGCCTCCCATGGGGCTTCCTCCCCTGAGGCGGGCGAGCAGTATGTCTTTAGAAGATGATGCCATCGTGTCGCGCAAAATTCCTGCAAAGATAGTATTTTTTGCGACTCCCTCGGGTGCGGATTCTCCAACTGACGGAGGGTCAGCGCTTGTGGATAACTATGTTGATAACTTTTCCCGGAACTTCGTCCGGCGGGTTGACAAATTGGTCCGATTTTGACTAATTTTGTCTTCCCACAAGCTTAAAATTTAAAAACCGGAATTATGGATGTACGTAAAACCAATGGCTCGATCGAGGAGTTTGATAAAGCTAAGTTGGCACGTGGAATACACGAGGCATATAAGTCTGCGAAGGAGTATTGTGATGACGCTATCGTGGTGTCAATCATCAATAATCTTTACATATACGAAGGAATTACCAGCGCGGAAATCCGCCGTCAGGTGGAGGAGTCGCTTATGTCCATCAACAAGCGTGTTGCTCATGCGTACATCGACAAGTTCGATGCGGACATCGATCTCCGCAAGAAGCGCGATTTCATAAAGGACTATATCGCTGCGTCCAATGCCGCCACCGGCTCCAAATTCGATTCCAATGCAAATGTCACGCGGAAGAATATCGTCACGCTTGGGAATGAACTCTACAAGGAGAACAACATCAAGCAGAACCGCTATATCATGAAGGACAAGATCAAGTCAATGTACGGCAAACGTCTTGCTGAGCAGTACATTGATGACCTGGAAAGCCATGTCCTCTACAAGCATGACGAGAGCGGCACTCCGGGATATCCATATTGCGTAGCCATCACGATGTATCCGTTCCTGGAGAGCGGCCTGAAGGAATTGGGCGGCGTGTCCATTGCACCGACTGACCTCAAGTCCTTCTGCGGAGAGTTCATCAACCTTGTCTATTCCATCTCATCACAGTTCATGGGAGCGGTCGCTACACCGGAATTCCTGATGTACCTCGACTATTTCATCCGCAAGGACTATGGAGAGAACTATACGGAAAGACTCGGAGAAGTGGTCGAGAACAATACCAAGCAGCGCACGCTGGAGAAGGTCATTGACAATTACTTCCAGCAGGTCGTGCACTCGATGAACATGCCGGCGGGAAACCGCGGCTATCAGACGGTTTTCTGGAACATCGGCTATTTCGACAAGCCTTATTTCGAGGGTGTGTTCGGCGATTTCCGCTTCCCTGACGGCACTGCGCCGAAATGGGAGACATTGTCCTGGCTCCAGAAACATTTCATGAACTGGTTCAATGAGGAAAGGAACCATTATATCCTGACCTTCCCGGTCGAGACGATGGCGCTCCTGACCGATGGCGGGGATGATTATGCGGACAAGGATTATGCTGACTTCACGGCGGAGATGTGGTCGAAAGGCCATAGCTTCTTCTGCTATATTTCGAACAGCCCGGACAGCCTCTCAAGTTGCTGCCGTCTGCGTAACTCATTGAAAGACATGGATAATTCAGATGAGGAGCATAACCATACCACCCATCAGTATTCCATGGGTACAGCATCGGTGGCGACCGGTTCCAAGTCCGTGATGACCATTAATCTGAACAGGCTTATACAGATTGCCGCAAGAAAATTCTTCAAGGAGACGCAAGGCGTAGACATTCCTGAGGGACAGCCGCTTGCCAAGGAAATGAAATATGACAGGAAGGCATTGTACGGATTCATTGACGCTGAAATCAGCGAGATGACGGGCAGGGTGCACAAGTACCAGACCGCTTTCAATGAGATTATCCTGGATTTCCTCAAGGCGGATATGCTGGACGTCTACAAGGCTGGCTTTATCGACATGCGCAAGCAGTACCTTACCATCGGCGTGAACGGCTTGACCGACGCTGCAGAGTTCCTGGGTCTGGAGATTTCGCCGAACGAGGAGTACCGCGAGTTCGTGAACACGATTTTGGAGACCATAAACATCTCCAACAGAAAGGACAAGACGCGCGACACTATGTTCAATACCGAGTTCGTGCCGGGTGAGAATCTTTCCGGAAAGAACTACAAGTGGGACAAGAAGGACGGTTTCTTCGTGTCGTCGAAGCACAATATGTACAGTTCCTACTTCTACAATCCGGAGGATGAGTCGTTGTCAATGATCGACAAGTTCAAACTCCACGGAGAGGACTATGTGAAATATCTGGATGGCGGTTCGGCGCTGCACATGAACATTGCAGAGCATCTGAGCAAGGACCAGTACAGGCAGCTGCTCAATGTCGCTGCGCATTACGGCACGAATTATTTCACATTCAACTGCCGCAATACTGTCTGCAACGACTGCGGCTACATCAGCAAGGATACATTGACCGTATGTCCTAAGTGCGGAAGCCACAACCTGGATTACCTGACCCGTGTCATCGGCTACCTGAAGCGTGTGTCTTCTTTCAGCGAGATGCGTCAGGAGGAGGCTGAGCACAGGTTCTACGCAGAGAAATAGGTATATTGCCAATGATAAAATATGTACCGGAAATGACCAGCGTCGTCATGGAGGAGATTCCCGACATGGTGACGCTGGCTGTTGATATTTCGAATTGTACAGGTCTCTGTGAGGGCTGCCACTCCCCGTTTCTCCGCAAGGATGTAGGCGTGGAACTGACGCCCGCCGTCATTGACAAGCTTCTGGCTGACAATTTCGGGGTGAACTGTTTTCTGTTTCTCGGTGAGGGAAACGACAGGGAGGCGCTGATGTCCGTCGCTTCCTACATCCGCACCGTTTATCCGGCCGTGTCCCTGGCCATATATTCCGGCAGGGAAAACGTCGAGGATGAAATCTACGCCCTCTTCGATTATGTCAAGGTCGGTCCATATCGCCCCGACTGCGGCCCGCTGAACGCCACGACGACGAACCAGCGTCTCTACCGCGTGAGTCACCATGACTGTCAATGTCGTTTCACCCTGCAGGACATCACTTCCCGTTTCTGGCATCGCCACGTTTCTCAGTGACTTGGCCCGGACTGGGACGGAGGGTGGAGCCGGCATTGGCTCCCGAAAAGGGAGGGGACCCACGCAGTGGGGAGGACCGGCGGAATCCTCCGTCCCAGTCCGGGCGCACCTCATTTATGGAAAATCTTGGATTTCGCGTGCGTGAAAAGGCCAGATTTACGCACGTCATCGCATTTTTGCGCCTCGACGTGCGTGGAAAACGTTTTAGTACGCACGGAAAGACAACCGAGCGTGGAAACGTGGCCAAAAAAAGCCTGCGTTTCCACGCTCGGTTTTATAACTCATTGAAAATCAACTTCCCCGAAAACCAGACGTGTCCGTGTCCCGCCGACAGTGAAGAGCCAACTATATCACTAGTCGTTCCCGTCACCGGCGATGATGCGGCGATCTTCATCCAGATCCACACCTGCACGAGCCGCAAGCTCACGCTTCTTCTCTTCAAGCATCTCCTTGTGATGGAGATACCAGTTCTCCGCATAAACGGCGATACATGCCAGGGCGAAATAAACAATCGTCTGGATGGTCAATGCCACCATCTGGTCATGAGCCGTTCCGAAATCGCCACCGGCGGTATTCAAGTTAATGAATGCCTGGCAGCCGAACGTCGTAGGGAAAATGTACGAGAACCACTTCCAGAACTCAGGGAATGCCTCGGTCGGCCATGAAAAGCCGGTAAGGAAGAGGCATACAGGTGACATTACGAGGAATAGCAGGAATACTGACTCCCTTCTTGTGATGAGCGAACTCCACGCCATCGAGAACATTACGCAATCCGTGACGAAGAACAGCAGGAGCAACAGGATTTCCCAGAACTCACCCCTCTGCGGGATGCCGAACAATGCCGGGATTATACATGCTATGTAGATGGATATTCCTATGTAAATCAGCCAGTAAGCGGCGCCGCGCCCGAGTACCACACGACCTACGCCGTGGCCCTCCAGCTTGTCAGGCAATGAAGCGAAACTGCGGTTCTCCTCACGCGCCGTACCCACCAGCATCGACATTCCGTAGAACAATGTCTGCTGCACGATGACCAGCAGAATTGCCGACAGCAGGAACAATGAATATGAAAATGCCCTGTTATACGGATTGTTTTCCTCGTACGGAATGGCCTGTATCAATGCCTCTGCTTGTTCTCCGGAAAATCCGGCCGCAGCGTAGCGCTCCATCTGGATGCTGCCTACTTCATTGAGCATCACCATATTGGCCGCCATGAGGATATTCTTGTAATAAAGGAAGCTGCTCATGTCCGCGTAAGCCGACAATGTCGCCGTCTCCAAGCGGGCAAGCTTCTCGCCATAATCTGCCGGGAAATACAAGTAGCCTCTGATCTTGCCCTCTTTCATGAGGTCCTGCGCCTCATTGACATTGACACAATGATATCTGACGGCGCATTCTCTCGTGGCATCGACCTCGCGCGCGAACCTGCGGCTCGCGGAGCAGTCGGCATTGTCCACCACGGCGATAGGCGTCTCGCTCAACACGCCGTTCAGGTACATGAAATTGTACAAAATCGGGTAGGCGAGACCGGCCAGGAAGAATATCACCATCACTCCAGAATCGGAGAAAATCAGCTTCAACTCATGGGTGAAAATTCCCCAGAAGTCCTCCAGCCATTGCTTTATGTAACTATCTTTCTTCATGATGCCGTTTACTTTTTAGGGAAATTCTGATGTACATAAGCCCCTTTAAGTCTGTAAATTACGAGACTAGGAAGAAGCAGGAATATAAGCAGATGGATTACCTCCTGCCACCATCCGGCAAACCCGGTTCCGAAAATCACTTCACGTGAATAGAACAGGAAATAATGCCTCAGAGGGAATGCCTCGGCAAGGCCCTGGATATACGGCGGCATAGTCTCGACAGGAAGCGTGAAGCCCGACATTGAGAATGCCAGCACGCTGTACAATGCACCGATACTCAGCGCCAGACGCGGAATCGGAAGCAGGCCTATGATGAAGATGGCCACGCTCTCGCTTGCAAGTACCAGCAGTACGATAGCCAGGAACATGTTCCAGATCGAGCCATTTATCGGGAAATGCATCCAGTCATACATCAGCAGTATGAGGATGAGTCCGATGACCGAGAATAATGTGGTGTAAACCACCAGTTTGCCGAAAAGAGCATTGTACATTGAACCGCCTGCTGTACTCAGCAAGTGGCGCGATGTGCCATACTTAAGCTCGGCGCCGAGGGAGTAAATCAATATGATTACGACTGTCAATGCCAGGACTCCCGGAAGGAAGATGTTCGTCAGATAATAGCCGTAGTTCGTGTATTGGTTTCCTATCTGGTGGACATCCACATTGACAGGCTGTATCCTTCCCATTATCGCATCCTCATTGACACCCTTCGCCCTCAGTACCTCGCGCTGGACTGCGCCGTCGGCGAGATTGATCATTGTCAATATATTCTTGTAGGACAATGCGCCTCCGACGAAGTACAGTCCGTTCAGGTAATACGTGAATGTAGGACGACGGCTGGCCTGGACATCGGCATACATGCCTGCCGGAATGACGCAGACCGCGGTGATCTTGCCGCTCTGCATATCCTCACGCGCCTCGGCGAAAGAGTCGTATTTCAGGACCTTGCCCAGCTGCGTCGCGTCCAATTGGCGGGCGAAGTTTCGGGACAATGATGAGTTGTCCAGATCCACTATGCCGATAGGAAGATCGTGCGGCAGGCCCTGTTTCAGGAATGTAAGGAAGAATATGGCGCAGAACGCGACTGTCACGACGGAACCGAGAAGATAAATCGGTCTGTTTCTCATTATCCTCAGCTCACGGCGGACAACCGCCCCTATATTTTGCCAGAAATTCATAATATGCTATTTCTTAAGAAGTTTCGCATCCTTTACGATTGCGGACATTCCCGGACGGAGACCCTCGACCTTGGTGTCAGGAACTGCCCTTACTTCGAATGTCTTGGCATCGTACATGCCTGTTTCCTTGGTAGCCTTCCATGTCGCGTAAGACTCGCGTACCGCAATGTAATTGACTGTGGCGGTGCACTCCTTGTCGTCAAGGGCCGGGATGGTTACCGTCACCTTGTCACCCTGCTGGAGACCATGGAGATAGTCTTCGCGGACATTGAATGTGAACCACATGTCGTCGAGATCGGTGACGGTCATGATAGGGGAGCCCTGACCGACGAGTTCGCCTACTTTAGGGAATGTAGCTGAAATGATACCGCCTGCAGGAGATGTCAGATAAAGCTCGTCAAGTGCGGCATTGACCTCCATGAGGGCGCCATTGGCCTGGTCTACGAGAGCTGCTGCGGCAGCCTTGTCCTCTGCGCGTGCGCCGTTCACTGCCATGTCATACTGGCTCTTGGCTGCCCTGGTGGTAGCTACAGCAGCATTGTACTGGGCCTCGACCTCATCGAACTTCTGTGCGGATACGACCTTCTGGTCGTAGAGGCTCTTCATTCTGTCGTAAGACTTCTTCATGACGGTCTCGCCCACGATGGCCTTCTGCCAGAGCTCGTAAGCGCCCTCGATCTGCTCCTTGCGTGCACCGTTCAATGCCTTGGTCTTCTGTGCGGAAGCGGCGTTCTTCAGCGCTGTGACCTGTTCCAGTTTGGCGCGGACCTCAGGGCAATCGATAAATACCACGGTGTCGCCTTTCTGTACCTTGTCGCCCTCTTTTACGAAAAGGGTTTCGATACGTCCAGGTACCTTGCCTGAAACTCTGTATTCTGTGGCTTCTGCCTCACCCTGGATAACCAGCGGTTTAGGCTTTGAAACGAAATATCCGATGACTGCAATCAGCAGTATGATAGCCAAAAGGGCTACGACGCCTATTACAAGATTGTAAGATTTCTTATTCTGTACCATGATTTCTGTATTTTTCTTAGTCAATGTCTGATTTATAATTTCCTTCAGCTTTCTGGAGGTTTGCATTCGTTATCTGGAGCTCGATACCTGCATCGATAAACTCTGAATGGGCCTGGAGCCAAGCCGTATGTGCTGCAAGAGCCGTGTTGGTGGTAACCACGCCGGCCTCGAAACCTACTGATGCCTTGCGGAGGTTCTCCTCTGCGCTCTTCAGGTTGTTCTCTGCCATCTCCACTTTCTCCAATGCCTCGTCGAGCTGTTTGCGTAACTGCGTAACCTGCAAGTTGATAAGCTCTTTGGCTTCATCCAGTTTGCTGACGTAAAGGGTAGCCTCGGCCTTGGCCTTGCGGGTCTTCTGCAATGCCTCGAATCCATGGAAAATAGGAATATTGATGGCTACGCCTACGTTGAACATGCCTCCGAATTTCTTCTCGAATCCGTTATAGAGGTTCGGATTTGTCAGCATGTAGTTCGCCGTCAATGCTATTTTAGGCATCATGTCCGCGCGGGCGATTTTCATCTTCTTGTCATAAATTGCCGCCGCGAGATCCAGACTTCTGGTCTCAGGACGGTCCTGATAGATGCTTTCCAGGTCTTTCTCCGGGCTCATCTGTGGAACAGGAACGGCATCGAGGCTTTCGTCCGCGAGTGTGATGTCTGTGCCCAGGTCAATGCCTACCTCTTTACAGAGAAGCATTTTGGCAAGTACCAATCCGTTGGTGGCCTTGGTTTTCATCATGTTGGCCTCATTTGCCTTGACCTTGATGGCAAGTGCATCTGATTCGGTAGCGACACCTTCCTTTACGGAGATGTTCACATCGTGCTCCATCTTCTCCAGCAGGTCGGCGAAATTCTCTGCCAATTTCTTCTTGTTGGAAATGGAAACCACCTGCCAATATGCCTGGTCGACAGTAATCAGGAGGTCCTGATATTCCTGGTCGTATTGTGAACGTGACAATTCCTCGGCGAGCTTGGCCATCCTGTTGGCATTCACGATCTTGCCGCCCATGAATACCGGCTGCTGGAGTGAAACGGCGCCCAAAAACATATTATGTGTATCAGGGTGCAGCAAATCGTCCAGCTCCGTGCCGAGAGCGGTAATCGCATTGCTGATGTCTCCCTTGCTCAATGCTCCTATAAGTGCCTGCACTTTAGGGTCTTGAATAAGTTCAGGGCCGCCTGGGAGCTGTGCCAGCCCCTCCAGTATTTCAGTCATCTTGGTGGTGAACTGCTGGTGGAGCGCCGTGCCGGTGCCTGTCAGTTTGCCTGACAATTCGTCATTGATAAGCGCGATACTCTTCTGGTTGTACATGTACGCGCCCGTGGCACTGATGTTCGGATAGTAGTTGGCTCTGGCGATTTTTCTGTCATACCCTGCCATTTCGACTTTCGTGCGGGCCTGGTCCAGAGCCTTGTTGTTCTTGATGGCCATTTCCCTGCATTGGTCCAATGTCAGAGTCTCCTGACCGCTCATGTACAGCGGCAGCATCATCACCGCAGCGGTACATATCAATGTCTTTACTCTATTCATATATATTATACTTTTTATTTTCTCGCCTATATCGGCAGCCGACAAATATACAAAAAAGTTGCCATATTGTCCATTTTTAAGATAATATTGGCCTAACAAGTGATAATTTGGTCGAAAAAAACGATTTTTAGCAATTTTTCAGTATATTTGCAGGCTATGGGACAACAAGATGTACTTCATAATATTAGTATCCGAAAATTCAAGGATCTTTTTCCGGACATGCCTGGCAAAGGCCTCGGCGACGACCTCCTCATAGCGGAACTCAGATATGACAAGGAACTGAAAGTATTCCAATATCCTTTCCGCTTCGACGGCTATATCATCATATTCTGTCTGAAAGGCAGGATCAAGCTTGACGTGAATCTGGACTCCTTCCAGATTGCCGAGAACTCATTGGTGCTCAATGTCCCCGGAAATATAATCAGGGTGTCCGGCATCGACCGTGACGACTATGACAACATGCATTTCATCGTCGTGGCCATGTCCAAGAACTTCATGTCCAGCGTCCGCTTCGACTTCAACCGTCTTTTCAATGAGAGCGTCGCCCTGATGGATAACCCGTGCATTTCCCTGGATGACCACGAGCGGAATATCTGCAAGAAATACCTGGATCTGGCATCCGAACTTCTTACTGTGGATATCCAGAATAAAAAAGAGGCCATCGGAGCACTTGTGTCTTCAATTTCATATTTCCTCGGCTCTATTTGGACCGGGCGTCTTTCCGCAGCAGAACATCAGCCACATGCACCTTCTGCCAAGGCGAAGAATGTCTACGACCAGTTCCTGCGTCTTGTGACCGACTATCACACCTCGGAGCGTAACATGGCTTTCTATGCTGACAAGCTCTGTCTCACGCCGAAGTATCTTTCCAAGCTCGTGAAATCCGTAAGTGGCCGTTCAGCCCCTGATTGGATTGACGCATTCGTGATACTCGAAGCCAAGAACATGCTCAAATACTCCGACTTGTCCATCAAGGAAATAGTATGCAAGCTGAATTTTCCGAACCAGTCGGTGTTCTATAAATTCTTCAAATCACACACCGGCAAGACCCCGAGCCAATACCGCAACGAATGAGCCTTTTCGTAATACGTCCTCTCAATGCTGCCGGGCAAGTGACTGCACATCCGATGCACTCGATTGCCCGAGACGATTGGTCGTATGTATATCTCCTTTCAGGTGAGGTGCTCATAGATATTGACAGACGCCCTTATCTGTTGAAAGCCAGCGATTTCGCCCTGATACCTCCGTCTGTTCACTATTCCGTGAGGTATTTCAAGGACACGATAGGCTACATGGGCGCGTTCTCTACCGGGTTGCTTCGCAATGCCGGCCATTCCGTGCTTCGCATGAAGGAACCGTCGGTTCTTTCAATCCCCGTAGAGGACAAACTTTTCTACGATGAGCTCATGATCCGTCTCATGCGTCATGCGGGTCAGGTAGCCATTGTCAGAAGCCTGATGGAGGTGATACTCAGCCAGTTCGATGAACTCCTTCCGGCTCCTGGCGGGTCTGCTGCTTCCAGGCTATGCTCATCTTACCTCGAAAAAGTCTTCGACGTCTCGCAGTCCTTCACCAATGTCGCAGGTTACGCCTCGCTTCTGGGCGTCACTCCAAGCCATCTCAACCGCACCGTCAAGGCCGAAACCGGAAAAAGCGCCGGAGAGTGGATTGACAATGCCCGTCTGGCCCTTGCCCGCGAGCTTCTCTGCGACAAGTCAATGCCAATGTCGGAAATTGCTGAACGTCTCTGTTTCTCCGAAGCGTCATATTTCTCCCGGTTTTTCCGCAAGATGACCGGCATCTCTCCTTCCGCTTTCCGCGAAAAAATGGTATAAATCGTCCTTTCGGATGTGCGAATAGTGCAATGACGGAAATCATTGTATCTAGTACTTTTGCCGCCGCTATGATGAATTTTGTTGTGGCAGTGGTGCTGTTGTCTGCGACACCTGCCGTGAAAGATACATTGACGGGCGCGGTCATATCCTCGTCATTGAAACAAACATTGACGAAAAACGAGATTGCCGTCCCGGTTACCTCCTTGGCAATGAAGGAGATAGAGGCGGCGGGACTTGCCTCTCCCAAAGATTTGGCCGGCATTGTCCCCGGGCTCACGATGCCTGATTACGGCTCATCGATGACATCTACCATATATGTGCGTGGAATCGGCTCCAGGATGGAAAATCCCGTAATCGGCCTGTATATAGACGATGTGCCTGTCCTGGACAAGAACTGTTATGATTTTTCATTCATGGACATCCGGCGGATCGACATGCTCCGCGGTCCACAAGGGACGCTCTACGGACGCAATGCCATGCTCGGGGTCATGGCTGTGGAAACATTGTCCCCGACAGTCTGGCAGGGAGTAAGGGCCAATGTCGAATACGGCAGTGCCAATTCGTTGAGGGTCAATGCTTCCATGTATAAGAACAATGTTGGCGCGGCCGTGATGTACGGCCACTCTGACGGGTTTTATACCAATGAATATTCAGGCAACAAATGTGATGTTTCCGATGCAGCAACCATCCGTCTCCGATACGTGAAGAAACGCGGCAATACTTTTATTGACAATACTTTACACGCGTCCTATACGGATCAGGGCGGCTATCCTTACCGGCTCTGGAAGGCTGATGCCACGGATGCGTCACAAGGCGGGGAAGCATTGGCCGGAGGCTGGCTCTATCCTGTAAATTACAATGACAGAAGTGCATACAAGCGTCTTTTCGTGATGGACGGTCTGCGCGTCAATGTCGACTTGGACAAATGGAAGCTGAGTTCGGTAACCAGTCTGCAGATGTTGTTCGATTCCATGGATCTGGACCAGGATTTCACGTCCGCGTCGATGTTTACATTGAACCAGACGCAGCGGCAAGCATCTGTGACACAGGAAGTTGTACTGCGCCCGCAGACGCATCCCACCTGGTGGAACCATCAAAGCGGCGTTTTCGCATTCGTCCGCCGCAACGGCATGGGCGCGCCCGTGACATTTCTCCGCGACGGCATCAATTCCCTCATCCTGGACAATGCCAATGCCTACATTCCGCAGGAGTTCGGCAAACTCATGATCGAGGAGGACAATTTCTTGATTTCCAATGATTTCGTTCTCTGGAGCTACAATATGGCCGCTTATCATGAGTCATATTTCCGAATGTCCAGATGGCTCTTTACAGCCGGGCTCCGTGTGGATTATGAAGGCGACCATATGTCATACGACTCCAGTTCGGACATCCATTTCAAGCTTTCGCCAATGCCTTCGTACAAGGATTTCCCGACCAGCTACCGCGGAAATGAGCACATGTCGTTTTTCCAGATTCTTCCGAAAGCGTCCGTCCTGTTCGATGCCGCCTCTGAAGCCATGCGGCATCGCGGCATTGACCTGAAACTGACTGGCTCCGTTTCGCGCGGCTACAAATCCGGAGGTTTCAATACACAGATTTTTTCGGACATCCTGCAGAACCGTATGATGAACGGAATGATGTCTGAACTTGGCGTGTATCTAGATGCTGCTGAGGAGATTCCGGCATCTTCCACCAGCTACAGGCCGGAGTCCTGCACGGATTACGAGGCCGGAGTGCGTTTCGGATTCAATGCGGCCGGACATTTTCTGACCGCATCCGCGACCGCATACCATATCAGCTGCAGGAATCAGCAGATTACTGTGTTCCCGCGTGGGAAAGGGACAGGACGCATGATGGCCAATGCTGCCAAATCCCGGAGCCGTGGCGTGGAATCCGAGCTCTCCTGGAGATGGAAGGGCCTGAATGTGAATCTCTCCGCCTCTTTCATGGATGCCCGTTTCGTCTCGTATGACGATGGCCATGAAGACTATTCCGGAAACAGGATTCCGTATTCTCCGTCTTCTTCACTATATGCCAGGGCAGGGTACAGGTTCGGTTTCAATTCCAAGGTCCTGAGCTCCCTGATGTTGTCTGCCGACATTCTCTGGAACGGCTCCATCTCCTGGAACGAAAGCGGAACCCTGGTCCAGCCGCCGTATTCTCTTTTAGGTCTCGACGCAAGGCTGTCTTTCCGCAAAGTCCAGTTTTTCGTTCGCGGGGAAAACCTCGCCGATACCTCCTACAGCGTGTTCTATTTCAAGTCTGTAGGCAATTCGTTTTTCCAGATCGGCAAGCCCAGGCGCTTCAATGCCGGTATTGCTCTGGATTTTTAAGTAATTGTAAATAAATTAATTATATAGTCATTATGAAATTGTTAAATGCTTTTTTGATTGCGGCCGTTTTAACAGTTGCTGCCGCTTGTTCCAAGAATGAACCGGTGAAAATCATCGAGACTCCGACCGAAACCCTTTACTCCGGCACCATGACGGTAGTAGCCGACGGCAAGGACAATGTTTCCGAAAATGTCAATGTCAATGTCAATGTTAGTCCCCGGGAGGACGGGACGGCGACCATCATCTTCAACAAGGTCAAGTTCGTTCCTCAGATGCCTGTTTCTCTGGATGTCACTGTTCCCGGAGTCAAGTGTGAAATTCGCGAAAATGAGATCATTCTTTCCGGCAACGACATTGTTCCGCTGGCCATGGGAATGCCTTATGCAAAATATAACGTGACATCGCTCACTGGTAAAATTATTGCCGGCAAGTTGAAGATTTCCCTGAATTTCGGTGAGTTCGCCACGTCCTATGTCGGTGATGCTCAATGAAAAAGATATTATTTTTACTCCACAGCAGTAGAAATTGTAAGCGCAGAAACGTTTTAGATTTCACAATTAAAAGGATGTAAAAAAGAATTATTAAAAAATTTTAACGAAAAATTTGGTAATAACGTTTTATGTACTTAACTTCCTGTCTTTGACACTTTGATTTTGTAGAAACAAGGATAATTCAAGGCT
>OLGE01003210.1_pt1 | contig 13271 bp, 8 predicted proteins | sample 1605151 | NCBI WGS metagenome assembly OLGE01 (sample SAMEA3888912, study PRJEB22519) | human gut metagenome | biome: human gut; feature: human-associated habitat; material: faeces | place: Denmark | collected 2010
CGCCCACGTCCACGCGCTTCTTGCTCTCCTCCTCCAGCGCCTTCTCCACCGCGATGCGGCGCTTCTCCTTCGCCTCGAAGAACGCCGCGAACTGCGTCTCCAGCTTCGCCTTGAACTCGGCGAACTCCTTCTCCAGCCCCGCCGCGTCCACCGTCTCCTCGTTGTCCATCAGCCACGCGGACTCTGCCCGCAGCACCGGGCTCAGCGCCGCCTCGTTCAGCAGCGCCTTGTCCTCGCTGTCCAGCTCGCGCCACATCTGGTCGATCAGCCTACGCTCGCACGCGCGCCACACGCCTACCCCTCCAGCTTGTTGTGCGCCTCCGCCTTCTTCTCGTGCTCGCTGTCCAGCGCGCGCAGCTTCGCCTCGCTCTTCGGCGCGACGTAGGTTCCCTCGGGCACCCACAGCACCTTGTAGGAGACGCCGTCGGGGAGGACAAGCCGGCCGTCCTGCGCGGCGACGCGCGTCAGGAGCGCGTCGGGGTTGCAATAGTCGTACGCGAAGCCCGCCGGCAGCGGCGAGGTCTCGCTCGGCTTGTGCCCCACCGCGTCGCCGAGGAACCAGAGGACGTCGCTGCACGGGCGGCCCGCCTCCAGCAGCACCTCGCAGCGCGCGAAGTAGTCGGTGAACGCCTTCATCGCCCCCCACCACGTCTGCCCGCGCAGGAACGGCGTCCCGATCGTATAGCCGAAGCTCGTCCCCGGCGGCAGGGCGTTCGTGCAGGGGTTGTGCGTGTAGGTGTGGAAGACGAGGTGCGTGACGCCGCGCGCGAGCGCGTGGTTGCCCGTCCGCTTGAGCGCCTTCAGGTCCTCCTTCCACGTCAGCCCCCCGCAGGTGAAGGCCTCCGCCGCCACGCGGCCCTTCCCGTAGACGCGCGCCGCGCTCACGCAGGGGCGGACCGGCTTGAAGTCGTCCTGCCCCACGCCCCCCGCCGCGCGCGGATGCCAGAACTCACACATCGGCACGTCGCACCACTTCCAGAAGCGCATCAAGTCGCCCGGCAGCACGTCGCCGAACGCCGTCTCGTACTGGGCCGTCATGCCGTGTTCGCGCGCAAGCTCGCTCATGCGCGCGTAGTAGTTGCGCTCGACGAGCTCGCCGAGCGTGCGCCGCCAGTCGAGGAGGAAGCGCTCCGTCGCCGCCGGGTCGTCAAGCACCCAGCCGAACACCGCCGGCAGCTTCCGCCGGAAGTCGTAGCCGTTTGCGGAGCGGAAGTCGGCCTCCAGCGTGTCCGTCCACGTCTGGCGGCAGCACTCCCAGCTGTCGACGACAAAGCCCTTCAGAAGCCCGCCCGCAAGCGGCCCCTTCGCGAGGCGGCCGATGTAGGAGGCGAAGTGGAGGTCGATCGCGCGGCGGTCCATCTTGTTGCACTCCCAGCCCGTCGCCTCCGCGGGGGCGGGCCCGTTGCGCGTGCCGTTGTTGACATGGCCGATGCGCAGGACCGTCCACGCCCGCCCCGTCGGCGCCGTCCACGCGAGGGCGCCGTCCCTGAACCGGTCCGTCAGATCCACGACCTCGTCCGCCCGCACGTAGCCGGCCGGCGCCTGCTTCGGCGCGGGGCGCGCCACGAGCCCGCGCAGCACCCAGCCCGCAAGGCCCTCCCAGTTGTTCAGGCGCGCGCCCGCATGGAACGTGACGGCGGGGACGTGCATCGGGTGGCGGTGTTCGAGCGTGAACTCCCACGTGTCGGCGACGCATTCGTCGCACGCGAACGTCATCGGCACCGAGTCCTGCCAGACGCCCTGCGGGACCTCCTGGTCGAGGACGCGCGTGCGCACCGCCCCCGCCACGGCGACGAGCGTCACGCGCGCCTCGGGGCGATAGGCGTAGTCGTGGTTCATCTGGCGCGGGCTGGGGAGGGTGATCGCGCGCACGCGGCGCGGCGCGTCGAAGCGGAAGACGCGCCGCATCACGCCCGCAGCGTCCGTCGCCTCGGCCGGCGCCGGCGTCCACGTCTGGTCGTCGCCGCCCTCCGGCGTCGGAAAGGCGAGGACGAAGAGGTCGCGGTAGTCGCGCTGCTCCTGGCCGACGTAGCACTCCATCTGCCAGGTCGGCGTCGGGAGCGCGCCGGCCGCCGCGCCGCCCGGCACGTCCACGCGCGAATAGGCCAGGTTGCGCATCGCCATCTCGGGCGGGATCCACGGCCCGCCGCTCATCGACCAGCCGGGGCAGTTCTGCATCTTGAAGACGAGCCCCCGCCGCGCGCAGCCCTCGGCGGCGGCGCGCACGAGGTCGTCCCAGTCGGCGCTCAGGCAGGGGATCCGCTTCGTCACGCCCGGCCAGGCCACGTCCTTGCCCATCTGCCCGTGGAAGAGGTGGATGCCGCTGATGCCGGCGGCCTTGATCGCGTCGAGGTCCGCGTCAAGGCCCTCTTTGGCGACGTTGCCGCCGATCAGGTGGAACCAGGTCTCTGGATGGCGCGCGGCCGCCGGGCGGGCGAAGGCGGCCGCATCGGGCGCAGCGGCGCAGACGGCGGCGCAGGCGGCGGCGGAGAGGGCGAGAAGCGATTTCAGCATACGGACCTCACAGGGGAAATGAAGGGATTTGTCGTCAGGTTTTCCTCATAGTATACCATACCCCGCCCGAAGGGCGCCCGGCGTGTTGCCACGTCGGCACACGACCCGTACATGCCGTACCCCCTGCGCGCCCACCACGGCCGCAGCAAGTTGCGGCCCTCCCGCCGTACCACCCCAACACGTTCCGCCCCGGAGCAACACGCCTCCACCTCCTTTGGCCCCGAACGCAATGTACCCGCGCCGCCCTCGGCGCGTGGCGTCTGAACGAAGAGGCCCGCTACGTCAACTGGACGGCACGACGACGAGTTGTCCCGGCGTCTTCCCACTGCCAAATGAATTGTCTGTGGCTGGCTTCTGCGAAGCCGCTCGCACAGATAATCGGGTATGAAGATCAGGCATTCCGGGGTTTTCCAACGGAGGCGGAAGAGGGAAGTCCCGACCAGCTGCCTGATGTCGTCGAGTCTGCCGACCGTCTGATAGGCAAGGTAATTGAACGGGCGTTCCGTCATGACGGCAAACACCTCCCGGTAGGTCTGCCCCAGGACCACTTCCGGCGAGTTGCGGTCAGGGAGGGAGGCATCCCATATCGCAATCGGGAAATCGGCGGAGCCATAGCGGAAGTCCCGCCCCAGGGTCCAATGCGAGCTGCAGCGGTTCCTGGACGTATCCACGCAGAGGACATGGACGGCATTTGATTCCGTTACCATGAAGAAGGTAAAGCACCGGTTGCGGCCCGGCCGTTCCTCACAGGCGTCTTCCGTACCTTCACCAGAACCGCGACGTTCAATGGCCCCGTACTGGAGTCTCAGGCATTTCGCCCTCTCGTGTCTTCCCGCTTCATATTTGAGCGCGAGGAAGTACACGAGCGGGGAGGAACGCCGGAACTCCTTCAGGGGCGTCTTCAGGTAGGCGGGCAACCTCTCCCGTACATGGCGCAGGATCCTTCCATGCAGGAAGGATGCGTCGAACCCGTACGTCGCCAATCCGTCAAGCTTTCCATCCACAAAGCATGCGCCGAGACCGCCGTCCAACTCGGCCTCCAATTGCTCCGCCCAGTGCCTCCGGCACCCCGACAGCAGAACTCCACAGCACAGGAACAGAATCCACCTCATTGCCATTCCAGCCGCTCCATCGTCCAGAACATCTCATTCACCGTACTTGTGTGGAGGCCTCGTCGGAGGCATCCTTGAACTCGACGAACCCGCGCACGACCTCCGTCACGAAATCCACCAGGAAATCCAAGCCATAGGGATCGATGGAAACGAGCCGGCACCGGCGGAGGAATTCGATCCCCTGGACGGACTGGAAGCGCAGCATGAAGGCCCGGTTCACGCCCAGCCGCCCAGCCCGCTCGACCTTCTCCCGGACGACGGAGGCGGAGTCGCGGTCAAGGTCGACATAGATCGCCTTGAGCCCCAGCGGTTCCACCAGGTACTCAAACGCCCGGTGAAACGCCAGGACCGTATAGGATTCGGATTCCTGGATTCCCGTCAGGGGGAAGAAGCTCCTGTCGGGAACGGTGTCGGACCGTCCCTCCAGGATGCCCCTCGCGCGATTCCCCATCCTGATTCCATTTCCCGGAGAGAGCCAGAAGTAGGGATTGCCCTCCTTGACGCTGCACCCGTTGGTCAGCGAATGGACCTCCAGACGTGGGTTCACGGCACGGGCCCGTTCCACAAGGGCCTCCTCCCATCCATACCCAAGCGAAAAGTAGAACCCGGCGTTTCCCAGAAGATCCACATCGGACCGCGAAACGTCCCGCCTCGTCACCTCGCCGTCACAGCCCGGCAGCGCGGCCACCCGCACCCTTCCCCGCGCCACGTCCGCATCAAGCATTCTCGTGAGAGCAGGAAACGGCACGACGACGAGAGGGCAAGAACACGGATTTCCAAACGCCCCACAGGAGCCATAGCCCATGGCCAATGCCGAGGCGATTAACAGCGTAATCGCCAAACGCCTGGTACACTTGTCTTGTTTTTCATACACGAACCTTTCACCTCCTTCCGTTTCCGATTCCAGGGTGTTTTCGCCTAGGGTTGCCCGCATGGTCGTGGTCGCCCCCCTCCTACAAATCCGGGGCGACGACCTCGACCTCCTGCTGTTCGCAGGTCTTCTGCGGTTTCACGGTTTCCGGCCCCACATACCTGAATCGGCCGAACATCTCCGTGCAGAGCCCCTTCTGCGTCTTCTCTTCCTCATGGGACAGGTACGGGGCGTCCGACTCCTGTCCGACAAGTTCCCGGCAGCCGGAAGCCTCCAGAAACGAGAAGTCGGCGTCGGACGTATTGCAGTTGTAGTAGACGGCGCCGACGAACGCCGCCCCGTGGTGGAACTTGAGCAGGATCATGTCCAGCGTGTTGTCGGAAGTCCTGTTCGCGACCTCGAACGGGAATACGACGACATCCAACTTCCTGAAGGGATGTCCCCTGAAGGCAGGTTCCGAATCCGGCCTTTCCGGGAACCGCACGACGCCGTCGACGCCGTTCATCCTCTGGAAGCCCTTCCGGCTCCACCATTCGACCGGCGCCCCCGGGGCCATCCGCGAACAGCGTGGATAGATGTACTTCAGGAAGCGCAGTGCGCCATAGAGGGATTCGAGCACCTGTCCCTCCGACGCCCGCCTTTCGGAGAACGTGTTCATGCCAAGCATGGAATCAGGATAGACGAATCCCCCGTGGTGGAACTCGCGCATGCGGAAATACGACAGGCCGTTCGTTACCGACACCGAGCCAAATGCACTGTGGAGTTCGGATCTGGCATGTAGCCTCCCAGACGACAAAACCAAGATCAGCACGACAATCGACAACGTCATCCGCATTCGTCATCTTCCCTTCTTGCTTTACCAGTCCACCAGACCATGCATGACACTGCAATCAATAGACCGTCGGCCGTTTGACGAACAGGCAGGCGCCGGGGTTCCTCCCAACAAACGCGCGCAAATCCCCCCTGATGGTCACGGTCAGCCGGACGGGGCTTCGGCGCTTCTCCAGGAAATCCGTGGAATAATCGGCCGTGAGGTACGGTTCCCATTCCCCGTTGAACGGACTGCGCCGGGGGTGAAGCTCAAGGGTCAGCAGTTCCTTCCCGGCAAGGTCGGAGAAGCGGGCACACGCGGAAATCGGCGGTTCCGCGACCTTCGCACGCAGCGTCACCGGGTCGCCCAGCCCGATGCAATGGCGCCCCCCGTACTTGTGCCTGAACACCGTCGAATACGTGGCTGTATCCGCATCCAGTTCCATGTGGACGAGGTCCACACAGGCATCGGCCGGAGGGGAGAACAAGTAGAACACGAAGGAACGATGCCCCAGCGACGTTCCCCCCGTGGAATAGAAGACTCCGACGTCAACCAGCCACCACAGGGCATAGAGGGAATAGAACAACAGGAACAGGCGGAGACGGCATCGGCCCTTCACCATCCACGCAACGAGGCACGATACCCCGTAGACAGGCAGAAAGAAAAGGACTGCGGCAATGACGACCATTGCCGCCATTTCGTAGGCGGGAGTTATTGCTTCCATCATTCTGGGTGGCCTCCCGATCCTGTGAACCAGCGGTCGAACCACCACGTCACGACATCGGCAACCGTTGGCGTCCCCCTGCGGATCCAGAACCCCTTCCACCGTTCTTCGAACACGTCCACGTCCCCGGGGTCGACGCGATGGGCCCTGCAGGCGGCGGCATAGGCGTCCCTCTCCGTGAAATAGGCCGGGGAGGCGTCGTCCGCCGTCAGGACGAAATAGCGCTCGCCAAGGTATTCCCTGAAGTTCCAGAGTTCCCTCCGCCCCCAGAGAACCTTTTCCGCATGCCCGAATTCAACAATGTCGCACAGGCAGGACAGGGCCAGCCGTTCCGCCGACACATCTCCCGTCACGACACTGGAAGAACACGGGGTACGGCAGTCCAACAGCTGCACGCCTCCAACTCCGTTTCCATCATTGACAAGCTCAAACGGATACCAAAGCGGAATGCGCTTCGCGTCGCCACGATAACGCAGATTCTCAAACGCCCCGTAGAAGCCGTAGAGCATCCAAATATAGAACCCTGCAAATGCCGAGACAACAAGCAGCGCAACTCCAAATTTTCTACATATCTTCACTGCAATACCTCAGTAATGTCATAAATGAAATATTGAACAACCGGGCTTAGAAATGGCGTTGTTATCATGGGAACTCGGGTTACCGGATTTCTAAACATTGATTCCACAGAGAACGTATTCTTAATCATCATCTCAAGCTTCTTCTCGCATCTTTGTACATTTACAGAGATAGTAGCATTTCCGTTAAAAGATCCTAAGACATTAACTCCAAAATCATATTTCCCCGTAACTGTCTTACCGAATCCTAAAGCAGTAACAACATCTATAAGAAAATCTTTAAACCGTGCCTCATATCGAATAGAATACCTTTTTTTAGAATTTGTTCCCCCACGCTGATATCGAACATTCTTGAATTCGTTCCAAATATCGCTCACGGAAGGATGCGTTAAAAGCCTCATTGTAGCCGAATCAGGATATTCGTATTTATATATTTTAAAATCCCCTCCATTGAGAAAATCCCAAAGTGCTTCTAGAAACAACCCCTCATCTGGGATTATCGTATTCCATTCCTTTGAAGGTGCCATACCTAAAGTGTCATACAATGAAATAGCCCTGTTTCCGCAGAACGCATACAGGTTCTCGCCGCCCGCCTCCCCGATCGGGTCGCGGCTGGTCCAGCACCTGTACGCCGGCGAGTAGAAGCGGCGGCCGTAGTAGACGAGGCCCGTCTCGTCATCGCGGTACTTCGTCGAGAAGCCCACGGGGAGGTCCCCGGCCATCGGGCCGGACCGCGAGACGACGTTCCCGAAGTCGTCGTAGGCGTACGCGGCCACGACGGCCCCCGACTCGTCGACGTACTTCGAGACGTTCCCGTAGCCGTCGTAGGTGGGGAAGAGGAACGAGCCCCCGCGCGACACCGCGAGCAGTCCGCCGACGCCGCCCGCGCCCTGGAGGGTCCCGGAGAGGTCGGGGCCCCAGAAGAACTGCATCTCCACGACGTTCGTCGCCGCCCCCTCGACCGTCTCGGCGGACTCGTGGACGAGGTTCCAGCCGTCCCAGACGAAGCGGCGGCGTTCGGCCATCGTCCACGCCCCCACGTCCGCGCCGCAGCGCTCGACCGTCTTCGAGATGCGGCGGCCCAGGTAGTCGTAGGCGCTGCGGACGCGCAGCGCGCCGTTCGTCGGCGAGGCGGACGTCGCGGAGACGAGCCGGTCCTCCGCATCGTAGGCGTAGAGCCAACGGTCGTCCGAGGCCATACCGCCGTCGGCGTTCCACGCGACCGATGCGCCGCCGAACGCGGTCGTCTGGTTGAGGGCGTTGTTGGCGACGGTGTTCGTCACGGCACCCTCGCCCGACACGACGTGGTTGCCGGCGCCGTCGTAGGCGTGCGCGAACACGGTTCCGCCGACCACGGCGCGGACCACCTCGCCCCGGTCGTTGTAGGCGAACGTGTCGCCGTTGCGCGAGACGGGGCGCCCGAGCGCGTCGTAGGCATACGTCCACGCATCGACCTGCCGGCCGCCGAAATCGGTGCGGCAGGCCGTCACGAGCCCCCGGCGGAACGGATCGCGCCCGACCGTGCGCCGGAGCGTCCCGCCGCCCGGCAGCGTGACCACGTGGCCATAGTTGTAGCCCGCGCCGTTCGTGTAGTCGACCGCGAAGGACCGCCCGGACGAGTTGGTCGCGACGACGGCGCAGACGCGGTTCCGCGCGTCGTACGCATAGCCGACGCCGCCCTGCGCGGCGCCGTCCACGGCGAGCGCATAGCCGGTCGGGCGACCGAAGGCGTCGACGGAACGGGCAAGGACGTTCGTCCGCCCGCCCGTCGCCTGGACCTCGTTCGTCAGGACGGACCCCACGGCGTATGCGTAGAGCCAGGCGTTCCCCGAAACATCCCATGTGCGGATCGGCATCCCGTAGGCATCCCTCTCGATCCCGTACCCCATGTCCGGCGAAGAGTACGCCATGCCGACGAGGTACCCGCGCGCATCGCGGACGCACTCGCGCCATCTCCCGGATGCGTCGGTCGTCCGGAGCGGGAGCCCCGGGCCCGTGTAGGTGTACGCGGCCCCCGTCCCGTCCGCGTAGGTCTTCGACGTGCAGAGCCCCGTGGACGCATCGTAGTCCCACCACGTCTCATCCCACTGGGTGTCCCAGATGTAGTCGTCGCACGTGTCGGTCTCGCGCGTCGTGAAGAGCGCCGTGCGGTTCCCCCGCCCGTCGCGGTCCTCGTGTAGCTCGTACGCCGCGCCCCACCGGTGGAAGAGGGTGTCGTCGTGGGTGTAGTCCGCCTGGACAACGGCACCGGACGCATCCTCCTCCAGGACACGCCGCCCCTTCCAGTCATATCCGTAGAAGGTGTCCGCCGTCCCTGTCCCGTTCGTGAAGACGGAGGTGCGCACGAGGTCGCCGACCGTGTCGTACCCGAATTCGGAGACGGGGACCAGCCCGTCCCCCGACGTGCGCTCCACGCGAACGACCCGGCCGAATGCGTCGTACGTGTGGAACGTCGTCTCCCCGTCCTCCTCGACCTCGACGGGAAGGCCGTACCGGCTGCGGGTCGTGGTGGGCGACAGGACGGACGATGCCGTCATCGCCGTCTCAAGGCCCGTCGACGGGTCGTAGGAGACCGTGTTCGTCGTCGCGATGCCATCCGCCCCGACCGTCACGGTGCATGCGCGCAACGCATCCGAGAGCCCCGTCAGGCGTTCGCGCGAGACGAGGACGGAATTCGTCCCGCCCCCGGGACCGGGGCCGAGGACGCAGTGCGTCGTCACGCGCCAGTGGACGCCGTCGACGGCCTCGTAGGCGACATCGGCCGTGTTCGTGACGCCGTCCCGGACCGTGGCGACCTGCTCGCCGAGGGCGTCGTACAGGAACTCCACCACGCGGACGGTCCCGTCCGGGGCGGTTTCCGTGGACGACATGATCCGGGAGGACGCGCCGTCGTACACGTGTGTCGTGACGCCAAGCGGCCTCCAGACCGACGCGATGCGTCCGAGCGCGTCATGGCGGACCACGGCGTTCGTGACGGTCTCGCCAGTATCCAGCACCATGCTGTCCACCTCGACGCGGAGCCCGTCCGCGTCCCATTCCGTCCGGTGCGCCGTCGCCGTCGAACGCCCGTCCGCATAGCGGTGCGTCTTCGTTTCTCCGTTACGCAGGGCCGTCGTCGTCTCGATCTGCACGAGATAGGGATAGTATTCGGCAGACCCCGTCCTGACGATGGTCTCGTCCGCGTCGCACCTCCCGACCCGCTCCGTGGCGACGACCCTGCCGCGCGTGTCGCGCGTCTCCGAAAGCGCGGCCCGTTCGGCGCTGTCCCGGTTCCCGACCCCGTACGTCGTCCATCCAAGCGACGCCACGCCCATCCCCTCGTCCGGCACGAACGCAACCGCCGCCGCGCCGGGTACGGTCCCCACGCACGTGAGCGTGTTCGTCTCGCGCCCCAGCCCGTCGAACCAGTGCTGCGTGACGCGGAACGCGCCGTTGGAGGAGACGTCCGCGAGCCAGACGTCCTCTTCCGCGTAGTAGAGCGAGTCGGACCCGGTCTGCGCCGAGCGCAGGGTCTTCCGCCCCCGGCGGTCCCGCGACCACAGCAGACGGCAGCAGGAATAGGCGTTCGTCTCGAAGGTCCCGTCGGAATACGCCCTCAGGCGGAGCCGCCCCACGTCGTCGTGGAACGAAGACGTCCAGGACAGCACCGCGTCGTCCGACGCCAGGCGCTCCTCCTCGTGGACGACCAGCCTCCGCACGACCTCGGTGACCGCGACGGTGTAGGTCCGGGCCGATGTCCCGGCACGGGAGCGGGTCGTCTCCGCCCAGAGGTGCGCCCCGCTTCCCGAGGGTGCGAAGGAACGGGTCCGGGCGTCCCACGTCCCGCGCACGTACCGGGTCTCGTCCACGACGCCGCCCGGATCCGTCTCCGAGACGACGAGGCCGCGCAGATGGACGGGCACCGCATAGTCGTCGTCCGGGTATTCCACCCTGACGTCGACCATGGGGGCGTCCACGGGCGCCGACCCGTACGCGACGGCATGCGTGCAGACGCGGAACGGGTTCCCGGCGGCGTCCACGGAACGGGCGTAGGTCCACGTCTCCGTTCCAACGAGGAGGGGCGGCGCGCCGCCGCGAAGGACGTAGGTCGTCACGGTGCGGGGGTGCATCGCGTCGTTCCGGTGCCCCCTGTCGCCCGGAAGGGGGAGGTAGGACGTGACCGTCGCGCGCGCCGAGCAGCCAGCGGGTAGGTCGGCGAGGTGCGAGACCACGGGGAGGTCCCCGGGGAACGGCGAACCGTCGAGCTGTTCGATCCGCACGATCTCGCGTCCGCGCGAATCGTAGTCGTGGAAGGACCACGGCATGCGGTTCGACTCCACGGACTTCAGCCTCGCATGCCGGAAGCGGCTCTCGCCGTCGCACCAGTACGTCCTCCTCTCGTCGATTCCGCCGTTCTCGTCGTATCCGTGGCGCCGGGACAGGCGGCGGCGGGCCATGGAGCCCACGCCGACCTTGACGAACTCGGACATGACCGCCGCGACGAGCGTCCCGTCCAGCATCTTCTCGTCGAGGACGTCGGTCACGAAGTCCGGCTCGTCCGCATCCGTCCGCCACTTCCACTTCACCGTCCGGACCGAACGGAGCAGGTCGTCGCGTACTCCGCAGACGGACGGTTCAATGCCGGACACGCGGCTCGCGAACGACACCCCGCCGACGGCGTACATGTCGTCGTGGAGCGTGTACCGCACGTCCTCGGTCGCGTTTCCCAGGACGGTCAGCCGCCGCGCCCTGACGACGTTCGCGTCGCCGTATTCGTTCCAGACCTCCCAGCGGCATTCAAGACGCCCCGAGGCGTTGGAGACGGCAATCGAGGCGCCGTGGGCGATCCGCGAGACATACAGGCTCTTCCCCCCGTCCGACGAGCAGACGACGGAGAAGTCCCCCGCCGCGTTCGTCGCCGAGGAGACGGACGGCGTGCCGAGTATGTTGAACACGCCCGGATGGACTGCGGTCGGCCTATCGATCAAGGTCCAGAGATAACCCGAAAGCGCGTCCGCCGCAGGGCGTCCGAGCGGGATGCGGAGCCGGAAGGAACACTGCGAAAGCGTACCGCCCGCAGCCCCGAGGGTATCGTCATCACCGCATTCGCAGTCCTCGCCGCCGTCGTCGTCGCATCCGCCGGAATCGTCCTCGTCGGACGACTCCTCCGAATCCTCGTCCGAACATGGGGTGGTGTCCGTAATCGGTTCGCCGGGATGGGGGTCGAACCAGGGGGTGACCGAGTACGGGTACGAGGTCGTATACGGGTTCTCGGTCGTCGGGGGATTCGTCGGGGAGGAGGGTTCCGCGAGGAGCCGGATGGCGCGCGACGCCTTCCTGTCGGAAAGGAAGCCGACGGACGGGCATGCGGGGCTGAGCCTGAGCGTGACGTTGTTCGCCGGATCCGTACCGCGCAGGGCCCGGCGGTAGGCCCGGCGGGCGGACGGCGACGTGAGCGGATACGGGGAGTCGAACCGCGTGGGGCGCGGCCCGGACCCGATCATCCCACCCCCCGATACGGACACCTCGTAGCAGCAGACGCGGACGGGGAAGCCCGTCCCCGCAGAGGGGAGTTCGGTCCAGAGGGGATCCGGCGTGGACAGGCATCCCGTCATGGAATCCCGGTCCACCTCCAGATCCAGTCCCCGTACGGGCGGGGCGCAGAGCTCGTCGAAGGGCATGGCCTCGTAGTAGGCGCTTCCGAAGAAGCACGGGAAATCCGACCAGTCCAGGCGGACCGGGATCCTGAACATCCCCGAATCGCGATTGCGGGAGACGGCGACCACGGTCGGCTTGTCCTCCCCCGAAAGGACCGAGACCTTGCCGTCCTCCAGGAATTCCACGCGCGGGGCCCAGCGGAGCAGGTAAAGGGGCGACGACAGGCTCAGGTTGTCCCCCGTCGCGACCAACCTCACGGTCAGGTTCGTCACGACGTTCGTGCCAAGCGACAACAATATCCTTCCTTGACGGGAAATCTCCCCGTATATGTTGCCGTCAAGCTCCATAAAGTCCCCTCCGTCCAGACTGTACTGGCAAGCACAGGTCGCGCGAATCCCACCACCCCTCCACGCCGGGATAGTCGTCAACCCTGGGATGCGACGTGAGGACAATCTGCTGCCAGGGGCTCGTGCGCATGACCCTGAAGGTCCGCTCCACGACGTTCGTGACCCGCGCGGGCCGGGCGAAATCGAACGCGGCGGGGCAGACCTCCCATGCGTCCATGTCCGGCGACATGCCGTCCGTCCAGAACGCGAAGTCCCCGCCGGAGGAGGACGCGAGCGGATCCGTGCCCATCAGGTATTCGACGTAGTTGGAGATCCCGTCGCCGTCCGCGTCGAGGTCCGCGTCGGAGGCGTCGAACGGGTCGAGGCCGTGTGCCCTCTCCCACCCGTTCGGGATCCCGTCGCCGTCCGCGTCCGCCTCGGGGTCGATCAGCGGGGCCAGGTCCAGCGAAAAGGCCGCCTTCACCTGCCCCACGTTCACGAGCGCGAAGTCCTGCGGGTCCGCCTCCCCCGCCCACGGGGGCGGGGCGGACGACGGCGCGAGCTCGGCGAGGCGCGCCCAGAACGGCGCGGCCGTCGCCTTGAGCTGCCCGAGCGTCACCGGGAGGGCGTTGTTCGAGGGCGTGAAAGCCGCATTCAGCGACACCTATGCCGCCCTGCCCAACAAATGGGCCGTACGCAAA
>OLGE01003213.1_pt1 | contig 13265 bp, 14 predicted proteins | sample 1605151 | NCBI WGS metagenome assembly OLGE01 (sample SAMEA3888912, study PRJEB22519) | human gut metagenome | biome: human gut; feature: human-associated habitat; material: faeces | place: Denmark | collected 2010
GAGAACCGTTTGAAGCCATGCCCGATGTGATGGACGCAAAGCAGCTTGCCGAAGCATTGCAGATTTCCAAAGCGGGCGCATACAACCTTTTGAGCAGCCCGGATTTTCCGACCTTGCGGATCGGCGGGCGCAAATTGGTGATGAAAAATGAGTTGGTGGAGTGGCTGAAAAGCCGCACAAACAGAACACCATGAAAATGCAGTCAAGAGCTGGAAAAGTGGCAAATCAGTCGATAAGGCAAGGCGAAATATACTCCGCATCGTTTGGGGCGTTTCTATCAAAAAATCGCAGCACTTTTCCAATTCAAGAGCTGAGAAAAAATCGTGAAAATCAGGAGGTTTTATGAGAACAGGGCTTACCAAAAAGCAAAAGACAACCGTGATTTATTTTGACGAGCATAGCCGCATGATTGAGGTGCAGACACACAACACCGATCTCAAAAAGCGTCTGACGGCATTTGCGGCAAAGCACCCGCAATGCTGCCGTCAGACCGACGATGATGAGCAAGGCGGGCTGACCTTTGAGATTGAGAAAGGACGGTTAAGTTTTCGGCTGACCGCGCCGTATAGTGAGGAACGGCGGAAGGCGGCAAGTAAACAGGCAAAGCAAAACGGCGTTCATAAAAAGGTCGCTGATTTACCATGAAGAAGGCGTTGATGTAAGCCCCTTTATATGCTATGCTTATTAGTGAGAAGTCGTTGGCAAACCGTGAGTTGTGGGGGTGAAAACAAATGAAGTATTTAGTTTTATTAGCAGGCTGTGGCCTCGGTGATGGTTCATGTATAGAAGAAGTAATTCTGACGTATGCAGCGCTTGATAAATATGGGTGTGATTACACTCCTGTCGCAGAAAATGTTTCCTTTCAGTCTGTTAACCACCTGACAGAACAGATGGCAGAAAAGCGGAATATCCTTATAGAAGCAGCCCGCATCGGCAGGGGACGCATTAAAGATATTCATGAGGTTGATTTTGCAGAATACGATGCATTGATCATACCCGGTGGAATCGGTTTATTGAACAATTATAGAGATTCCAATGTGATAAAAACGTGCGTCACACATTTTATTAGCGAAAAGAAACCTGTCGCTGCCATGTGTGCGGGAATCGACTTTCTCCGCCGCTTCTATGGAAGTAATCTATTGGCACGTGAGATGGAAGAACTAACTGCTGAAAAATTCTGCTTTGATGCTGAAAATAATGTTTATTACACGCCTGCTTTCAGAAAAACCAACAATAGCTATACGGCGCTATTAGGCGTCGATTCTATGATTTATGCGTTGAAACAGGCACAAACATTACGATGAAGTCTGTTTTGTAGGTTTAATTATTGAACAGAATAACTTACATTCTGCCCGCTGACTATGCCGTATGTGCAAAGTCAGCGGGCTTTTTATTTCACAAAATCAAGAAAGGAGCGACCGCCTATGCCAAGGAAAAAACTGCCGCAGACCATCGAGGAATGTAACGCCGAGCGGTACCGCGCCCCGCAGCAGGATGAAATCGAGCTGTTCAAACGTCAGAAGGAGGCAGAGGCGATTCGCGCGAAGGCGGTGCCGGAAGCGGAGGGCATCGACATCCGGACGCTGATCGCAGGCGCGCTCGGTGCGAAGATCGCAGAGCGCAATGCCGATGCACCGACCGTTGTTGTGAGACGCCTGCCGCCCCGACGCAGGACGCACAGAGCTGAATCAAATACGTTTGAGCGCGTGCCAGAAATGCATTTTTGACACGCGCTCTGCGAGATAAAGCTATGGTAATGACGGTCATTCGTTTTCTGAATCCTTGGGAAGGGGAAAGGGATTGACAAGGGAAATCGGAGATGCTAACATGCTAGGTGAGAAAAAAATAAAGTGAGAGGTCTTACAATGCAAGCAAAGGAATGTGTGATCGTACTGGATTTCGGCGGGCAGTATAACCAGCTCATTGCGCGCCGCGTCCGCGAGGCAAACGTATATTGCGAGGTCAAGCCCTGCACCACGCCGCTGGAGGAGCTGATGAAGCATAACCCCATCGGCTTCATCTTCACCGGCGGCCCGCAGAGCGTCTATGCCGAAAACTCTCCGCAGGTAGATCCGAAGATCTTCACGCTCGGTCTGCCGATCCTTGGCATCTGCTATGGCTGCCAGCTCATTGCGCACAACCTCGGCGGCAAGGTCACGGCGGCGCAGGAGGATACTGCCCGCGAATACGGCAAAACGGAGACTTATTTCGACACGAGCTGCGAACTGTTCCACGGCCTGAAGGAAAAAAGCATCACTTGGATGAGCCATGGCGATTACATGGCCAAGGTGCCGGCCGGCTTTGCGCTCTGCGCGCACTCCGACGCCTGCCCGACCGTTGGCATCTGCGATGAGGCGCGCGCGATCTACGGTGTGCAGTTCCATCCGGAGGTCAACCATACGGAGCAGGGGAGTCTGATGCTCCGGAACTTCCTCTACCGCGTCTGCAAAGCCTCCGGCGATTGGACGATGGCCGATTACCGCCAGACGGCGATCCAAACCATCCGCGAAAAGGTCGGCTCCGGCAAGGCGCTGCTTGCGCTCTCCGGCGGCGTGGATTCGTCTGTCGCGGCGGCGCTCATGGCGGAGGCCATCGGCAGCCAGCTCACCTGCGTTTTTGTCGATCACGGCCTGATGCGCAAGGACGAGGGCGATGAGGTCGAGGCGGCATTCTCCAAGTGGGATCTCAATTTCATTCGCGTGAACGCTGAGGACCGCTTCCTCGGCAAGCTGGCGGGCGTCAGCGACCCGGAAACGAAGCGGAAGATCATCGGCGAGGAGTTCATCCGCGTGTTCGAGGCCGAGGCCAAGAAGATCGGCACGGTGGACTTCCTTGTGCAGGGAACGATCTACCCGGACGTCATCGAGTCGGGTCTTGGAAACTCCGCTGTCATCAAGAGTCACCACAATGTCGGCGGCCTGCCGGATTATGTCGACTTCAAGGAGATCATTGAGCCGCTGCGTATGCTCTTTAAGGACGAGGTGCGTCAGCTCGGCCGCGAGCTCGGACTGCCGGAATATCTGGTCATGCGCCAGCCGTTCCCCGGCCCTGGTCTTGCCATCCGCGTGATCGGCGATATCACAAAGGAAAAGCTCGACACGCTGCGGGAGGCGGATTTCATTTTCCGCGATGAGATCGCAAAAGCGGGCTTTGACCGCCAGATGAACCAGTATTTTGCCGTCCTGACCTCCATGCGCTCCGTCGGTGTCATGGGCGACGGCAGAACGTATGACTATACGCTGGCGCTGCGCGGCGTCACGACCTCCGACTTCATGACGGCCGATTGGGCGCGCATCCCGTACGATGTCCTCGACCGCATCTCGACCCGCATCGTCAATGAGGTCCGCGGCATCAACCGCATCGTCTACGATATCACCAGCAAACCCCCTGCAACCATTGAGTGGGAATGATAGGCAAAAACCGAAAAAGTGTAGACATACCAACGGTTTTTTGAATGCCTCCAGCCACCTCTGATAAGGTTTTGATAAGATTCCACTGCAGTGCGATTATTCTGCATTGCAAGTGGTTTGTGGGTAAGGGATAATTTTCCCCGTCTCACAAGGATTCATATTAGCATTTAAGCCCGTACTGATCGGATGGTCAGTACGGGCTTTTTTTGCGTCCTGCTTTAATCGTTAATATACTTTTTCAGCGACTTCACAAATGCATCGCTAAATTCCTGTGAGGGTACTTTGCCCCAAATCTGTGTGGTGTCCTCTGCGGGGAACGTGTAACGCCAATGGTCGTACTGCTCTTTGCTGATCTCGCCGTTTCTGAACTTTTCGGACTGTTCAGCCCAGGCAGACAGCATTTCGTAAACAGACGCATCCATGTTCCGCTTGTTGCCATCAAAAATGATATGAACCTCGTCTCCCTGCCTTTCCGCTCTGGCTCCATGAATATCCTCAATGGCGAAAAGCGTGTGGATAAAACCGAGATCACTGTCTATGTCAGGGATTTTCAGTGCCAGCGGGGAAACCTCCAAGACATTTGCAAGTGCGTTCACCAGATCCTCTTTGGGAGTTCTGGTGCCAGACTCATATTGAGCCATACGAATATCTGCGGTTTTTGCAGGAAATCCCACGGCCTGTCCGAGCCAGCGCTGGGTCATGCCCCTAAGATTGCGCATAAAACGAATTCTTTCACCGATTGCCATAGTCAATCACTCCTATGTAGGTTTGCTTCGCTATCATAGCATATATGTTTAGGCTATGTCAAGATATATTAAATAATTTTGCTTAATATTTTTCCTCAAGCCTCTTGACATAACTGTATTTGCTTAGTATAATACAGAAGCAGCATTAAGCAAATATGTTTAATGCTGTCCGCCCGGGCAAATCGGATGGCGGCCAGCAAGTATTCCGACACGAAAGAAGACAACTATACACTGAAAGGAGGTGAGCGCCATGGAAAACAAATTCATACGAGTAGAGGAAGTCGCAAAGGAACTAGATGTGTCGAAGCCTTATGCCTATAAGATCATTCGCCAGCTGAACGAAGAACTGAAAGCAAAAGGGTTTATTACCATCGCAGGGCGAGTCAACCGCCAGTATTTCAACGAAAGGCTCTATGGAGCAGAAAGGAAAGAATTGAATGCCAGCTTATAAGAACAAAGAAAACAATTCGTGGTATGTGGTCACGCAGTACACGGACTGGACAGGAGAACGGAAACAAAAGTGTAAACGTGGGTTTAGTACCCGCCGGGAAGCATTGGAATGGGAGCAGAAGTTCCAGCAGCAAAGTGCCGGGGACCTGGATATGACGTTTGAGGCATTTGTGGAGATTTACACCACAGACCTCAAGGCAAGGTTGAAAGAGAGTACCTGGCAGACCAAGGAGCATATCATCAGGACCAAAATACTTCCTTATTTCGGAAAGCGCAAGATCAACGAAATTACTACCAAGGATGTAATTGCCTGGCAGAATGAGCTGCTTGCTTACCGGGATGAAAAGCGCAAGCCCTATTCGCAGACCTACCTCAAATCGCTGCACAATCAGCTCTCTGCTATTTTCAACCATGCAGTTCGGTATTATGATCTGCATTCCAATCCGGCAGCCAAAGCCGGAAATATGGGAAATGAGGAACGTAAGGAGATGTTGTTCTGGACGAAGGAGGAGTACCAGAAATTTTCAGAGGTAATGATGGACAAGCCTGTTTCTTACTACGCATTTCAAATGCTTTACTGGACAGGTATCCGGGAAGGCGAGCTGTTGGCGCTGACACCGGCTGATTTTGATTTTGAACATGGTACGGTTAAAATCAGCAAAACGTATCAGCGCTTCAAGGGCGAAGACATCATAACTTCACCGAAAACCAAGAAAAGTAACCGTACAATTCAGATGCCTGAGTTTCTATGTACACAAATGCAGGAATTCTTCAAAATGCAGTATGGGCTAAAAAAGAAGGATCGTATTTTTACCGTGACCAAGAGCTATCTCCACCACGAAATGGACAGAGGTGCCAAGACAGCGGGCGTTAAGCGGATTAGAATCCATGATTTGAGACACAGCCACATCAGCCTGTTAATCGACATGGGGTTTTCCGCAGTGGCTATCGCTGATCGGGTAGGGCATGAAAGTATTGAAATCACTTATCGGTATGCCCATCTATTTCCCTCCAAGCAAAAGGAGATGGCAAGCAAACTGGACGATATTAACAAAGGAGCGTGATATTGATGTCAGCAAAGAATGTAGACAAGCACAACCGATTCCGCAGCATCACTGTGGGATTCCGGGTATCGCCGGAAGAAAACGAGGAGCTGAACAGGGCTGTTGCTTTGTCGGGACTTCCCAAACAGGAATATTGCTATCGCAAGTGTATGGGACGCGAGGTAGTGGTACAGCCAAATCCCAGGGTTTACAAGGCGCTTAAAAACCAGATGGCAGCAATTCTTTTGGAACTGGAACGAATTGCCGCGGAGGATTGTATTGCCGATGAACTGCTTCGTACCATCGACCTCATTGCCGCTACCATGAACGGAATAAAGGGGGACGATGCGGATGATTGACGAAAAAGAAAAGACCGCCCTTGATGCATCTGTTGGCGCAGATGCAGGGCAGTCAATCCAATCACAAACTACTCAAATTATAACAGGTGCAACACCGGAAATCAATGACCTGGAGGACATTTCTCAAGAAAAATTTTTCCTCCAGATGCAGAGAATGCAGGACCCGGCATATCTGCATACGGTTTCTATGAATGAACTGTACGAGACGGTTTATGAGGGCAAGCAGGCGATTATTGACGGTTTGCTCTATGCGGGGACATATCTGTTTGCCGGTGCGCCAAAGGTTGGTAAATCCTTCTTTATGGCGCAGCTGGCCTACCATGTCAGTACAGGGCAAAAGCTCTGGGAATATGAGGTCCACCAGGGAACGGTTTTGTATCTGGCTCTGGAAGATGATTACCAGCGGTTGCAGGAACGAATGTCACGAATGTTTGGTGTGGAGGGAACGGATAAACTCCACTTTGCGATCTGCGCCAAGCAGCTGGGGGCGGGACTGGACGAACAGCTGGAAAAATTCATCCGCGAGCATCCTGATACCCGCCTGATTATCATTGATACCTTGCAGAAGATTCGAGAGGTCAGTACGGATTCCTACAGTTATGCCAACGACTATGAGATTGTGGGGAAGATGAAGCAGTTTGCGGACAGAAACAGAATTTGCCTTCTGCTGGTGCACCACACCAGGAAGCAGCAGGCCGGAGATAAGTTTGAGATGATCTCCGGTACAACAGGATTGCTTGGGTGTGCGGATGGAGCGTTCCTGCTCCAAAAGGAGAAGCGTACAGATCAGAACGCCACATTGGACATTGTGGGTCGAGATCAGCCGGATCAGCGGCTGCACCTGACCAGAAATATGGAAAAGCTTTCCTGGGACCTGGATCATGCGGAGACAGAGCTTTGGAAAAAACCGCCTGACCCGTTTCTCAAGAAGATTGCCGGAATTCTGACGGTTGTAGCCCCAGAATGGAACGGCAGTGCTACCGAGCTGGCGGCACTGCTCCAAGAGAAAATGCCGTCGAATATCCTAACCCGGCAGCTCAATGTAAAGGCCGGGGAGCTGCTGAGCGAATACGGTGTGGAATACACCGTGAAGCGCACCAGAAACGGAAGTGCCATCCGGCTGCGAAAGCAGGAGGCGTGACGATTGGTGACGGTTGTGACGATTAAAACGACAGCGGGGACGGTATCAAAAATACCGTCACAATCGTCACAACCGTCACATTCTCCCCGTATCCCCCGTCCCCACCGGACGGTCCGCAGACCGGGAGATGGTCCAGCCAGGGAGTAAATCGCTCCCTGGCTGTGGGCGGCAGCGGTGCAACACAGGATGTGCGGAGACGATGGCACCCATGCCGGAGCCGAGGATACAGTGTATCGTCGGCTTCGGCCAAGGCTCCCGCAGGAGCCGCATTCTTCGATCCCCCTCGGAGAGCCCACGGCACTTTGCAGCCGCAGGATGAAAGTGTCATAGTGGGTTATTACACTTCCGCAGAAGTGTTCCCCCGCAACCTACGTTTTCAAAAATCTAAATTCAGGAGGTATTTTGCCTATGGCAAGAGGCGACGGTATTGACCGTACCAGCGCAAGAAACGCAAAGATGACAGCCGCCAAGGTGGGCAACGCACAAGCCCACAACGAGCGGCAAAAGGAAAGTTATGTAAATCAAGATATAGTCCCAGAGAGAACGGAAAAGAATGTCCACTTCAAGTCTCCCACAGGGGACTATATGGAAATGTTCGATCAGATGGTTGAATCCGGTGCAATCTCCACCCGTGGTCTGAAAGCGGATGCGGAGAAATTTGGAGAGCTGGTGTTCGATGTGAACTCTGCCTATTTCTACAACCACGGCGGCTATGACTTCGCCAAGCAGTTCTACGCAGATGCCTACAAGGCCGCCGTGAGCATCGTAGGCGGTGAACAGTATATCCTGTCTGCTGTGATGCACGCTGACGAACGGAACCGGTCCATGTCTGAGAAGCTGGGAGAGGATGTGTACCACTACCATCTTCATGTGGTCTACATTCCGGTGGTGGAGAAAGAAGTCCGCTGGACAAAACGCTGCAAGGACCCAGCACTGGTGGGAACAGTAAAAGAACGGATTCATCAGGTCAGCATGAGTAAAAAGTGGGCTTCCCAGCCGGCAATCGGTGAGGACGGTCAGCCGCTACTCACCAAGTCCGGCAAACCTGTTCTGAAAAAGTCCTATTCCGTTCTACAGGACGATTTCTACAACGCCATGCGTAGTGCCGGATACACAGACTTGGAGCGGGGCGAACGTGGCAGCTCTGAGGAGCATCTGACCGTGACCCAGTTCAAGGTGGAGCGGGAACAGGAGCGCTTGGAGGGCTTGACAGAGCAGACCGCCCAGAAAGCCCAGGAGGCTGCGGTTCTGGGAAAGAAAATAGAGCGTTACCAGAAGCAGCAGGTGGCCATTCAGAAAGTGGAGGCAATCGAAGCCAAGCCGGTTCCTCTGTCCGCTACGAAGGTGATCCTGGAACGCAAGGAGTACGATGCACTAAAGGCAACAGCGAAAAAGTACATTGCCCAGGAGAAGCGAGAGGGTGTGCTCCAAAAGGCGCTGGATGCCGCAAAGGGCCTGATTAACGAGCTGAAAGCTGAGATCGCTTCTCTGCGAGAAGAACTTGGCTATTACCGCTCTCCTAAATTCCAGATGAAGCTTCATAAAATCGAAAAGGAAAACTATGATCTCCGAGATAAGCTCCGGGTCTATAATGCCATCATTGACCGGTATGATTTGGGGCGTTTCTTTGGTAAAAACAGGGATATGGGCCGTTCCAGGGACGAGGCACGGTAAATCCGGTGTAGGCCCGGAAAAAGCGGAAATAAACGGATGGGCGCACCCGAATTGAACAGCATATCATTCGGGCGCTCTCCATCCGAAAATCAGGAACAATTTCCGGGTGTAGAGCCGGGAAAAATTTACAGATTCAGGAGGTACTTATGAAAACAGGACTTACTAAGAAGCAAAAGAGAACCAGCATTTATTTCACAGAAGCAGACGATTTTGTGGAAATCTGCACCTACAACACGGACTTCAAAAAGCGGCTGGCGGATTTTGCCGCCAAATATCCCGCAGAATGCCGTCAACTGGACGACGATGGGAACGGCTGCAAGACATTTGCCGTAAAAAAAGGCCGTTTTGGCATACGCTTGACGGTACCTTACAGCGAAAAGAGACGGCAAGCTGCCAGTGAGCTGGCGAAGAACACACAGAATTTGAGGAGGACAACGAAATGAAATTTCTATCTTGCAGGTTCAATATCGATACCGCCTGTGTAGAGCTGCGGTGTGCGGATGGAGGGATGGTATCCATCTATACGCCTGCGGTGGAGGATGAATACGCAGAAAATATGTATCAGCGGTCAGAATTGGATTGGCTGATTTACAACGCACCGTTGGAATACGTCAATTTGGTTTTGAACGGCAAACTGGAAAAGTATTTAAAAGTGGTTACTGTATACAGAACTAATTGAGAACTAAAACACAATGCTGCTCGTGGGAGTAATCCTACGGGCGGCTTATTCTAACATAAACTGGCCTTTTTCTTAACATTGCATCAAACATCTTGTCTGCATCGAAGAAATATGCTATACTATCCTTAAATTCAGCGATGACTGATCTAAACTCAGCGCTTTTGATTTTAATCTGCTTTTGAGGTGTATTTTGTATGGCAGTTAGTTATAAAAAGCTATGGAAGATCCTAATTGATAAAGATATGAAGAAGAAGGACTTATGCGCAGCTGCCGGTATCAGCCATGCTTCAATGGCGAAGCTTGGAAAGAATGAAAACGTGACAACGGATGTTCTCGTGAAAATCTGCACAGCGTTACAGTGTGACATTGGCGATATTGTGGAATTGGCCAATGAAACGGATGGATGAAGGGGTGAAATTATAAATGACTAGTGTTGAAAAGCTGAATGATCTTGTAAACCGTTTTCAAACAAATCTGACTTATTACAAGGAAGCAAGGAACAATTACAATGAACACTCTTGTCGCATTGAATACATTGATCCTCTTTTGAAAATTCTTGGATGGGATGTTGCGAATGAAAAAGGTCTTGCTCCACAATACCGTGAGGTAATAGCTGAAAACTATTCAACACCAACTGATCGCCCGGACTATACGATGACGCTAAGAGGTGTTGCAAAATTCTTTGTCGAAGCGAAAAAGCCAACAGTCGATATTGCGAGGGTAACTAACCCTGCTTTCCAGACAAGAAAGTACGGATGGAATGCCAACCACAGAATTGCTGTTCTTACAAATTTTGAATATCTGGTAATATACGATACTTGCTATATCCCAAAAGAGGAAGATGGATGTGCTGTAGCACGTTATCGTATCTTCCATTTTACCGAATATGTAGACCGATATGACGAGATCGCTTCTCTTATTTCCAGAGATGTAGTTTATTCCGGGAAATTTGACCGGTATTTAGATGACAATTTCCCTGCAACTGGTGGCGAGAAACAACAGGTGGATACCCTGTTCCTAAGACAAATCAATGAGTGGCGTGTCTCACTGAGCAATGAGCTTTACAAAAAAGGTGGACGTTATCAGTCACTTGAAGTTCTTAATGATGTTGTTCAAGAGTTTATCAATCAGATTGTATTCCTTCGTATTTGTGAGGATAAAAATCTTCCGTTGTACCACAAACTTCAAGATACAGTTTCTGAGCCGGGGCAACTTCAAGTAAAACTAGAAGAACTGTTCCGTTCTGCGGATCGCCGTTACAACTCTGGTATGTTCTCTGGGGATGATATTGTTTTTGATCTGTCTAGTGCGGTAATCTCAGAAATGATAAAGGGACTCTATTATCCGCAGAGTCCATATTTGTTCAATATTATTGAGCCAAATCTTCTTGGGGAAATTTATGAAATGTTCCTAACGGAGCAGCTGGTTCTTCTCCCAGATGGAACGATTGGACTTGGCAGGAAAAAGGACTGCCTCAACAGATCAGTAGTCACAACTCCAACGGAGATTGTGAAGTATATGGTTGAAAAGACTTTGAGTAGAGCTTGCAAAGGAAAGACACCTGCAGAGATTTTGGATGTCCATGTTGCTGACATAGCTTGTGGCTCAGGAATCTTTCTGGAAGAAGCCTTTTCTTATCTACAGAGCTATTGTGTCCAGAAATATCTTGAGAATGGTGAACAAGAGCATTTGCTTGAGATTGGAAACGGTTTGTATAAGCTGCCGCTCGACGAGAAAAAACGTATTCTCTGTTCCTGTATTTATGGAATTGATATAGACGTTCATGCAGTCGAAGTGGCAAAATTCTCGCTTTTGATTAAGTTAATTGAAAATGAGACAGCACCTTCGGTTGCAGAAGAAACTCCCATACTACCAAACCTTAGCACAAATATCCTTTTCGGCAATTCACTCGTAAGTGCCGAGGAACTTCAAGGAATACAAACATCTGCGGACGAATTGATAGCATTAGCTCCGTTTGACTGGAATTCTATCAACAACGGCAACCCGTTTAGCGTAATTATCGGAAATCCACCCTACGTTAATACAGAAGGAATGCATGCGCTGCTTCCATCCCCAGAATTTGAAATATACAAGAAGAAATATAAGACTTCTCATAAACAGTTCGATAAGTATTTCATCTTTATAGAACAGGCGATTCGGAAGACAGCGAGAAATGGGTATGTTTGCTACATTGTCCCAAACAAGTTCTTCAAAATTGGAGCTGGTGAGAAGCTGAGAACTTTAATTTCAAAGGATCAGCTGCTTTTGAGCCTCGACGACTTTGGTGATGCCCAGCTTTTTGAAGATAAGACAATTTATAGTTCAATTTTGCTTCTTCGGAAAGCAAAGCAGGATACGTTTGTATATTCAAGCATTGATTCTGCAAACAGGCTTTGGGCTGGCGAAGAAGTCAACAGAATTAAATTAAACGCATCTATCCTTAACAAGCTCCCATGGCGTTTGACAACCGATATGGAGTTCCTCAAAATGCTCCAAAAGTTGGATCAAATATCGGTTCCACTCACGAAATACACCGAAATTTTCAACGGTATTCAAACAAGTGCTGAGCGTCCCACTCCGATTTATTGATTTTCTTCGGAAGACGTTATTGCCGAGTATCAGGATACGGTTGAAATTCGCAGAGATGGTCACAATTACACAATCGAAAAGGCTATTTTGCGTCCATATTTTAAACCTACACGTCAGGATGAACGTGGATTAAACTCTTACAGTGCATTGCAGACAGATAAGCGGATAATCTTCCCTTATGATGGTACAGGGCGTCTTATCCCAATCGACGAAATGAAGTCGTTATATCCTGGGACATATGCCTATCTGGAAGCATACTATGATCGGCTAGTTCCGAAATGCGTATCTGACTCTGGTATTCGTGATGTTCCAAATGCAACGGCAGATACATGGTATCAATATGGCAGAACTCAGGCACTGACAGCATTTATCAACACTCCGAAACTGATTGTTGGTGTTTTAAGCAAACAACCGATGTACGTTCTTGATAAGAACGACATCTTAATCGCTTCTGGTGGTACCGCAGGTTACTGTGCTGTCAGCAAAAAGGCAGGCAGCCCTTATGCTCTTGAGTACATTCAGGCATGGCTGTCTAATCCTATCACGGAGAAAATACTTGGGATTGTAGGCAGTGATTTTGAAGGTGGATTCATTGCACGCGGCACATTCGTACTTTCGACGCTTCCGTTTGTAGAGCTTGATTTTAATAACGCCGTTCAGAAAGGCATTTATGATCGTGTCGTTGAGGCCAGCAGAGAGATTTATGATATAAATGCTACTTTGTCAAGCCAGCCTGCAAAACGTATTTCAACATTGCTTCAAGCCAGAAAAGATGCATTAATTAAAGAAATAGATGGACTGATTGCTAAAGTTTATCAGTTGGATTTTTAAGTGAGGTTATTACCATGAAGCTCAAGAAGGATAGTTCTGAACAAAAATTACGAGGGGCATATTACACACCGTTGCAGCTTGCAAATGCAATGGTAAATCTTTGCATCTCCGAAAACACTCATACTGTCCTTGAGCCGAGCTGCGGTGACGGCGTTTTTCTTGACAGTCTTAGGCAACTAAACCTTATTGAGCAAATTGGAACTGTTGATGCTGTGGAAATCGAGCCAGATGAGGCTGAAAAAGTTCGGAGTAATTATTGTAATTATCAAAATGTTCATGTTCTGAACGAAACATCGGTGTACAAGGGGTACAAACAAGATAAAATAGAAATGAGGGGCGATAG
>OLGE01003215.1_pt1 | contig 13258 bp, 10 predicted proteins | sample 1605151 | NCBI WGS metagenome assembly OLGE01 (sample SAMEA3888912, study PRJEB22519) | human gut metagenome | biome: human gut; feature: human-associated habitat; material: faeces | place: Denmark | collected 2010
CAAGCACAAGAAATTTCGGTTTCAATGTTAAACTCCAGTTCTAAAAACGAAGAATATCATGAACAAATTAATCAAAGTTCTCGCTTTCTGCGCTATCCTCAGCGTACTTGGAGGATGTACAAAGAATTTCGAGAAATATAATACAGACCCGTATGCAATCAAGAGTTCGGATCCGTCAATTCTCATTCCGACGATGATCGAATCTCTTATGTATGTGCAGCAGAATGACTCCCAGATGATTGACCAAATGGTCGGTTCTCTTGGCGGATACTTTACACTGTCCAACCGTTGGGGCGGTCAGAACTTCGATACTTTCAATGCATCTGATGCCTGGAACAATATTCCTTACGAGACAATGTTCCTCGACATTTATGCTAACTATTTCGAAATCGAGAAGTTCACAGGCGCTTCCGGTCACTATTATGCCATGGCAAATATCCTCCGTGCCGCAGCTATGATGCGTGTCGCTGACATGTATGGCCCGATTCCTTACAGCAAGGTGACAGACGGCCAGATGTATGTGGCTTACGACAAGAACGAGGACGTCTACAAGAGCATTATCGAGGACCTGAAGAATGCTGCATCCGTACTTGCCGGCTATGCAAGTGCATATCCTGACAAGAAGCCTATCGCAGCCCAGGACCCTGTATTCGCAGGAGATTATGCCAAGTGGGCGAAACTTGCCAACTCCTATATCATGCGCGCAGCAGTCCGCTCCGGTGACGCAGAAGCCTTCAAGAGCGCTTACGAGTCTCCGTTCGGTTTCATCAATGTCAATGCTGACAATGCCATGATGGACCCGCGCACCCAGCCGAACCCTTATCAGCTGGCCAGCGCATCCTGGGGTGACCTCAGAAGCGGCTCGTCTATCGTGGATTACATGAACGGTTACAATGACCCTAGACGTCCGGCATACTTCACCAAGTCTACAGGCGGAAAATATATCGGAATGCGTTCAGGCAAAGGCTCTTTCGAAAAAACAGCTGTTCAAGGATATTCGATGTGCGCTTTCTCTGCTACTGACAAACTTCCTGTTTTCGTAGCTGCTGAATCTCAGTTCCTTATCGCAGAGGCCATTCTTAACGGATGGATTTCAGGCAGTGCAAAAGATTTCTACGAGCGTGGTATAAAACTTTCGATGGAGCAGTGGGGCGTATCCGATTTTGATGAATACATAGATGATGAAAGCAGTGTTCCAGCTTCTTATGAGAATGATCCTGTGGGCAGATTCCCTAACTATACCAGAAACACCAAGGTGACAATCGCTTGGAGCGATGGTGCGACCAAGGAGCAGAAACTCGAAAAGATCATTACACAGAAATGGATTGCCAACTATCCTATGGGTATCGAGGCTTGGACCGAGTACAGAAGAACAGGTTATCCTGAGCTCGCTCCGGTTATCGACAACCTTTCAAATGGCGTAATCACCAACAATGCCCGCGGTCTCCGCAGACTCCGTTACTCTTACAAGGAGCATACATTGAACAAAGACAATTATGCAGCTGCTGTAAGCTTGCTCGGTGGCAAGGATGACGAGTCCGTAGATCTTTTCTGGGCCAAGAAAAATTAATCTATAAAATCAGATAGAATATGAAATTCAATATATTGAAAGCACTCATTCCGGCAGTTGCGGTTTTCGCTGTGACAGGCTGTAGTGACTGGACAACACCTGAGCCGAAAGAATTCGATAGGCCAATGACCGAAATTACAAAGGATGATGCTTATTATGAGGCGCTTAGGGCGTTTAAGAAAAGCGACCACTCTGTTTCATTCGGATGGTTCAGTGAATGGGGTGAAGGCGGTGTTGCTACGAACAACATGCTTCAGGCAGTTCCTGACTCTATGGATATCATTTCTTTGTGGAACAATGCCCATCTTACCCCTACCAAGAAGGCAGACCTTGATTTCGTCACACAGGTAAAGGGTACCAAGGTGCTTATCTGCTCATTCGTAGCAGAGGTAGGATGCTTCTATTCTCCTGGTGAGTACACTACTGTTCAGGAGCGTAAGGATTACTGGGGTTGGAAAGATGGTGATGAAGAGGCTATCCATAACTCCATCATCAAATGGACTAAGGCTGTTGCCGATTCTTTGAACATCTATGGTTTCAGCGGTATCGATATCGACTATGAGCCGGGTGAGTATGGTGGATCACTTTGCCGTAACAGACAGTATTTTACTTGGTTCGTAGAAGAAATGGGCAAGTATATCGGTCCTCAGTCCGGTACAGACAAGATTTTTATTGTCGACGGATATTATACCGCAATGCCTAATGCGGCAAATCTTATCAAGTATTTCGATTATTTCGTGAACCAGGCTTATGCAACTACCAGTTTTGTCGGCCCGAATACGGCCAATAATGCCAGGAGTTTGCAATATCGTCTGAATAGTACCATTTCGGCTTTCTCATCTGTAATGTCAGAGGAAGAAATTACTAAAAAGTTCATTGCGACAGAGAATCTTGAAAGTGCTATTGACTGCCTGAACGGTGGATTCTGGTGGTTTGACAAAGATGATTACAAGTGGGACAAGAAAGTCATGCCGTCTCTTGTCGGATTTGCAGACTGGCAGCCTGCAAATGGCTTCAGAAAGGGAGGATTCGGCGCTTATCGTTTCAGTAATGAGAAGGTAAACAATCCTCCATACAAATGGATGCGTAAAGCCATTCAGCAGCAGAATCCTGCTCCGGGAAAAGAAATCATCAAGAAGGACTAAGTTTCCGGAAGAAATTCAATAAATCTTAAATGAGAATTTTTATGAAAAATATTATTAAATATAGCGCTCTTGCTCTTGTGGCCATAGCTGCATGCGGCTGTAACGATGCGGAATATGGAGCAGCAGGATCAATGGGCGATAAGCTTGGAGTCCATGCATACATCGTGGAAAGCAATGCCACTCCAGGTATTGCGAATACTGTCGTGACACTTGGAGCGTCAGTTACCAATCTCGCTCTTACGCCTTCTTTGACCGATAAGAATGATGCTGATGTTGAGTATCGTCTTGTTATCGACAAGGATATGCTTGCACAGTTCAATGCTGCGGAAGGTACCAGTTATGATGTTCTTCCGGAGGAACTTGTGCACCTGGAGTCAGCTGTAAAGATTCCGGCAGGAAAGTATTCCCAGGATCCGTTCATTATTTCTATTGATCCTCTTCCGGCAAATCTGATAGGAACACCGTTTGCACTGCCTCTCCGTATGGTAAAAGTTTCCGGCAATGCAGATGTTACTGGCCGTACGAGTTCTTATGTATATGTGATTTCTTCTGAAATCATAGATGATGTCGCTAAATTCAACGGCGCTTCCGGTCTCAGGACAGATGAGGCTTTCAATATCCCGCAGTTTACTATCGAGATGCGTCTGCAGGTATCAAATACCAGCAATCGTAATAGGGATTTGTTCTTCTGTAATCCGGGAACAGGCGAATTCATGGCTCGTTTCGAGGACCCTCAGAATGACCAGGACGGTGTGAAAGCTCATTCATGGGCTCAGTTCCAGGGTATCGGAGATTACTTGAACCCTACTATCGCTATCGAATCCAACAAGTGGCAGCACTATGCGGTTACCTTCGACGGAACTTATGTGACAATTTATGTGAATGGTTCATTTGCGGGCAGAAAGGAAATTGCGACTAAGGTTATCAATGAAGGCCAGTTCCCATATATGTCATTCATGGGTGTAGGTGGCAGCAATGGAACCTGGGCTCCTGGTGACAGATGGTGGTATGGCTGTCAGACCATGACAAACGAAATCCGTGTATGGGATGTGGCGAGGTCGGCAGATCAGATTGCCAACAGCATCAAGTCCGTTTCTCCTAGCAGCAAAGGCCTTGTCGGTTACTGGAGAATCTCCAAGGGCAACTATGATGCAAGTCAGAGAGTCTTCAAGAATCTTGCAGGCGATCATCACCACTTGCGTACAAACAAGACCTTTACTTGGGTAGAGAATGTATCAAGTGAAGATCTTTCAACTCCATGGTAGTTCATGGTTGAGTTGATATAGCTTTATATACTGTGGTGCCGGCAGGAAATTCCTGCCGGCATTTTTCATCTATGCGCTCGTGGTTTTCTTGCGGATTCTTGCTAATTTTGCGGAGATGTCCGGAAACCGGACGGGAATGCTTAATTGATTTTACTATGGCACACGATAGAGAAGAAAAACTGGCGCAGTTCGGACGCGTATTGGATGTGATGGACAAACTCAGGGCGAAATGCCCGTGGAACGGAGCGCAGACGTGGGATACTCTCAGGTCATTGACCGTGGAGGAAGTCTATGAACTCAGCGATGCGGTGATGAAGAAAGACGACAAGGACCTGGAAAAGGAACTTGGCGACCTGCTGCTGCACATTGTATTCTATTCCAAGATTGCCGAAGAACAAGGCAAATTCGATGTCGCTGACGTTATGGAACGTCTTTGCGAGAAGATGATTTTCCGTCATCCGCATGTCTTTGCAGAGGGGAAAGCCGCTGATGCAGAGCAGGTTTCCGAGAATTGGGAACTGATGAAGATGAAAGAGAAAGGCGGCAACAAACGTGTCCTTTCCGGCGTGCCGGATTCAATGCCGCCGATTCTGAAAGCCTATTCCATGCAGGACAAGGCGAGGGGAGTCGGCTTCGACTGGGAACGCCCGTCGCAGGTCTGGGACAAGGTCAAGGAAGAGCAAGGAGAATTCCAGGCGGAACTTGAGGCGATGGCTGAAGAGGAGGGACTGGGCGATACCGTTCCGGCAGGATATACCATGACTCCCGTTCCGGGAACCGCCAGAGACCGCGCCGAAGAAGAACTCGGCGACTTCATGTTCTCGGTGATCAATGCCGCCAGACTTTATGGACTGAATCCTGACACGGCATTGAACCGCGCATGTGACAAGTTCCGCCGCCGCTTCACATATCTGGAAGAACACACCCTCAGACAGGGCCGCAATCTTAAGGAAATGACATTGGCGGAAATGGACGCAATCTGGGACGAAGGCAAGGCCAAAGGCCTTTAGTCGCACCAATCCTTGTCGGCATTGATCTGGACGGAATAATCCGGCCAGCGCGCGAGGATGGCATCGGTGATATCCTGCTTTAATGACAGGATGTCGCGTACGGAAAAGTCTATGACAATGTCGAACGAGATATGGCGCTCCACGGTGTCGATGAACATGCCGTGGACCTGGAGCACTCCGGGGCGCGACATCGCTATGGCTGAAATCGCATCCTGCATCTCGACGATTTCCTTGTTTCCGGTGATTACGGCATAGATTCCTACTGTCAGGAGGACGCTGTATTTCTCATATATTTCACGTCTGATACGCTGCGAAAGGAGGTGAATCTGCTCGGCGGTCATTTCCTCCGGGAGTGCCACGTTTACGGCTCCGATCATCTGTTTCGGACCGTAATTGTGAAGCTGGAGGTCGTAAGCTCCAAGCACCGGACTGATTTTGCAGATGTCCGCCTTTATGGCTTTCGTCAATCCTGCCGGGATGCGCTCGCCCATAAGTTCATTGACCGGGCTCATCAGCATCGTGTAGCCTGACTTAATGACTATCAATGAGATAAGAAGACCGAGGATGCCGTCAATAGGGATATTGTCCAGACTGTGTCCGAATATCATTCCGCAGATGGCGGCGACAAGAGTGGCGCTTGTTACCAGTGCGTCGAACAATGCGTCGGCGCCTGTTGCCACCAGTGATTCCGAATTGACCCTGTGGCCGATACGTTTCACGAAATGCCCCAGCAGAATCTTCACGAGGACAGCTACAGCCAGCACGATGAGCATCGGCGTGGAATAGTCCGCCGGCTCGGGGTGCATAATCTTCTTGAATGATTCCACGAGAAACGAACCTCCCGCCAATATGATGATTACGGAGATGAGTACGGCCGTGAAATATTCGGCCCTGCCATGTCCGAACGGATGTTCCTTGTCGGCCGGTTTGGAGGCCAGTTTCATGCCGATGATGGTCACGCTTGCGGAAAACACATCCGTGACGTTGTTTACCGCATCGAGCAAGATGGCGAGGGAATTCGAAAGCAGTCCGATGACTGCCTTGAAACCGGCCAGGAGGACATTGATGCCGACTCCTGCCCAGCTTGTCCGTATGATTGTTTGTTCTCTGTTCTTCATTTCATTAATTGTAGTTTCGGGTCGTATGCGATTATGCCTTTCCTTGACGGCTGCACGCCAGCAGGCCTAGCATTGTGAATAAAGCATTGAAAATCAACAGTTCATAGCTGAATTGATAACCGCCGAACCAGCGCTCGGAATTGAGCTGGAGCACGAGGCAGAGCAGTGGCGCGGCAATCGAAACCCATGGAACGCAGCCGTCGCGCACCACTCTTCGCGTCAATATGCCGAAGGCGAACATTCCCAGAATCGGTCCGTAGGTGTAGCTCGCGAGTTTATATACGGCATCGATTGCGCTGGTGTTGTTCAGCAGCGAGAAAATGATGATAGTCAAGCCCATACATGCTGCCATGATTATATGGACGCGCTGGCGCAATGTCTTCGTTTCCGTTTCCGTACGTCCTTTCGTCCCCAGAATGTCCACCGTGAATGATGTGGTCAATGCTGTAAGTGCGGAGCCGCCGGCAGCGTATGAACAGGACACCAGGCCCAGTACGAACAGGATGCCGCACAGGGCAGGAAGGAGCCCGCTTGTCGCCACGGCCGGGAATAATCTGTCACCTGCGGCTTCCGGTATCTGGTATATCCCGGCGAAGAGGTAGAGCAGTACGCCCAGCACCAGGAAAAGGAAAATCACCACTGTCTGGAGCAATGCGCTTGTGATGATGTTTTTCTGCGAGTCCTTCACGTTGCGGCACGAAAGAGAACGCTGCATCATGTCCTGGTCCAGACCTGTCATCGCTATCAGGGTGAACATTCCGCCGAAGAATTGCTTGAAGAAATATTGCGGGTGGTCAGGATCGTCGAAGTAGAATATGCGGGACATTCCGCTGTCCGCCACAGTCTGGCACATTGAACCGAATGTGAAACCTAAAGCCTTGCTGATGAAGATGGTACAGAGGATGATGGATACCAGCATACAGAATGTTTTCAGGAAATCAATCCAGATGACGGCTTTAACGCCGCCGCGATATGTGTAGGCAAGAAGCACCAGAATCGTCACCAGGACATTGACATTGAACGGCACGCCGAGCGGGGTGAAGACCATGAGCTGCAGGGCGATGCAGACGAGGTAGAGCCTGACGGACGCGCCCAGCATCTTGGAAATGAAGAAGAACCATGCGCCTGTGCGGTACGAGGAGATGCCGAAGCGGTTTTCCAGGTAGCCATAGATGGAGACCAGGTTCATCTTGTAGAAAAGCGGCACCAGCACGAAGGCTATGACCAGCTGTCCGGCAATGAATCCGAGTGTCATCTGCATATAGCCGAATCCGGATGCCGCGACCATGCCCGGCACGGAAACGAAGGTTACGCCTGACATTGCGGAGCCGATCATTGCGAAGGCTACGACGTACCAGGATTGCTTGCGGTTGCCGCTGAAGAAACCTGCGTTGTCGGCCTTTCTGCCTGTGAACCAGGAGATTGCAAGAATGGTGGCGAAGTAGGCGAGTATTGTTATGATGATGATTGTCGGTGTCATGCTATTTTTGTTTTATTTCAGGGTCTATGTCAATGACTGTCACGCGGTTGCCCTCTACGCGGAACCTGATGTCGCATCCCATGAACGGCATGCCGTAGATGCGCCCGGAGTCATGGCTGTATTGGGGTATCGGCTTCTGTGCCAATGTCTTGCGCAATGCGATGAGAGCTTTTTCAGTATCTGTCGTCTTGCTGAGCCCGGTGAATTTCTGCTGGAGTCCTTCCGGAAAATCCACCTCCGCCTCATGCCATGCCGTCTCGTCCGTGAAGCCGGAACGCGCGCCTTCATGCGCATCCGAATACGCCACATAAGGTTTGATGTCATAAATCGGCGTGCCGTCCATAAGGTCCGCGCCCGCGACAATGATTGCCGGCCCTTCGGGGCCATTCAGGTCAATGTCAATGATTTTGGCTGAGGAGAGTCCGAGCCCGTTGGGCCTGAAAGGTGAACGTGAAGCGAAAACGCCTACGGACTTGTTGCCGCCCAGACGCGGAGGTCTGACGGTCAGGCTCCATTTGCCTTCATTGCCGGAGAAACCCCATATAAGCCACAGGTAATCAAAGCCTTCCAATCCGCGTATCGCTTCTTCTCTGGCGAATTCCCGCGTGAACACGATTCTTCCTTCGAGTTCTTCCACCACGCCGCTTTGGCGAGGGACTCCGAACTTGGAGGAAAACGGTGACCGGAAAAATGCCACCGGAGTTATGTTTTTGTCGCCCTGCATACTGTCTCTTTCGATGCAAATCTTTCAAAGATAGTCATTTTTTCATTATCTTTGATGCCATGAAACATGGGACTTTATCGCTTGCCGGAGCGCTCTTGGCTGTGGCAGCATTGACATTTATTCCTTCCTGTCACAGAAAGGAAACGAAAATCATTGAAGAACAGAAAGATACCGTTTATCCGCTGGGCTTCTGCACCGATTCTTTCGCATTGGCTGAAGGCGTGGTGAAAAACGGCGAAATTTTCATGGGGCTGATGACACGGCTGGGCTTGACGCCGAAGCAGACGATGGATCTGGTGTCGGCGAGCGATTCTGTTTTCTCGCCGGGGAAGATGCGCGCGGGGAATCCGTGGCAGGCGTATTATACGCTGAAGGATTCCACGGAGCAGGTTCTGGAGTTCGTCGTGTACAATGAGAACAAGATAGACATGACGGTGTTCAAATGTACGGAACCGTTTGGAGCATGGAAAGTTACACGTCCTGTGGACCATGTGAGGAAGTTCGCTGACGTGAAGATTTCATCATCGCTCTGGAATGATATGCGTCGTGCCGGAGCGCCTCAAATGCTGATTCTTCATCTGGAGGATATCTATGCCTGGACGGTGGATTTCTTCTCCATTCAGCCGGGCGACCGTTTCAGCGTCATGTATGATGAAGCGTTGTGCGGAGGTGAAGTCATTGACATTGACACGGTTTATTACGCGGAATTTTCTCATGGCGGGAAGTGTCTTCCTGCGATTCGGCTGGATCAGGGGGATGGCGGCAATGTTTATTGGAACGAGAAGGGCGAGAGCATGAAAAAGGCGTTCTTGAAGGCGCCGCTGCGCTTTTCCCGCATCAGTTCCGGTTTTTCATATCGTCGCAAGCATCCGGTGACGGGGAAAGTCAAGGCTCATACCGGTGTGGATTATGCGGCTCCGACAGGTACGCCGGTCATGTCGATCGGTGACGGTACCGTCATCAGCAAGGGCTGGTCAGGCGGTGGCGGAAATACCGTGAAGATCCGCCATAATTCTGTCTATACGACTGCATATCTGCATCTTTCGCGTTATGCTTCCGGTCTTAAAGTCGGTGACCGTGTCCGTCAGGGGGATGTCATCGGTTATGTCGGCGCGACCGGCGTGGCTACTGGTCCTCATCTGGATTTCCGTGTCTGGAAAGGAGGTTCGCCTATCAATCCTCTGACCATGGAGTCGCCTAGCGCCGAGCCCATCCGTCCTGAAAATATGACGCTACTAGATTCGTTATATAAGACGTTGTCGGTTCAGCTTCAGGCACTTGTGGTTCAGAGAGATTCGATTTCGGCGAATGCGGATTCCGTGTCGCATGATGATTTGTTGTCTGCCACTGACAATTCTTAGCTTGCTTTATAATTATGACGAAAGATACGGCAGCCCTGTTGAAACAATGGGCGGAGACCTACAATGACAGGCAATATTTTCAGGAAGACCCGATAATTTTCCCTTCGCGTTTCGCGGAACTGATGCGTTCCGGCCGATGCGGCCTGAAAGACGTGGAGGTTTCGGCGATTTTCGCAGCTCATTTCGCCTGGGGACGCAGGTCAATGATTGTACGTGATTGTTCCCGACTTTTCGATGAAATGTCTTGGAAACCATACGATTATGTAATGCGTGGAAATTGGCGTGACGACCCCGTCAGCATTCATCGTACCGTGAAATGGAGCGAGGTGGCGGCGATTTGCGCGCGGTTGAAGAGCATCTATGTCGGGCAGGATAGTCTAGAATCATTGGGCGTTTCCGAAATCAGGACATTGGTTTTCGGGCAGAAGGAAGATGCGAAGGCGCCGAACAAGAAAATCAACATGCTCCGGCGCTGGATGGTCCGTGACGACGGCAAGGTGGATCTGGGCCTGTGGAAGAACATTTCCCCTGACGAGCTTCTGATTCCCTTGGATGTCCATGTCTACACCCAGGCTGTGGAATTGGGTCTGACTGTCCGCAAGCCAAAGGATATCAAGACCGTCCGGGAAATTACCGATGCCTTCAGCGACATCTTTCCCAACGATCCTTGCAAAGGCGATTTTGCCCTCTTCGGTTACGGCGTCACTCATGGGAAATAGAGTTTCATGATGGTCGAAATAAAACGAAATGAAAGGAAATAATCGGAAAATGACTAACTTTGCGGGCGGAATTGTTAAAACATAACGTATAATGAAACGCATAATCACAGTTATTGCACTAATGATGTCAGCATTGGCATCGGCATTCGCACAGAACGGTCAAATCGTAGATGACAATTGGCTCACGGAAAACTATACCCGACGCGAAGTCATGATAGAAATGCGCGACGGGAAACATATCTATACGGCCATCTATGAGCCTGTGCAGCAATTTCTTGAGAAACTTGGCAAGAAGGCCGGCCCGATTATGCTGTTCCGTACGCCATACGGACTCAAGCCATACGGTCTAAAACCAGGACAAATCGAAACGGAGGGCAAGGTCGAGAAATATCCTGGCGGAATGAAATGGGATATGGCGAATTATGCGGCTGAAGGATGGATAATCGTTCAGCAGAATGTGCGCGGAAAATTCCTCAGTGAAGGTGAATATGAAAACATGAGACCTTATGTGTCGGGACCTGACGGCGCTGCAGATACGGTTGTAGTGAAAGGCGTGGTGCAGGAGGACGATGCCACTGACGTGTACGATTCGATAGAATGGCTTTTGAAGAACACGAAGAATAACGGCAATGTGGGCGTTAAGGGTGTTTCGTATCCTGGATTCTACACCACTCTGGCAGCATTGTCCCGTCATCCGGCAATTAAGGCTGCATCGCCGCAAGCTCCTGCTACTGACTGGTTTATGGGAGATGACGCGCATCATAACGGAGCGCTCTGCCTTGCGGATGCCTACCGTTTCGGGTCAAGTTTCTATCGCCACCGTCCATGTCCGTCGACCGAAAGCCTTGGAAGTATCCTGAACATTGACAAGGACATTTACGACTATTATCTTGGAAGGCCGTTGAAGGAACTCGACGCATTCCTCGGCGACAGCCTGCGCTTCTGGAATCAGATGATGGAACATCCTGATTATGACCGCTTCTGGAAGGACCGGGACCCGAGCGCGCACTTGAAGGACATAAAGATCCCGATGCTGGTGACAGGAGGCTTCTACGACGCGGAAGACTGTTACGGCGCTTTCCGTACATACGAAATGTTGAAGACAATGTCTCCGGACTGTGAACTGTATCTGGCTGCCGGACCATGGTATCACGGCGGATGGAACAACCGCACGGCAAACCATCTCGCGGACGTCTGGTACGGCGAAAAATCCGGCGCTTACTATCAGGACAATGTGGAATATCCGTTCTTTTCATACTATCTGGAAGGAAAAGGCGTGAAACCTGTCCGTGTCAATGTCTGTCCTTCGGGCGAATCCATGCGCAGCGTAATGGAGGGCCGCTCTATGGCGGAATTCTGGGAAAGCTATGACGTATGGCCTCCGAAAAACATGAAATTCAACAAACTGTACCTGTCCGGACATGACTCTCTATCCTTCAGGTCAATGACTTCCGCACCATCGGAAGGCACGCGGACCATAACTTCCGACCCGGCATCTCCAGTTCCTTATATGGACGTGAAATCCACCGATCGCGACAGGTCCTATATGGTTGCAGACCAGAGCTTTGCATCAGTAAGGAAAGATGTCGCCACATATCGTGGCGCTGAATTGAAGAGCAATATCCATGTCGCTGGTCCTATCAAAGTAAGAATGGACCTTGTGCTGGACTCGGAAAATGGGGGTAAGCTTGATGCGGATGTTATCGTGAAACTCATTGACGTACGTCCTGACGGCTATCAGATGCTGGTGCGTGGCGATGTCATGCCGCTCCGCTTCCGCAACGGTTTCGGCAAACCAGAATCCGTGAAATCCGGCAAGCGTGTGACAGTGGAATTCACGATGTGCGACATTGACCATCATTTCGTTCAGGGGCATTCCATCATGGTGCAGGTGCAGGGAAGCTGGTTTCCGCTCATTGCCATGAATCCGCAGAAATTCCTGAAGAATCCATATACGGCAGAATCCGCTGATTATCAGAAAATTGATATGACCATCCGCTCCGTGGATTCATATCTGGAACTGCCTGTGGTGCAGGAATTCCAGTAGACGGCATTGTCCACACCGAAGTCGGCAAGGGCCTGGGAGAAGTCGAACGATATCGGAGCGATCAAGATGGCCATGCAATATCGGGGATATGGTACTGATGATATTTCTGTTCTGGATTTCATTGCATCGCATTGTCCTGATAATCCGAACGTTCCGGCTTTCTTGCAGGAGATTTTCCATGGCGCGGAAAACAGGTTTGAATCTCCCGGGGAAGGTAAATTTTTCGTTGACGATCCTGATTTCGCCGTATATGTCGTGCCATGCCTCAAGGCGGCGAAATCCGACATTGACCGTTTCCTTGATGCGCGGGGCTACATTGACAATGATTATTTATATGAACATCTGGGCACCAGGTACTTACGTGCGCAGAATTATGCCCGTGCCGTCGAGATTCTTTCGAAGGTGTCGCCGGATTACAAGCTGGCATTCGCGCGACAGATGCTCCGGTATCAGAAAGAGTCAATGTCGTCAGATCCGGATAAGGCGGGATTGGCAATGACAATGATGGGAATCGGCTTGCGTTCATCGTTCAGTTTCTGCTGGACATTGACCCAATATCATCTTTATACCGATGACGAGTGGCAGGAGGATGACATTACGAAAATGGCACTGTCAAAAGCGGAGAAGCTGATGAATACCGGAAAGGAACTTGTCCGGGACCATGAACTGGCAGCCCGAATCTCGGTAATGCTCTGCCAATGGGGGCGCGCAGTCACCCTCTATCCCGAGACAATGACAGCTGAAATGGTCCGTACCCAATGTGATTACTCTCTATTGATTCTTTCCACCAATTCGTCTGGTGTAAGTATCTCCATCTTG
>OLGE01003228.1_pt1 | contig 13211 bp, 9 predicted proteins | sample 1605151 | NCBI WGS metagenome assembly OLGE01 (sample SAMEA3888912, study PRJEB22519) | human gut metagenome | biome: human gut; feature: human-associated habitat; material: faeces | place: Denmark | collected 2010
TCATTGATTCCGTCTGCCGTCTGCTGCCGGGTGTTCTGGCCGATGAAAGCTGCTACACCGATGAAAGCCATTGGGCAGGGACTTTGGAGTATCCGCAGTATACGCGGCCGGAAGTCTGGCATGACCGACGCGTTCCCGATGTGCTTCTTTCGGGGCATCATGAAAAAATCCGAAAATGGAGGCGAGCGAAATCGCTCCGTGCGACGCAGGCGCGCCGTCCGGATCTGTTTGCCGCCTTGAAACTCTCGGATGAAGATCAAAAACTTCTCAAGGATGAATCATTCAAATAGCGCAGAAGCAGTCAATTTCACATCAATGGTATGATATATGGGTCAGCTGCACCGCAGCTGCGTAAGTTTGAATCAATTGAGCGTGTTGCCAAGGGCGTAAATCCAGCTCCTTGGCAAGGCGCTCTTTTTTTGTGCAAAATCAGGAGGTATCGCAATGGAACAAACCGGACAACAATCCAATCATTTTCTCGCTTCAGAACCAATTGGCAAGCTGATGCTGCGCTATGCGCTCCCCTGCACCATTTCTCTTTTGGTTGCAGCGCTCTATAACATTGTTGACCAGATTTTTATCGCCAATGCAAGCTATCTCGGCTCTTACGGCAACGCCGCCAACACTGTCGTGTTTCCTCTGACGGTTGTAGCGTTAGCGATAGCCGTCATGGTCGGCGATGGCTGCTGTGCCTTTGTCAGCATGGCGCTGGGCAGAAACGAAGTGGACAAGGCAAAGCGCAGCGTGGGCAACGCAGTGGTATTAAGCATCACAGCCAGCCTTGTTTTAACGGCGATATACCTCATTTTTGCGAACGGCATCATTGCCATGTTCGGCGGCACAGTGAACGAGGAAACCTTCCATCACTCGCAGGAATATTTTTTCTACATCACGCTGGGCATTCCATTTTATATGTTCGGGCAGGCCATGAACCCCATCATTCGTGCAGACGGCAACCCCAGGTTCGCCATGGCTTCCACGCTGGCGGGCGCTGTGATCAATATCATCCTTGACCCCATTTTTATTTTCTGCTTTCGCTGGGGCATGAAGGGCGCGGCGGTGGCCACGGTCATCGGTCAGGTGGCAACGGCAATTCTGGCGGTTTGGTATCTGATGAATATGCGCATCATCAAGCCGGCACCGGGGGACTATGCCCTGCGCAGAAGCATCTGCGGGCGTATGCTGATGCTGGGCGTCACCAGTTTTCTTTCGCAGATCAGCTTGGTGGCGGCCATGGCGGCCATTAATAATATGCTTCGCAAATACGGCGCAATGGATGCTGTGTTCGGGCAGGAACAGTATGCGCAGATCCCCATGGCCGTGGTGGGCATCGTAATGAAATTCTTCCAGATCGTCATTTCCATCGTGGTGGGTATGGCAGCAGGCTGCATTCCCATTGTGGGCTACAACATGGGCGCAGAGAAAAAGCTGCGTGTTCGCGCACTGTTTACCAAGCTGCTGATCGCCGAGGCGTTGGTGGGCGCTGTGGCGCTGGTGCTGGCAGAGGGCTTTCCCCGGCAGCTCATTGCCGTTTTCGGCGCAGCCAACGAAAGCAGCTGCTACACCGATTTTGCCATCAAAGCCTTCCGCACCTATCTTTGCATGATGATTTTGGCCTGCATCAACAAGGCTTGCTTTATTTTCCTGCAGGCAGTGGGCAAGGCGCTGGCCTCCACGCTGCTGTCCATGTTCCGTGAGGTGGTGTTCGGCGTGGGCTTTGCGCTGCTGCTGCCGCTGTTCTTTGGCTTGGACGGTGTTTTGTATTCCATGCCGGTGTCGGATATTCTTACCTTTATCATCTCAGCGATCATTATTGAGAAAACCTATCGTGAATTGAATGTGGAAGGAGTGCAGAAAGCATGAAAAACAGAGTGATCACCATTAGCCGTGAGTTTGGCAGCGGCGGCCGTACCATCGGCAAAAAAGTGGCGGAAAAACTGGGGATTCCCTGCTATGATGCCGAGATCATTCAGGAAATGGCCAAGGTGACGGGCTTTACGCCGGACTATGTGAAGGAAGCAGGGGAATATGCCCCGGGCAGCTTTCTTTCCTCGGCCTTTTCCAACCGGATGTTCGGCCCTACCAACGAGGATATTCTGTGGGAGCATCAGTATAAGGTCATCACGGAACTGGCCGAAAAAGGCCCTTGCGTTATCGTGGGCCGTTGCGCCGATTTTATTTTGCAGGATAAGGCGGATTGCCTGAAAGTTTTTATCCATGCGGATATGGCGTTCCGCGCCAAGCGTATCGTAGAGGTTTATGGTGAGCGAGAGCAGTCCCCGGAGGAACGATTGCGGGATAAAGATAAGCGCCGTGCGGCCTACCACCGATTCTACACCAACATGAAGTGGGGCCACGCTCAGAACTACCACCTCACACTGGACAGCGGTGTGCTGGGCATTGATAAGTGCGTGGATATTATTGCAGGGTTGTTTTAAGAAAAAGGCGGTCAGGTTTTTGAATGCGGTCGATGGTTCTCATTGTTTTTTGCTTTCCAACGCTGCCTGCGGCGGTTCCCTTTTTGGGTAAAATTATGCTATACTGGTTTTTATAACAAGAACGCCCCTTGCGGCAAAGCCCGGCAAGGAAACTTAGCAGCTCAGCAGGAAAGGAAATGCCTATGCCGCAGTTTGACTCACTTACTTATCGCTATACTTCTCGCAGAAATGTGGTTTATGCACAAAATGCCATGGCCTGCACATCGGTGCCGCTGGGGGCGCAGATCGGCTTGGATATAATGAAAGCAGGGGGCAATGCCATGGATGCGGCGGTGGCCATGGCGGCGGCCATGCCATTGCTTGAGCCCACCGGAAACGGCCTTGGCTCCGATTGCTTTGCGCTGGTTTGGATCGAAAAAGAGCAAAAGCTGTATGGGCTCAATGCCAGCGGCGTGGCCCCGATGGCGCTGAATGCGCAAACCGTCCGCTCGCTTGGGTATGATGCCATGCCCAAGGAGGGCTGGCTGCCCACCATGGTGCCCGGTGCCCCGGCGGGGTGGGCGGCGCTGAACGGGCGCTTTGGCACAAAGCCGCTGAGCGAGCTGTTTGCACCGGCCATTGGTTATGCGCAAAATGGTTATCCGGTGCCCGTGAATGTGGCGCGCCAGTGGAAAAAAGACAGTCAGCGCATTGCCCAGGCCATGCAAAACAATGCGGCGCCCCACGAGTACTGGTGGAGCTGCTTTATGAAACCGGATGGCTCTCCCTATCAGGCTGGGGAGATATTCCGCTTTCCTGACTACGCCAAAACGCTGCAAACGCTGGCGGACACAAACTGTGAAAGCTACTATCGCGGCGAGCTGATGAAAAAGATCGTAGCGTTTTCCCAAAAGACGGGCGGCTATTTCTGCGAGCAGGATTTTCAAAATTATCACCCCGAGTGGGTGCAGCCCATCACGCAGGATTATCGCGGCTATACCGTGTGCGAAATTCCGCCCAACGGCCACGGCATTACCGTGTTGATGGCGCTGGGAATTTTAAATGGGCTGGCCATGCCGCAACACCGCGAGTGCGCCGAGCATTATCATATGGTGATGGAGGCGATCAAGCTGGCTTTTGCCGACGCCAAAACCTATGTGGCCGACCCGCGCTATATGCAAACCAAGGTCAGCGAATTGCTGGCCCCTGCTTATCTGGCAAAGCGCCGCGCGCTGATCACAAACCATGCATTGCAGCCCCAAGCAGGTGACCCGCACTGCGGCGGCACGATTTATCTGTGTACCGCCGACCGCGAGGGCAATATGGTGTCGCTGATCCAAAGCAACTATACCACCTTCGGCTCGGGCGTGGCGGTTCCGGGCACGGGGATCTCGCTGCAAAACCGCGGCGCGAATTTTTCGCTGGAGGAAACCAGCGACAACTGTTTGCAGGGCGGCAAAAAATCCTATCACACCATCATCCCCGGTTTTTTGCTCAAAAACGGCAAAGCGGTGGGCCCATTTGGCGTGATGGGGGCGTTCATGCAGCCGCAGGGACAAACAGAAGTGATCGTAAACACGCTGGATTATCACATGAACCCGCAGGAAGCACTGGATGCCCCGCGCATTCAGTGGGTCGGCGGCAAAAAACTGCAGCTTGAGCGTGAGGCAGGGGAACAGATCGCCGAGCAGCTGCGCGCCATGGGGCATGAAGTGGAGATGGTGGACGATCGCATCGATATGGGGCGCGGGCAGATCATCTGGCGGTGCGAAAACGGCGTGCTTGCCGCAGGCACAGAGCCCCGGTGTGACGGCTGTGCGGCGGCTTGGTGATGGAAAACGGCGAATGCCTGCATAACGCCCTTGCCCTTGGCCCAAACTGATGCCGGAAGGGGGCGGTGCTGTTGCGCACAAAACGGGCGGCAGTACTTTTTGGGCTGATCGCATTTTTGCTGCTGCTGGATCTGGTGCAGCTGTACGGAGTGGCTTCCAATGCCGAATATGCAGACAAGGCGCAGCAGCAGATCCAGATCACGCTGTCCATGCCGCGCGAGCGGGGGCTGATCCTGGATCGCAGCGGTTTGCCCCTTACTCCTGTGCAGCCGGTGCGCTATGCACTGTGTGTGCCCGGAGAAAACGGCTACAGCAGGCTGTTTGACCATGTGGCCTACGCCGGGCAGGCCGAGCTTTACCAAAAACGAAATGCGCTTTCACCGTTTTTGGCAGAGCTGACGAAGGAAAATGTTCCGGCGGGCATTCGCTGCTATCAAACGAACCGCCGGGCGGCGGGCATTCCTGTGGCCGAGCATCTGATCGGCTATCTGAACGGCGAAGGCAGCGGTGTGTCCGGCTTGGAGGCCGCCTATAACGAATTGCTGGCCGGGGCGGGGGATCAGCACCGGGTGCAGTGTGCCGTTACCGCACGCGGGCGCTTGGTGGATGGGCTGCAGCCGGTGGAAAGAATTTCGGCGGGCAGTGGGCAAAGTGTTGTCACCACGCTGGACGAACCCATTCAGCGCGCGTGCGAGGGCATTGCCGTAAGCCGAATGCAGCGCGGGTGCATTCTGGTGCTGGAATGTGCCACCGCACAGGTGCTTGCCAGCGTAAGCGTGCCGCAGTATGACCCGCAAAACATTGCCGCCAGCATTGCGGCAGCCGACACAAGCCTGATCGACCGTGCTTCGGCGCAGTTCAGTGTGGGCTCGGTGTTTAAGCCGGTGCTGGCCGCCGCTGCGCTTGAGCAGGGGCTTGGCTGGTATTCGGCCGAGTGCATGGGAGCAGTGGAAATAGACGGGCAGGTGTATCGGTGTGCAAAAAGCATTGCCCATGGCACGGTAGATCTGCAAAAAGGGCTGGCGCAAAGCTGCAACTGCCTGTTCATTCGGCTGGGCCGGGTGCTGGGCGGCAAAAGCATTTTAACCATGGCCGAAGCATTGGGCTTTGGCAGCAAAACCCGCATTGCGCCCGGTTGGCAAAGCAGCGCAGGGGTGCTGCCCGCACAGAACACGCTGCACAACAGCGGCCAGCTGGCCAGCCTGAGCTTTGGGCAGGGGCAGCTGATGGCAACGCCGCTGCAGGTGGCGGGCATGATGAACGCCATTGCAAACGGTGGGGTGTATATAGAACCCAGCTTTGTAAAAGGGATCGCCCGGAAAAACGGTGCAATGGAACCTGTGCAGCAGATGCCCCGCAGGCACCGTGCTATGAGCGAAAAAACCGCCCAAAGCCTGCAGAAAATGCTGGCGGGCGTGATCACCGACGGCATTGGGGCCGAGGCCGCCCCGCAGCACGAAGCTGCCGCCGGAAAAACCGGCACAGCCCAAACCGGCCGCTATACAGAAGGAAAAGACAAAAGCGAAAAGATGGACCACTGGTTTGCGGGCTTTTACCCGGCAGAAAATCCACAGTATACCGTTGTGGTGCTGCAGGATGAGCAAACACAGCCCGCCACCGGCTGCGCGGCTATTTTTGCCGAGGTGTGCAATGCCATCTATTTGCTGAAAAGTAATTGACAAATAATTTTAGGAAGATTATAATAACGAATAGATATGGAAAACGGCCATGATGGGGTTAAGAACAGGCAGCGGCACACAGAGAAAAGCCGGTTGGTGCAAGGCTTGGAAGCGCTGTTCAAAGCCGCCCCGGAGCCCCCGTTAGCAGCGGGCGTATCTGCGGCGTTAACGCAGAGCAAAGCGGCGGTGCAAAAATAGATTTGCCCGCAATTTGGGTGGTACCACGGAGCTTTTACAGCCTTCGTCCCTTGCAGGACGGGGGCTTTTTATTTTTTGCTTTCCCTTGCCGCTTGGCTATGCCGAAATATCGTTGAACTTTTTTGATTTAGAGGAGTAAACAACAATGGAATGGACTGGTTTGAACGAACTTCGCGAGAAGTATCTGACCTTCTTTGAGCAGAAAGATCACCTGCGCTTGGGCAGCTTTCCCCTGGTGCCTAAAAACGACCCCAGCCTGCTGCTGATCAACAGCGGCATGGCTCCCATGAAAAAGTGGTTCCTTGGCCAGGAAGAGCCCCCCCGCCACCGCGTGACCACCTGCCAGAAGTGCATCCGCACCCCTGACATTGAGAATGTGGGCATCACTGCCCGCCACGGCACCTTCTTTGAAATGCTGGGCAACTTCAGCTTTCAGGATTACTTTAAAGAAGAAGTGATTCCCTGGGCATGGGAATTTCTGACCGCCGATGACTGGATGGCCATTCCCAAGGACAAGCTGTTCATTTCGGTTTACGAAGAGGACGACGAGGCCTACGATATCTGGACCAAGAAGATCGGCGTTGCGCCCGACCACATGGTTCGCTTTGGCAAGGAAGATAACTTCTGGGAGCATGGCTCCGGCCCCTGCGGCCCCTGCTCGGAAATTTATTTTGACCGCGGCCCCGAGTTCGGCTGCGGCAAGCCGGATTGCCATGTGGGCTGCGACTGCGACCGCTACATGGAGATCTGGAACCTGGTGTTCAGCCAGTTCGATTCCGACGGCAAGGGCCACTACGAGCGCCTGGCCAAGCCCAACATTGATACCGGCATGGGCCTGGAGCGCCTGGCCTGCGTAATGCAGGGCGTGGGCAACCTGTTTGAGGTTGACACCGTGCAAAGCGTGCTGCATCATGTGGAAAAGATCTCGGGCAAAAAGTATGGCGAGGATGAGCACAACGATATTTCCATCCGCGTGATCACCGACCATATCCGCTCCACTGTGTTTATGGTGAGCGACGGCGTGCTGCCCAGCAACGAGGGCCGCGGCTATGTGCTGCGCCGTTTGCTGCGCCGCGCTGCCCGCCATGGCCGTATGCTGGGCATCAACCGCCCCTTCCTGGTGGAGCTGGTGGATACCGTGATCAAGAGCAGCGAGGTGGGCTATCCCGAACTGCGTGAGCATGAGGAATACATCAAAAAGATCGTTGGCACCGAGGAAGCACGCTTCTATAAAACCATCGATGCAGGCATGAACATTCTCAACAGCCTGATCGACGGCATGGAGCGCAGCAAGACCAAGATCCTGAGCGGCATTGAGGCTTTCAAGCTGAACGATACCTTCGGTTTCCCCCTGGATCTTGTGAAAGAGATCGCTGCCGAGCGCGGCTTCACTGTGGATGAAAAAACCTTCCGCAGCGAAATGGATAAGCAGAAAAAGCGTGCCCGCGAGGAGCGTTTGGCCAAGAATATTTCCGGCTGGGAAGCAGACCTGTTTGTCGGGCTGAACACCGAGCCCACCGTGTTTACCGGCTACACCACCCTGAAGGACAGCGGCAAGGTGCTGGCTTTGAGCGATGGCAGCGAGCTGATGGACGCCGTGGCTACCGATGACGGTGCTAAGGCAGGCGTGCTGGTGATTTTGGATAAAACTCCCTTCTATGCCGAAATGGGCGGTCAGGTGGCCGACCACGGTGTGATCACCACGGCCGAGGCAACCCTGCATGTGGTGGATGTGAACAAAACGCCCAAGGGCTATTTTGTACACAACTGCGTGCTGGAAAGCGGCACGATCAAAGTGGGCGACACCGCACAGCTGAGTGTGGATAAAGAGCGCCGTATGAATATTTCTCGCAACCACACGGCAACCCATCTGATGCAGCGCGCTTTGCGCGATGTGCTGGGCAAGCATGTGCATCAGGCAGGCTCCTATCAGGATGCCGAGATCACTCGTTTTGACTTTACTCACTTCAGCGCAATGACCGCAGAAGAAATTGCCAAGGTGGAAAAGATCGTAAACGACAAAATCTTTGAGGCTTTGGATGTGGATGTCAAGGAAATGCCCATCGAGGAAGCCAAGAAGCTGGGCGCAATGGCTCTGTTTGGCGAAAAGTACGGCGATGTGGTGCGCGTGGTGGATGTGCAGGGCTGGAGCACCGAGTTCTGCGGCGGCACCCATGTGAAGAACACCGCACAGCTGGGCTGCTTTAAGATTTTGAGCGAGGGCAGCGTGGCCGCTGGCGTGCGCCGCGTAGAAGCCACTGCCGGTTACGGCGTGCTGCGCCTGCTGGACGAGCGCAACAAGGCTTTGGCCGAAACCGCCGAGGCTGTGAAGGCAAACAACCTGAAGGATGTGCCCGCCCGCGCTGCTGCTTTGGCAGAAGAAAACAAGAATCTGGCACGCGAGCTGCAGGATATGAAGGATAAGGTGGCGGCTGCCCGCACCTCCGGCCTGTTTGAAAACGCTGTGGATCTGAACGGCGTAAAGGTGATCTCGGCCATGCTCAGCGGCACCGATGCCAACGCCCTGCGCACCATGTGTGACCGCCTGCGTGACAAGACCCCCGATGTGGTGGCTGTGCTGGTGGGCACCAGCGGCGATAAGATCTCGCTGGCTGTAACGGTGGGTGCCAATGCCCTGAAAACCGGCATCAAGGCCGGTGTGCTGGTAAAAGAGATCGCTGCACTGGCAGGCGGCAACGGCGGCGGCAAGCCCGACTTTGCCATGGGCAGCATGAAGGATGACACCAAGATCGACGAGGCTCTGAAGGCTGCCCCCGAGATCATTCGCGCTCACATGAACTAAGCGCGGCATCCCGATCAGCGGCAATGCCGCAAACAAAATCGTTTGGCAGGGGCTGCGGAAAGGCTGTTTCCGCAGCACGCCTGCAAAAATATAAAGGAGGCATAGCATCATGGCAGATTGTCTTTTCTGCAAAATCGCAAACGGCGAGATCCCCTCGAACAAGCTGTTTGAGGACGATGAGATCCTGGCCTACTACGATATTGACCCGCAGGCACCGGTGCATTTTTTGGTGATCCCCAAAAAACACATTGATTCTGCAGCCTGCCTTACCGAGCAGGACGCTGCGCTTCTGGGCCGCATTTTTGCTACCATTGCCAAGCTGACTGCCGAGCTGGGCTGTGAAAACGGCTATCGCGTGGTTACCAACGTGGGCGAGGATGGCGGCCAAAGTGTAAAGCATTTGCACTTTCATGTGCTGGCAAAACGCAGCCTTGCATGGCCTCCGGGCTAAGGGCAGCACCGCAGCCTGAGCAACCAAAGAAAGGAATGTGCGATCATGGATGAATTTTATACTTTGCAGGTGGCAGGGCTTACCCGAAAACTGCCTGTGTGCCGTTTGAACGAAAAAATGTCCATTGCGGCGTTTATTATGTTCAACGATGTGGAGCTTACCGTTGCCTGTGCCAAAGAGCTTCTGGCCAAGGCACCCGAGTTTGACGTGCTGGTTACTGCCGAGGCCAAGGGCATTCCTCTGGCCTATGAAATGAGCCGTCAGAGCGGCAAGCCTTATATTACAGCTCGTAAAGGCGTAAAGCTTTACATGAAGAACCCTGTCAAGATCGACGATCAGTCCATCACCACCGCTAACAAGCAAACGCTGGTGATCGATCAGTCGGATATTGACCAGATGAACGGCAAGCGCCTTTTGCTGGTGGATGATGTGATCAGCACCGGCGGCAGCATGCACGCCATCGAAGCACTGGTTTCCAAAAGCAGTGGCACCATTGTGGGGCGCTGCGCCGTGCTGGCCGAGGGCGACGCCGCTGAACGCAAGGATATTTTCTTCCTGCAAACCCTGCCGCTCTTTTTCCACGAATAAAAACTGATCCTCTGCCGCAGGCGAAAGCGATTCCGCCTGCGGCAGATTGCTAAAAGGGAATGTGAAATGGTCGCTCGTCCGCTGGCACTGTTTGGAATCAGCTATCTTCTGGCTTTGCTGGCCGCAATTTACCAGCCGCCGCTTTTGTGGGCAGCCGGTGTATTTTTGGCCGGTATGTTTTTGCTTCGCACGGTGCGCGGCGGCCAGCGCGACTATTTTGTCATCGTGCTGGCAGGCGGTGCAGCCGCGCTGCTTGCCTTTGCCGCGTGGCAGAGGCTGGCGCTTGGCCCGGTGCAGGCACGGCTGAACCAAACCGGCACGGCGTTGGTCACAGCGCGCGAGGTTTCCGATACAGGGGAGGATGGGTTTGTGCGCGCGGTTCTGCAGGTGGAACAGTGGCAGGGCCAAAAGGCAAATTTCCGCATTTACGCGGAGCGCTGCCCCGAAATGAGCCCCTACGAACAAGCAGAGCTGCAGCTGACTTTACAGCAGCCGGAAAAAGAAGACCGGAACACCTATTACGCCAAGGGCGCGTATGCCGCAGCAGTTTATGAGGGCGGCTATGCATACCGGGGCGAAAGCCATGGATCTTCGGCTTTGTTTTACCGGCTGCGTATGCGGCTTTCTCATGTGCTTCGGCGCTATCTTTCGCCCGGAAACGGCGCAGCGGCTGCAGCCATGGTGGTGGGTGACCGCTCGCATCTGGACAGGGCGTTTCAAAGGCTGATGAGCCGGGCGGGCATCTCGCATTTGCTGGTGGTTTCCGGCCTGCATGTGACCATGCTGTGCGGCCTTTTAAACCGCCCCGATTCGCGCCGCCGCCGGGCAAGGGCGCTGGCCTCCATGGCCATTGCGCTGTTTATGATGGCGCTTACCGGGTTTACTGCCTCGGTGACCCGTGCGGGCATTACGGCCATTTTGTGCTACACGGCGGCCATGCTGATCCAGCGCGCGGATGGGCTTACCAATATGGCGGTTTCGGGCGTTTTGATCTGCCTTGCAAATCCGTTTCGCCTTTGTGATATCGGCATGCAGCTGTCTTTTGCGGCGGCGCTCGGCATGGTGTGGTGCGATGAAATCGCCGAACGCCTTGACTGGCAGGGTTATGAATGGCTGGAGCAAAAGCCGGAGTCGGTTTTTCGCCGCGCTGTGCGTTGGGCAGCGAAAAAGCTGGCGATTCCGCTGATGGGGGCCGGGCTTGCCTCGGTGTGCGTGGTGCCGGTGCTTTTGATGCACGGCATGGCGGTCAGCGGTGCGGGCATTTTGGGCAACCTGCTTACCATGTGGATGGTGCCGTATATCCTGCTGCTGGGCTTTTGTGTGATCGCGGCGGGAATGCTGCCGCCGCTTTTGCCGATCTACCGCGGCTTCAGCCTGCTGCTGGAGCTGCTTTTGCGCCTGCTGCGCGCAGCGGCCGGGGCCTGTGCCGCGCTGCCCTTTTCGCGTCTGCCGCTGCCCCAAAGCTACACCTGCCTGGTGCTGGCGGTGCTGGCTGCCTTGGTGTGGCTGGCGTGGTACAGAATGCGCTGGCGCTGGCTGGCAGCCGTGATCCCGCTGGCGCTCGCCCTGGCACTGGGGTTGGGCGCGGTGTTTCAAAAAGATGTGGTGGAGCTTACTTTGGTGGGCAACCGCGCCGCACCGTGCCTTGTGGTTACGCAGAATGCGCACTCGGCCGTGCTTTTTCGCGGCGGAGAAAGCAACCGCCGCTCGGTGGAAAACTATTTGGATAACCATGGTCTGCCAAGGCCGGATCTTGCTGTGGATCTGCGGCTGCAGCCCGGCAATGCCAAACTGCCGCAGGCTAAGCAAAGCCTGGTGCTGGCAGAAACCGAAAGCGGGCAGATCCCGATCTGGCCCGGCGTATGCCTGCAAACGCTGGTGGAAAAGCAGGGGGCTTTGGCCGCCGTGGATATTGCGGGTTGGCAGCTGGCTGTAAGCACCGGCAAGCCGCAGCTTCGCGGGCCGGTCACGCTGGATGTTTTTGCAGCGGGTGCTGCCGTGCCAAGCGGCATTTTGCCGGATACCGTGCTGACCAAAAGCACAAAATTCAAATTCGAAACCGCAAACAATGCCGTGGTGTACTGGGGCAGCTACAGCCCTGCGGTGCGCGTGCGGCCCGGAAAAAGCGTTACTCTTACAGGGGGTGAGATCGTATATGGCGCTGAATGAAAAACGCTTAAAAGAGGCGGTGCAGAAGGAGTTGCCGGTATTCGGCTTTTTTTCGCCCGATGCTGGCCAGCTGGAACAGGCAGGGGAGAAAACCATTGCGCTTTTGGGCGGCGATGAAACCGAGGTTACCCGGCTGGACGGCCCTGCGCCTCAAATTGAGGAGATCGTATTGGCAGCGGGCACGATCTCGTTTTTCAGCACAAAGCGTATCATTTACTTGCCGCTGCTCAGGCCCTCGGCCTATAAAGAGGCCGATTTTAAAGAACTGTGCGATATTTTATCCGGCGCCGAAAACTCGGTGCTGGTGCTCACCTGCCAAATTGCCGAAAACTGGGGCAAGCCCAGCCTGAACAAGGCCGAGCAGCGCCTTTTGGAGCTCTGCGGCAAGCTGGGCATGGGCGAGCTTTTGGCAAAGCCCACCGAAGCTGAGCTGAAAAAAATGATCGCCTCCTGGGCGACGGGGCAGGGAGCCTCGATCGGCGCACCGGCAGCGGCGCTGCTTTTGGAAAACTGCGGCCCGGATGCCGCGCTTTTGCAAAACGAAGTGGATAAGCTGGCCGCCTATGCCGATTACGGCGAGATCACGCAGGATATGATCCGCGAGCTGGGCACGCGCAGCCTGGATGCCGATGTGTTTGATATGGCGGAGTTGCTGAACCGCGGCAAAACCGCGCAGGCGCTGCAAAAGCTGGAAGTGCTTCTGCGCCTGCAAAACGAGCCCATTGCCATTTCGGCAGCGCTGGCCACAGGCTATCTGGATATGTACCGCCTGTGTGCGGCAAGGGGAAAGGACAGCAAGCTGATCGCCAAGGACTTTGGCTATCGCAGCGCTTTCCGGCTGACCAAACGGCAAACGCTTGCCAGCCGAATGGGCAGAACGCGCCTGCGGGAATGCCTGAAGATCCTTTTGCAGTTGGACAGCCAACTCAAATCCGTGCCGGATGACCGCAAGCCCATTTTGATGCAGGCAGCGCTGTGTGCGCTGGCGGCCCAGCAATCGGCACGATAAAAAAACATAGGGCAACACCGCACAATTCCCGCCTGAGGGCTTAAGCACCGCTGCCGCGGCTGCGA
>OLGE01003232.1_pt1 | contig 13201 bp, 14 predicted proteins | sample 1605151 | NCBI WGS metagenome assembly OLGE01 (sample SAMEA3888912, study PRJEB22519) | human gut metagenome | biome: human gut; feature: human-associated habitat; material: faeces | place: Denmark | collected 2010
TAAAAGTTTTTTCATTCTCATGTAAAATTGCGGAAAAGCAATCCCCCCAATATCCGCCCAAGCGCCCTATACCTCATATAAGTGATAAAAATCATAAACCAACCCCAAAAAGTTGGTATCGGCTTTTAATGAAATACTAAAAATTGATTATCTTTGCAGCGCAAAAAGATGAAGGTTTTTAATAAGAATCTCATTATATTACCTATAATAAATTAGTATAATTATGGTTTATTCACACGAAGTAGAAAACATGTGTTGTGTTGCCAAAGGCCCGAACCACGGACCAGCCCCCATTCCTGAAGAAGGCAAATGGGTAAAATCCAAGAACGTCCAGGACATCAGCGGCCTGACGCATGGTGTTGGCTGGTGCGCTCCGCAGCAGGGTGCCTGCAAGCTGACGCTCAACGTCAAAGACGGCATCATCCAGGAAGCCCTCGTTGAGACGGTCGGCTGCTCGGGCATGACGCATTCCGCTGCCATGGCTGCCGAAATCCTTCCGGGCCTGACGGTCCTCGAAGCACTCAACACGGACCTCGTCTGCGATGCAATCAACACGGCTATGCGTGAGCTCTTCCTGCAGATTGCTTATGGCCGCAGCCAGACGGCGTTCTCCGACAACGGCCTGCCGGTCGGCGCTGGTCTCGATGACCTCGGCAAGGGCCTGCGCAGCCAGGTCGGTACGCTCTACGGCACGCTCAAGAAGGGCCCGCGTTACCTCGAACTCGCAGAAGGCTACGTCACGAAGCTCGCTCTCGACGAAGAAGGCCGCATCATCGGCTACGAAGTCGTGCAGCTCGGCAAAGTCATGGAAGCTGTCCGCGCTGGCAAGGATGCCAATGAGGCAATCAAGGCCAACACGAGCACGAAGGGCCGCTTCGCTGACGGCGTCAAGTTCATCGATCCGCGCGAAGAGTAATCTCCCGCTTGATGATTTCCGAGTTTCAAGGTAAAAGGAAGGAATGAATAGAATGTCATTATTCGAAGGCTATGAGCGCCGTATTGATAAAATCAACGAAGTCTGCAAACAGTATGGTCTGGCTTCCATCGAGGATGCCAAGAAGGTCTGCGACGAGAAGGGCATCAACCCGTATCAGATCGTAGAGGACCTGCAGCCGATCGCATTCGAGAATGCAAAATGGGCTTACACGCTCGGCGCTGCAATCGCAATCAAGAAGGGCTGCACGAAGGCTGCTGATGCCGCTAAGGCTATCGGCGAAGGCCTCCAGGCTTTCTGCGTACCGGGTTCTGTTGCTGACCACCGCAAGGTCGGTCTCGGCCACGGCAACCTCGGCGCTATGCTCCTCTCCGAGGACGCTGGCTGCTTTGCATTCCTCGCAGGTCACGAGTCCTTCGCAGCTGCTGAGGGTGCTATCGGCATCGCCAAGACGGCCAACAAGGTCCGCAAGAACCCGCTGCGCGTTATCCTCAACGGCCTCGGCAAGGATGCTGCTCAGATCATCAGCCGCATCAACGGCTTCACGTATGTCGTAACGGATTACGACTTCAAGACGGGCAAGCTCAACATCGTCGAGGAGATCAAGTACGGTTCCGATCCGGAGCGCGCAAAGGTCAAGTGCTACGGCGCTGACTCCGTCCAGGAAGGCGTTGCCATCATGGAGCACGAAGATGTCGATATCTCCATCACGGGTAACTCCACGAACCCGACGCGCTTCCAGCATCCGGTCGCTGGCTGCTACAAGAAGGCCTGCATCGAGAAGGGCAAGAAGTCCTTCTCGGTCGCTTCGGGCGGCGGCACGGGCCGTACGCTCCATCCGGACAACATGGCAGCCGGCCCGGCTTCCTATGGTATGACGGATACGATGGGCCGCATGCACGGCGATGCTCAGTTCGCAGGTTCTTCCTCCGTTCCGGCACACGTCGACATGATGGGCCTCATCGGTGCAGGCAACAACCCGATGGTCGGCATGACGGTCGCTGTCGCTGTTGCTGTACAGGAAGCTATGAACAAATAATTCCCGCTGACGGGAAACTTGCATAGAGAGGGCGCTCAAAAGGGTGCGCTCAGGCAGCAAAAGAGCCGCAATCCAAAAGGATTGCGGCTCTTTGCTTTGCCCGCAGGTGCTCGCTAGAAGTCCTGCCGCTGGCGATGCTGCTCGAGTTTCTGGCGGTACATCAGCGCATCGGCATGTTTCAGCACATCATCGATGTTGTTGATCGGCGTGGCAGCTGTGGTACAGCCGAGCGCGATGCTGATCTTTGCCGCCTCAAAGTGCGCCTGCAGCCGTTCCAGCAGATGTGCGGCATCTTCCTCTCGTTTGATTTCCTGCATCATGAGGAATTCATCGCCGCCCATGCGGAAGATGGATCCTTCGTGACCGACGTGGCGGAAGACTTCGGCTGCAGAGCAGATGAGCTGGTCGCCGGCTTCGTGGCCGAGCGTGTCATTCGTCTCCTTGAGCCCGTTGAGGTCGCCGAAGATAAAGGCGATGCACCTTCCGGCGGGCAGGGACGCGAGCGACTCCTTGAAGCCGCGCCGGTTCAGCAGCCCTGTGAGCTGGTCGGATTTGCTCAGGCGGTCGAGGCGCTTCATACCCGGGATGTGCGGGGAGACATCTGGATTCTCCTGCCAGTAGATATCCATGTCGGGGATGCTGAAGCTGCTCTCCTTGGCAAAGCGGGCAAAGACGGGGCGCATGTCGGACCTTGGGACAGGCTGGAAGTCGTCGCCGAGCGGCAGGATTCCCTCGGCATTCCACCGATAGGTGAGATGGAGGAAATCGCCCTGTTCTTCGGCCAGGACGATGCGGTCGGCTTCGAGCTGCCGGCCGATGCGCGCCATCATCTGGCGGATGCCATGTACGGGGTCCGTCTCGTACATGCCGAGGCGGACGGCGTCGTTGATCGAAGCTTCCTGGAACAGCATCTCATTGAAGCGGACATCCCTCGACAGTTAGTAGTCGAGATTCAGGCAGGAGCAGTAGTGGCAGGAGCGCAGGACGTGGAACTTTGCCCACTCCTGCTCGAGCTGCTGCCTGGCAGTCTGGAAGAAAACCTGCATGGGAGGCAGGTCCGTCATTGCCTGCCCGGCGCCTGCGTGTGCATCGCGTGTATATGCCATCAAGATACCCCTTCTGTTCGTAGGAACGTTGCGCTAAAACAAAACGTATGGCTTTATTATAAAGCAGGGGCGAAAAAAGTGGAATCGATTTTTAAAATTTACTATTTGACCTATTGATATTTTGACTAATAGTGGTACAATAAGAATTGAAGCGAGGGAGAGAGCCCCGGAGAAGAGATCGAGAGATCTGAAGGGGCGAGCGCCCGAGACTTCATCGAATTGTTCAAAAGTTCCCGGACAGCAACACGCGTCCGCGTGCCACTCCGGCAAGTTGCAGAAAGGGGATTTGCTTTATGTTTGGTTTGGTTCCATTTGCATCGCGTCATGATCTCGCAAAAGAAGAAAATGATTTTGATCGTCTGTTTGATGTCTTCGATGAGCCGTTCCTGACGAACTTCAAGGCTCCGGACTTCAAGGTCGATGTCAAGGACAATGGTACGAGCTATGAGCTCACGGCTGAACTGCCGGGCCTCAAGAAAGAGGATATTTCCCTGACGTATGAGGACCATTACCTGACGATTGCCACGAAGAAATCCGAAGACAATGATGAGAAAGACGAGAAGGGCAATTACGTCCGCCGCGAGCGCCGCTCGAGTTCGATGAGCCGCTCGTTCTACATCGACAACGTCGATGAGGCAAAGGCTACGGCTGATTATAAGGACGGCGTCCTGACCGTCTGCCTGCCGAAACTCACCGAGAAGAAAGAGCCTTCCCACACGATTACCATTGCCGGGTGATGTGTGGCGGTGAACACACAGAACCTCGTTTTCCCTCATAACTCTCTCTAAGACATAGAATGAAGAGCCGCAGTTCCACGTTGGAGCTGCGGCTCTTTGTCGTTCATTTTCAGAACATGTATTGACAATCTCTATCAATTACTGTAAGATAGGGAAGGATTAAATAGTGATAATGAGTATCAAGTGATAACAGAGAAGCAGAGTACAGAAGAGAATAGAAGAGGTGCAGTATGAAAGAACGCATTGTGTATCGCAGGATTGCGCTGGCCCTGGCTGGCCTGTCCGTCGCCTCGCCGCTGATGGCTCAGCCGGCCTTGGCAGCGGAGGAAGAAGTCTACGACTTCGGCTCGAGTGACATCTACGCCGAAAAAGCGGCAGAGCCCACCGAGACGGCGTCAGTGGCGTCTCCTGTACAGACTGCTGTGGAACCGGTGACGGAGCCGGGAGCGGATGCATATGCGGGCGGTCAAGTCTCGACGTCCGTGCAGCTCGGGGTGCTCGGCGACCGCCCGGCGCTCGACGTGCCGTTCAACATCACGGGGTACACGGACAAGATGATGGAGGACAAGCAGGTCGCGACAGTCGATGATGTCATTGTCCACGACCCGTCGGTCAGCGACCAGACGCTCTCGGGCGTCTCAAGCGCCTGGAATATCCGCGGCTTCAAGGCACAGCAGCAGGATGTCCAGCTCAACGGCCTCTACGGCATCGCACCGCGCTTTTACGGCGGTGTCGAGGGTGTGGACCGTGTCGACGTGCTCAAGGGACCGAGTGCCATTCTCGCCGGCATCGCGCCGAACGGCTCGCTCGGCGGCACGATCAACTACATCACGAAGCGGGCCGGCAGTGAGCCCTTGAACCGCGTCAAGATTTCGTACGGCAACGGCGGGGTCTTCACGCAGCAGGTCGACTTCGGCAGGCGCACAGATGACGGCAAGGCCGGCCTGCGCGTCAATGTCCTGAACCGCAACGGCGACACTTCGTTTGATGAGCACATGCGCACGGACTCCATCACGGTCGGTGCAGACTACAAGGGCGACCGCTACCGCCTCGGCTTTGATTATGGCTATGTCTACAACAAGGTATCGGACCAGCAGTACCAGGTGACGATCGGCAGCGGCGCACTCAAGACGATGACGAGTATGTTCAAGGTGCCGCGCGGCACGAAGTTCGGCGCTGACGGCGGTTACCGCTCCATCCACGAGCAGTACGGCATGCTGCACGGTGAGTACGACCTCAGCAAGGACTGGACGGGATACTTCTCCTATGGCCTGCGCAACACGAAGATGGAGTATTTCTACAACAACTTCTCGCTCTCTGGCCTCAGCGGCGCTGCGACGATGAAATACTCGTACAACAACCAGATCAACAAGGCGGATTCGGCCGAGGCCGGCGTGCGCGGCAAATTCTTCACGGGCGACCTCAAGCATGAGCTCACGGTGGCGGCGAACCGCATCCACTACACGCGCTACATGAACAACCGCACGGTGGCATCGGGCCTCAAGACGAATATCTGGAATATCGTCTTCCAGACGCCTGAGAATCCGTACAGCTGGTCCGCACCGAAAAATGATGAGAACACGTTCACGGGCGTGGCTCTGACGGACTCGATTACGACGCCGAATGACAAGTGGCAGTTCGTGCTCGGCGGCCGCGAGCAGCGCGTCAAGGTGGATACCTACAATACGACGACGGGCGCGGTCAAGACGCATTACGATGAGTCGGTCTTCACGCCGGCCTTTGCACTCGTCTACAAGCCGCAGAAGAACGTCTCACTCTACGCCAACTACATGCAGGGCCTCGATGCCGGTGATTCTCTCGTCACGGATACGGATGCAGCGAATTACGGCGAAGCCTTTGCGCCGTTCAAGACGAAGCAGTATGAGGTCGGCGTGAAATACGACTTCGGCAAATGGGCATCGACGCTCTCTGCCTTTGACATCGAGTCCCCGACGCTCCTCGAGAATTCGGCTACGAAGATCTATTCGCCGAACGGAGAGGTGCGCCACCGCGGCCTTGAGTGGAATGTCTTCGGTGAGCCGCGCAAGGGCACGCGCCTCATGGGCGGCCTGATGTTCCTCGATGCGACGTATCGCAATACGGAAGGCGGCCTCTACGACGGCAACCGCGTTGCAGCGACGTCGCGCTGGAATGCCGTCATGGGCCTTGAGCAGGATATTGCTTCGGTCCCGGGCCTGACGCTGACGACGAATCTCACCTACAACAGCTCGGCGTACATCAACGAGGCTAACAGCTTCCGCGTTTCGCCGTGGGCGACCTGGGACCTCGGTGCGCGCTATAGATTCAAATCTGGCAGTGTGCCGCTCACGCTGCGCGGTGATGTCTACAACGTCACGAACTGCAACTACTGGCGCGCGCTCCAGAACAACGGCATCTTCCTTGGCAAGTCGCGCACCTTCATGCTCTCGCTGACGGCTGACTTCTGACGAGAGGAGCGATACGATGGCATCCACAAAGCGGACGGCACTGCTGGCGGGCATACTGCTCGCCTTGCTCGCCGCCCTCGCGCTTTTCTCGCTGACGGTCGGCGTGCGCGATATTTCCTTGGCGGGCGTGCTGCACGCGCTGCAGGCTGGCAGCAGCCAGGATCCTTCTGACCTCGTGGTCTGGACGCTGCGCCTGCCGCGCCTGCTGGCAGCGCTTGTCTGCGGTCTGAGTTTTGCGGTGGCGGGCGCGCTCATGCAGGGCGTGACGAACAATCCGCTGGCCAGCCCCGCCATCCTCGGCATCAACGCCGGCGCGAGCTTCGGTCTGGCGCTCGCGATGATCGTCCTGCCGGCGGCTTCGCTGCAGGTGACGATCATCAGTGCGTTTTTCGGCGCGGCGCTCGCGACGGCTTTCATCCTCGTCCTGGCTTCTCTGAAGCACGGCCTGACGCCTGTCTACATTGCCCTGGCGGGCACGGCGGTCAGCGCGGTATTCATGGCCGTCACGCAGGTCCTCGTCGTCTTCTTTGACGTGGCGCAGGAACTCAGCTACTGGACGGCCGGCGGCATTGGCGGGATCCGGATGGCCTCGATTCTGGGCGTCATGCCATGGACCATCTTGGGGCTCCTCCTTGCTGTATCGGTCTCCCGCTCGGTGACGCTGCTCTCCTTCGGAGAGGATATGGCCATCGGGCTCGGCGGAAAGCTTTCGCGCATCCGCCTGCGGGCGGGCCTATCGGTGCTGATCCTCGCAGGGTCGGCCGTGGCGGTGGCGGGGCCTGTCGGCTTTGTCGGACTCGTCGTGCCGCACATCGCGCGGCGCATCGTGGGCATTGATTACCGGCTCGTCGTGCCGTTCTCGGCGCTCTTTGGCGCACTGCTCGTCCTGGTCGCCGATATCGTGGCCAGGACGGTCTTTCCGCCATTTGAGATCCCGCTCGGCGCTGTGACGGCGCTCGTCGGCGTGCCGTTCTTCCTCTATCTGGCCAACCGGAAGGAGGTGCGCGGATGATGCAGAAGCGGTGTTTCATCGCCACACTCATCCTCCTGGCCGTCCTGCTCACGGGGCTCTTCTTCCTGCACTTGGCGACAGGATTCCACTATTTCACGAAAGCGCATCTGATTGCCGTGCTTCTGGGAGGCGGAACACCGGAGGAGGTCCTGACGGTATTTGACTTCCGCATGGTGCGATCCATCCTGGCCGTCCTCATCGGCATGGGGCTGGCTGTCTCTGGTGCTGTATTCCAGACCATCTCCAAGAATGAGCTGGCGAGCCCGAGCCTCTTGGGCGTCAATGCCGGCGCTGCCCTGGGCGTCATGCTGCTCATCTACGGGACACCCCAGGCAACGGGCCTCGGCATCTGGGAGCAGCCGCTTGCCGCTGTCATCGGCGGCGGACTGGCTGCGGGACTTGTCTTTTTTCTCTCGCACCAGCGCGGCCGCATGACCTCTACCTACAAACTCGTCCTCAACGGCATTGCCGTCACAGCCGGCCTGCACGCACTGCAGATCCTGCTGATCGTCGGCCTGGATCCGACGCGCTTCCAGCAGATCAATACCTGGCTGATCGGCAGCATTTTCGGCAACAGCTGGACGCATGTGGACATCCTGTTTCTCGTCGTGCTCCTCATCACGTTCTTTTTCCTGGCGAGCCATGAGACACTCGACCTCCTGGCCCTGCGCGAGGAGAACGCGCTGGGACTGGGAATCCGGGTGAACCGGACGCGCTTCCTGTTCCTGATGGCTGCTGTCGTGCTGGCTTCATCCTGTGTGGCGGTAGGCGGCAGCATCGGGTTTATCGGGCTCATCTGCCCGCATATCGCAAGGCGGCTCGTCGGCGTGGCGCACAAGCGCTATCTGCCGGTGACGGCTCTTCTGGGCGGCGTGCTGCTCGTGGCGGCGGATTACACAGCCCGTGTGATCATCGCGCCGGATGAGATGCTCGTCGGCCTGATCGTCTCGCTGATCGGCGCGCCGTATTTCCTGTACATCCTCGTGCGCAGCAGGGGCTGACGGCACGGTGGAATCACTTGAAAAGGAAGGATGGAATCCATGGAACTTTCAGCCAGGCATCTGAAGGCCGGCTACGACAAGAATGTGATCATAGAAAACATGAACCTCGATGTGCCGGCGCACAAGGTGACGGCGCTCATCGGGGCGAATGGCTGCGGCAAGTCGACGCTTTTGAAGACGCTCTGCCGCATTCAGCCGCCGCTTGGCGGCGAGGTGCTCCTGGATGGCCGCTCGATCTTCTCGGAAGACAGCCGGGAACTGGCCAAAAAGGTCGCCATACTGCCGCAGAACCCGATGGCCCCTGCGGGGCTTACGGTGCGGGAACTCGTCAACTACGGCCGCGCTCCGCATCGTTCGCGCTTCTTTGCGCGCACGACGCAGGAAGATAAGCGCATGGTCGAGTGGGCCCTGCAGGAGACCGATATGACGGCCTTTGCGGACCGGCCGGTGGAGGCCTTGTCGGGCGGCCAGCGCCAGCGTGCCTGGATCGCGATGGCCATCGCGCAGGACACAGAGATCCTGTTCCTCGATGAACCGACGAGTTTCCTCGATGTGGCACATCAGATGGATGTGCTGACGCTCGTGCGCCACCTCAATACGGCTTATGGAAAGACCATTGTCATGGTCATCCATGAGATCAATGAAGCGGCGCGCTTTGCCGATTACCTGCTCGCCATGCGGCACGGCACGCTCCTCTATGAGGGGACACCGGAGGAAGTCTTCACGAAAGAGATGCTCGCCGATGTCTTCGGGATCGATGCCGAGCTGCTGCGCGATCCGCGCACCGATCGGCCGTACTGTATCCCCTACGTGAGCCGTGAGCGCCTGGCGGGCAGCGCATCGAAAGAGGAGAAGGCCTATGCGTAAACGGCTTCTGAGCGCGGGCTTTTTCGCACTGCTCGTTGTGCTGAGTGCGGTGCTGGCCGGTTGCGGCAGCCAGGCTTCTTCCGGCAGTGCCAAGAGCACGGCTCTCTTTGATCCCGATGTGCCGCGGTCGGATGCGCCGGAGGCGATTGATGCCGAGCTTGCCAATCGATTTATCCAGACGAAGAATGCCTCCGATAAGATGTTTTCGGAAGAAGATGGCCGTACCGTCATCACCCATAAATACGGCAGGACAGTCCTTCCGGAGAACCCGCAGCGCATCGTGGTCGTCGGCCTGGAGGATACGGTGGTGTCTCTCGGCATCCCCATTGCGGCAGCGCACCTTGCCCCTTCGTCGTATCTCTATGACACGATGAAAGCGCAGGGCATTGAGAATATCCCCATCAATGTGGAGACGAAGACGGTCAACCTGGAAGCCGTGCAGCAGGCAAGCCCGGACATCATCCTCCTGCGCGACAGCTATGACAGGAATACGTACCGCGCCCTGTCCAAGATCGCTCCCGTCGTGTCGCTCGACCTGCAGAAAGAAGAGGTCACAGAGCTCGCTGCAGCGAGGGCCATCGGGCAGAGCGAAAGGGGGGAGGCGCGCCTGCGCGCCTATTACGATACGGTGAAGCAGGCAAGACTCGCCATCAAGAACCATATCGGCGATGCGACGGTGGCGTATCTGCGCATCATGCAGAAAGAGATCCGCCTCTATCCGTACTCCGCCAATGCGACGAACCGGTTCATGTATGAATTGCTCAACCTCAGGCCGGACCCGATGGTCGTGGCGCTCGACCGGACGAAGAACAATCTCACCATCTCGATGGAATCCCTGCCGGATCTCCAGGCGGATTATCTCGTCCTTTCGAGCGGCTACGGTGCGAGCAGCGCCGGCAGCACAGAAGCGGCGGGAAAGCGGTATGAGGAGCTCCGGGAAGATCCGCTCTGGCAGACGCTGCCAGCCGTCCGTGAGGATCACCTCTTAGAGGTCGATTCCGTCATCTGGAATGCGCACGGACTCATCGCGAAGGAGCTGGCAATCGCCAATCTCAAAGACTGGCTCGGCGGACAGCCGTGACAGCGGTCAAGGATAGAAGACAGATCCCCAGGACCTGTCATGAATCGTATAGAAAGGTATAAAAGGAGATCATAATGGAACTTTTGACGACAGGAATCACGTTTTTCCAGAAGGGCGGCATTGTCATGTACGTACTGCTGCTCTGTTCGCTGTTTGTGTTCTCAATCGGCATTGAGCGCGCGATGTACTTCCGGCGCATGGATTCTGGCCGCGCGTTTGCCCGTGACTTTTACCGGGCCCTGGCCAACAACAAGTGGCAGAAGGCCGAGCAGCTCGCCGACCATGCGCGTGGCGCCCTGGCTGACATCTTGTTCGCGGTCATCACGAAAAAGCCGGAAGCCCGCAAGAATCCGTCTGCCTACATGGAAATCCAGTCCGGTATCGCGCTCGCGAAAATGCGCAAGCGCCTCTACTACCTCAGCGTCATCGTCACGATGGCACCGCTGCTCGGCCTGCTCGGCACGATCAGCGGCATGATCACTTCTTTCTCGGTCTTCAATCTGGAATCGGGACAGGCTACGGCCATCACGGGCGGCGTCGGCGAAGCGCTGATCGCTACGGCTATGGGCCTCTGCGTTGCCATCACCTCGCTCACGGTTCATGCTTACTTCTCGCAGCGCATCGAGAACATCGTCACGGACATGGAGCAGTGCTTCTCGATGGTCGAGACGGCTGAAGCAGGCGATATCCATGCTGTCAAAGAGGAGGCTGCCTGATGAGATTACGCGACAGAAGGAGCTTCGCGAAGCCGGAAGTCATGATCATCCCGATGATCGACATCATGTTCTTCCTGCTCGTATTCTTCATGATCAGCACGCTCTACATGGTCAACCTCAAGACGGTCGACGTCAATATGCCGAAGGCGGCCAGTGCTCAGACGCAGATGAACGTGACGTATCTCGTCACGCTCAAGAAGGACGGCACGCTGTACCTTGAGGACCAGCCCATCGAAGAGAAGGCGCTCATCAAGCAGGCGCAGCAGGAAAACCGCAGCAACAATCACTTTGCGATTGTCGTGCGCGCCGATGAGGGCATCGATTACGGCAAGGTTGTCGACCTTCTCGATCACTTCCGCAAAGCTGGCATCAGTCGATTTGGACTCGCTGCTGATGCCGGCGGAAAGTGAGGCAGAGGATGCTCCGAGAAGAGAAAGAGAAGGCAGCTGGCTGGGGGATTTCCTGCGGTGTCCATATCATCATCCTGATGATCGTGGCCGCGACGGGCCTCTTCCAGGCCGTTTCATCCGAAAGCCATCCCGTCGATGTCGAGATCTACGACAATGTGACAGAGGATGAGCAGCCCGCCGTTGACGGCGAGGCAGCCGAAGAGCAGGCCGCCGCGGCTGAGACAGCTGCGATGGAAGCGTCGGCGATGGCCCCCATCGTCATCGATGAGCGCCTCAAGGCTCCTGAAATCGAGAAAGAGCCGAAAGAGCCGAGGGAAATGAAGGAAGCGAAGGACGAGGCGAAGCCAGCATCGGATAGGCCGGCCAATCCTTCGGCCACTGCGAAGCCGGACGGCAATGCCGCAAATGGCGCTCCGGGCGGCGGGGATGGCGGCCGCTCGGACAAGCCGCAGGGCGGTCCGGCCCGCGACCCTTCCCGCGTCAAGCGTGTCAAGGTGCGCGCTGAGCAGCTCAGCACCGCGCAGCCGGCCTACCCGGTTTCCCTGCAGGCGAAGAAAGCGGCCGGCACCGTCACCGTCAATTACATCATCAATGCCTCAGGCGGCGTCGAGAGCCCGCAGATTGAAGCATCCTCCGGCTATCCGGAGATGGATGCAGAGGCTCTGGCGGCTATCGTGAACTTCACCTACAGCCCTGCGCGCAATGATTATGATGAACCTGTCAACACGCACGGACGCTACACGTTCCGTTTCCATCCCTGATGACCGGATGCAAAAACCTGACCATTTCTGGTCAGGTTTTTTTGATGGGACAACGTCATTGTGCTGCTTTTTCGCGCAGCAAAGCGATTTCTCTTGCGTAGCCTGCGGCATCGTTCGGCGTCTCGAGGATGAAGGGCAGGTCTTTGAGCGCCGGGTGGCGGACGACGCGCACGAGTGCATCGAGTCCGATATGGCCTTCGCCGATGCGGGCGTGGCGGTCCTTGTGGCTGCCGCGCTCGTTCTGGCTGTCGTTGAGATGGATGGCCTTGAGGCGCGGAAGGCCGATGACGCGGTCGAACTCCGTCAGCACCTCGTCAAGGTGCTCGCGGATGTCGTAGCCGCCGTCCCAGACGTGGCAGGTGTCGAGGCAGACACCGAGCTTGTCATCGTGTTCGACGCGGTCGATGATGGCGCGCAGTTCCTCAAACGTGCGGCCAACCTCCGTGCCCTTGCCCGCCATGGTCTCCAAGAGGACGGTCGTCTGCTGGTCCGGCGTGAGCACATCGTTGAGCTGTTGCGCGATGAGCTCAATGCCTTTCTCGGCACCCTGCCCGACGTGGTTGCCAGGGTGGAAATTGTAGAGATTCCCGGGCAGGTGCTCGAGGCGCTGCAGGTCATCGGCCATTGCCTCGTGCGCAAAGCGCCGCAGATTTTCCTTAGCGGCACAGGCATTCATCGTGTAGGGGGCATGCGCGACGAGCGTGACGATACCCTCATCTTCCTTGTACTGCAGGAAGGCTTCGACATCTGCGAGGTCGAGCTCTTTCGCCCGGCCGCCGCGCGGATTGCGCGTGAAAAAGGCAAACGTGTCCGCATCGAGCCGCGACGCCTCACGCCCCATGGCGAGGAACCCCTTGGCTGAGGACAGGTGGCAGCCGATGTGCAATTTATATTCCATAGGCATGTGATACTCCAATCTGTTATCAAGAATTGTTATTTGTTATAGTATAGCACATAAAAAAGACACCCGCATGAAATCTTGCGGGCGTCTCTGTCGTTTTTGCTCTACTGAGCCCATGTCTTGCGGTACTTGCCGGGCGGCATGCCGACGATGTTGCTGAAGACAGACTGAAAGTAGTTGGAGTTGTTG
>OLGE01003233.1_pt1 | contig 13189 bp, 9 predicted proteins | sample 1605151 | NCBI WGS metagenome assembly OLGE01 (sample SAMEA3888912, study PRJEB22519) | human gut metagenome | biome: human gut; feature: human-associated habitat; material: faeces | place: Denmark | collected 2010
AAACTCATGCACCGCATAGGCCGCCGCGGAGCGTACCCGGAACGTGGCGGAGAACAGGTTGGTGCGGGGCCGCAGGTGCTGGATGGTCCGCAGGAATTCCACGCTGTGGCGCTTCTTCTGCAGGGGGTAATCCGGCGTGGACTTTCCCTCTACCTCGATGCTGTGGGCTTTCACCTCCAGGGGCTGCTTGGCATCCGGCGTCAGCACCACGGTGCCCTTGACGATCAGCGCCGCGCCCACGTTCTGTGCGGCGATGTCCTTATAGTTGGCCAGCTCCTCGGCGGACATGACCACCTGCAGATTTTTGAAGCAGGAGCCGTCGTTCAGCTCGATGAAGCCAAAGGTCTTCATGTCGCGGATGGTGCGTGCCCAGCCGCACACGGTCACGTCCTTGCCGCCCAGGGACTCCTGATCGGCGAAGATCGCGGCAATTCTCATTCGTTCCATATCATTCTCACCTTTTCTATGTTCTTCTGCGTTGCATTCCGCAGCCGTTTTGGCAGTACATTATATTATAAACCAACGCGCCGGGATTTACAAGGCCGACTTTTGACCTGCAGACGCCGTTCATAAAAAGGAAAGACACCCCAAAGCCGCGGGGCCTTTTGTCATGCTTGCCAATCCTTTACCTGCTTACGCAGCCAGTCGCACCAGGCGTCCATACCCTCGCCGGTCTTGGCCGATACCGGGAAGACCTCCAGCTTCGGATTGCGCCGGTGGGCGTATTCGATCACCTTCTCCATGTCGAAGTCGAAATAGGGCAGCACGTCGGTCTTGTTGATGAGCAGCACATCGCACACGGTGAAGATCAGGGGGTACTTCAGGGGCTTGTCGTGGCCCTCCGGTACGGAGAGGATCATGGCGTTCTTCACCGCGCCGGTGTCAAACTCCGCCGGACACACCAGGTTCCCCACATTTTCCAGCACCACCAGGTCCAGATCGTCCGTGCCGATCTCCCGCAGGCCCTGTTCCGTCATACCCGCGTCCAGGTGGCACATCCCGCCGGTGTGCAGCTGGATAGACCGTACCCCGGCGCCGGCAATAGCGGCGGCATCCACGTCCGAGTCGATGTCCGCCTCCATCACGCCCATCCGCAGCTCGTCCTTCAGCGCCTCGATGGTCCGCAGCAGCGTTGTGGTCTTGCCGCTGCCGGGGGAGGACATCAGGTTCAGCAGGAACGTTCCCTTTTGCTTCAGCGCCTCCCGTACCCGTGCCGCCTCCCGGTCGTTGTCGGCAAACACGCTCTCTTTTACTTCGATGATCTTATAGGTATCCATACTACGCACCCTCTATCTCTTTAATGCTGATCTCGCTGCCCCGCAGCAGCCAGGTATCCCCGCTGCCGCAGTGGGGGCAGACCCGCCCGTGGGCCACAGTGGGGTAGTCCGCACCGCAGCCGCCGCAGTGTGTCACAGCGGGCAGCGTGTCGATGTGCAGCTGCGCGCCCCGCAGCAGGTCGGATCTCTGCACGGCCCAGTCCCAGCAGCTGATCAGCTCCCTTGGGATGGCGCCGCACACCTCGCCCAGCTCCAGTGTCACACTCGCCGCGCGGGTGAGATCGTTTTCCGCGCCCACGCGCTCCACGGTCTTGATCACGTGGAAAACAATGCCCAGCTCGTGCATATCACTTGGCCGCTTTCTTGGCCCTGCGCTCCGCCTTCTTGATCTTGATGTTCCGCTTGATCATATAGGGCAGGATGGCCTTCATCTTGTCCTCGCAGGCGTACATGGTGCTGCACTCCGGACGCTCCCGGTGCAGGTGGATGGCGTCAAAGGCGCACTTGGTGGTGCACACGCCGCAGCCGATGCACTTATTGGGGTCCACGATGCTGGCGCCGCAGCCCAGGCATCGGGCTGTCTCCGCCTTCACCTGCTCGGCGGTGAAGGCCACGCGCTCGTCCCGGAAGGTCTTACGCAGGGCGTCGTTGTAGCCGATGCGCTGGCGCGGCGTGTTGTCGTAGCTGTCCACGGCGATCAGCGCGTTTTTCTTGTCCAGCTCGATGAACTGCCGGCGGTCGCGGCCGATGGTCAGCGTGGCGCCCTGCACATAGCGGTGCAGGCTGATCGCGCCCTGCTTGCCGGCGGCAATGGCATCGATGGCGAACTTCTGGCCGGTATAGGCATCGCCGCCCACGAAGATGTCCGGTTCAGCCGTCTGATAGGTGACGGGATCGGCCTTGGCGGTGCCGTTGGGGTTGAATTCTACCTGGGTGCCCGCGAGAAGCGTCTTCCATTCCGCCTTCTGGCCGATGCAGTACAGCACCGTGCCGCAGGGGGCCATCTGCACGGTGTTCTCATCGTACACCGGCGCGAAGCGCCCGCTTTCGTCCTTGACGCTCAGGCACTTGACAAAGGCGATGTTGGCGGCCTTGCCGTTCTCGGTCTGGACCTCCTTGGGACCCCATCCGGCGTAAATGGCGATACCCTCGCGCTCACACTCGCTGCGGTCCTCCTCGCCCATAGGCATCTCCTCATAGCCCTCCAGGCAGTACAGGCTCACGCTCTCCGCGCCGCAGCGCACGGCGGTGCGGGCCACGTCGGCCGCGATGTTGCCGCCGCCGACGACCACCACCCGGCCCTTCAGCGCCTTCTCGTCCCGCAGATGCACGCCGCGGATGAAGTCGATGCCGGAGATCACGTTCTCCGCGTCGCCGCCGGGCACGGCCAGGGTGCCGCCGTGCTGCAATCCGACAGCTACATAGAAGCCCTTGTAGCCCTCCTCACGGAGCTGGGCAATGGTGATGTCCTTACCCACCTCCACGCCGCAGCGGAACTCCACGCCCAGCGCGCGCAGCACGTCGATCTCGGCCTCCACCACGTCCTTCTCCAGACGGAAGGAGGGAATGGCGTTCATCAGCATACCGCCGGGGCGGCTCTCCTTTTCAAACACAGTGGGGCGATAGCCCTTTTCCGCCAGATAGTAGGCGCAGCTCATGCCGGCGGGGCCTCCACCGATGATGGCGATCTTTTCGCTGAATTCGCCGTCCACCTTGGGAATGACCTTCTCCGGGATGAAGCGCGTCTCCGCGTCCAGATCCTGCTGGGCGATAAAGCGCTTTACCTCGTCGATGGCCACGGCCTCGTCCACGGTGCCGCGGGTGCAGGCATCCTCGCACCGGCGGTTGCAGATGCGGCCGCACACGGCGGGAAATGGGTTCTCCCGCTTGATGAGCTGCAAAGCCTCCCGGTACTTGCCCTGTGCCGCCAGCTTCAGATAGCCCTGCACGGCGATGTGGGCGGGGCAGGCGGTCTTGCAGGGTGCGGTGCCGGTGTCGTAGCAGTTGATGCGGTTGCGGTCCCGATAGTCGATGCTCCACTTCTCCGGGCCCCACTTCACCTCGTCGGGCAGCTCGGCCCGGGGATACTCGATATAGCCGTCCTTGGTGCACAGCTTCTGGCCCAGCTTCACCGCGCCGGCGGGACAGTTCTCCACGCAGCGCCCGCAGGCCACGCACTTCTCCGTCTCCACCGCGGCCACATAGGCGCTGCGGGACATATTGGGCGTGTTGAACATCTGGCTGGTCCGCAGGGCGTTGCACACGTTGACGTTGCAGTTGCAGATACCAAAGATCTTCTGCTCGCCGTCGATGTTGGTGATCTGGTGGACGAAGCCGTTGTCCTCCGCCTGCTTGAATATGGCCATCGCCTCGTCATAGGTGATGTACTCGCCCCGCTGGGTCTGCACCACATAGTCGGCCATGTCGCCCACGGCGATGCACCAGTTCTCCACATCGTCGCCGCAGCCCTCGCCCAGCTTGTCGCGGCTGGCGCGGCAGGAGCACATACTCTTGGCGTACTTGCCTTCATACTTGTGCAGCCAGTAGGAGATCTTCTCCAGCCCGATGGCCTCCTGCTCCGTCTCGATGGCCTTTTCCACCGGGATGACGTGCATGCCGATGCCGGCGCCTCCGGGAGGCACCATGGGGGTGATCTTCTCCAGCGGCAGCATGGTCATGCGCTCAAAGAACGCCGCCACCTCCGGGTGCTCGTCGATCTGGCTTCTGCGCATGTTCAGGAACTCGGCGCTGCCGGGCACGAAGAGAGGCAGGATATAGCGCTTCTCGTGGGCGGGGTTCTTGCCGTCCAGATTTTCCCAGTTGTACTCAATGATGCCCAGCCAGGACATGTCGTCCAGCAGCTTTTGCAGCGGCTGGCGCTCCATCTTCGTCAGCTTCATCAGCTGCTCGATGGTCTTGGGCTTGCGGACGCCCATTTTCAGCGCCACGTCCACCATCTCGTCGGTCATCACGCCGTCCAGACCCCAGTACTCCGGGTCGTCCACGGTGGTCTTCAGGCCGATGCGGTTGGTGATCATGCTGCCCAGCTTCAGCAGGTTCTCCCGGGGCGGCCGGTCGGGACGGGGGATATGGAAGGATAGCTTGCTCTCGTCCAGAGGGAAATTGGTAGGCTTGCTGCCGTTGATGTCGCGCATAGTCTCTCTCCTCCGTTTTCTCTGCTCCGACCGGCGGCGCGTATGGCGGCAGGCGGGAGCAATGTTGAATTTAAGCTTGATTTATACCTTTTGACCGGTGGTTTGCTTATTTCTCGTTGACCCGCAGCTCCAGCACGTCCGGGCGGGCGTAATGCCCCACACAGTCCAGCTCCATGCGGCTGGCGGGCACCTTCTGCATGTCCAGATCGGCGTAGATGACGGCCTCCTTGTCCCACACGGTGACGGAGGCCTCGTGGCCGAAGGGATCGATGACGCAGCTGCCGCCCCGGCAGGCGATGTCCGGCAGGGCGGCGATCTCCGCCGTGCCGCTGACCGTCTGGGGATAGTCCTCCCGGCGGAAGATCAGGTCGGCGTTGATGAAGTAGCAGTGCCCCTCGATGGCGATGTGGCGGATGGTGTCCTGCCACTCCGGGTTGTCGTTGGTGTTGGGGGAGATGTACAGGGAGATGCCCTTCTGATACAGCGCTACCCGCGCCAGCGGCATATAGCTCTCCCAGCAGATCAGGTTCCCCATGGGACCCCAGGGCGTGTCCATCACCGGGAAGTAGTCCCGCTCCGCGTCGCCCCACACCACCCGCTCGCTGCCGGTGGGCTTCAGCTTCCGGTGGTTCATGGCCGTGCCGTCCGGCGCGATCATCATGTTGGAGTTGTACAGCGTGCCGGTGACGGCGTCCCGCTCGGAGTAGCCCATGCTGAGGTACACGCCCCGCTCCTTCGCCCGGCGGATGAGCCTGCGCATCTCCGTGCCGTCGGCCAGCAGGGAGTTGTCGTAGTACATCTTCCAGTCCTCGCGGCCGGTGGCCTTGCGGCTGCCCACGGTGAAGCCGAAGGTCATGCCGAAGGGATAGCCGGGGATGAACAGCTCGGGAAAGACGATCAGCTCCGCGCCGTTGTCGGCGCACTCGTCAATGAGCCGCAGCGCCTTTTCCAGACATTTGCCCTTGTCGAACATCACGGGCGTGGCCTGTACCACCGCCACGCGGCAGGTGCTTTTTAATTCTCGCATGACGTGACCTCCTTGTGGAATGTGGCTTGATTATACCAGATGGTACCATCGCTTGACAAGGACAAATCGGCGGTTGTGTTATGGAGAAAAACGGCGTATAATACGATTGATATGATATGGACAAGGAGAGACATGCATGAAACTCATGGTGCTCGACGGCAACAGCCTTGTGAACCGCGCCTTTTACGGCGTGGGGAAAAACCAGCTTCTGACCACGCGGCAGGGGCTGCACACCAATGCCATTTACGGCTTTGTCACCATGCTGCAGAAGCTGCTGGACGACGAAAAGCCCAACGCGGTATGCGTGACCTTCGACCGGCGGGAGCCTACGTTCCGGCACAAGGCCGACGCCGCGTACAAGGCCACCCGCAAGGGCATGCCCGACGAGCTGGCGGAGCAGATGCTGCCGCTCAAGCAGGTGCTGGCCGCCATGTCCATTCCCTGCTATGAGCTGGCGGGCTACGAGGCCGACGATCTGCTCGGCACTATCAGCCGCCGGTGCGAGGCGGAGGGCTGGGACTGCGTGATCGCCACCGGCGACCGGGACAGCCTGCAGCTGATCACCGACCGCACCCGCGTGCTCCTGCTGCCCGGCGGACGGAATGACGGCGCGCGGAATATGACGCAGAAAACGTTCCGGGCGGAGTACGGCTTCGACCCCATTCACATGATCGACCTGAAGGCGCTGGCGGGGGACAGCAGCGACAACATCTCCGGCGTCCCCGGTATCGGAGAAAAGACCGCCATGACGCTGGTACAGGCCTATGGCGGCATTGACGACATCTATGCGGAGCTGGACAGCCTGCCGGTGAAGCCGGCGGTGCTGCGCAGACTGAAGGAGGGCGAGACGGCGGCGCGGCACAGCTATTGGCTGGCCACCATCGTCACGGACGCGCCGCTGGACTTCGCGCCGGAGGCCAACCTGCGCCAGCCCTTCCGCCCGGAGCTGTACGAGCTGTTTCTGCGGCTGGAATTCCAGAAGCTCATCGACAAGTACCATCTGGCGCCGGAGCGTGAGCCGGAGGAGCTGCCCGACCACACCGCCTCGGCGGAGATACTGGAGACGCCGGAGCAGGCGGAGGAGTATCTGACCCTGTGGCGCGGGGCGGAGTATGTGACGGTATACGGCACGCCCGATCTGCGGGCGCTGGCGGTGGAGTGCGCCGACGGCGCAGACAGCAGCCGGATCGCGGAGCTGTATGCAAACCGCTATACCGGCAATTGGCACCGGCTGCTGGCGGCGCTGTTTTCCGATGACATCCGCAAGGTGGGGCACGACGTCAAGGACATGATGCGCGCCCTGCTGGAGCAGGAACTGCCTGCCGATGGCTTTGTGTTCGATACGGCGCTGGCGGCCTATCTGGTGGACGCCACCGCCGGGAAGTACGACCTGCGCCGGCTGTTCGTGTCCTATTACAACGAGGAGCTGCCCAAGCCCGCCCACTTGCAGCCGGATGCCTTTTCTCCGCTGGCGGGGGACGTGGTCCCGGCGCAGACGGCGCTGCTGAGCTACACCTCCGCCGTGTCCGCCCTGTACGAGACGCTGCTGCCCAAGCTGCGGGACATGCAGCTGGAGGAGCTGTACTATCAGGTGGAGCTGCCCCTGTGCCGGGTGCTGGCGGATATGGAGATCGCCGGCTTCCCGGTGGACAGAAAGGAGCTGGCGGCCTTTGGCACGGTTTTGCAGGAGGCCACCGACCGGACGGAGCAGGCCATCTATCAGGCGGCGGGGGAGAAGTTCAACATCAATTCGCCCCGGCAGCTGGGGCGGGTGCTCTTTGAAAAGCTGCAGCTGCCCCACGGGAAAAAGACGAAAACCGGGTGGTCCACCAACGCGGACGTGCTGGAAAAGCTGCGGTACGACAGCCCCATCGTGGAGGACGTGCTGCAATACCGGCAGTATACCAAGCTGAAGTCCACCTATGTGGACGGGCTGATGAAGGTCATCGACCCGGACGGGCGGGTGCGCACCAGCTTTCAGATGACCGCCACCGCCACGGGGCGGCTCAGCTCCACCGAGCCGAATCTGCAGAATATCCCCACCCGCACGGAGCTGGGCAGCCAGCTGCGGCGCATGTTCACGGCGGGGGAGGGCTGCGTGCTGGTGGACGCCGACTATTCCCAGATCGAGCTGCGCCTGCTGGCGCATATCTCCGGCGATGAGGCCATGCGGGAGTCGTTCCTGTCCGGGACGGACTTTCACACCGCCACCGCCGCCAGGGTGTTCCATGTGGCGGAGGACGAGGTGACGCCGGAGCTGCGCCGCCGCGCCAAGGCGGTGAACTTCGGCGTGGTGTACGGCATTTCCGCCTTCTCTCTGTCGCAGGATATCGGCGTGTCCGTGGCGGAGGCCAGGGAGTATATGGAGCGCTATTTTGAAACGTACAGCACCCTGCGGCAGTACATGACCGACGTGGTGGTGCAGGCGGAGCAGGACGGCTATGTGCAGACCATGATGCACCGCCGCCGCGCCCTGCCGGAGCTGAAAAGCAGCAACCACAACCTGAGAGAGTTCGGCAAGCGCGTGGCGCTGAATATGCCGGTGCAGGGCACCGCTGCCGACATCATGAAGCTGGCCATGGTGCGCGTCCACGATCGGCTGCGCTGGGAGGGACTGCGGGGGCGGCTGCTGATGCAGGTACACGACGAACTGATCGTGGAGTGCCCGGAGGAGGAGCGGGAGCAGGTGGAGCGTGTCCTCGCCGAGGAGATGGAGCACGCCGCCGAGCTGTCCGTGCCCCTGACAACGGACGTCCACTGGGGCAGAAACTGGCTGGAGGCGAAGGGATGAGAATATGAAAAAAGTACGCATCGTACCTATGGCTGCCGAGCATCTTAACGAAGTGGCGGCGCTGGAGCTGGCCTGCTTCTCCCGCCCGTGGTCGCGGCAGATGCTGGCCGAGGAGCTGGACAACCAGTGCGCCGCCTTCCTGGTGGCGCTGGAGCCGGAGACGGACAAGGTCATCGGCTATGCCGGGCTGCTGGTGGCGGCTGACGAGGGGTATATCACCAACGTGGCGGTGGATCCCTCCCGCCGCAGGCAGGGCGTGGCGGCGCAGCTTTTGCAGGTGTTTGACAATTTCGCCAAGGGCAACCGGCTGGCGTTCCTGACGCTGGAGGTGCGGCCGTCCAACGCGGCGGCCATAGCCCTGTACCGGGGCTTCGGTTTCCGGGAGGTGGGGCGGCGGCGCAACTACTACGACCTGCCCAAGGAGGACGCCCTGATCCTGACGAAATACTATACAGAGGAGGCACAGGCGTGAACATACTGGCTTTTGAATCCTCCTGCGACGAAACGGCTGTGGCGGTGGTGCGGGACGGACGGCAGGTGCTGTCCGACGCCATACTGTCTCAGGCGGACATGCACGCCCTGTACGGCGGCGTGGTGCCGGAGATCGCCTCCCGCAAGCATGTGCAGGCCATCACTGCCCTGACGGACAAGGCACTCTCCGACGCGGGGCTGACGAAGAAGGACATCGACGCTGTGGCTGTGACTTACGCGCCGGGGCTGATCGGCGCGGTGCTGGTGGGCGTCAGCTTTGCCAAGTCCGCCGCCTATGCGCTGGGCGTGCCGCTGATCCCCGTCCACCATGTGCGGGGGCATATCGCCGCCAACTATCTGGCCTTCCCGGAGCTGGAGCCGCCCTTCACGGCGCTGGCTATCTCCGGGGGCAATACGCTGATCGTGGACGTGGCCGACTACACGGACATGACCGTGCTGGGCGCTACCAGGGACGACGCCGCCGGGGAGTGCTTCGACAAGGCGGCGCGGGTGCTGGGGCTGCCCTATCCCGGCGGCAAGCCCATGGACGAGCTGGCGCAGCAGTCGCAGGGCGGCAAATACGTCCTGCCCAGCGCCCATGTGTCCGGCGCGGAGCTGGATATGAGCTTTTCCGGGCTGAAAACCGCCGTGGTGAATCTGGCGCACAACGCCCAGCAGAAGGGCGAGCCGCTGGACGCGCCGGCGCTGGCGCGGGATTTTGCCCGGGCGGTGTCCGGCGAGCTGGTGCCCCGCGCCATGCGCGCGCTGGAGCTGACGGGGCGCACCGTACTGGTGGCCGCCGGCGGCGTGGCGGCCAATTCCGTGATCCGCGCCGACCTGCAGGCCGCCTGCGACAAGGCGGGGGTGAAGCTGCATCTGCCGCCGCTGAAATGGTGCGGCGACAACGGCGCTATGATCGGCGCGCAGGGATACTATGAGTATCTGGCCGGGCACACCGCCGGTACGACGCTGAACGCCTACGCCACCATGGATCTGGGCGACCCGGTGTATTGAGCGCGGGCGTGTTCGCCACTGAAGGACAACCAACAGAAAAATTGTTGCATAATTTCATTGTGCAGAATGACATGCACTCCCGCGGAGCGCCTGCGCAGAATGGCGCAAATAGCAAGAAAAAGTACAAAAAAGAAATTTGCTGCATTTTGCGGCAAATTTTTTTGTTTAGACGAGGAAAAGTTGCATAAAAAAATTTTCAAAACGAAAAACGCCGTATATATGAAGCGAAAAAATACATACAGAATGTATGGTACCTTTCGGCACCACTGGGGAAAACCGGGAAAAAGCACAAAAAATTCACAATTTTTTGCGCCAAAAAGTTCCGGTCAAAATAACGAAAGAATTTCAACACTTTTTCAGCCGACCACAAAAAAAGTGTGAAAATTTGACGGGAAGTGCTTCTTTTTTTATAATACTCGCGGAACAAAAAGCAAGATCCCCGCACAGGGAAGCGGGGAGGAAAGAGGAAAACAATGGAAAAATATCTTGTCCTGGCGACCTTTGTAGGGTCTGTCATCGCGCTGCTGTTCGCGTTCTTTACGGGTAAGCGGGTACTGAGCTTCGACGAGGGCACACCTCTGATGAGCAAGATCTCCCGCTCCATCCGCGAGGGCGCGAACGCTTATTTGCGGCGGCAGTACACGGTGGTGGGCATTTTCTTCGCCTGCATGATCGTGGTGCTGTGCGTCATGGCGGCCTGCGGCCTGCTGACGTGGTTCGTGCCCTTCGCGTTCCTGACCGGCGGATTCTTCTCCGGCCTGTCCGGCTTCGTGGGCATGCGTATCGCCACCAAAGCCAACTGCCGCACGGCCAACGCCTGCCGCGAGGGTCTGAACCGCGGCCTGCGGGTGGCCTTCTCCGCCGGCAGCGTCATGGGCTTCACGGTGGTGGGTCTGGGTCTGCTGGACATCAGCGTGTGGTTCATGCTGCTGCGCTTCGTGTTCAAGCTGGAGGCCGCCGATATCACCAGCGCCATGCTGACCTTCGGTATGGGCGCCAGCTCCATGGCGCTGTTCGCCCGTGTGGGCGGCGGCATCTTCACCAAAGCTGCCGACGTGGGCGCCGACCTTGTGGGTAAGGTGGAAGCCGGTATCCCCGAGGACGATCCCCGCAACCCCGCCGTTATCGCCGACAACGTGGGCGACAACGTGGGCGACGTGGCCGGTATGGGCGCTGACCTGTACGAGAGCTATGTGGGCTCCATCATCTCCGCCTCCGCGCTGGGCGTGGCCGCCTTCTCCGGCGAGGCCTTCAAGGCCATGGCCATCCCCATGGTTATGGCGGCTGTGGGTATCATCTGCTCCATCATCGGCTCCTTCTTCGTCAAGACCGAGGAGAACGCCGACCAGCGCACGCTGCTGAAGGCTCTTTCCCGCGGTACCAATCTGTCTGCCGTGCTGATCGCCATCATCTCCTTCTTCCTTGTGTGGAAGCTGCTGGGCATCGAGCACTGGGGCCTGTATGTGGCCATCCTGTCCGGTCTGGTGGCCGGTGTGCTGATCGGTAAGGCCACCGAGTACTATACCTCCGATACCTATAAGCCCACGCAGGAGCTGAGCAGCAAGAGCCAGACCGGCTCCGCCACCATCATCATCGGTGGTCTGGGTCTGGGCATGCTGTCCACCGCTATGCCTATCATCATCGTGGCCGTCTGCATTCTGCTGGCCTACTTCCTCTCCGGCGGCGCTGCCAACGCCGGCATGGGCCTGTATGGCATCGCGCTGGCCGCCGTTGGTATGCTGAGCACCCTCGGCATCACGCTGGCTACCGACGCTTACGGCCCTGTGGCCGATAACGCCGGCGGCATCGCCGAGATGGCCGGTCTGGAGCCTGAGGTCCGTCAGCGCACCGACGCGCTGGATTCTCTGGGCAACACCACCGCCGCCACCGGTAAGGGCTTCGCCATCGGCTCCGCCGCCCTGACCGCTCTGGCTCTGATGGCCTCCTATATCGAAAAGGTCAAGGAAGTGGGCGCGGCTGACGCCGACTTCAGCAGCTTCTCTCTGATGAACCCCGTGGTGCTGGTGGGCCTGTTCATCGGCGCCTGCCTGCCCTTCGTGTTCGCTGCTCTCACCATGAACTCCGTGGGCCGTGCCGCCCAGAGCGTGGTCATGGAGGTGCGCCGCCAGTTCAAGCAGATCTCGGGTCTGATGGACGGCAAGGCCGATCCCGACTATGCCCGCTGCGTCGACCTGTGCACCAAGGCCAGCCTGAAGGAAATGGTGCTGCCTACCGTTATCGGCAATACCCGCGAGAGCTTGCTCTCGGTGCCGGCAGGACTGCGCGAGGGCGCGCTCGCACTCGGAAGCGGAAAGTGGCATATGATACGTACCGTCGTGCTCCCGAATGCGCTGGACGGAATAATAACCGGCTGTATTCTGTCGGTGGGCAGAATCACGGGTGAGTCGGCGGCTCTGCTGTTTACCGCGGGCTTCGGACTGAAGCTTGTTGACTTTGTCACCTCGCTGACCTCGTCCTCCGCAACGCTTACCGTGGCACTGTATGTCTACGCCGGCGAGCAGGGCAGATTCGACATCGCGTTTGCTATTGCCTCGGTGCTTCTCGTCATCGTGCTGCTGCTTAACCTTGCCGCTTCACTTGCGGCAAGAACGCTGAAAGGAAGAAGAAAATGAATAAGGCGCTGATAAGTGTTAAAAATCTTGATCTGTGGTACGGAGAGCATCAGGCGCTGTACGGAGTAAGCGCAGATATCCCCGAGCATCAGATCACCGCGCTGATCGGTCCCTCCGGCTGCGGAAAATCGACCTTTCTCAAGACGATCAACCGTATGAATGACCTTGTGCCGGATTGCAGAATAGAGGGTGAGGTGCTGTTCAACGGTGATGATATATATGCGGACGGGACGGATGTTACGGTGCTGCGGACAAAGATAGGAATGGTTTTTCAGAAGCCGAATCCCTTCCCCATGAGCATATACGACAATATTGCGTACGGACCGCGCCTTCAGGGCATCCGGTCTCGGAAACAGCTCGACGAGATCGTTGAGACCTCGCTGCGGAGCGCCGCCATATGGGACGAGACAAAGGACAGACTGAAAAAATCCGCGCTCGGCATGTCGGGAGGTCAGCAGCAGAGGCTGTGTATAGCCCGCGCCCTCGCCGTAAAGCCGCAGGTGTTGCTCATGGATGAGCCGACCAGCGCCCTCGACCCTATCTCCACGGGTAGGATAGAGGAGCTTGCGCTTGAGCTGAAAAAGAATTATACCATTATTATAGTGACCCATAATATGCAGCAGGCAACGCGCGTGTCCGACCGTACGGCGTTCTTCCTGCTCGGCAAGCTTGTTGAGTTCGACGATACCGAAAAGATCTTTTCTACCCCGTCCGACAAGCGGACGGAGGAGTATATTACAGGGAGGTTCGGATAATGAGAGGGGCTTTCGACGAACAGCTGAAATCGCTAAGACAGGAAATGATGGCGATGAGCGGCGAAT
>OLGE01003236.1_pt1 | contig 13184 bp, 14 predicted proteins | sample 1605151 | NCBI WGS metagenome assembly OLGE01 (sample SAMEA3888912, study PRJEB22519) | human gut metagenome | biome: human gut; feature: human-associated habitat; material: faeces | place: Denmark | collected 2010
TTGCGTTCTCTGCGGCTAAACCCCTTTGACTCTGCATAAATATCTCGTTGCACCCGTTGCCGTTCAGGGGGGCTGCATAAAGCCGCTCCCCACCGGCCTGTTCTCAATGCAAAAGAGCCGGATAACCGGCTCTCTGTGCGTCTGAAACCATGGCGGAGAATGAGGGATTCGAAACCCCGGAACCTTTTGTGCATTGAAGCACCCCAATGATCCCGCTTCTCATTCTCAACGCACCGATCAGAGAGTTTTCTCTCTTATGAGACCCCTGATTCTATTGGGTTTCTCTGTTTTCTCTCTGCCGCAAGCTTCAATCCTATAGGACTTCAATCCTCTCCAGCCACTCTGGATGCGAACATCTGAAATTCGGATATGCCGAAATCAACGATCAACGCCATGCTCGTCCATCATATTCTATTGCTCCGGCACTTTCATTACCCAAATCGTTTTCGCAGCTCCAGCTCGGTCATCACGATTACCGGGATTGCTACCACAATTGGCAGAAGAACGCATATTCCGATATCATAAGCAATCATACTCTCTGGATTTAATCCAAGCGACCCTCGTAACCAGCAAGCTCCTGCCGCCAAGGCCAAAGACATGCCCCCCAACACGGTCATCCATTTCGCGCTGTACTTCTGCGCGAAGTTCCAAGCCGACTGACTCTTCATGGAGCGCGTTGTCCGATACCCGTAGGTCATATTAATCTTTTTCGGCGGCCAAATCCAGAAAGCTACTGCCACCGCCACAAGTGCCAACGGACAAATGAAATATGCATATCCCATAACAATCTCCTTGTTAAGCCAGGATATTCATGACGAGATTGACCATCATTTCTTTCTCAGATGGCTTCGACCCGGCAATCATCACCCCCAGCTTTCTGAAAGGCCAACCGGAAGCCGCCGATGCCAGCGAAGAGGTCGATAAACGAGAACTCCGGATTCCTCGGAGGCGGAAAAGGGAATGGTCCCTCAATGGCATCCAACATCCTTGATGTCCTCACAGATTTCATCGAACGTGCCGGAGGAAGAATCTTCACCCAAGGATGCTTCATCCGCCAGAAATCCGACTATCTCATCTCCACCTGGACCTTGAAAAAGTTATAGTCCTTTGCCGCCGATTCGGATATCACAACCCAGCCTCCCGACATCAGCGAAGTCCGAGCCAACAGCGTAAACTTTCTTTTGGACTTTTCCTCGCTCGACAATTCAGGGTGTGTCGTGATCTTCGGCGTTCCGTCAACCATCGAAATCGACGCGGTGAACCTGTCCGTCGCCCTCTTCCCGTTTCGGCCCGAGCGTTCCGCTCGTCCCCGTCATGCCATAGACGCGCGGTATAGACCAGCCTTCCGCCTCGATCTCCGCCAGCCGTTCGTCAACGGTCTTTCGATTCCACCTTGAATCCACAGCAGAACGGAAGACAGGAAACGCCTTTTCACGGGGCACGGCCACGGCGTCTACCGGCGCGCGAAGGCGCGGTGGGCAATGTCGGTGCGATGGAAGGCCCCGTCGAAGGCAATCCTGTCCACGCCCGCATAGGCATTGTCAACGGCCTCGCGCAGGTTTGCCCCCAGACCCGTGACGGAGAGGACGCGCCCACCCGCCGTGACGACCCGTCCGTCCACCATCTTCGTTCCGCAATGGAAGACCAGCGCAGGGTTGTTCTCAAGTCCCGTGATCACCTTCCCCTTCTCGTAGCTTCCCGGATACCCGCCGGAGGCCATGATCACCGTTGCGGCGCAGGCGTCCTTCACGACGACATCCCCGGGCTTCAGGCAACCCGTCGCGGCGTGGAGGAGCGCCGTGGCGAAGTCCCCGCCGAGGCGCGGCAGCACGGCCTCCGTCTCGGGGTCACCGAAGCGGGCGTTGAACTCGACCACGTTCACGGTGGATCCGCTCTTCGCGAGGGGACCGTGCGGATGCGCGTGTTCATCGTTCACCATGAGCCCCGCGTAGAGGATGCCGCGATAGACGATGCCGCGCCGCGCGAGCTCGCGCACGACGGGCATGATGATCTTCTCCTTGATGAGCGGAAGCTTGTCTGCCGTGACCACCGGCGCGGGCGAATAGGCCCCCATGCCGCCCGTGTTCGGTCCTTTGTCGCCGTCGAAGACGCGCTTGTGGTCCTGCGAACTCGGCAGAAGGACGGCATCGTTCCCGTCCACGAGCGCGAGGATCGAACATTCCTCGCCGTGGAGGAATTCCTCGATGAGCACCTCCGCCCCGGCGGCGCCGAACTTGTTCCCCACGAGCATGTCGTCGATCGCGGCCTCGGCCTGTGCCGCCGTCTCCGCCACGACCACGCCCTTCCCGGCCGCCAGGCCGTCCGCCTTGATGACGACGGGGAGTCCGTAGGAGGGTAACGCGGCCTTCGCGGCGGCGGCATCGGTGAACATCTCGGCCTTCCCCGTCGGCACGCCCGCCGCATCCATGATTTCCTTTGCAAAACGTTTGGAGCCCTCCATGCGCGCGCCGGCGGCGACCGGTCCGAACGCCGTGATGCCGACGGCCTGGAGCGCATCGACGAGGCCCTTCACGAGCGGCGCCTCCGGTCCCACGACAACGAGGTCCGGGCGGTTCGCCTCGGCCCAGGCAACGATGCCCGCGATGTCCTCCGCGCCCATCGCGAGGTTCGTCGCGCACGCCGCCGTCCCCGCATTCCCCGGCGCACAGAACAACTCGTGCCCCGCCGCGTCCTGCGCCAACCGCCATGTGATGGCGTGTTCCCGTCCGCCCGATCCAACAACCAGGATTTTCATGGATTTCCTCTTTGTCTCAGAATTCGTTGCTTCAAACCGCTTCGCGTCTGTCGGTAGTATATCAATGTTCGGTTCGGCTTGTAAAGAGGACAGTCATGGCCCAGACCACTTAAGGCCCCCACCTCCTCGGTCGCACAGGAGCGCACCCCTCCCGCTGCTGTGTATAACCGTTCGGACGCCACGCGCCGAGGGCGGCGCGGGTACTTCGCGCGCCCCCCCATCTACATCACCGCTTTACTGCACGCACGAGAACGGCCCCCACCTTAGACATAAAAAGGGCCTCCGGGCGGAGGTGGGAGGAACCGTCCCGGAGGCATACCGCATTTCCTGTTCTTGGGCGCGGCAGAACCCTCAATGAATCGGCCGAAGCCGATCGCAGGATGGGTGTATTGTGTGTCTGTGCCGCATAGTATACTGCCGATTTGTTAGCCGAATGTCAGAACGCGCAATCTATTCTCGTTTTTTTCCCGCAGGGGACAATCCGTCCCTCCGCGCCCCTGCGTTGCCTCCGCGATGCGACGAAATCGCAAAACAAAAGACAGATTAAGAAAGCAAACGCACTTAAACGAAAAAAATCAGACGATTCAACATACCATCGAACGTTTGCCTTCGTGTAGAATAGCGTTCCGGTAATCAAGTAGTGTGAGCCGCAAAGGATACAACGTCCACAAAGCCTTGCGTTCTTTGTTGCAAAGAATCACCGTATTTCGTTGCCGATCTCTAGAACCAAACTCAACGAGAAAGGAGTCCCGTCATGAAACTTCTGCGTTGCGCCCTATGCGGCAAGATCATCCTGCCCGTCAAGGAAACAGCCGCCGAGACCATCTGCTGCGGACAACCCATGCGCGAACTCGTGCCGAACACGTCGGACGGCGCGCAGGAAAAGCACGTCCCCGTCTCCACCGTCGAAGGGAGGACCGTCCAGGTGACGGTCGGCTCGGTGGCGCACCCCATGCTCGCCGCCCACTTCATCGAGTGGATCGCCCTTGAAACCTCAGCGGGCAGCCACTGCCGACGCCTTGCCCCCGGCGATGCCCCGCAGGCGACCTTCACGCTCGCCCCCCAGGAAACGGTCAAGGCCGTCTACGCCTTCTGCAACCTCCACGGCCTCTGGAAGAGCTAGATGCGCCGGGAAGCCGACGACTCAGAACTCATACAGGGCGCTCGGCTCGTCCTGGGCGAGGGCGGCGAGCGTGATATCCGCGCGGTGGAGATCCCGCAGCGCGCGCGCCATCGCCTCCACGGCCAGGTAGTCCGCATTGCACTGGCTTGAAAGGTGTGCCAGCAGAAGCGTGCGGAGATTCTGCGGATTCAGTTCGCGGAGCGCATCGGCGGCCTGGTCGTTCGAGAGGTGTCCGCTCCGTCCCCGAATACGCTGCTTGAGCGATTCGGGACGGTCGGAGCGGGCGAGGAGTTCAGGGTCGTGGTTGGATTCCAGGACCGCGCAGGTCGCACGCGCCAGCGCCTCCTTTGCGGGGAGCGTCACGACGCCCATGTCCGTTCCGACAAAGAGCGAAGACGCGCCGTCCCCGATCAGGTAGCCGACGGCGTCCGCCGCGTCGTGCGGCACCGAGAAGGAGGAGATGGTCAACCCGCCGACCGCGAACGCCGCCGCCGTCTCGAACGTACACCAGCCGTCTTCCACGCCGGTCACGGACGCAATGGCGTCCGCCGTCTCGCCGTTTGCGTAGAGCGCCGCCCGCGGGTAGCGCCGGTGGAACGTCGCGATGCCCGCGCAGTGGTCGCTGTGGTCATGCGTGAAGAGAACGCCGTCGACCGCGTCGGGAGAAAGCCCGCATGCGGCCATGCGCTTCGTCAGTTCCCGACAGGAAAGCCCGCAGTCCACCAGCAGCAGTTTCCCGCCGCCGCGCACCGCGAGGCAATTTCCCTTCGATCCGCTTCCAAAGACCCGCAGTTTCATGAACGGTCCGAACGCTGACGCCTACGCATGGATCCGCGCGTTGGCCGCTTCGACCTTCTCCGCGAGCTTCGCCTTGTGGGCGCGGAACTTCCCGCGGAGGACCGGGTCGGCCGTGCCGAGAATCTGGACGGCGAGGAGCGCCGCGTTCACGGGGCCCGCGCTACCGCAGGCCACCGTCGCCACGGGCACGCCCGAGGGCATCTGCACCGTCGCGTAGAGCGCGTCGAGTCCGTTGAGGGCGCCGCCCGCCACGGGGATGCCGATCACGGGCAGGACGGTCCCAGCCGCCAGCACGCCCCCAAGATGCGCCGCGCCGCCGGCGGCGGCGATCACGACCTTGAGGCCGCGTTCTTCCGCCGCCCGCGAATAGTCGAGTGCAAGCTCCGGCGTACGGTGCGCACTGATGACGCGCGTTTCGTAGGGCACGCCGAAACCGTCCAGCGTGTCACACGCCTTCTTCACGAGGGGCCAGTCGCTGTCGCTGCCCATCACAATGCCCACGAGGGGCTTTTCACTGTCCATGATCGATCCTTTTCCTAAACGTGTTGGATGACAGTATACCATCGCCGATGGCGTGCATCAAACGAATCGAGGGGCACGGTCGCGCAGGAGCGCGGCCCTCCCGTTTCGGACGTTCGGACGCCACGCGCCGGGGCTAGGCGAGGAGGGCGTCGACGAGCGGGGCGAGGTCGGGGCATTCGAGCGATTCGACGGCCCCCCGGTCGACGGCGGCGGCGAACGCGGGGTTGATCGGCAGACGGCACGCGACCGGGATGTGGTGCCGGGCGGCGAGTTCGTCCACGCGGCTCGGGCCGAAGATATCCAGCCTCTTCCCGCAGTCGGGGCAGGTGAAGTAACTCATGTTCTCGACGAGGCCGAGGACCTTCTTCTCCAGCATCTCCGCCATGCGCACGCTCTTCTCCACGATCATGCCCACGAGTTCCTGCGGCGAGGCGACGACGACGACGCCGTCCACGGGCAGGCTCTGGAAGACCGTGAGCGGCACGTCGCCCGTTCCCGGGGGCATGTCGACGAACATGATGTCCACGTCGTCCCAGAAGACGTCCGTCCAGAACTGCTTCACCGCCCCGGCGATCACCGGGCCGCGCCACACGACGGGATCGCCCGGGTTCTCCACGAGGATGTTCAGGGACATGATGCGCACGCCGCCCTTCGAGACGCACGGCACGATGCCGTTCGGTCCGTTGACCGTGCCGCCCGAAATGCCGAACGCCCGGGGAATCGACGGCCCCGTGATGTCCGCGTCCAGCACGGCGGCCTTCAGTCCGCGCTTCGCCGCCGCCGCCGCGAGCAGGCACGTCACGAGGCTCTTGCCCACGCCGCCCTTGCCGCTCGCCACGGCGACCACCTTGCCCACGCGCGACCACGGATTGAGCTTCGCCCGGAAGTCCGGCTTGCCGCCCTCCCGCTCCGAGCAGCTCTTGCCGCAGTTTTCACAGTCATGCGTACAGTCTTCCGCCATGTCCATTCGTCCTTTCTTCCATTTTTCCGGGCCCATCAGTAGATGAACAGCATCTCGCGGTACTTCGGGAGCGGCCAGCGGCCGTCGTCCACGAGGTATTCGAGCGCATCGACCGTGCGGCGCAGGTCCCCCATCGCGGCGATCTGCCCGGCGGTGTCGCCCTTGGCGAGGGCCTTGCCGAGCCGTTCGCACTTGACGTGCAGGTCGTCGAGTCCCGCGCCCAGCTTGAGCGAAAGCGCCTTGAGGCCCGTCACGCCGACCTTGAGGCCGTCCTTCTTCGCGAGGGAGATCGCCGTCGCAAGCTTCGAGAACTCGTCCGCGACGACGGGACGGATCATCGAGCGCGCGATCTCCAGGGCGATGCCGCCCTCGATGCGGATGCGCCGCTCGTAGTCCTCCAGGGCGATCTCGTGGCGGCTTGCAAGTTCCATGCGCGTGAGAACGCCGTATTTCTCGAAGATCGCCTGATTGGCCGGCACGCACAGGGGCTCGATGGCGGCGGGCGTGTCGGCGAGGTTGGGGAGACCGCGCCGGGCGGCCTCCTTCGGCCAGTCCGCCGAATAGCCGTCGCCGCTGAAGAGTACGCGCCGGTGCTTGCGGATGAGGCGCTGGAGAAGCTTCTGGAGGTTCGCGTTGAAGTCGCCCGGCATGGCCTCGATCTTGTCGGAGATGGCGTCCATCGACTCCGCGACGATCGTGTTGAGCACCATCTGGTTCATCGCGCAGTTGTGCGAGGCGCCGGGGGCGCGGAACTCGAACTTGTTGCCCGTGAAGGCGAAGGGCGAGGTGCGGTTGCGGTCCGTCGTGTCCGGCGGCAGCGGCGGCAGGGTGTCCACGCCAATCTTGAGCCGGGCACGTCCGGAGGTCTTCTCGGCCTTGCCCGTCTCGATCTCGCGCATGACGGCGGACAGCTCGTCGCCGAGGAAGATGGAGATGATCGCGGGCGGCGCCTCGCTCGCGCCGAGGCGGTGGTCGTTGCCCGCGCCGGCGGTTGCGGCGCGCAGGAGGTCGGCGTGCAGGTCGACCGCGCGGATGATGGCGGAGAGGACCGTCAGGAAGATCGCGTTCTCCTTCGGGTTCGAGCCGGGGTTGAGCAGGTTGCGCCCGCCGTAGGCGATGGACCAGTTGCAGTGCTTGCCGCTGCCGTTGACGCCCTCGAAGGGCTTTTCGTGGAGGAGGCAGACGAGGCCGTTGCGCTCGGCCGTCTGGCGCAGCGTCTCCATGACGAGCATGTTGTGGTCGACGGCGAGGTTGAGGTCCTCGAACGTCGGCGCAAGCTCGAACTGCGCGGGTGCGACCTCGTTGTGGCGCGTCTTCGCCGGGATGCCGAGCCGCCAGAGGCGGTCCTCCACCTCGTTCATGAACTTGAGAATGCGCGGGCGGATCGAGCCGAAGTAGTGGTCGTCGAGCTGCTGGTGCTTCGCCGAAGCGGCGCCGAAGACGGTGCGGCCGGTCTGGAGCAGGTCGGGGCGGAGCAGGTAGAAGTTCCGGTCGACGAGGAAATACTCCTGTTCCGCGCCGAGCGTGACGGAGACGTGCGCGTCGCCCGGCAGACCGAAGTGCGCGAGGAGGCGCCGCGTCGCCTTCGTGAGGGCCTGCACGGAACGGAGGAGCGGCGTCTTGGAGTCCAGCGCCTCGCCCGTGTAGGAGCAGAACACCGTGGGGATACAGAGCGTCGCGCCGTTCGCATGGCGCTTGATGAAGGCGGGGCTCGTGGGGTCCCAGCTCGTGTAGCCGCGCGCCTCGAAGGTGGAGCGGAGGCCGCCGGACGGGAAACTGGAGGCGTCCGTCTCGCCGCCGATGAGGTTCCTGCCGCTGAAACGCTGGACGGCCTGCGCCGGACCGGCCGGCTCCAGGAAGGCGTCGTGCTTCTCGGCCGTCCCCCCCGTGAGGGGCTGGAACCAGTGGGTGAAGTGCGTCGCCCCCTTCGAAAGCGCCCAGTCCTTCATCGCGTGCGCCACGTCGTCGGCGATGGAGGGGTCGAGCGGCTTGCCGTCGTTGACGGTCGCGAGCAGCTTGGCGGCGGTCGCCTTGGGCAGGTACGCCCGGATTTCCTTCTCGCCGAAAACGTCCTCCCCGTAGGTCTCCAGGGACGTGTCGGGCGGCAGGGACGCCACGGGCGCAGCCGGGACGTTGGCGGCAATCGCGTCGATTGCGTGGATGCGGTTATTCGGATTCATGGGACTGGATAGTATACACGAAATTTCCGTTTTCCGGGCGATTCCGGGCGCGCCGGTCTCACCGCGCGAAGAGTCCCGTGCGCCACTCGCCGATCAGCTTCGAGGACACCTCGCGGAAGCCGCGCGCCGTGTAGGCCGCCCGAACCTCGGAATAGACCTCCTCCAGGATGCCGGAGAGGATGAGGCGCCCACCCGGCGCGACGAGCGGCGCGATCTCCGCCGCAAAGCGCACGAGGACGGGGCCGAGGACGTTCGCCGCCACCACGTCGAACGGGCGGTCGCCCGTCCGGTGGACGCCCGGCAACGTCGACTTGTTGCACAGATCCCCACGCACGAAGCGGATCTCCGCGCCCAGCCCGTTCTTCGCCGCGTTCTCGTTCGCGTTCTCGACGGCATCGGGGTCGATGTCGAACCCCGCCACGTCGCGGAACCCCTCCAGCTTCGCCGCGATCGCGAGGATGCCGGAACCGCAGCCGACGTCCAGGAAGGAACGGTCCGCATTTTCAACGGCCAGTTCATCGATGTATTCGAGGCAGGCGTGCGTCGTCGCGTGCTGGCCCGTGCCGAACGCCATGCCGGGGTCAAGGATCAGCACCCGGGGAGCCGGGGAGCCCGCCGTCTTCGCCGCGAAGCCCGCCAGCTCCCATTCGGGGACGATCGCGAGACGGGGCGAGATCACTTCCGTCCTGAAGTGCTTGCGGTAGGAGAGTTTCCAGTCCTCGTCCGGAATCGAGCCCGTTTCGGGTTTCAGGTCCACGCCGACGATCTCCCCCGCCGCCACGAGCGCCGCCACCGCGCGCGGCGCATCGGCGGAATCCGGGAAGAAGATCTGCATCGTCGTCCGCACATCCTCCACGTCACGGTACGAGGACAAAATGAAATCCCCTCCGTCGAAGACCTCGAAGAGGGGATTCACGTACCGTTCGTCGACCGAACAGGATACAACCGTCATGAAACGACCTATTCGGCCTTCGCCTCGGCCTTCTTGGCGAGCATCTTCTTGACCGTCGTCGGGCGCTGGACGAGCACGCGCACGTTCTCGTCGCTCATGAGCTTGACCTCTTCCTCGCCCAGACCGAACTTGACGAGGCGCTGGCGCTGCGCCTTGACACGACGCGCCTTGCCGGCCGGCGTCTTGCACGGACGAACGTGGGACTCTTTACGGAGTGTACGACCTGTACCCATTTTTGTGAACCTCTTCTTTCTTCAAAAAATTGAGATGGTATTATGCCGTTTTCGGACTCGAAAATCAAGCCCGAAATCGATAAAAATGCATGGTCCCCCTACTTCACCTCGTGGCACCAGCCGTGGCGGTCCGGCAGGTCGCCGTACTGGATGCCCTGGATCGTGTCGTACAGCCTCTGCAGGGTCGGGTCGACCGTCTCCGGATCGGAGATCTTGATGACCTGGTCGCCGCGCGTAATCTCCCACACGGGCGTGATCACCACCGCCGTGCCGAGCGCCGCCACCGCCTTGAACTTCTTCAGTTCCGTGTAGGGCACCGGCCGGCATTCCACCTTGATGCCGAGGTCCTTCGCGCACTGCTTGAGGGACATGTTCGTCACGGACGGCAGCACCGAGCAGCTGTCGGGCGTCACGTACACGCCATCCTTCGTGATGCCCGCGAAGTTGGACGTCGCGAACTCCTCGATGTACTTGTGGCTCTTCGCGTCGAGGTAGAGTTCGACCGGCCACCCCTCCTTCTTCGCCTTCTCGTGCGCGAAGATGCCGGCCGCGTAGTTGCCGCCCACCTTCACGTCGCCCATGCCGTGCGGCGCCGCGCGGTCCCACTGGTCGAAGATCACCGCGCGCACCGGCTTCAGCCCGCCCTTGTAGTAGGCGCCCACCGGCATGACCATGATCATGAACGTGTACTCCTTTGCCGGGGCGACGCCGATCTGCGGCCCCGTCCCGATCAGAAGCGGACGCAGGTACATCGATCCACCCGTCCCATACGGCGGCACGAACTCGGCGTTCTTCCTCACGACCTTCTCGCACGCATCGAGGAACATCTCCACCGGCACCGGCGCCATGCACGTGCGCTCCGCCGTGCGGTACATGCGCTTCGCGTTTTCGTCGGGACGGAAAATCGCGATTTTCCCGTCCTTCTGGCGGAAGCACTTGATCCCCTCGAAGCACTCCTGGCCGTAGTGGAGGCAACTCGCCCCGATGTGCATCGTGATGGCGGGTTCCTTCACGAAGCTGGGCTTCGACCACTTGCCGTTCTTCCACGTATAGCGGATGTGGCAGTTCACGTCGGAGAACCCGAACCCGAGTTTGCTCCAGTCAATATTCGGCGCCGCTTTCTTGGCCATGACAACATTTCTCCTTGCTGGGCGCATATTCTAGCCCTTTTCCGCGTTCCCCGCAATCAGAAAGTGGCGGGCAAGAGGACGAATCATGATTTTTTACAGGAGCCTAAAGCTCCTCCGGCGCGCGGGACGCCTTTACGGGCATTGCATTTCCATCTCCAGATAGATCATATCTTTTAGCTGTATCCCATCTTCAAATATTGGATGGTCGTAGTTGTCGATGAAAAAGTTTTTTACGCGGTGGCTTTCCCGGAAACCGCAATTTTTATAGAAAGATATCGTAAGCGGAGTCTCGCCCGTGCCGACCAGCAGCCGACGGCAGCGGCGGCCGTATCTGGCGCAAATGAATTCGATCATCTTCCGGCCGTAGCCCATCCGCTGATATTGCGGCTTCACGGCGAGGTTTTTAATCTCGCAGACTCCCCCGCCCTCCTCCGTCACCACGCAGACGGCACGCAGTCCGCCGTCGTCAAGGGCGAAGAGCTCGCCGCGCCACAGATACCTGTCTATCATGTCCTGCTGTTCGTCGGCAAGCAGCAGCAGTTCGAGGTACTTTCTCTTATCCTCTTTTTCAACAAGTTCGATTTTCACGTTGCCGCCCCATTCTTGGAAAAGTCACGCCTGCGCCGCTTGGGGCTCTGCCTGCGCCAGAAGGCCCATCGCGCAAAGCCTCGCCGCCGGCAGCAAGACATCCCCGCCGTAGGTAAGCAAGCGCATGGCAATCAAGATGAGGCAAGAGCTGTCTGGCAAGTGCGAGCGTGTCGCACGTCTCAATGCCCTCTGGGAAAAGGCAAATGTCGAACTTCTCACACTCCTGGCTTAACATCCGCATGTCGAATTTGTTGTTGTGCGCCACGAGCAGTGCGTCGCCTCCAAGAAACTCGAAGAACCGACGCATGGCCTCTTCCGGCGAGATCCCATGCCCGGCGAGGAAATCCGCCGAAAGGCCGTGTACGCTCTCCGCATGCGGATTCATCTCGCAAGTAGGGCAGATGTATTCACTGAATGTACGCATCAATTCACCACACGTATATTCCATGGCGGCAATCTGGCAGATTTCATCGTAGCGAGAGCAACCGGTCGTTTCGGTGTCAAACACGACCACCCGGCCGCTCGCCGCATACTGGCGAAACGTTTCCAGGCTGGTTCCGTTCTTTCTCATGTCTACCTCATCGCACATTCCATTGCCACGAGCGGCTTTCGCTGCGCGCAAGCTCCCCGTACGGGGTCTTGGGGCCGCTTCGCAGCGCGCGCGACGCGCCCACCCGACCTGACCGCTGCGGCGGCGGGCGAGAGGACGAACGAGAAGGAATACGTCCCCTCGGCGACAAGCTCCTGGTCGGCGTGCAGGCCCGCTCCCGAACCGTCCACGCCGCGCTGGAAGCCGTCAAGGTGGACGATCAGGTCGCCGCACGGCTCCAGCTCGGCCTGGTGCCGCCGCCGCTCCAGCTCCTCCGCCGTGTAGGCGAGCAGGTTAACGTGGAGCGGACGCCCCGGCGCCGTCACCGCGAACCCCTTCCCCGCCCCGTCCGTCACGGTCAGCTCGTAGACGTCGCCGCGATTGCCGCTCTCCTGCGGCTTCGCGTAGGGGAAGAGGAAATCCGCCGCCGCGCGCGCGTAGCGCCCGAAGAACGCGCTCGCCGTGCGCCCCGGATAGTTCTCGTGCGGGCCGCGCCCGAACCACCGCGCGCGCCCGAACGCCGGCGACGTGCGGAACACCATCCCGATGCGCGGGATCGGCGGCGGCACGGGCTCGGGCGGACGCATCCACCCCTTCGAGACCTGAATCGGCTTCAGCCCCTTCGGCTCCAGCGTGAACGCGACGCGCAGCCCCGTCCCGTCGAACCGGTACACGGCCCGCCCCGTCGTCGCACCCGCCGTCGGAAACGCGAAGTCCACCCGCACCGTCGCCGCCGTCGCGTCGTGCCGCACCGCGCACGCGCGGACCTCCCGCCGCGCGCCCGCCTCCTGCCACACGCCCCGCACCTGCTCCAGCGCGTCCCGTTCCTTCGAGACGGGCGCCCGCCAGAAGTACGGCTCGATCGGGCTCCGCAGCATCTCCTCTCCGCCCACGGTCCAGCCCGTCACGACGCCCGTCGTCTTCGAGACCGTCCACGTCTGGGCGTCCGCCGCGAGGCGCAGACGCACCGTGTTCGGCGTTTCCTCCACACGGAGGGTGGACGCGGTCGCGCAGACGCGCAACCCTCCCGGCTGTTCCGGCTCGACCACCTGGTCGCGCGCGCACGCGAACCCCGCCTTACACCAGGCCGTGTCCGCCGCTGCCGTCCACACGAAGGTCCACGTGCGCCGCCGCGCGCCCGGCGTCGGGGGCGGCACGGGCGTTTCAGAAGGCTTGCCGTTGGAGCAGCCCGCGGCGGACAGTATGAAAACGGCCGAACAGACGGCCGCGATAAATCCTGTTAAAATGTTCTTCTTCATGGGCGATCCAACCTGCTCGTCCCCGTCCGGCGGGGGTAGTTATGTAAACATTATATGCCGTGCTGCCCGTTTTTGCAATAAGTCTCAGAAAATT